>WNGJ01012240.1_pt1 | contig 19100 bp, 13 predicted proteins | sample 5400611 | NCBI WGS metagenome assembly WNGJ01 (sample SAMN13153375, study PRJNA577476) | soil metagenome | isolation source: 40 cm soil or saprolite under Garry oak tree replicate 1 | place: USA:California | collected 2016-06-15 | reverse complement strand
CGTTCTTGATCTGCCGGGAAGATAGGGCTTTGTTTCCCTGAATCGTAATCTTTTGAATCCGGATCTTTGGGCCTTCATCTACCTTGAAAGTTATGGCAATTGCGCCCGGCGGGATGTCCTCGGTTGTGGCCGTGACGGTCGCATCCTTGTGACCTCTCTCTGCAAGCAGCATCTTGATAACAGCCGCGGCTTTTTGGATTCTGGTGGGGTCGTATGGGGATTCTTGATTGACGCCGGCCTTGTGTTCCTTCAAAGCATCCGTGATCTCCGAACTGCTGACGGACTTAACACCTTCGTACTTCACAGTCCGGATCAACTTCCGCTCCTTCACGATAAACGTGACGATCTTGCCGGTTTTTCCATCCTCCTCCTCAACGCGTATGTCATCAAAAAGCCCCAGCGCATAGAGAGCTTTGATGTCACGACGGACGGAAATCCTGTCCAACTGGTTACCCTCCCTTGTCTGGAGGTTGTACTTGATTGTTTCCTTAGGAACCCGGATATTGCCGCTAACCCGGATCTCTTCAATGCGAGTCAAATTTGGAGGCTGGAGCGTTTGCGGCTCGACACCCGTAAAAACCAGAGCCAGCAATAGCTGAAATAGCATTGAGCGCTCCTATGACCGCCGCTACAGTGCCTAAGTAAAAAAGTGTAAATTGATCTATTGTCAAGCGTCCGATAATAAGGGTGTTATTTGAGTTAATAAGAGGAGGCTGCCAATGTGTCGTCGACGCTCGTATCTAATTTACGCTTTCGCCCTTCTTGTAACGCTTTTTACTATCTCCTGTTCGCAGCGTCCCGAAAATGCGGGCGCCGGGAAGACTTCTCAGGCTGCACCCGCCGAAACGTCGACTAAAGGCGATGCGGAAGCGGTCCGTGTGGAACAGCCGAAACCCGTCGAAGAAGTGAAGAAGAAACCGGCCGAGCCCGTACGGGTCGCTGCGGCACCCCGGCCTTCCGCCCCGGCTCCCTCTCCCGCGCCTGTTGCAGTGACACCGGCGCCTCCGGCGCCTGCGCCCGATACTCCACGGCAGAGCGCAACGAATCCCCAGGCACCTGCTCCAATCTTCGTGCCAGCGCCACAGTCGGACCCGATACCTGCACCCGTCCCTCCTCCTCCGCCTGAGCCGGCAACAAAGCAAGTAACGATTCCAGCAGGAACCGACGTCTATATCCGGATGATCGATTCCATCGACACCGAACAAGCCCACCCTAATGAAACTTTTCGCGCCTCGCTGGATAAACCTATCGTGGTGGACGGCCAGACGATCATCCCAGCGCGGTCGGACGTCTTTGTGAAGGTCGTCGAAGTTCAATCTGCGGGAAAACTGAGCGGCACCAGCGAACTGAAGGTCGAGCTCGACAGGCTATTCATCGGGAAGCAATCTTATACTGTGGTCAGTAACACGTTCACTGAGACCGGCCCGTCACAGGGTAAGAAGGCCGCGCGGAACGTGGGTATCGGGGCAGCCGTCGGAGGAATTATTGGCGGGGTTCTAGGGGGCAAAAAAGGAGCGATCATTGGAGCGGGAGCAGGTGGCGGCGGCGGAGCCGTGATCACCAAATCAGACCAGATCCGGATCAATTCCGAAACGGAGTTGCTGTTCAAATTAGAGAATCCGCTCGAGGTCACGATCTCGCCGGCGCCTCCGGCGAGCACATCCACCACACCGGCCAGTAGATTCATTGTGAGTTCGGATGGTCCTGCAAAACTGGCGCCGCCTCCGGACCGGCCTTCTTCCCGCGCCTCGTCTTCCACCGATAACGATATTACCGGAACGTGGACCGTCACCACGGACGGACCGCAATATCTGACTTTGCAGCTCAACCTCCAGCAAAATGGGAATAATTTGCAAGGCTCGATCAGTGATCCCCGAGGATCCGGCACGCTCCCTATCCGCGGATCGGTCAGCGGTAACTACGTCAACTTCTCCACCCAATCGCAGTATGGGGGCAATAACACGCAGATGCAGTTTTCCGGCGCGATCCAGGGTGACAATATGCAAGGGACCGTGACCATGTCCGCCAATCGAAGCTACGGCAACGCTGGAGGATATCCCGGGGGAGGCTACCCCCGCCGAGGAGGGTATCCCGGAGGCGGACGCACTCGCACCGCGGCGACTCAGGCCCACTGGAACGCGCAGCGCAACAACTGACGGCGAAAAAGTCGCGCTCGGGTACTGTAGCGGCGGTCTATGACCGCCGGCGATGTCGCAAGTTGCTGGACTGTCGGCGGTCATAGACCGCCGCTTCTACAGTACCCAAGCGCTAGTTTCGTGCAAAGCCACCCGCTGGCCTAGCCGGGCTGCGGCATCTCAGGTCCCTTCAGGTTCAGAGGGAGCAGCTTCGGGTTTCGTCTGCTCGACAGATTCGATAAGTTGTTCGATCGTCAGCCCGGCGAAAAGTTGATGCCGTTCTTTCGAGTAATCACGAAGGCCCAGGTCGTATTGCATCATGAAACGCATCGCGCCGGCGGGGCCAAGTCGTTCGGTGAAAACTTTCCATCCTTCCATTCGGATTTGGTACAACGACATGGATGAAGAACGGCTCATTCTTTTTCTCCTTCTCCGAGAGAGCTGATCCGGTTTAAGCACCTGAACGCGCCGGTCTTCTCGCGAATTTCCAGAGCTGCATCATCGAACGGGCGCTTGAAACAACAGATGTCGAGATAGACGATTTCGCTCACGCCATCATCGTAACATCCGCGCCGTCCTGCGCGCCTGACGGCGAAAGAATGTTTTTAAAATCGCCCAGCGAAGCGGCGCACGCCTCATAGCTCGGTTGGGGTCAACTGTAGGAAATCGTCCATGCGGTGACAGTGAAGTATCCCCAATGGTGTCCTGATTACATCGTGTCGATAACAAATTAAGTACATGAGAAGGAACGGTCTTTTTTAGCGGCCTCCCAAACGTCAAGAAGAGGAAAACCACGTGCTCGGATTTGGTAAATGCAATTAGCGGAGGAAGGTGTATGTGTCCCTTTTTCGCAAAACGGCGGCAAGCGTTTTTGGTTATTTTATTGATACTTGCCGGTGTAAGAACAATCCATGCTTCTGAAGTAGATGCGCTAACGATTTCCCTAAACATTCAGCGGCTGCACATGCCCTACGGCACGGTTTTGGATCCCGTGTTCGCATCGCCGGACCCGGCTTCGCCCGGATATTCTGAGGTACGAGGATATACACGGGCGGGGGATTCTGCGATATGGACGGGACACTATCTGGCTGCTGAGGCGTTCCGTTATCAGGTAACTCGGTCGCCGGACGCATTGGCTAATGTGCGGAGAGCTCTCGAGGGAATTCACTCGCTTCTCGATGTTACCGGCAGCGACGTTGTGGCACGGTGTCTAATACCCGTGAACTCTCCGTATGCTGCCGCAATTCAACAGGAGGAAGCCGGCAATGGGATCTATTACAACACACTGGGAGGTCAGCCCTACTTCTGGATCGGCAATACGTCACGGGATCAGTATTCCGGCGTCGTATTCGGTTTGAGCGCCGCCTACGACATGATTGATGACGCGAACGCACGCAGTCTCATCCAGCAAGACCTGACGCGAATATTGAACTACCTGCTAAGTCACAGTTGGAATGTGGTCATGCCGGATGGCAGGGTGAGCACAACGTTTGCGTTCCGTCCGGATCAACAACTGAGTTTTCTCCAGGCAGGCCGAAAGGTAAACCCTCTCCGATTCACGTTCTTTTACGCAATCTACCGCACTGTATATGCAGCCTTCGCCGCTGCTCCGGTTTTCTTTGACAGCCTTGACGATCACAGTCACTACTTCAAATTCAATCTGGACTACATCAACCTGTACGATCTTATCCGCCTCGAGGAGGACAACTCGCCGTACAAAGCCCTCTACATGAATGCCTATGACATGTTGCGGCGTAGAACACAATCGCACGGCAATCCACACTTCAACATGATCGATCGAGCGTTGAAGGGACCGCATGGGGCGCGCGACAATGACACGATCGCGCTCTTAAACTTATGGCTCCTGAGGCCGCGGCGTGATTATTGGGTCGATTTGCGAGGCAAATATCCGGCATGCGGCACCGATCGCGCCTGCATTCCGATTGCTGTTAATGATCGCGTCAATACAGATTTCCTCTGGCAGCGCAGCCCATTTTTGCTTTTTGGCGGAGGCGCCGGCATGGTTGAAACCGCCGCGATCGACTACATCCTGCCCTACTGGATGGCACGCTACTACGCTTTGCCGCAGTAAGAGGCCGGCTCAGTTTGAACCTGATGAGGGTAACTGTAGCGGCGGTTTTATGACCGCCGACAGTCCAGCAACTTAGAGATCGTCGGCGGTCTATGACCGGCGCTACAGTTCAAGACGCGCAACGCAAAGTTGATCTTTTTGTGGCACGGCCGGATAACATTGGATTACATTGCGCGGTTCAATTGCTTCATGAGTACCGTTGCCCTTCTGCAGAGATGGAAAGATAGCGGCGCGATCACCGCTGCCCAATTCGACTCGCTTATCGCGATTGTTCGCAAAGAAAGATTTTCAGTCTTTGTGGAATTGAATGTCCTGCTCTACCTCGGTGTACTTTCCCTGGTCGCCGGCGTGGGTTGGACGATTAACACCTATTTCGCCGACCTTGGCGATGCGGCCATTTTAATTGGGCTCACGGCACTTCTTACGTCATCGCTCTACTACTGCTTCTCGCATAAGCCCGGGATGGTGGTCGACTACATCCTGTATCTCGCATGCCTCACGCTGGCAGCGGAACTGGTGTACATCGAAGCTCGTTTTGAGGTGTTGCGCGATCATTGGGATTACAACGTTTTGTTATCCGCGATCGTGTATTTCTTCTTTGCCTATCGTTTTGATAATCGCCTGGTCCTCTCGCTCGCGCTGTCCACGCTGGCGGCGTGGTTTGGTGTGAAGATCTCGCGATTCGATCTGATCTCGAACGACTCGCTTCGCGCTGCTGCAATCGGTTATGGGCTGATCGTATCCGGCGGCGGATTGTTGCTTGCTCACCAAGGTATCAAGAAACATTTTCTCGAAACGTATTTGCATGTCGGGTCGAATGTCCTCTTTGTCGCGCTCGTCTCAGGCACCATCGAACGGAATGCAAATTGGATGTATCTGCTCGGTCTCGTCGTTCTCGCGGTTGTTGCCATACGAGCAGGTGTGCACTTTCGCCGTTTCGTGTTTGTTGTGTACGGCACGATTTATGGGTACATCGGCGTCAGCGCCGAAATCCTCAGGCGGCTGGGCAGCGACACGGCGGCGCTTTCGTATATCGTCGTTTCGAGCACGATTGTCATCCTCGCGATCGTCATGCTCGCGCGGCGCTTTGGACGTGAAGAATGAGGCGATATTCGAGATCGAGAAGGAGCAAATTCCGCGCCTGTCCGAGGACCTGCAGACGGACCTCAGGCGGACGAATAATTTTCTTCGTCTGGTGCTGTTCCTGTTTACCGCAATCATCATCGGCGCTTCGGTGTTACTGCTGATCGACATACTCCACATTGCGGAAGATCGTGCCAGGGCCATGGCTTGCGTTGCAGCGGCCGCTTTGTGTTTTGGGCTCGCAGAATTTGTGGTTGCGAAATTTCGCGTCTACCGTTTCGGTGTCGAAGAAGCGCTCGTCATCGGTGCCGTCGTCCTTGTTATTGCTGCCGTCGCGCTGATGATGTCGAAGGCGAACATCGATTCCATTCTGGCGATGGCGCTCGCCCTCGGCGCAATTGGCGGCTTTCTTTTGTATCTCCGGTTCGGATTCGTGTACGCGGGCGTCATCGCGATCGCGTGTGCGGCCATGATTCCGTTTCCCCTGGCCGATCCCATCATAGGCCGTCATTTGCTGTCGGCCGCAGTCTTCCTTGTATTGTTCGTTCTGGTTCGAGGCAACGAGGTGTTCCAGACCACAGCATGGGTGGGCTTGTACGTTGTACTGAATTTGCACATCTCGCCCGACGCAATTATCGATCGGGGAGGGTTTTACTGGACAACCTACGTGATGATCTGGCTTCTTCCCGTTGTTGGTTTGAGCCTGAGTCTCCGCGCGCGGGATCGTCTGCTGATGGATTTCAGCGGCGTCATGCTGATCACCACGCTCGCGACGAACAAACTGTATCTTGGTTTGCCGCCACACACGTGGGATCCGATTCTGTTCGGTCTGTTTCTGATGATTGCTGCAGTTTGGATTCGACGCTGGCTCTCCAGCGGATCCAACGGCGCACGGTTCGGCTTCACGCCGGCGCGTATTCTCAATCGGGATTCGAGATTGATGACCGTTGTGAGTACCGCCTCTGCAGCATTCCAGCCAAAAGCGTCACCATCTGCGCCGGCCGTCACGGAAAGTGCGAAACCGCAGTTCGCCGGCGGCCGTTCTGGTGGGGCAGGTGCTAGCGGAGAATTTTGACGTCGATGATCACGCTCCTTTTCGGAATCATTGCTCTGGCGCTGGTTCTGAGGTCGTTTTCCCACGGCTCAAACCGCGGGCGTTACCGGTTTCCTGTGCAAATCCGTTTTTCGGATCTCTGGCGGTTCGAAGGCAAAGTCGATCGAGGGATGTATGCATTCGTCGGCCTGGCCGGATTTGCCATCAAGCACAACATCGACCGCATTATTGCCACGGCCGTATTCGGCCGGCGATTTACAGTTTTCAATTATTGGATACCGCCCACCGACGCAGTTCGAATCGACACCCTTTCCGCCAACGATGCCAGATTCCTGGCGACGATGGTTGTGATCTCCATCCCGTTCGTCTGGGCCGGCGTTTCGATGACGCTGCGCAGGCTTCGATCGGCAAATCTGCCGGCGGGGTTCGTGGTTTTGTTTTTTGCTCCTTTTCTGAATCTGGTGTTCTTTGCAATTTTGAGCCTGATACCCGAGAGAGATGTGGATCGACTGCCGCATGACACGAAAAGGGGGACCGGCCCTCTGCCGTCGCTCGTTCCTTCGGATCCGCTAGCCAGCGCGGCCATCGCTGCTCTACTGACAGGAATCGTTGGGGGACTTGCGGCCTACGTCGGAGTGCAATCGCTCGGAGTCTATGGTTGGGGCGTGTTCGTGGCGCTGCCCTTCTGTCTGGGTATGGCGTCCGTCTTGATCCACACCTGGCACCGTGCGCAAACTCTGGCGAGCTGCCTGTTGGTTTCGGTGCTGTCCGTCCTGGTGGTCGGGGTTCTTCTCTTTGCTTTTGCCGTCGAAGGTTTTGTCTGCATTCTGATGGCAGTTCCGGTTGCAACCCCGTTGGCGATGCTGGGAGGACTGTTCGGGTTTCTGCTTCAGCGCGGCGGTACCATGGTGCCTCAAGGCTCGATGATGATCCTCCTGGCCATGGTGCCCGTCACGGTGACGGGTGTCGAGAAGGTGCAAACTCTTGAACCGCCGCTGAGCACCATCGAGACAACCGTTCGCATTCACGCCCCCGCGGAAAAAGTGTGGCGGAATCTCGTTGCGTTTGACGATCTGCCCCGGTCCAACGAATGGTTGTTCCGGCTCGGGGTGTCTCAACCTATTCGCGCAGCGATCGATGGAAATGGAGTCGGTGCGCTGCGGACGTGTCTGTTTTCCACCGGGACATTTGTCGAGCAGGTGGAGGGATGGGAGGAGAACCGTTACTTTGCGTTCTGGGTCGTATCAAGCGCGCCGGCCATGCAGGAATTCAGCCCGTACGACATTCACCCGCCGCATCTCGACGGTTACTTCGTTCCCGAAAGCGCGGAGTTCCATCTGATTTCGAACAGCGACGGAACCACGACTCTCGCCGGCAAGAGCCGATACCGGAATGCCATGTGGCCGGGCCCTTACTGGCGTCTGTGGTCCGACATGATCATTCACCGGATCCACCTGCGCGTCTTCGAACATATCAAGAGACTTTCAGAATTGGGGTGAGGGTCTGCGCAGACCCAGCTTCTTCATCCGCGCCGCAAGTGTGCCAGGCTTGATCCCCAATAACCCGGCGGCTCCGCCGCGGCCGTACACTTTCCAGCGCGTCTTGTTCAACGTCGCCATGCTAAGGGATAGTCATCACACCCTCGAGTGTCGCTTCGAGAAGGTGCGCTTCGTCCGCGGAACACTTGAAACCGATGTATCCGTCGGGACGGACGAGGATCAGCCGGCCGTCGCCTGGGCCGTAGCGCCTCGAAAGGGCTTTTGATCTGGGCAGTGTTTCAACTGCGAGCACCGGTGAGAACCGCCGTTGCAGCCGTTCGATGACCGGAGAACGGTTGGCGTCGCCCGGCATGACCAAAAGCGTGAAGTACTCGTGACGGAGCCGGTCAAAAAGTGTGCCGCCCTGCTCGAAATCGATGTCCGGGGCGCGGTCGCCGATGGCGGGACCATTGATTTCCGTCAGGGCAGTGGATTTTTGGACGTAGTCCCGATATGTGTAGGCCACACCCGAACAGGTGTTCACGACCTTCTCGGTGTATCCCGGCTCGAACATAGTCCGTGTTCGTTGTGCGATATCCTTGCCGTGCGTCATGAAGATGTCGTGAAGGGAGGACGCCGCCCAGATGACCTGTTCCGCGACGGGCCGCCGTTCGGCCTCGTAGGTATCGAGCAGTTCGCGTCTGGCGTAGCCTTTCAGCACGACCGCGAGCTTCCATCCCAAATTGAAAGCGTCCTGCATACAGCAGTTCATCCCTTGCCCTCCGGTGGTCGAGTGCACGTGCGCGGCATCGCCTGCCAGAAACACGTTTCCCTGACGGAAGGTATCAGCCAGACGGACCCAGGTTTCCCACCTTGAATGCCACACCACATCACCCATGGTGATGCCGTCGAAGTGACGTTCGAGCAGGCGCATGAACGCCTGCTGCGGCGTGATCGTTGGGTCCGCAGCTTCACCGCGGTCGCTCAGCAGCAGCCGAAAGTGACCGCCGGGCAGCGGCGCCACCATCAAGAAATGATCGGTGCCGACACAGTAGTGAAAGTAGTCTGTCCAATCGGGAAAACCGTTCAAATGAAGATCGAGATTTTGAAAGAAGCTGCCGGCGTAGTCCTTGCCTTTGACGGACATTCCCAGGCCACGGCGAACGCGGGAATTGATGCCGTCGGCGGCGATGAGATACCGGCAGCGGACAAGCTCTTCCTCTTCGCCGCGAACGGCATGCGTGAGCCGCGCCGTGACGCCGTCCGCCTCCAACGTCAGGTCTTGAAATGTCGTGTCGTATTCGATGGCACTGATGTTAGGCATCCCTCTTCTCCAGGTCACCAAAAGGGAATAGCCACAAAAAGGCACAAAATACACAAAATGTTTCCGATTTCATTAGATCTTTTGTGTTTTCTTGTGCCTTTTTGTGGCTATTCCTCAGAACAACAGCTTTACGGACATTTGCAGCTGCCGCGGATTGAACATCGTTCTGGGCGTACCGAAAAGCGGATTCGGAACTGGCGGCCCAGCCGCGGGGCAACCACCGACCTGAACTGCCTGGATAGCGCGGCTTGCCGCGTCCTTGTACTGTCGGGGCAGCCGGCCGCCACAAACGTTGTACGTTCCGTAGACGCCCACAACTTCGTCCACATTCGCACGATCGAGCAGGTTGAAGGCATCAGCGGCCAGTTCGAGCCGCGTTCCCTCTCGCGGGAGGTTGATCGATCGCGTGAGACGGATGTCCCATGTCTTGAAGCTATCCCCCTCGTACGTATTGCGAGCAAGATTCCCAACGCGATCAGAGACGTCGATGAGGTCTTTGTTCGCATCAAAGCCGACAAACAATGTAAACGGCCGAGGACTTTGAAGAATGACGATGTTGCTCAAGGTGAAGTTGCGCAGAAAAGTATTCGAAGGACCAAACAATGAGAAGTTCGTAACGAAGCGATGGCGCGCATCCTGGTTCGAGGTGGCGCGTTCCAGCCCTCTGCGAAAAACATCCTCCGGAACACTGATAAACGTCGCAAAGGTCCCGTCATCAAGCGTGTGAGAAAGGGTGTAACTGGCATTGAGGTTCACATATTTGCTTGCCGTCTTGTTCACCTGCAGCGTGCCGCCGTGATAGACAGAATTCCCAGTGAGATCGTTGCAACAGATCAAACCCGCGGGATAGCGCGGAATGCCACTGTAAAAGTTCTTGCCGGCAGGATAGCCCGGCGGCGGCGACCCGAACGCGCTAGCCGGAGGGCAGGGATACGGTCCGCTCGAGATTCCCTGGACCGGGCAAAGATTACCCAATGTGGAGCGCAGCAGGTGATGTGCGGCGACAAAGAGGTAGCCCGCGCCAATCGTGAACCCGCGTCCGATCTCCCGATTAATCTCGAGGCTGGCTTGTTCCGAATACGGAATGGGGCTGTGTCGATCTGTGTAACTGTATCCGACGGAAGTTGGAGCACTAACACTAGTCGAGACCACTGCGCCGGTCCTGAGAAAATCTCTGGCAAACTGTGCCGGTGTCGGCGCACCAGGTATTCCGAACGGGTACGCGTTCAGCTCATATACTGCGCTCTCCGCGCCTCTGCGATTCGGCGGCAGATCTGCGTTCGGAAGTATGGCCGGACGCTGTGGATAGGTGATGAACAGGAAGGAGAGAGCGTAGCGGTCGTTTAAGAGTCCGAAACCCGCCCGAATGACAGTCTTCCTGTCCGGTGAATAGGCGAGTCCAACGCGGGGCTGAAAGCCCTTGTGACTCACATCCATCTGGTCCGACAGTCCCGACTCGAAGTCATATCGCAAACCGTAGTTGAACGTCAGCTTTTCTGAGAACTTCCATTGGTCCTGAACGAAGAACCCGTAATAGCCGTGGTTCAGGTTCACCGAGAAGTTTTTCTCCTGCTCGGGCAAATACGCATTAGGCCAGCCATTGGTGGAAAGCCTCTCGACCACGCCAGGCGTGAAGTTGACAGCCGTGCCCAGAGGCGCTGACTGAAATGCGATTGGAACGCCATTCGCACCGGGAGGCAACGGGCATGGTCCTGTGGCAGAGTTGGATGGAATCCTCGCAGACGAGCTCACGAAATTGGCGAAGTCAACGAGGCAGTTGATGCCGGGCAGAATGATGCGGATCGGCGTGAATCCCGGCCACAGCACGTAATTGCGGACGTGATTGACGTCGGCGCCAAAACGAACGAAGTGCTTTCCACTAATCCAGGACATGGAGTCCGATCCCTGGATTCGGGTCTCCCAGATCTTGTCAAGGACGCCGAAGTTATGTCCGAAGAGCAGCTCATTGGGGATGTCCAGATTAGGCTCGCCTGTCACTCCAGGGAAGTTATAGTGACGACGCGCATACTGGCCAAGCGCAGTGTTGACGAGATTGCTGCCGATCTGCGACGTGAGGGTGCCGGCCAGCGACTGGTCGCTCAGGAACACATTGTGTCCGCTGCTGGGAGCGCCGATGCCGCCGCCGTCCAGCGTGGCGCCCACGAGTTGGTTCAAATTACGCGAGTTTTCGATGTTGTATCGGACTGAAAGCTGGTTGCGAGCACCAAGCTCGTGATCGAGTCTGGCAAAGCCGTAATCATTGTCTTTCGTCTTCAGAATACCGAGATTCTCCCGCGCTACTCCCAGCGCCGCCTTCGAGGCATTGATCAGCGCGAGGTTGTTGAGAAGCACCGGGGGGTACGTCGGCGATTCGCCGCGCCGCTGTCCTTCGTAGTTAATGAAGAAGAAAGTCTTGTCTTTTGTGATGGGGCCGCCGAGCGTGGCGCCAAACTGGTTTTGGCGCAGCACGTTCGGTTGGGGCTCGGGTTGCAGAAGCGATCGAGCGTTTAACGCGTCATTTTGAAAGTAATCGTATACGGATCCATGGAAGTTGTTGCCGCCGGACTTCGTAACGATATTCACAATGCCGCCCAAAGCGCGGCCGTACTCTGCGCCAAAACTGTTGTTCACGACGCGGAACTCCTGCACCGCTTCTTGCGGCGGAGTCGCGCGTTGGGAACCTGTTGCGGTGTTGATGTTGTCGGCGCCGTCAACCGTAACTTGATTGCTGAGGTCGCGCATCCCGGCAAAGGAAACCCGGCTCACTTCGAATTCGGTGATCGTCGATCCGACGCTGGTACGACCCGTCGTAACCCCCGGCGTCAATAGAGCGAAATCGGTAAAAAGGCGGCCGCTGATGGGTAAACCCTGTATTTGCCGGGTCTCAATCACGTTGCTGATCTCTGTGCGGGTTGGCTCGATTGCGGGCGTCTGCGAAGTGACTTCCAGAACTTCGCGGCGGCCTTGCACCGTCAGCGTCACGTCAAGCGTGGCTGTTTGTCCCACTCTCAGTTGAATGCCCGATTGAAGAAACGGTTCAAAACCCGTGTATGTCACATTCAGTTCATAGGAGCCCGGAGGGAGATTGGGAACGATGTAATACCCCGAAGCATCCGAGGTCGACGTGTATGTGCGATTGGTGTCGAGATTCCGGAGGCTGACACCAGCATTAGCTACTACGCTTCCGCTGGTGTCTCGTACCGTTCCATTCAACTGAGCTACGGCAATTACCGCTTGAGCGAATGCAGAGTTCGCGAACATCAGAACCCCGGTGGTCAGACAAACGATTATCAAGAAAACGAGCAACACGCGCTTCATATTTCATTTCCTCCCCTGGAAATGAGTGATCGGGTGGGGCAGCCACAAAGATAACGAACACGCGACCAGCACCCTTCCTAAGTCAGGGTGCTAGCCGGCCGACAATGACGGACAAGAATACGCTTTCTGGGAAATAAAAAGCACCGAAGTTTTTATGTAACAAACCGTGCTTTGATGTTTTTTGGCAAGATTTTAGGCCGAGGACATTCCCCTCCTCGCAGAGGAGGGGAATATTTCGGTTGCGGCTTTGCCGCGCTGAGCCTTTTGTAGCAAATTTCCTGTTCACCCTGAATCGATTTAAAGAACGCTACAGTTTGTTGCGCGCACCTGTAGCGGCGTCCCGCGTCGACAGACCCGCGAGCATGTAGCCCAGGTTGCGAGGGAGATTCCACCAGATCCCCGCACGCGAACCCCCGAGCCGGCGGGCGATCGACGCGGGCGAGTAGAAGCGCCGCGCGACCCACTCCGTTCCGGCCTCCAGTTCGGCGGGCGACATCAGGGCGGGCTGGAACACGCAGTGCTTTTTCCCGTCGTACTTCGACCAGTCGGTGGTCAGGATTCTTCCGTCACCGCTCAGGCGCCGGAAGGTTGGAGTCCCGGGCATGGGTACGACCATGCTCACCGTTGCGACGTCCACCGAGGCTTCCTCGAGGAACTCGGCGGTGCGGCGGAAGATCCCAGCGTCGTCCTGATCGAAGCCGAACATGATTCCGAGGTGGACCGCGACCCCATAGCGGTGCAGCATGGCGATGAGCCGGCGGTATGCTTCGACGCGGTTGTGCCCCTTGTTCGTCGCGTCCAGGCTCTCCTGCGAGATCGACTCGAGGCCCAGGAACAGCGCCTTGCAGCCGCTCCGTGCGGCGAGCTCCACGAACTGCTCATCGCGCGCGGCGTTGGCAGTGCACTGGCTGGTCCACCACTTCCCGAGAGGCGCCAGCGCGCGGAAGAGATCCTTGGCGTAACGCGGATTCGCGCCGATGTTGTCGTCCCAGAAAACCACGGCGCGTGTCGGGCTCGTGGCGACCTCGCGGACGACCTCGTCGATGGGGCGATACCGGACGGTCGCCTGCCCGTAGAGGAGCGGGATCGAGCAGTAGTCGCAGCGGTGGGGACAGCCTCGCGTCGCTATCGTGACCGACTTCCCGTACCGGCGTCCCTTGATGAGGTCCCAGCGCGGTGCCGGCATACGGACGAGCGGAGCTTGCCGGCTCGAGACGTAAACCTGCTCCAGCCTCCCGCGGCGAGCGTCGTCCAGGAGGCGCGGCCACGTGTCCTCGGCCTCGCCCACGACGACGGCGTCGGCGTGGCGAGCGGCCTCCTCCGGAAGAGCCGTCGCATGCGGTCCTCCGATCACGACCGGCGCCCCTCGGCGGCGAAATTCCAGCGCGATGTCGTAGGCATGGAGAGCAGACGGCGTCGGCGCAGTGATCCCCACGAGATCCGCCGGGGCGTCGAACCGCACCCGTTCGACGATCTCGTCCGTGTGCGAAACCTCGTGCTCGGGCGGCGTGAGCGCCGCGATCAGCGGCATGGTCAGCTGCGGGAACTGGATCAACCGGCAAAAGCGGAGGCGCCGCGAGGCGGGCGACTCGGCGGTGATCAGGTGGATGCGCATCGGCCGATCGTACAAGAAGGGCGAGCCCGCGGCCAGGAATCCGTCCGCGAAAGGTTGAGGGACTCATATTGAGAACCTGCGTTCCGTCAACCACGCCTTGACGACAGAAGACCCTTACATTAAGGTCTTTGTTAAAGTAGTGACGTCACTACGTCAACTGAGGAAGTCATATGAAGATGGGTCTGCGTGAAGCGAACCAGAAGTTTTCCAAAGCCATTCAAATCGTGAAGTCCGGCGGACAGGTTGTCCTGACAGAACGTGGCAAACCGATCGCGACCCGCTTCCAAAGGTCGAATCCGAGCATGCAGCCATAGAAACCATGCGGGCCGAAGGCATTCTCATACCGGCTCGAGATCCGCGGCCAATGGGAGAATGGAAACCGCTTCGCGTAAAAGGCCGCCGGATCACTGACCTTCAGGAAAGCGATCGATTGAAATGGGAACTCGTGGCTGTATCGTTGGGGATTCTGGATTCGGCGGAATCTCTGGTTACCCAGCACGATATCCGCACGCTTGATGCAATTCATCTGGCGTCAGCTATGGCGGTAAACGAGCGGTTTAAAGGCAAGCTCCCTTTTGTCACAGCCGACTTGCGTCAAAAAGAAGCAGCAACAAAACTGGGCTTTAATTTGATGTGGGTCGAGTGAATGCCGGGTAGATCCAGTCAATAACCGTTGCGCTCGACCTTCCGGAAGCGGGATCATTCGCGTCTCAATGGGCGTTGGATCACATTCTTGCGGGGATGAAACAAAACGTGCGAATGCTTTCGAAGCGACGAATGCACTGTAGCGGCGGTCTGTGGCCGCCGACAGTCTAGCAACTTGCGACATCGCCGGCGGCCATAGAAGATGTAAACGAATTACGCTGGTGCGTTATTCCCCTCCTTGCATCACCGCAAGGAGGGGAATACGCTCGATTCCAATTCGTTCACATCTTCACAGACCGCCGCTACAGTTGCTCGTTTCATCCTTCACGCAATCAACGAACGGTAACTGTTACTGAAGCAGTGCTGCGTCCGTACTGGTTCGTCGAATACAGGGTGTACGTCGTCGTCTGAGCCGGGGTGACGACAACGCTGGTTCCTCGGAACGGACCTACCTGCGGTGAGATGATGTTGTAGAAACTGTTCGTCACGTTCCAGTTCAGCGTCACGGGGGTGCCGGACGTGACGGTGGACATGCTCGCGGTGAAACTGCCGATGGCCGGCGGCGGCCCCGTTGGTACGTTCGTGTCCGTGTAAACCGTGCCCATCTGAACGACTTCGAAATCGGAACCGGTGATACTTTTTAGAAGATTCAGGTTGTTGTTGTTCCACCGATTATCCGGTGCACCGCTGATGAAGATAGCGCTGCCGTTGTCGGCCAGGATCATGCCGTACTTTTTCAAGGCGGTGAGAATCACCTGATCGTCGGCCGGGAAACGGGAGATATCGAAGCCGGATTTCAGCCGCAACCGCGTACCCATGGGCGGCGCGTTCGGATCCGAGATGCTGGATGCCCAGTGCGTGGCCGGAGCGACGAACCCACGCCGCGTGTAAGGCACAGTAAACCGCAGAGCGTGATTGATGGCGCCCGCCGCTACTTCATCGTAGCGTACGAGTCCGGGAAAGATCGGCAGACCGGCCGCGTCCGCCGAGGTCCAGGTGAAGGGGCGCTGTCCGTTGCCGGCCATGTCCCAGACGGCGGATGAAGCCGCGCTCCAGATCCCATTTTTCACCGTAGCGTTGTACAACTCATACAACCAGCAACCATCTTTTTCCAGCACAAGGACGTGACGGTCACCTGTGCCGGGCTTGGGATAGCCTTCGATCAAGGCATTCGAAGGGATAGGCATGGGGCCCGGATCGCTTTCACTGCTGTATGCGCCAAGCTTCACTGTGACCTTCGGCTGCGTGCCGCTGACGACTTGATACGGAATTCCCATGGTCTGGTTACGGTAGGTTCCCGAACCGAAATCCGGATGCAATGTAATGGCTGATCCAATGTAGCTAATGATGTTGGCGGAGTTGGGATCGACAGGCGCCGCAGAAATGTCGGTATTCCACAAGCTGGCCGCAGGGAATGGAACGAACCCATTGAGACTGGTGAGTTGCCCCGTCGTCATCGAGCTGCATGATGGTTGTTGAGCGAACGCACTCGAGGCGCACGCTAGAACAAGCGTGACGGCCGCTACTACGTTAGTGGTCTTTCGCATGACATTTTCCGAGACCATATTGACTCCGCAATTCAATAGATTTGTCCCCCTTGTACTATTAGGTCGTACAAGTAGCAATAGGACTAACGAACACAATGCTGGAGGTGCGGCTCTTTCGTTCCCATCGTTGCACTTTAGTTCGCCTCCAAAAGATTCTTTCCGGAAGGATCATGTTCTGGGAGTTGGACTCATGAGACATTTTTCGCCATTGCGATCAGCCATTGCCATACTGTTCCTTTGCGCCGCGGCCCTGGCGCAGAATCCGGCGGCGAGCGTCACGGTGGACGCGGGAACTGGACGCCATTCGATCGATCCCAGGGTTTATGGGATTGCATACGGAACAACACAGCAGCTTACCGACCTGAACGTTCCGTTGAATCGATATGGCGGAAACAACACCAGCCGCTACAACTGGCAATTAAACGCGGACAACCGCGGACAAGACTGGTATTTCGAAAGCATTCCAGACGCGAGCAGCCTCGCTGGTGAACGGGGCGACACGTTCATTTCGACTACGCAATCCGGCGGAGCACGACCGATGATCACGATTCCCATGCTCGACTGGGTGGGAAAGCTCGGGGCGAATCGCAGCAAACTTGCGTCTTTCTCCCAGGCCAAATACGGCGCACAGACCGGCAATGACTGGCAGTGGTTTCCCGATGCCGGTAACGGGATACTGAAATCTACCAATCAGCCGGTCCAGAACAACGATCCTAACGATGCCAATGCCGGAAACAACTCTAACCTTCAGCAACAATGGGTGCAGGCGATCGTCAATCGTTGGGGCGCGGCCTCGAACCTAGCGCCGCGTTATTACATTCTCGACAACGAGCACAGCATCTGGCATTCGACGCATCGCGACGTACATCCGGCCGGCGCCACGATGGATGAGATCCGCTCTCGCATTCTGGACTATGCTGCCCAAATTCGAGCCGCCGATCCTAACGCAAAAATCGTAGGGCCTGAAGAGTGGGGCTGGAGCGGGTACTTCTATAGCGGCTACGACCAACAGTATGGCAGCCAGCACGGGTGGAGCTTCCTGCCCGATCGCGCCAACCACGGAGGCGCCGACTATTTGCCGTGGCTGCTGAATCAGATCAAGCTCGACGGGCGGCATCTGCTGGACATCTTCACCGTACATTACTATCCGCAGGGCGGAGAATTCAGCAATGATACGAGCACAACGATGCAATTGCTGCGTAATCGATCGACGCGTTCGTTGTGGGACCCGAATTACACCGATCCCACGTGGATCAATGACAAAGTCATGCTGATCCCGCGGCTGCGAAATTGGGTGAACACGTATTACGAGACGGGAACGCCGATCGGCATTACGGAATACAACTGGGGCGCCGAAAGTCATATCAATGGAGCCACCACGCAGGCCGACATTCTGGGAATCTTCGGCCGTGAGAGTCTGGACCTGGCCGCACGGTGGACCACACCGGATCCCACGACGCCCACCTACAAGGCCATCAAGATGTATCGCAACTATGATGGGAATCGTTCCACGTTCGGCGATGTGAGCGTTTCAGCCGCTGTACTGAACCCCGACAACGTCGCCGCGTTCGCCGCCCAGAGGACTTCCGACGGCGCGTTGACGGTCATGGTCATCAGCAAGTATTTGTCCGGCACAACCCCGGTTTCGATCGCCATCAACAATTTTTCCGGCAGCGGCACAGCCCAGGTTTATCAATTGACCGCAGCAAATCTGATCAACCGGCTTTCGGATTTGAGCTTCACTTCGACCGTGAACCTGACCTTGCCCCCGCAAAGTATTACCCTATTCGTGATCCCCACCGGGACGCCGAATACGCCGCCTGTGGCGATGGCATCCGGAAGTCCGCTCTCCGGCACCGCCCCTTTGACGGTCAATTTCAGTTCCGCTGGTTCGTACGATCCGGATGGGTCCATCGCCGGCTACTCCTGGAACTTTGGCGACGGCAGCGCACCGAGTACAAACGCCGCGCCTTCGCACGTCTATTCCAATGCGGGAAATTTCACGGCCGTCCTCACCGTTACCGACAACCGGGGTGCGACCGGCACGGCACAGGTGACGGTGACCGCAAGCCCGGATCCTAATTTCATCAATGCTCCGTCGAACCTCACAGGATCGGCAGGCAAAAGTTCGGCGAAGCTCACATGGACCGACAATTCGGCTAACGAAACCGGTTTTTACATTGAGCGTGCGCCTTCCGGCTCCGCCAGTTTTGTGCGTATCGGAAGCGTTCCCGCCAACACCAGTACGTTCACCGATAGCGTCGGCCGGGGTAACTACAGTTATCGCGTTCAGGCTTTCAACGGTACTGCCGTCTCTGCGTATTCAAACTCCGTGACCGTGCGAGTGAAATGACGCTGTAGCGGCGGTCTATGACCGCCGACAATCCAACAATTTGCGAGATCGCCGGCGGTCCGCGAAGCGCAAGCGCGATAGCGCGCAGCCTTAATTTGGCTTCTCAGTACTGGTGTTCGTAATTATAGTGACGAATGTTGGCAGAACGTATTCCCCTCCTCGCAGAGGAGGGGTGGATGCGCCAAGCGCAGCGAAGGCGCAGACGGGGTGGTCAGAACGGCGAAACGTTTTCAGCCAAACTGACCACTCCGGCGCTTCGCGCCTCCCCCTCCTCTGCGAGGATGGGAATACGTCACCGTAATTGCGAACAGCAGTACTTAGTCATTTATCCGGATTCTAACGAGATTTCTGTTCTCGTAACACGCATAGCTCACCTCAGGCGACTTTGATTCCAACAGCGTCGACAAGAAGATCGAGAGCATTGACGACTGTTCGATAGAGCCTGTCGAGCAGGCA
>WNGJ01007030.1_pt1 | contig 19103 bp, 19 predicted proteins | sample 5400611 | NCBI WGS metagenome assembly WNGJ01 (sample SAMN13153375, study PRJNA577476) | soil metagenome | isolation source: 40 cm soil or saprolite under Garry oak tree replicate 1 | place: USA:California | collected 2016-06-15 | reverse complement strand
ACCGCTTGACCGGACCGGAGCCTTCCACCACCACAGCGCGGAGCGGAAACCTGATGGAAATGATGTCAGCGCTCACTCCGGTGCAATTTTTCAGTACGCCGGGTCTGTGGGTAGGGCTGGCAGTCGCCGCGATATTCCTTGCCGCAACGGTGCGGCTACGGCGGAATCGGGAACCGATTTGATGCGCATGAGGTCTTGATTCAATGCTCGGCGCAAGGGAAAACGAGTGGGAACACAGCTGTAATGTCCAATTCGATGTTCAGGAGGAAAAGATGGAACCACTTATTGATGTTAACTGCTCAGCGATGGAATGTACTTTTCTCTCAGGCAGCGCCCCGATTTGGCAGGACATCCTGGCACAGGCGATGACCGGGGAACTACTCGCGGCGATGAACTACACCTCCTTATCGGAGATGTGCGAGGATCCCGCAGAAATAGCCGATGCGTTGGAGCATGCGCAGGGTGAACAGCGGCATGCCGCAGCGTTCGCTGCCGAGGGCCGCAAGATTGGAGTGGACGTCACCAATAACGTCGACGCAAAGCATTGGAAGCGGCTTCGCGACGCATTCCTGCGATGCATCACAGAGCGCGACTTTATAGGCTGCCTGATCGTGCAGGAGATCATGCTGGAATCCTTCGCCGTCGCAAGCTATTCACGCGTCGGGAAAACGGCGCCGGGAAGTCTAGGCAAAACCTTTGCCCGCATCGCAGCAGAGGAAGAAGAGCACGTTGAACACGCCATGTCGATTCTTAGGGCGGAGCGAGCCTTGGAGGCGCAGCGCTTCGATGACAAGGTCCACCGGCTGCATTTGGATGTGATGACCACCCTCGCGCAGATGCTGGCGAAGGAATGCAAGGACGGGCATTGCGAAGTGTGCCATGCCACCTGTGTGAAACCATCACTGTTCGAAGTCAGCTTGTCTGCGGCCGAGCTTCGCGGGGCGTCGCTGCAACAGTATCTGAGGACGCTGGACATGCTGGGAATACCGGGGGAGGTAACACTTGCGTGGGTAGCTCAGTTGCCAGTGTAGCCGGGCGAGGGCCGACAATCGAGACCGATTTCGCTTTGATCGGGCATCAGGAAAGTTGGAGAGCGGCTGCGGACGTGCTCACTGTCCTGCGCGGACCTGAACGTACCCCTCTGCCGGACGATGAGATCAAGGATATCCTTCCATGGATTCCGCCCAGAGTGGTATGCCATGTCGACGTCGGATCGATCATCAGTACGAAGAGCCGGGGCGCGAAGGCGCGCGGCCTCTACATCGACTCCTTCATTCCTCCCAACCGTCTCGAAGCCGCCTACGTGCACGAGAACATCGCCCGCGTTCGAGCGGCGGCGTCCTGCGCGATCAAGGCAGGAGCGAAGATCGTGAGTCTCGGCGGATTCAGCTCCATTCTGATCGAGGGCAACTTCGATCAGCTTCCGGAAAGACACGATACGGTTTTTACGACCGGCAATACGTTGACAGTTGCTTTTATCGTTCAGGGCGTCAAGGAGATGTGCGCGCTGGAGGGCCGGAACCTCTCAAGATCAACGCTGCTCATCGTGGGAGCAACAGGAGATGTGGGTTCCGGCTGCGTCCGTTGTTTGGCGCCACTCGTAAGACGCGTGCTGCTCAGCGCACGCAAAGTGGAGCGACTACGCAGGCTCGCAGCCGAGTTGCAAGAAGATGGAGTTCAGGTGGAGATTGCGAGCGATCTCCAGCGCTTCTCCGCAGAGGCCGACATCGTGATCTGCGCGGCGAGTCTGGCGTCCCCGTCGCTTCTGTTGGGGCGGATCGCGTCTGACGCAATTGTTTGCGATGCGGGCTACCCGAAGAACTTGTCTCCAACGGCGGAGATGCTTGACGCCAAAGTCTTCTTCGGAGGTCTGGGACAAATCACTGGCGGAATGAAGTTCGCGCCGGATTTTCATGGAGTTCTGAATCGGCATCCGTTCCCCGATGTAGTCCATGGATGCCTCCTCGAAGGCATGGCTCTTGCTTTGGAGGGTCGCTTCGAACCCTTCTCTCAGGGACGAGGGTTTATCACTCAGGAGCGGGTCGAGGAGATTGAGACGATTGCTGCGCGCCATGGGATCTATCTCGCACCACTTTACAACGCCGAGGGACCGTTGGAGGACGGACTTGATGCCAGATGGAATGATCGAGGGGATGAGTCCATGGGCGAAAGACCAAGTCGAACTGTCGAATCTTCTTTTTGAGATAGGTTGGGAGGATTGAGCGTCGGACCAGCGGGCACTGTCGATCCGGCCATGTGAGATCTGATCTTATGGAGCGGACTGTTGGCTCCGTACTTTTCTGATGCCCAGTCTCCGATTGAAGGGCCATGGGCCTTTAGGAGCGCCCACCGGGCTAATGCTTCCTATCGTCACTGTCAACCGACCATGTGCCTCACTGATAGGCACACGCAAATCTAATATACAATGGAACATAAAGTTATGTTAACCATCGCGTCGGTGCTCTCGAAAGTGACAGACGCTTTTCCCAGGACATTCACGGTATGATCAATTTGCTTTGATTGAAGTTAAAGCGACGCCTCTCTGCCGCATTGCTCACTCTGCCTAAGACTAGGATCTGCGTAAGCATGCAGAATCTCCAGGAGCCAGGGCTGCGGTATTCCTTCATCGACCAACGAACGCAAAGAATCCAGGGCGAGGTTGTAGTTTCGAAGATACTCATTAAATCGTTCTTCCCATGTCGTATCTGCTTGGAAGCTAATTGAGTTTATAGAGCATTAATTATCGCCTAAGGCGTAAATCCAATCCTTCTACCGTAAGGCACCTAGTTTCTTAGTGGTTAAGTTAACTGGCGTGTTTTCCCGATGGTACGAACACAGATGCAGCTCAGTGGACTGCAGCCAGCCGGCAACGGACGAAGTCGCACATCGATCGGAAGCTGAACGAAGCAGTCGTCAGTGTCTGAGTGTGGCTATTCCCCAAAAGTGTGACTAGGAATGGGGAAGGGCACAAAACCACCTCACACACACGCAGTGCTTGTGCGCTTGTTTGCAGCACGTGAGTGCAATGAAGAAACCGCCTTACACCACAGTCACAATCCACCTGGAAAACCCCGCGTAGAACCCCTAGAATGTACTGGTGAGAGTCCTACGCTCTCGGCCAGAAAGCCGGTTCCCTAGGGGTACATGATCCTCCGTACGGTCGAGCAGGTCCGCAGAGTCTTCCTCATCATTGCTGGATTCACCTTGCTGCTGGCAGGTGGCATTATGCTGGTCACTCCCGGACCGGGATTGCTTGTGATTCTTCTTGGGTTAGGATTGCTGGCCGCGGAATTTGTTTGGGCTCGCCGCTTGATGGACCGTCTCAAGCGCGAAGGCGGTCGTTTGGCTGACCGCTTTGCAACCACCAAGAAATAAAGACGCCATCCTCGCTCGGGGAAATGGCAAAATACACTTTTGTGGAGGGCGCTTTGCCAGGTGCCAAGTCGCGGACGGCGGCAAATTGGTCCGGAAAATGGGCGCTCATCACCGGAGCCAGTGCCGGAATTGGCGTAGCTCTCGCGGAAGAGTTGGCATCGGGCGGAACAAACCTGGTGCTCACGGCGCGGCGCAAAGATCGCCTAGCGGAATTAGCGCGCCGGCTCTCCACAACTCATAAAATCAGTACTGAAGTGTTCCCCGCAAATTTGGTTGATTCGAATGCGCCGGAAGAGATTTTTGCCTTCACCAAAGAAAAAGGAATTGAAATCGAGCTGCTGATCAACAACGCAGGCTTTGGCCAATACGGGGAATTCCATTCAATTGAAAAACAGCGGTTGCTCGACATGGTGCAGTTGAATTGCCACGCGGTAGTCCACGTGACCCGCCTGTATTTGCCGGAAATGGTTGCGCGCCACAGCGGCGACATTCTTATCCTCGCTTCGACGGCTTCCTTCCAGGCCGTTCCGTATATTTCCACGTACGCGGCAACGAAAGCGTTCGATCTGCTTTTTGCCGAGGGCCTTGCCGAAGAGATGAAACCCTACGGAATCCACGTCTGCGCGCTTTGCCCGGGCTCAACGGAGTCCGAATTCCATGTCGTTTCCGGCCAGGAAAAATTCAGACGGAGAACCGAAACGGCCGAAAAAGTTGCGCGCACCGGACTGCAAGCTTTGGCTGCCGGAAAAAGTTACGTCATTTCCGGCCTCGGAAACTATCTTGGCGCTCAGGGCGAACGCCTCGTCCCCCGCCGTTTTGTGACCAAAATCGCCGCCAGCATGTTCAAGCCCAAGCCCCGATAAGAGTCATTTCCCAGGCCCGCTCATGATTGCTATTGGGTAACCCCAGTTATCCCTACGAACATTATTGCTCGACACGTGGAAGCCCTCTCTCGCGTCTAACCCATTGTAAAAACAAGGACTTTCAATCGTTCGCCTCTCGTCGCCGCTGGGGCAGGAACTTTTTTAAGACGCGACGGGAAGTGATAGTTGAGAGCTGCTAGAACGTCTTATCAGGAGAGATGAGGATCGCTGAGCAAGACAGAGATGACGTTCTGTTGCGGCGGGCCGCCAGGGGCGATGAGGAGGCTTTCACGCTCCTGTATCGGCGGCACCAGGCGGCCATGTACCGCTTTGCGCTGCGCATGACGGGGAACACCTGGGCCGCCGAAGAGATTGTGCAGGATGTGTTCATGACCTTGATGCGCGATCCGAAAAAGTACGACGCCGCGCGTGGAGCGCTCGGAGCCTTTCTATACGGAGTGGCTCGCAACCGCGTGAGGAAGCACCTGGAACGTTTGCCGCGGGAAATTCCGTTGGAAGAGAAAAACGAAGACGGCACGGGCGGCGGAATTGTTTTGCAGGACTCGTCCACGCCGGCAACATGGGCGGAAAAGCGCGAACGCATGCAGCAGGTGCGGGCCGCGGTGCTGGATTTGCCCGTGGAGTTTCGCGAAGCGGTGGTGCTGTGCGAACTGGAAGAAATGAGTTACGAGGAAGCAGCGCAAGTGGCGGGATGCCCGATTGGCACGATTCGTTCGCGGCTGCATCGCGGACGGGCTTTGCTGATGGCCAAGCTGGAGATGTTTCGTGACGTACCGCGTCGCGCGAGCGCGGCGCGATGAACAGGGCTTTGAGATTTGTTGACCGTCTTACGGACACCAAGAATCTTGGCCGCTTCATGAATGCAATGAGCGACGGATGTGCGAGATGAACTGCGAAAAATTTGAAGTGATTGGATTGGACGCGGAGCGCGACACGGCCTTGAGCGAGGTTGAGCGCGTGGCTGCGCGTGAGCACGCCGGCACGTGTTCGCGATGCGCGGCATTGCAGGATTCCTGGCAGACGGCAGGAATTGAACTGCGCGCGTTTGCGGAAGACACGGCGATGACTCAAGCGCCTGCGCGCGTGGAGATGCGTTTGCGCCAGGAGTTTCGCACCCAGCACGTAACATTCAAAGTTCGGCGCGCCGCCATGGTCGCGGCGTGGGCGCTGGCCGCTGCGGCGGTGCTGGCCGGAGTCGTGAGCTGGCGCAATTGGCGCCACGGCCAGCAGGAAGTGGCTACCAAGCATCTGAATCCCATGCCGGCCGCAAAAAAGTCTCCGGGAAATAATTCCAGCGCCGGAGCGAATCATGAAAATGCTGCGGAGCTTGCGAATGGAATGCTGCCGCAGAACTCTGCAGGAGCTGCCAGTTCCGAGATAATTGTGGCTGACAATGAATTGAGCGGCTTTACATTTCTGCCCGGAACTCTTGCCGTGGATGTCGATGACGCCGCCATTCTGCGCGTGCGCATGCAGCGCGGCGCGCTGGGTGCACTGGGCTTGCCGGTCAATGAGGAGCGCGCCAGTGAGTGGATCCAGGTGGATTTGCTCGTCGGCGACGATGGATTGCCGCAAGCGGTGCGACTGCCGCAATAAATGTCCGTGGGTGCGAGGCGCTTTCGGCGCGCCTCGGGGAGGAGCACGCAAATGGGGGCGGCGGCTTTTTGGAAGAAAGTAAAGCGCGCGGCTGAAACGGATCTGAAAAAGCGCGAGGGGCTGGTTATCACGTGGATCGCGCAGCTGAAAAAGGGACTGGCCGCGATTGCCATGGCGAAGAGTTCACAACAGTTCGGGAGAGAAGAGGAGACGAAATAATGAATCGCAGAGTATTCACAAACCTGCTTCTCGCTGGAACGCTGGCAGGAGCCGCTGGACCCTTGTGGGCGCAGGAGGGTCCACCGCCGCCCCCAGGCGGAGCCGTTGTGGTGCACGGAGGAGAGCCCGGCGTATTCATGCAGATGGGCGAGGGCATTGAACTGCTGGGATTTGAAGGATTGCACGGCGGCCAAGTAGTGACCGGCGCGCCGTTCAGCGCGGTAGCCGTTCAGGAAACGAAACAGACTCTTGCGGACGGGAATCACATTTCTCGAAAGTCGCAGGTGAACCTTTTCCGCGACAGCCAGGGACGATTTCGCAAGGAGGTGACGCTGTCGGGATTTGGTCCGCTGGCGGCTTCCGGACAGACGAAATCGTTCGTGGTAATCAACGATCCGGTCGCGAACGAAAGCTTCGTACTGCACCCGGAAACCAAAGCTGCGGAGAAAATGGGCCGTCCATTTCGCGGGATGAAGGGACCGACGAAGGGCGCCATCAAGGAAAAAATGGCGGCTCGCGAGCAGGAGGAAATCGCCTCCGGCAATCTTAAAAAAGAAGATCTCGGCACGCAGACGATTGCGGGAGTCAGCGCGCAAGGAACGCGCTTGACGCGCACTATTCCCGCGGGACAAATCGGAAATGAAAAGGTGATCATCATCGTGCGCGAGACGTGGTTCTCCAACGATTTGCAGATGGTGGTCATGAGCAAGCGGACCAATCCGTGGAGCGGCGAATCGACTTACACGTTGACGAACATTCAGCGGACGGAGCCGGCTGCTTCGCTCTTTGCCGTGCCATCGGACTACACGGTAACGGCCGGCAAAAACAGAATGTTCATTCAGAAGTTCAAAGGCGGGCCCGGCGCACCTCCCCCGCCTCCCGCGGACAACTGAAGAAACGATCTTCTCTCCTGAAGACGGAGCGCCCTTTTCGCAGCTACCCCCATCGCTGCGGGAAGGGCGTAGCCGTTTCTGGAAGCCATGAAGTAAGTTGGAACCACACCCCAGGGGGGCTCGGAAGTGTGGCAAGGAAAGGACTTGCCGGAATGCGTTTTCGGAAGTGTGGCAGGGATATTGGTAACATATGTCAAGGATTACCTTAAGTGGTTTGTTTAGTTGGGCATAGGGGCGTGTCTATTTGGGTTGGCACCGGGAAATGCGTTAGAGCGCAGCAATCTTGGCGCAAAGAAGCTGAGACCGTGTCGGAGGGGAAGGACCTATGCGGCCGACAGACACTTTAGCTTCCAGAGAACGTTATTCTTGCTCCTCTAGCGCTTGGGGCCATTCGCTCCACGATTTTCCTAAGACGCTCTGTACAGGGCTGCGGCCCCCTGGCATGTTGTCGAAGGTAGCCCGCTGGCAATGGCCATAGACGCGGCCTTGTTGAAGTCCGCCTCACAGCCCCTCGACGCCAGCTCCGATTTAAGATGACTCAGTTGGTCTGCTCTCAAACGTTTACCAATGTTGCTGGCTTGTTTTCTTTCCAGGCCAACAACTCCTCCCTTAAGGCTAAGACTCATCGTTTCGAGATTCTGGAGGTTCTTACAGAAAGTCCGCACCACAGCGCGGGCACTTGCCGTGTACGTTCTCGTGAGGCGTTTTGCAGGATGGGCAGATCATTCGTCACTCAGTTACCGCCGACGCCGTCATCTAATCGGCCGACGAAGGGCGCGGGTCTAAAAGACCCGCCATTACAAGTGCTTGAAGAGATGGGCGATTTTCTTGCCGGCTTCTTCGGTGTAATAGACGGTGACGTGCTCGCCCTTCTTGGCCCCAATGGCGGAATAGCGGCCAACGGCTTTGCCGGTGTCCACGGTGGCATGCCCGGAAACTTCGAAGGCCTCCTTGGTACCATCCGCGGTCTTCACTGCGACGACTTTCGTACCCTCGCCGACGTCTTCGACGGTGCCTTCGGTGGTGTGGACCGTTTTGTCGCCGAACCACTCAACGGAATGGGCGGTCTTTTCCGCTCCTTCGCCAGTGGCGTGAACGATGACGTGCCCGCCTTCCTTGCCGACAAGGTCGGCGCCCTTAGCGCCATCCTTTAGGCCGGTGACCGTGGTTTTCTCGGTGAACTTAGCCGTTTCCACCGTACCGTCGGCTGTCTTCACGGCAATCGTTTTTGCTCCGGCATCGACTTTTTCGACGGTGCCGGTGATGACGTGTGTGGGATTCTGTGCACGCGCCACGGCCATGGCGAGGCACGCGACGAGGAGCACGAGGACAACCCGAAACCGGGCTTGAAACAAACGGGATTGCATAGATTCTCCTTGGGAGTGCGGGCTGGGAGTAGCACCTTACCAGTATAGAGAGTTGTGGAGTTTGAATCCAGGATGGCGCTAGGGGCACAAAAAAGGAGGAACTAAAGGCAGAGACGCCCGGACGCGGCCGAGTAAACGCCGAACGCAGAGAAGAGATAAGGTGGAGAGAGTTCATGGGCGAACAGCGCCAAGTTATGCCGGGAGGGGGACGGTGTGTTAGTGTAAATTTCCCAAAATTGCGTGCGAGGAACTGATGCCGAAACCGAGAGTGTTTGCGACCCACAGCTTGTTTGACGCCGCGCGGAAAATCCTGAATGAGAGCTGTGAGATGGAATACTGGGCCAAGCCGGAACGTCCACCGCGGGAAGAAGTTTTGCGGCGAGTGAAAGACAAAGATGGGCTGGTTTGCCTGTTGACGGAGAAGGTGAACGAGGAATTGTTGAAGGCGGCGCCGAAACTGCGCATCGCCGCGAATGTGGCGGTGGGGTTTGACAACATTGACGTAGCAGCGTGCACGAAGCGAGGCGTAGCGGCGACGAACACGCCTGGCGTACTGGATGAAACGACCGCGGATTTCGCGTGGACGCTGATGATGGCAGTGGCGCGGCGGCTGGGCGAAGCTGAGGCGCTAGCGCGCTCAGGAAATTGGAAAAACTGGGACTTGGATCAGCTGGTGGGGACGGACGTGTGGGGGAAGACTCTGGGGATCGTGGGATTCGGGCGGATTGGGCGGGCAGTGGCGCGGCGCGCGAGCGGCTTCCAGATGAAAGTGATTTACACGGATGCGGTGCGGGCTCCAGAAGCGGCGGAGGGAGAGTTGAAAGCGGAGTTCCGCGAAATGAATGCGCTGCTCGGTGAGGCTGACTTTATCAGCGTGCACGTGCCGCTGCTGCCGGAGACGCAGGGATTGTTTAATGCGCCGAAATTCCAGCGGATGAAGCCGACGGCATTTTTGATCAACACGTCGCGCGGGCCGGTGGTAGACGAGGCCGCGCTGGTGGCGGCGCTGGAGGGCGGAAAGATTGCGGGCGCGGGGCTGGATGTTTATGAGAACGAACCGTTTGTTCATCCCGGGCTGAAACGCGCGAATGTGGTGCTGGCGCCGCACGTTGCGTCGGCGTCATTGGAGACGCGGACAAAAATGGCATGTATAGCGGCGGAAAACGTGGTCGCGCTGTTCGCGGGGAAGCGGCCACCGAACATTTTGAATCCGGAAGTGCTGAAGACATCGTAACGAATCTCCAGGCAAACCTCTGATGCCGCAATTAAAGCAATTGGCCCGGCAAATTTTCCACGAAACCCTGGCGACCATCGATATTCCCGCAGCGCTGCAGCGAAAGCTGCAGCGCAAGGGAACGGTGCTGCTCTGCGGAGGAACGAAAGTCGATTTGCGACATTTCGAGAAACTGCGCGTGGTGGCGATCGGGAAAGCAGCGCATGCGATGGTGGAGGGGCTGACGCTAGTGCTGGCGCCATTCTTAAGAATTGAAGGCGTAGTTTCCGCGCCCACGGCGGCGCGAAGGCCATTGGCGGGAATGAAGTATTTCGTGTCGGGTCATCCCGTACCGAACGCCGACAGTTGGAGGGCGGCCGAGGCAATACTGGCGTTGCTGAAAAGGTGCGACGAGAAGACGCTAGTGTTCTTTCTTCTGTCGGGAGGCGGATCGGCTCTAGTGGAGTTGCCGCTGGACGCGTCGCAGACATTGGAGGACGTCCAGCAGGTGAACAGGGCGCTGGTGACCTGTGGCGCGCCGATCGAAGCAATCAACACGGTCCGAAAACATATTTCGGCGATAAAAGGCGGCCGGCTCGCGGCTGCAGCCTGTAACGCGACGAAGGTCACGCTGGGCGTGAGTGACGTTCCAGCGGGAAAGGAATCGGCGCTGGCATCTGGGCCGACGCTTCCCGACGCGACCACGGTTGTGGACGCAAAGCGCATCATCGCCGAATATTCCCTTTACGACAAGTTCCCGCCCGCGCTGCGGCGCTGGCTTGACGAAGGGAAAATGCCGGAGACGCCCAAAGCAGATGCCGTCGCATTTCAAAACTCACATTTCTTTCTACTGTTGGGAATGGATGATTTGTTTCATCCAGCGCATCACGCGGCGGAAGCGAAAGGATTCGTCGCCTGTTGCGACAACACGAGTGATGACTGGCCGGTGGAGGAAGCCGCGGCGTTCCTGCTGGAACAGCTGGAAGCATTGCGGAAAACACACGCGGGGCAGCGGGTTGCGCTGATCGCAGATGGCGAGGTGAGTTCGCCGGTCAAGGGCGATGGAGTCGGAGGAAGAAATTCGGCGTTTGTGCTGGCGTGCGTGGAGAGAATTGCAGGAAAGAAGATTGCAGTCCTCAGCGTCGGCACCGACGGAATTGATGGAAACAGTCCCGCGGCGGGGGCGGTAGCGGATGGGGAGACGTTGGCGCGGGCGCAGGCGGTGGGACTCGATCCGGCCGATGCGTTCCGGCGAAGCGACGCGTTCACGTTTTTTTCGGCGCTGGATGATGCAATTGTTACCGGGCCGATGGGAAACAATCTGCGCGATTTGCGGATATTGCTTGCGGAACCGTAAATGCGCCACTCGGAGAAAGATTTAGCACAGCGGTCAAAGAGAAGAGAGGGCGGACTGAAGTCCGCCCCTAGACAGGTAGGGACGCCAGCTACTGCTTCGGCGGCGCGAGGCGCTTCTCCATGGACTTGAGGCGCTCGCTCATTTCCTGAAGCAGATGCTCGAGCTTTTCGAGCCGTTGTTCGGTCGTGGGCTTGTCCCCGCTGGCATTTTCGGCGAATTCGTCGTCGGCATCTCCAGAGCCATAACTGGCGCTTGATCTTCCATCGGCGGGTTTCTTCAGACGCGCAATCTGTCCTTTGATCATGGGCGCCATTTCAATGCTGAGGTCGTCGCTCTTCAGCAGAGCCTCCAGCGCGGGAATGGCAGTGGCATCGCCACGTCCGCCGAGCGCATAGATGGCGGCCATGCGAACGGGAAAATGCGGCTCCGTGAGATAAGCAGCAATCTGCTTCGTGATGCCCTGGTTGTCCTTCTGCAGCCGCGCGAGACTGTTGATGGCCGCCCTGCGCGAATCGATGGGCTTGCCGGGGGCAGACCACTGCAACAGAAGCGGTATGGCTTTATCGTCTGCCAGCGAACCGAGGGCACGAAGAGCGGCGTTGCGGAGAAAGCCGTCCGGCGAATCGGCATTGACGGCAGCCTCGAGTGTTGCGAAGGCCGTGGGAATTTTAAGGCCGCCCAGCGCCTGCAACGCGGCGGCGCGCGCGCGATAGGAATCGTCCTGTCTGGCGACGGCATTAAGCTTGGCCACAATCGCTGCGTCGTCTTTGAAATTGCCCAGCGCGCTAACCACGCGATTGCGTACCCAGGGCTTATCGTCCGAATCCAGCGCGGTGAGGAGCAGCTTGGAGGCCAAAGCGCTACCCAACTGGCCGAGGGTGTCGGCAGCAGTGGCGCGAACTCCCCACGCTTTGTCATTGCGAAGCGCGTCGCCGAGCGCAGCGATGACTTCTTCGTCGTTCTTGATTTTGCCGAGCGCCACAACCGCGTCAGCGCGATCGGAGAGATCCACGGCGTTCTTCAACTGATAGAGCCACTCTTTCTTTTCTTTGTGAAATTCAGCGGATTTCAGAAGGTGGGCGCCCTTGTCGAAGAGAACCATCAGCGGAGCAGAGTTCGCGGGCAAGGGAAAAATCTGTTTTTCTTTCGAAATGGTGACGCTGTAGAGCTTGGGGCCTGACGCGGTGGTGATTTCCACTTCGACCGGGACGCGGAACAGGCCCACACGGCCTTCGACCGCTTGCGTTTGCTTGACGGTGAGCGCGACTTGATGTTTCTCGGCGTCGTAGGAATAGCTCAAGTCAAATTTTGGCGCGCCAGCGCCGTATAACCATTGGCTGAAGAACTGGTCCACGTTGGTGTGCGTCGCTTCTTCGATGGCTTTGGCGAGATCTGCGGTGACAACGTTCTTGCTGCGATTCAATTCGAGATAGTGTTTCAAGCTGCGGTAAAAGGCATCTTCGCCGAGCTGATGGCGGAGCATATAGAGAACCCATCCGCCCTTGCCGTAAGCGTTGCCGTCGAATTCGCTGGAATCGTCAAAGTCGTGGCGAACGATCGGTTTGTTCCAGAGGTTGCTGCTTGCGAACCACTCGCGAGCGTTATTCCAACGCTCGTAATCGGCTTGATCCTTGCCGAAGTGTGCGTGGCTCCAAACGGCTTCCAGGAACGTGGCGAAGCCCTCGTTGAGCCAGACGTCGCCCCAATCTTTGCAGGTGACGAGATCGCCGAACCACTGGTGGCCGAGTTCGTGAGAGATCAAGTCGTCCTCGCCGGTGAAGTATTCGGGAGCGAGCTTGGGATGAACGAGAGAAGCGCTGTTGTTGGTGGTGGCGCTGGAATTTTCCATGCCGCCGGCGACGAAATCATCGACCATGACCTGCGCATATTTTTCCCAGGGGTAGTCGACGCCAAGCTTTTTGCTGAACAGTTCCATCATGGCTGGAGTGCGACCATAGTTGATCGGGAGGCGGTCGCCGCGGCCCTTCGGTGCATAGTAGGTGACGGGGATGCCGCGCCAAGACTCTTTCACTTCGTCGAATTCACCGGCGACAACCGTGATCAGGTAAGTGGAGCTGGGGACCGACTCTTTCCAGTACCAGGTCTTCAAGGCCTTGCCGGCGTCGCTGACGCTGATGAGCTTGCCGTTCGAAATGGTAATCCAGGAGGCGGGAACGGTCAGGATGGTTTCCGTCGTCAGTCGGTCATTTGGATAATCGTACGTCGGCAAGTAGTAATGCGTATCTTCTGATTCGCCCTGCGTCCAGATTTGGCTGGGACGGTCCGGATAATCCTTGTCCGGCAGGATGAAGTACATTCCCTTTGTCGGCTTGCCTTCGTACCGAATGGTGATTTCGAATTTGTCGCCAGCCTTGGCCTCAGCGGCGAGCGGGATGATCAATTTCTCAGCCGTGGCTTCAAATTTGGCGACGGCTTTGTTGACCGTCACTTTCTGGATGGTGAGCCCGGCCGAGTCGAAAACAATTTTTGCGGTTCCGTCGCGAAGAACGGAGAGTGAGTGCGTAACCTCGCCGAGAACTTTTTTCTGCTCGAGGTCGAAGCGCAGGGCAATCCTCGAGTGCTGCAAATCATATTCGCGGCTGCGCGCATACGGTTCATCGGCGAAGAGTTCTGGCGCGGCGAGGAAGCACGCCAACAGCACAGCGAACGGAAAAAACACCGCGCGTCCTTGAAGTTGCTTGGTGACGTGAAGAAACTTCCTGATCATTCAGCTTTGCTCCTGTGGATGGTGTGTCCTGCGCGCTCCAGGGCAGCGATGGCGGCCGACAGAGTTTCGGAAGCGACGAGCAGGTAATCTGTATCAAACGTCGAGACGGCGAACAAACTAATTTTTGCCTCAGCGAGCGGCTTGGCCAGCGCGGCCAGGACGCCGACTTCGGACAAAACGAACGGCCCATGAACCTTCAAGACACGCCAGCCGGGCTGAGATTGAACGCCGATGGGAACGCGAGAAAGTTCGGTGACGACGGACAGTTCATCACCAGTGCGCGTAACGGAAAAGAACGGACCTTGCGTCGCCCAATCAGGAATGGGCGAACGCGCAGCGAGGCGGGAAATGGCGAAGCGATCAGGTAGCAGACCTAGCTCAAAATGACGGGTCTCGGCTGTCATTGAGGGCTAGAGCAGACTGCTGACGAAGTAATCGTAATCAGACGTCCCCACTTGTTCTTTTGCATGCGCGGCAGAGTTTCCCTGCAAAATAAATGGTGCTCATCAGAAGCTGTTCGACGGCAGCGCTCTAGGCTTCCGGCGGGGTATTCTTAAACAAGTTAGACGGGTGACCACCCGAATAGGTAACAGAGGCATCCACCCCCGGCTAAAGCGAGCCTCGTCTCCCGTGATAAACGCAGCAACTGCAGCAGAATCAGTCACATCCAGCGTTTGATAAACGTGGTCGGCCTAATGCAATCGCTTCAATTCTTCGTGGAGGCGTTCGATGGCCTGGGATAGGTCTTGGATCTCGGCAACTTCCGGACGGATGGTATGGCTTTTGAGGTCGGCGGTCAGCGCCACATAAAGCTGGGTCCCGCGCCTGATGCGTTCTGCAACAAGCAGCGGAATTACGGTTGCCGTATCCCGCTTCTGAACCTGTCTCTCCTGCCACTCCTGAACAGCCCACGCTGTCTTGCGGATATAATCTACCGAGTCCCGGAATTCACGCAGGACATACGGATCAATGTCGCCCGATTTAATGCCGTGCTCAAGCTTCAACAATTCCCCTGTTGTTCGCCTCAACTGAAAGGTTAGTCCCCAGAACTCTTCGTTGGGCGGGAGGAGTTCAACAGCAATGTCCAAGGGAGCATCCCTCGAAGAGCGTCGAATCGCCGCTACTCGGGCCTTTGTCTTGTGATCAGAAATCAGATTCGTCAATTCCACTTCAGTTCCTTCGGGTGGGTACCTCTCCGCGTCCGTAAACTCCAGAAGACCGCCATGGAGATTTGCTTCCCTGGCCTGCGCATGCGAAGAATACTGCGCTCCATCTAGACCTGGCCACTTCAAGTGAATCGGAATGACGAGGGGATAACGATTGCTTCTTCTTCGTTCATTCGCAATGCGCATTGCTCCCGGGTCATTTCCGTGCGTAGACATGGCGGTATGTGCCCCCGAGTGTTTTACCACGCTTGCGCGGAGTTCATCCAGCCCCACATGCGGCATGGCATGGGTCCCCCGAAGGATTTTGTTTGCCTCGCGGGAAGCGCAGCACTAAGATGCAGTCAATTGCTAGCGTCCGGAGGTGCTTATGCAAAAGATCAAGTGGTTGACCGGTGCGTTACTTCTCCTGGTGTGTTTCGCATGTCCGGTCTTCGGTCAGCAGATCGGAAAGTACGTTCCGATCCAGGCAGGGTCGGATGTGGACCACGCGTTGACGGAGATCAACGCGGCGACCGATCCGGCGCAGAAGCTTGCGCTCATCGACAAGTTTGCCGCGGGACCCGGCAACGAAGGAGACAATCCCATCCTGGCCGACGGTCTGTATGTGGACTACTATATCGGGCTGAAAAATTACGACAAGGCGTTTGAATATGGCGACAAACTTTTCGCAATCGACGCAGATAATTTTCAGAACGCCATGAACATGATCCGTGCCGCGTCAGAAAAAGGAGATTCCGAGCGGCTAACCGCGTACGCGGAGAAAACGGGGGGAATCCTAAAGCGCTACAAAGAAGCGCCAGCTCCAGCGGGAGCGGACGCTTCCCAATGGGAGCATCAGAAGTCGCAGACGCTGGAGAACAATAAGGACGGAATCCTTTACGTTCAGCAAGCGGTCTACAACGGCGCCATCCTGGCGAAGGACGCAGGGAAGCGCGCGGGATACCTGGCGCGGTTCGCGCAGGCTTTTCCGGATTCACCGTACGCGAATCAGGCGCTGGGAGTGGCCGCGACGTCTTATCTGCAAGCACAGAACACGCCCAAGATGTTGGAAGTGGCCAATGGACTACTGGCAAAGGATGCAAGCAATGTGGGGATGTTACTGCTGTTGTCTGACTATTATTGCGATAAGGCCGACCAGCTTGCCAAAGCCGAAACGTACGCAAAAAAAGCAATTTCGGTGCTGGGTGCGGCGTCAAAGCCGGAAGGTGTGGCTGACGACCAGTGGGATCGGCAGAAGAACCTGCAGAAGGGGTTAGCGCTGAGTTCGCTGGGACAGGTGAACATCGAAAAGAAGGACAACGCCCAAGCGGTTGAGAATTTGAAAGCGGCAGCGCCGTTGTTGAAGGCCGATGACGGAAGCTACGGGCGAAATCAATTTCGCTTGGGATATGCATTGTTGAATCTGAAAAGAACCGCCGAGGCTAAGGAGGCGTTCACCCAAGCGGCTTCCGTGAATGGTCCCTACAAATCACTAGCACAGGACAAGCTGAAGGCTAGCGCGGGGCCGGCGGTGGCGCGGCGAAAGTCGCCCTAGGGGCGATCGAGAATCGTGGGTAAGAGTTCGCGCATCTAAATGCGGTAAGCAGGATGAAGGGGTAGTTTCTAACGGAGGGCGATATCCATGGCAGACATGGCGACATTTGGAGCAGGGTGCTTCTGGGGCGTGGAGTCGGCGTTTCAGCGCGTGCCAGGAGTGATCGACACGACCGTGGGGTATAGCGGCGGGGAGACCCCGAATCCGACCTACAAAGACGTCTGCACGGATGAGACAGGACATGCGGAAGTCGTGCAGGTAACGTTTGATCCCACAAAAGCGAGCTATGAGCAGTTGCTCGACGTTTTTTGGCAGGCTCACGACCCCACGCAAGTGAACCGGCAGGGACCGGACTTCGGCACGCAGTACCGCACGGCGATTTTCTTTCACTCACCGGAGCAGGAAGCGGCAGCCAAGAAGTCGCGCGCAGCGCTCGAAGCCAGCGGAAAATTCAAGCGGCCCATTGCGACGGAGATCACTCCCGCAAGCACGTTCTATCGCGCCGAAGAGTATCACCAGAAGTACTTGCAAAAGCGTGGGGTGGCCTCCTGCCACTTCTGATGAAACGCACAATTCGAAACAGCAAAGGCCGGGCAGATGCCCGGCCTTCTCATTCAGAAACTCGAATTGTCGCGATGGGAAATGGCGGAGAGGGTGGGATTCTCACCGTTGGAGTATGCCATCGGAAACGATCTTTAGCCATCATTCTTTGGTTGTTCATCAGCCATTCCGTGATCGCCAACTGCGGAGTTTTCAAAAGAGTATCACAGTTGTTCGTGAACGCCTTTAATTCCCATACATCGCTTTGAACCTCGCCGCCCTTCGAATGAAAATCTGTTGCTGCCATTTCCTTCGTGCATCGGGGTCCGGGTTTAGATCACGCGGCGAAGTAGACGTTGCAAGAATAGTATTGCTGTTGTCGTGCTAAACTCGGGTTCTCCCACACATGAAACGAGCAAGAGCCATCGTGCTGCTTCTCCTTGTTGGGGGTTGCTCTTTCTTCGTTGCTTATAGGCTCTCGCACGTTCCGCAAACTTCTGAATCCCAACCGTCACCACAAACAAGCCAGTGTGATCAAACTCTGTGGCAATTCGTCTACCATCCGGCACGGCTCCAAGTCTTGGACCCATGTATTTCCGTTACTGGCAGTGTCGACGAGGTCCGCAAAGAAGCGGACGGTGACATCCACATCTTGTTTCGCTTGGACCAGCAGTTTGAATCGCTCTTAAACGAGAAGAACATTTCAAGGCAGCAAGGCGATCTAGTTCTTGAACCGAAATGTCAGGGCAAAGTTAGGCAGGCTGACGCCGAGGAAACCTGCAGCCGCTATAACGGTCCTTATTTTGAACCGCAGATCGGCCAACGCTATCTAGTCTCTGGTGCCTATGTCCACGACGCGGACCACGGATGGAACGAATTACACCCTGTCAATTCTATGCAGCCAGTCCAATGAGAAGAACCGCAACTGCGACCAGGTGACCGGAGTGAATGGGTCGGCAGGAAGAACTTCCTCGGCGGCGCAATACCGCAATAATGGTGGTTTTGCTGGCTTCATTCATGGTGGTGGTGGTTCCGAGCACAGACGTCAGCACTGCAACAGGCAACCGCTTTCTTGGGCGCTACCAATCGGGACGCGACGACGATTCCCCCTGTGCTGATAAGGAGAAATACGAGCACTCTAAATGACGCGTTTACTGGCGACAGGCGCTTCACTTTCTTCCTTCGTTTCCGCAGACGCTCGAAGGAGAAGGATATTCCGCGAACCAGCGACAGCGAATGGTCCCACGGTACCGCCGCGCCAGTACCTTCGGGCCGTGCGGTTAACGCACTCTCCAGGAACTTGTTGATAAGTCCTTTCAAATCAAGAAATCGTCCTAGACAAGTTCCTGGCACCTAGCGACGCGTCGAAGACGCAGTCAGGGCTTACCAGGAGTTGGTAACAGTGGAAGGAAAGTTATCCCCTGACTTGAGAATCAAGGTTGGACTGATACGACAAAACTCAGCTTATCACCGCGATACCGAGCCGTAAGTTCCCAACAACCGGTTGACGGTATATCAATCCCAGTCATCATCCCTGGCCTTTCGGTTGTGACAAAGACGGCATGTGCGGGGTCAGCGGCAACGGGGGGCGCTTCGCGGTCAAGTCGTTTTGCAATGACGAAGAGTTCTGGCTCTGGCTCCTTTCGCCAATCGAAGCCTCGTCGCCAATAAGTAAGTTTTGTGCGGTAGCTACCCTTGCCTTCGAGGACGTTGCTATGTATGTTCCACGTGCCCTGAACGCCCAAAAGCGTCCAGAGTGATTCGGTTCCGTACCAGAAACCATCGGGGCCGTGGTCTGTCCAGTAGGGCGGCGGAGGTACGAACGGCTGAGCTGGAGGCTTCGTAACTGGGCACGCTTCGGATACCTTTTCCGCACGCGGTCCCGCAGTCTGTTGAGCTGCGGACGCGAGAGCAGCTTGAGTCGAGTCAGGAGTTTGTAGGGCTACAAAACAGATTGTCGTTAACAGGGAAATGATTGCCAGGGGGAAGACGCGACTTCTCATGGCTCCCTCCCAAGAGCGATATTACATCAAGACGGATGGGGAACTCAGAGTGTTAACACCGGTCAGCCCTTGGGTGAGGTGGCCAAGTCCTGTGTATAACGTCGTCGGCGCTGTCAAGAGTTTTTTTTAGACACCTCCGCGCCTGCGAGCCGGGAGCGGGGTCAAGGGCGCCCGCGAAAGCGGGCGTTCATCGAAGACCCTTGACGCCGCGGACGGCTCGCCACCATG
>WNGJ01010722.1_pt1 | contig 19104 bp, 19 predicted proteins | sample 5400611 | NCBI WGS metagenome assembly WNGJ01 (sample SAMN13153375, study PRJNA577476) | soil metagenome | isolation source: 40 cm soil or saprolite under Garry oak tree replicate 1 | place: USA:California | collected 2016-06-15 | reverse complement strand
TGGTCAGCGCGCGGATTCTGGAAGAATGCGGACATCCCGCAATTGCGACCAGCAGCGCAGCGGTCGCCTTTTCTCGAGGCTATCCGGACGGTCAGCGGATCCCGCGGGACGAGATGCTGGATGTGGTCGCGCGGATTGCGCGCGCCGTGCGCGTTCCGGTAACGGCTGATCTGGAAGCGGGCTACGGCACTACCGTGAAGGACATGGCGGAAACCGTGAAAGCGGCCATCGAAGCGGGAGCAATTGCAATGAACCTGGAAGACGTGACCGGTGATGACGAGAGCTCACTGGTTCACACGGCGGTGCAGGCGGAAAAAATCCGTGCCATCCACGCGACGGCGAATTCCCTCGGTGTTCCGTTCGTGTTAAATGCGCGGACGGACATTTATTTGATGCCCATCGGCGAAGGGACCACGCGCCTTGAACGAACCGTTGAACGGTTGCGCGCATACCGCGACGCTGGAGCCGATTGCCTGTTTGCGCCGGGAGTGCACGAGCGCGAAACGATCGCCAAGTTGGTGAAAGCAGTGGCGGCTCCGTTAAATATCCTCATGACCCCGCAGTGCCCCAGTCTCGCGGAACTCGAAAAGATGGGAGTCGCACGAGTGAGTGCGGGCTCGGCAGTCATGCGCGCGGCGCTCAGAGTCGTCCGGCGAATTGGAAAAGAAATGCTGGAATCCCGTTCGTGCGAGACGTTGTTCGCCGGAGCCATTCCCTACGCGGACCTCAACGGGATGATGGGCCGCCAGATATCATAGGCACATGCCGGAAAAAAACTCGCAGCTTTTCATCTTGAACCAAGAGATCGTGGCTTGCCGGAAGTGTCCGCGGCTGGTGCGCTATCGCGAAAAAGTAGCGCGGGAGAAGCGGCGAGCGTATCGCGAGTGGACATACTGGGGAAAACCGGTTCCGGGATTCGGAGACGCTCACGCGCAGCTTTTGATTCTGGGACTTGCGCCGGCAGCGCATGGAGGGAATCGCACGGGGCGGATGTTCACGGGCGACCGCTCGGGCGATTTTTTGTACGCAGCGCTGCACAAAGCAGGCTTTGCGAATCAGCGCGTTTCGGAAAATCGTGAGGACGGCTTGCGCCTGGAAAATGCGTACATCGCGGCGACGTGCCGGTGCGCACCGCCGGCCAACAAGCCGCTGCCGAAAGAAATTTTGAATTGCCGAGGCTACCTTGAGCGCGAACTGGAAATCTTGAAACCGAAAGCGGTCCTGGCGCTGGGGAAAATCGCCTGGGACGGGTATCTGGAAATCTTGAAGCAGCACGGGCTGATTGCTTCGCGGGCACTCTACAAATTTGAGCACGGGGCGGAGGCCGAAGTAGCGGCGGGCACGCCGCGGTTGTTTGGCGTTTATCACCCCAGCCAGCAAAATACTCAGACTGGCCGCGTAACACCTGCTATGTATGCCGCAGTGTTCCGACGGATCCGGCGCTTCCTGGAAAAATAGCCGCGTTCAGGGCGATTCCGTGGTTCGGAGTGTCGGGAAACCCTTGCAGACCAGTGACGGGATTGGCCGACAGAACCCTTGTCGTCTGCTTTTGGGGGCTGGGTAGCGCCTCCAAGTGCATGTTTTTCAGTCCTTTGCAGGACATCTCGCAGGACGATTGTGGCTCCCCAGATGCATCCCTTGTTTGCTCAGCATTTCGCGGGAGGAAACCATGAATCGCAGGAAACTCAGCAGTGTATTCAGCAGCGTCGCGATTTTAACACTGTCGATGGCTTTGGGTGACGCGTCGAAGGCACAAGACCAGACCCAGGAACCGGTAAGGGAAGCGACATCCCAATCGCCAGAGCAGCAGCGTCTGAAGGCCGACGGAGAACGGCACGGGCTGCCGATGGAAACCTACGCTGTTGCTCCGGGGACCAAGTTTCTCGTGCGGCTTGAAGTTGAACTGGGCACCAGGGGCACGCAGGAAAACGCAAAGTTCAAAGTGAAGACGCTTGAGCCGCTCGAAGCGGGCAGTGGGATTTATCTGCCGTCCGGAGCGGAGATTCACGGGCACATCAGCCACGTGGAACCGGCGGGCGTAGCAGGACGCGCGAAAATCTGGCTGACATTCGACGAGATTCGCACCAAATTTGGCAGCCTGCCGATCGTCGCGGAAGTGGTGAGCGTGCCGGGGGACCACAGCGTGAAGCCGGGAGGAGCGCAGGAGGGCTTGATCGAGGGGCGCTCCAGCAACCAGCATGACGCCGCGGAAGCGGCGGCTGCGGGCGCGGCCATTGGCGCCGTGAAGGGCGTCAAGGACAAGAACAAGAAAGAAGCCGCCGAAGGCGCCGCGTTAGGGGCGGTCACGGCTTATCTCATGGAGTCGGGACGCGGCCACGAGCTGAACCTGCCTAAAGGCGCGAAGTTGGAGTTGGAACTGGAACGGGCGCTGTACCTCGTGAAGGAATAATGGATATTCCGACGAACAGATCAATTATTGGGTTGTTCGCGAGCCTCTTTCTACTAAGCGGCGCCGCCACCGCGGATCCGCCCCAGCGCGCGACCGCGATTCTGGTCGAAGTTCGCTCAATGCAAAAATGTGCGGGACTGGATTGCCCGCCGTGGCCTGTGCCGGACGACAGTTATTTCTGTTTTCAAGCGGGCGACAACTTCTACACTGGCGCATATCTTCCAGGGGGACTGCCGTGGGCAAAGCAGGGCAAGAGATTGCAGGCGCTGAAAGGAAAGACGCTTGAAATCGTCGTCACAGATAAGCATATCAAGGTCGTCGCTCCTGGAATCAACCTGCGTTTGAAAAGAGTGCACGACCTTCACATTTTCCAATTGGACTCCTGCTCTTATAACTAAAGCACCGGCGATGTGCAGTGCTCCAAATTGGGAAGAACACCCCCACCCCCGGTTTTTCGTAAGTGTTGCTTCCAAAGGACTTAGCCATCGCGCAAACCCTTTAGAATCAACACTTTTGTGAGGAGTCATGGAAGGGCAATAATGATGACTAAACCAAATCAAAGGGGGTAAACATACTGGCTCGCGTCATTAAGCGCCGAGCCGGACTCAGTGCCGTGTGCCATCGGTCAGGGCTAGGACGGCGTAGGCCGTCGCTGCGTCGTTCATGAAGAGCGCGGTGCTGGGAGTCAGGTGATGGGCTTCATTTTTGTTTAAGGAGTAGGACAGCCAAAAGCCTTCCGTCTTGTTCTGATTGCTCGCTAGCCAAGCGAGGGCCAGCTTCTGTTGGGGATTCTCGCGCGGGATTCCTGCCTGCTGCAGCGTGTAGGCGATCAGCCCTGTGGCATACCCGTCGCTCTTCCCTTCCTCCGGCGTCCCATCCTGTCGTTTCCAGCCGCCAACCGGCGAAGACAGGCTCCAGCCTCCGTCAGCCTGCTGCTCGTGCTTCGCCCTATGACTGCTTTGGAGCAAGGAAGTAGGTGTAGGTCAGGAGCGCAATGCCGATGAGCAGCGGAATGAGTCCAACGAGATAAGCCGGAGCTGGATCGCGGCGGTCGACCTCCTTAATGAAGACCATCAAGCCAATGCCGAGGGCCACCGTGATGACGCCGCCGAGTTTCAGCCCCTCTCGGATGCGCCGTGCAGCGTTCTTTTCCACCTCGCGGAGGAACTCGATCGCGGAACTTCCTCCAGACCCTTGAGTCTCCGCAATTTTCCGGAGTGTCTCGCTCCTGTAGTAGGCTTCCCTTTCGCGCCGGCGCTCCTGCGACCATACCGCCACGGCTACGAAGGAGAAGAGAGCAATACTTGCCACGCTCAGAAATAAGAACAAGGGCAGGGCCTGATTTAGGTTCATGTCGTGCTCCTTTGTGTGGTCCTTTCGCTGCATTCCGTGGGACAGGCCAGAGCGACGCTCGGTTGCATTTTTTTTGGGGGAGCACGGCTCGAAACAAAATGCAACCATCCTTGGCATGAACCGGTCGGACTCGAAGAGGAGTAGCGTGAGCACTGCCGAGGATCAAGCCGCGGTCGACAAGGTTCTTGCCGGAGATACGTCAGCTTTTGAGGATCTTGTCCGCCGCTGGCAGGGACCTCTCGTGAATCTGGCCTATCGGTTCTGCCGAGACCGTGGCCGCGCGGAAGAGATGGCTCAGGAAGCGTTTCTGCGCGCCTATCGCTCGCTCGCCCGGTGGCGCCGGGAAGCGGCTTTTTCAACGTGGCTTTTCGCGCTGGCCACGAATCTGTACTGCTCCGAACTGCGGCGGATTCCAGTAAGGACAGTGGGGCTCGATGACATTGTTGAGCCAAGAGATTCTCGACCCATAGACGGAGGGCTTGAGGATGAAGATAGGGATCGCGCCGTGCGGCGCGCGGTTTTCACGCTTCCGCAAAAGTATAGGGAAGCCTTGATTCTTTTCTATTTCCACGATATGGACGTTCCCTCTGCGGCGCGGAGCTTGGCACTGCCGGAGGGTACTGTAAAGGCGAGGTTATCCCGCGGGCGCGAAATGCTGCGCAGCAAACTCTCGCACCGATTGGTAGCCCCGGCGTTGAGGAAGGAGGCTTGATGAGAGACGATGACATCGATCGCATTCTGCCGAAGGAGCAGGAGATTCTTCCTTCGTCGGGCTTTGTGAGTTCGGTCATGGATGCGGTGCAACGTGAGGCAGAGGCGCCGCCGATTCCTTTTCCGTGGAAGCGCGCCCTGCCAGGACTGACCGCGGCAGGCCTCGCCCTCGTGTGGGTCTTCGTTGCAGTCATCTCGCTGTTCATCCGAGGAACTGTAACTCAGCCACTTCCGCCGGAGTTGCTATCTAGGTTCGCCTCGATTATCGGCGCTTGGAAGACAGCCGGCGCGAGCTGGATCACCCTGGCGTTGGTATTGAGCCTGGCCTTAGTGAAATTCTCAACGCGATTCGTCTTCGGCAGACCGTGAGGGGGCTCAGTCCATGTAACGCTTAGGCAACAGGGTAACTCCCGATTAACAGCGTTCGCGTCCACATGGAATCCGCCGCGAAAGGGAGCTCGTCAAATGGACGTGAACCACTAATCGGGCAGTTGAATCACAGACCCGACAAAGCGAGAGGCAACCCTGCATCTCTCAATGTATTCTTCCAATCGCCGTTTTTCGATGCGCCTCGAAGCAAAGAACGTTAAGAACATACTAGCAACGCATCCCGAAACGATTGCTACCGATCGGAACAAGGGCCCATCTGCGTTCCAGACAAGCAGGACCACGGCCACTATGGGCACCAAGCCGGTGCCAATAAGTTGAAGGCCGTCCCACTTCGGTCTGCGGAGTTTCATGCCTGCCCATTGTAGAAGACCCCCCATAGGGTGCCGATTGAGCGTAAAGACAGCAAATGCAAACTCCCAATCGAGCGATGATGGATTTGCTTGACGGTCATAGAGGTATGCGGCCTTTCCCAGTGCACATACTCGCTCGAGGTTGATATTTCTGGGAACCAGCACCAGAAATTCTGGATCCCAGTTTGCTGGCGTTTCAGAAGGAAGGTACTTGAGCAACAAACGTTGTTCCTCGCTGAGCGACTCGCCTGACAGCTTGGCTTGTTCCGCAATCCGACGAATTACGAAGCTAAGAGCTGAGTCTAAATCTGCCGTTCGATCCATTAAGCCTCACAGATTGTCGTTTCGTTATTTAACGTAAGAGCGTCATTGTCGGGGCTGGGCATTGTCACTCAGAACTATATCGTTGATGCACCGGAGGCACCATGTCGGGCCGCTGATGCAGATACACTCTTGAATGAGTTTCAAGTCAGGTCCTGATCAACAGCGTTCGCGGCCATGTGGAATCCGCAGCGAAAGGCCGCCGCTCAATTGGACGAGAACCCCACATACCGGACCAGTGATAATGTTCCAGTCTTCCTCGAAGTCCACGCCGTTGAGGTCACGCCGACGCGCAGGTTGAGAGAACCCCAGGGAACTTGGCAAGCGGCGGGCAGATTGTTAGAGTCGAAGTACCCAGTAAATCGATGAATGAGCCACTCGACCAGAGAAGGCTGAAGAGAGGCTGAAACCCATGGGGGAAGAGACACGGGCGACGGTGCGGGCCATCGAAATGGTGGAGCGGAAAGACCGCGTGCTGATTGTCGAAGATGAAGACAACGCGCGAAAGGGCTACGAACAGCTTCTGCAACGGTGGGGCTGCGACGTTGTCGGCGTGGGAACGGCGGAAGAGGCGCTGGCAAAATTTGCGAGCTACCAGCCGGACACGCTGATCGCGGACGTCGAATTGCCAGGCATGAACGGGCTGGACCTGCTCAAGCAGCTGGGGCCGGAACTCCACGATGTGCCAGCTATCATCATTACCGGCAAAGGCAGCGAAGAACGCGCGGTGGCGGCGATCGAGGCAGGCGCGTTCTGGTACATCGAAAAGCCGCTGAAGGGGCCGGTGCTGCGGGCGCTGCTGGACCGGGCGCTGGGCAAGGCGCGAGATGCGCGGCAGCTCGCGGTGCTGCAGCGGCAACTCCGCGAAACGGGGCGCTTGGGCGACCTCGTCGGGGCGTCGAAGCAGATGCAGGAAGTGATGCGCATTGTAGAGACGGCCGCGCCGAGTTCGGCGTCGGTATTGATCACGGGAGAGACCGGGTCGGGCAAGGAAATCGTTGCGCGAACGCTGCACAAGCTTTCGCCGCGCGCCAACGGGCCGTTTGTGGCCATCAATTGTTCCGCCATCCCGGAGACACTGATGGAGAGCGAGATTTTTGGCCACGAGCGCGGAGCCTTCACGGGCGCGGCGGAGCGGCGCATCGGCTGCTTCGAATTGGCGGACGGAGGAACGTTGCTGCTGGATGAAATCGGCGAGATGCCGGCGCCGACGCAGGCGAAGCTCTTGCGCGTTCTGGAAGACCGCAAAGTGCGCCGGCTTGGAAGCAAGAGCGAGACCCCGGTGGACGTGCGCGTTCTCGCGGCGACGAACAAAGAGCCCGAGCAGGCCGTCAGCAGCGGCCAGTTGCGGCAAGATCTTTACTTCCGGCTGAACGTGTTTCACATCCACCTGCCGCCGCTGCGCGAACACAAGGACGACATCTCCTTGCTCGTCGAGTATATTCTGCGCGACGTTAACGCCAAACATGGGAAGCACGTGCGCGGGATTGGCGCGGAAATTCTCGATATTTTCATGGGGCACACCTGGCCGGGGAACATCCGCGAGCTGCGCAACGTATTGGAGCGAGCCGCGATCATGTGCGAGAAAGATCTGATTACCCGGGCGTGCCTTCCGGGCGAGTTCGGAAAGACGGGCGCGAAAGGGCCGAGCGATCTTTCGACCATCAAGTTTCCCGTGGGGACAACGGTTGATGCGATGGAACGCGAACTAATCCTGCAGACGCTGGGCGCAACCGGGAACAACAAAACGCGGGCGGCGGAACTGCTCGGCATCAGCCTGAAAACGCTTCATAACAAGCTCAAAGAATACGGCGGCGACCGCCCCGAAGCGGAGTAGGGACGCAGAATGCAGTTGCGGCTGCGGACAAAACTTACACTGGTGATGACGAGCCTGGTGCTGCTCGTTGCGGCGGTCCTGTCTGCTGTGTTTTTTCGGCAGATGCTGGACCAAGTGCTACGCGAAACCAACAAGCGCACAGTAGAGCTGGGGGGAGACAGTTTTGAATGGGTAGAGCGCGCCCTCGCGGATGCAAGCAACCACGGCTGGCGGCCCGAATCGAACTCTGCCGAAGACATACACGACTATGTGCGTTACGCGTTGCAATCCAGCGAGGGGCTGCAGGCGCAATTGAAAGCCGCCATTGGATCACCGGCGATTTATGAAGTCTCGATCATCGACCGGGACGGCATCGTTCTGGTTTCCAGCGACAAGTCCGAAGAGGGGAAGTTTCATTTACCGCGTAGTCCGATTTCGGAACTGCTGCAACGCGGCTTCCTGCATCAGGTCACCGTGCTGCGCGGCGCGTCGAGAATCTACGAATACAGTTCTCCGTTCAAGGCCGGTGGCCAGCCTTTCGATATTCGCGTGGCTGTGTCGACCGGGCTGCTCCTGGATGAGATTTCTCCGAGCCTGCGCACGTCGGGAACCATTGTAGTGGTAGCGGTGATAATCTCTACGTTACTTGCAGCAGTAGTTAGCAGGGCGACGCTTGCGCCGCTGCAAGACATCTCGGCGCAACTGGACCGCATCTCAGCGGGGCAATACGACGCGCCTTCCCCTGAGGTCGCCGGCTTCGCGGGAAGCGGCGATGAACTCGGGCTGGTGAGCCGGAAGATTACCCAAGTCGGCCAGCAATTGCGCGGCGTACATGAAATTTTCAGCACCATGCGCGAAAACATGAATTCGGTCATGGCCGGGCTCGAGGACGGGTTGCTGCTGTTCACGCGGGATTCGCGCGCGGTGATGATCAGTCCGGCCGCAGAAAAATTTCTAGGCGAACCCGCGGGGCAGTTCCTGGGACGGCGCGTTACGGAGATCTTTCCTCCCGGGCATCCGCTGCACGCGGCGCTGCACATTGAGGGCGATGAGCTGAGTGAAGTGGCAGCCGAAACGGAGCTAGAGACGAGCGAAGGGCCGAGGCGCGTGAGCGTCAGCGTGCAAGCCATCCAGGAAGATGGCGAACGCATGGGAGCGCTCGTGACGCTGCGCGACCTGGACTCGCTGGAAAGCATCAATACGCAGCTTCAAGTGAGCGAACGACTGGCGGCGCTGGGGCGCATCACCGCGGGCGTCGCGCACGAGGTGAAGAATCCGCTGAATTCGATGCGGCTCTGGCTGGAAAACCTGAAGGAATCGCTCCCCGCGGAATCAGACGGCGCGTCTCAGCAGGCCGTGCAGGTGTTGGACAAGGAAATCGACCGCCTGGACGCGGTCGTGAAGCGCTTCCTCGATTTCACCCGGCCGATGGATGTCCGCCTGGAACCAACGCAGCTTGCGGAGCTTTTGAAGGAAGTGCTGGAGTTCGCGCAACCGCAGCTTCAGAAATCCAACATTCAACTGGCGCAGCTTTTGCCGATTGACGTACCGGAAGTGTACGTGGATCGCGCGCTGCTCAAGCAGGCGGTGCTGAACCTGGTGCTGAATGCCGCGGAAGCCATGCCCAGCGGCGGCCAATTGCGGCTGGTCCTGAGCCGCCGCGGCGAAATGGCGGAAATTACGGTGGGCGATACCGGCAAAGGTATCCCACTGGAAAACCGGCAGAACATTTTCCAATTGTTTTTCACGACTCGTCCGGGAGGCAGCGGAATCGGGCTTGCGAGTACGTTTCGAATTGTACAGCTTCTCAACGGTTCGATAGACTTTACTTCGGAGGTCGGCCGGGGCACAACGTTCCGAATCGAATTGCCACTCGCGGCCTGAACATGACGGAAAACCCAGTCCGATCCCTAACGGCGTTCCCACGTTACTTTTCCAGTTCGGCCATTGTTTTTCTTTGTTGTGCCACCTGCATGCAGGATGGATGCAGCCTAAGGAAACGGCCGGATATTCCCTGGTCCACTGCGGTACAGGTAAAGCCCGTACCGCAACCGCGCACCGCGGAGACAAACAGCGTTTCTGAGGACCCGCTCCCGGAGCTGCGATTCGAACTGCCGCCATTCCCCGGCCGGCTGATCGCCGTTCGGATCGCGCCTGCGCGGCCGCGCGCCAGCACGCCGTGAGCATCGCGGAGAAGAACCTGCGGTCCGCGCAAGGGAAAAACCTGAGTGCCGCGCAGACGGACCTGGTCTCCAAGATTAGAGGCTTCATCAAGGACGCGCGAGGAGCCGCGCAAATCACGGACTGGAGCCGCGCGCGCAATCTGGCCAAAAAGGCGCAGGTCCTGTCTGAGGAACTCGCCAGTTCACTTTAGTTCCCGAATCGCATCCAGCGTTCTTTTGCCGGGCACATAGTTTGCTTATGCAAGCTTGTGACCGCGAGGAAGCACGCGGCCAGATGCGCTAAGATGACGTCATGAAGAAGTTCGATGCGGCCATCGCGGGCGGTGGCGTGATTGGCGGGGCCATCGCGCTGGAGCTTGCGCGCGCCGGTTTGCGCGTCGCGGTCTTTGACCGGCAGCAACCGGGCCAGGAAGCGTCGTGGGCCAGCGCGGGGATACTTTCCCCAGCGCCGGAAAATCCCGGAATGATTGTGATGGTGGCGCTGGGAAAGGCGAGCCTGGCGCTTTATCCCGAATTTGTCGCGCAAGTTGAGGAGATTTCCGGAAAGAGCACAGGGTTTCGTCCGAAGGGGACGCTCGAGGCGCTGTTCTCGCACGATACGAAAGCGGAGCTCAGCACGATTATCGCGCTGCATCACGGGCTGGGATTGAAGGCCGAGCCCCTTCGCGCCGAGGATGCCCGCGAGCTCGAACCGGCGCTAAGTGAAGAAGTGGAAGCCGCGCTACTCAGGCCGGAGGAGGCTTCGGTTGACAACCGCGCGCTGACGGCTGCCATTCTGGAAGCAGCGCAATGCAACGGCGCGGAGATTTTTTCTGGAAACGGAGCGAAAGCGATTTGGCGAGAGAAGAATCGCTGCGCGGGATTGGTTCTGCAGAATGAGAAAGTGGAGGCCAAATGGACGATCATCGCCGCGGGCTGCTTCTCTGCTGCGATCGAGGGGATTGCGCGGTATGCACCGGTGAGGCCAGCGAAGGGCCAGATGGCCGCGTTGCGAGCCGGTGATTTGAAGATAGAACGCGTGCTGTGGTCCGAGAAAATCTATCTTGTGCCGCGGAACGATGGGCGAATTGTCGCGGGGGCAACGGTCGAGTATGCCGGTTTCGACAAGCGGACCACAGCGGGAGGCATCGAAAAAATTCTTTCGGCGGCCATCGATCTCGCGCCGGGCCTCGCGAATGCGCGGATCGAAGAAACATGGGCCGGCTTGCGGCCTGACTCCACCGACCACCTTCCCATCCTTGGCCCGACCGACATCGATGGCTTGCTGATGGCTACCGGACACTTCCGCAGCGGAATCCTGCTGACGCCGATCACCGCGCGGCTGGTCCGCGAGTGGATCATGGAGCAGCGCGTGAGCGTGGAATGGGAGCGCTTTAGCCCGTTGCGGTTTGCATCCGCGACGTCCGATGCCGCGCGTCACGCGCCCGCTTGAAACTCTCTAAACTTGGAAAATAGAAAAATGGAAATTAGAAAAGAGGAGAGGAGAACGGCCCCACAGAGGTTAACAGTCGACAGTTGAAGGTTGAAAAGTAAAGGCGCAAATCTTGTCGACAAATACTAGAAAACGTCCCGTCTGTCCCAAGTCTCCACAAAGGGTAGGCCACCCAAAGGCGTTTTTCGGGATTAAGGCTCGGCTACCCGCCCCCGCCGGCTCTTGCCATAGGGAGGCCGGCCATCCGCCCTGTGCATGAATGGGGTAAGCTAGCTCACACTAGTTGGCCTAACGGGGCTTGGGAGGCTAGTTGCGAATCCATCGGAAATTAAGGAAGGCCGGCGCAGAGGGCGCTTCTTTGACGAGTTCGGAGGCCGCAAGGTTGACCGGCTACACGCGCGATCACATAGGTTTGCTAATCCGTCGCGGTACCGTGATAGCGCGGAAATTCGGAAGGGACTGGGTCGTTGACGCTGAGAGCCTGTTAGCGTATGTGATGTCATCGCCCCGGACGGGAAGGAAATCAGTTGACTAATATATCGGCTAGCCCATATATTCCACATGTGCAGCAAAATGGCCACCGAAATGGTAGTGCGATAATTTCGCCGCAATACATCGGCTCGCAGGGAGTTCTGTTCCGGGCCAACTGCTTGGATCTGCTTGCGAACATGCGCCAAGGAACCGTTGACTTGTTCTTCGCCGATCCACCTTTTAATCTTGGGAAACACTACGAGGATCCTGAGGTTAGCGACCAATATCACGTCGAAACTTACCGCGGTTGGTGTCGCACATGGATGCTCGAAGCGATTCGCGTTCTCAAGCCTGGCGGTGCACTTTTCGTCTATCACTGGCCAAAATGGCTTATGGACTTTGGCGCATGGATGAATGGCGTGGCCGATGTCGAATTCCGCAGCTGGATTGCCCTGAAGATGAAAAACGGCTTCCCGATCCGGGGACGGCTCCATCCCGCGCACTACGGCTTACTTTACTTTACAAAGGGAGGGGCTGAACCTACGTTCAATGTTGTACGGGCGAAATCTCCCACGTGTCGGAAATGCGGTCAACTGCTTCGCGACTATGGCGGCTACAGGGATAAGTACCGGAAGTACGAAGACGAAGAGGGCGTTCCTTGGATTCAGGTTAGCGACTTTTGGGAGGATACTCGGCCCGCAACACACGACAAGGCTCGCGAGCAGCAAATAAACGAATTACCCATACACATCCCTGAGCGCGCGATTCTACTCGCAACGAATCCCGGCGATGTAGTTTTGGACTGTTTTTCCGGGGCAGGAAGCACGATTCACGCTGCACAAAGAACGGGCCGGTACTGGATCGCGGGGGATTCTGGGAAGCCTGAAGCGAGTTTGCGGCGGATTGCGACGTTTTGGGGCACAAAGGAACAGACCGTGATTCCCCAAAAATTGGAAAGGTGCTTCGCGAAGAAATTCCGTGACGCAATTCCAAGCCTACGTCCGACTGGCAAGCGCCCCATATTAAAGGCAGGCACTATGCCCCACGTGGATCAAACCGCCCATCGCTACTCAGAGCGGAGCAGGGTCTGGGTTCCAACACGTGTTTCGAGAACCGATCAGAGCCTTCCGATGCCGGGCATCACGGTAGCCAATTCCGAAACCAAGATGGGGTGTGAGAAAGTACGCCGATCCCAGGGATCGATAGGTCTAGGGGAGGAACTGTGCAACAGCGCTTCAATACAAGAAACTACAGCATCCGCGATTTCGAAGAATGGAGAGAGAGAGGCGAGCTAGTGCTCGCCCCAAAGTTTCAGAGACGCGAGGTCTGGAGTCCCAAGGCTCGCTCATATCTCGTCGACACAATTATTCGCGGAAAGCCGATTCCGAAGATCTATATGCGTCAGGACATTAATCCTAAGACCCGACGTACTACACGCGAAATAGTGGACGGCCAGCAAAGGCTCCATACCGTATTGTCGTTCATCAAGGATGGATTCAAGATAAGCAGGGCTCACCACGAGGATTTCGGCGGAAGGTTTTTCAGTGGCCTGGATAGGGACACTCAACGCGACGTGCTGCAATATGAATTTGTTGTCGATCTCCTGCAGGATATGCCCGACAACGAAGTATACGATCTGTTTGCCCGCATTAACACCTATTCGGAGAAACTGAAAGACCAAGAATTACGTAACGCCAAATGGTTTGGGGAGTTCAAGTCCTCCGTTTATCTCCTTGCCAAGGAATTCTCCACATTCTTTGAGATCAATGGGGTATTCACCTCCAAGCAAATCCTACGCATGGCGGAAGCGGAGTTCATTTCCGAACTGCTCTTGGCAATGCAGGAAGGAATCCGAGAGCGCACAAAGGGCACCATCGACGCTGCGTACAAAAAGTACGACGACAACTTCCCGAATCGCAGAACACACGAGAAGGAGTTCCGCGAGACGATGGACGTGATCGGTGGAATCCTCGGGGCGGGCTTGCCAGAACTGGAACTCAGCTCCCCTCGACTGTTCTACCCGATGTTCTGCGCTATCTTCCACATGAAGTTCAGCCTACCCCGACTTGGGACGGCGAGGTCGTCATTCAAGGCTTCTGATTACCCCAAACTTAAGGTAGCCCTTGAGGGCGTAGACGAGCTCGTCGAGCGGATCAAGACGGCAGAAGACGAACACGAGGACATAGAACTCACGGCGGACGAACGAAAATTTTATAATGCGTACAAGGAACATTGGGTACACGCCGAAGAAAGAACGTTCCTAACCCAGTATGTTTACAGGCGATGCAGAAAGGCACTAAAGGGCTAGGCTGTGGCTCAGCGCCAGCTTAGAACAGTCATGAGCGAGTTCCTGCGAAATCTGCAGGAATGCAAGCGGCTAGCTTCCGACGCCTATCAGTGGTCACTTCCAGGCGCGCACCCACACATATCCCGCAGTAGGCGGGATCACCTAACCGAAATGGCCTTTCTGCGTGCATTTCTCGCATGGGAGGTCTTTGTGGAAGAGTCGTTCGTTCTTTACCTTTTAGGGCAAAGGGCACCGAGGGGTCGACCGCCTGTTCGCCACGCCTTCCCGCCCAACCAGAGGACTGCGATGGAGTGGGTAATCCCCGAAGGTCGCAGCTACGCCAGTTGGACGGTCCCAACCCACATTAGCAATCGCGCAGAGCGCTTTTTCCGAGACGGACGACCGTTTGCCGACGTTCTTCGAGCAAACCAAACTCTACTAGACGAGGCCCGAATCATCAGGAACGCCATCGCCCACAAATCTATGAGCGCTAGCGACAAATTCGAGGCTTTCGTCCGAACGAAGCTCGGTGTTCTCCCGCCGAATACGACGGTCGGAAGCTTTCTTGGCACGACCGAGGCAGGAACAGCACCCCCGGTCTCTTTTCTCGAATCGTACGTCGGTAAGATTGACACGGCCGCGCGACTGATTGTGCCGTTCTAACAACTAACGTAACCGAGGCCGGGTCCCCCACGCGGGTGGCGCACCCTTTGGAGTTGGTTTTTCGAAGGGTGCGGTTTCTGTCTCACGCCTAGCCAGATAGGGCTGTGGCGTGCAGAGTTCGCGGCAAGAGATCGTTGGAACGTCCCGACCGGGTCCCCGAGATTCTCGGGGCAGGCGGGCTGGGCTAACTTTTGCCGCGCCTACGGCGCTCACCAGCAGGGCGAGCGTAACGAGGTCCAGACCCAGAATAGTTCTACGACCACAATTCCCTGAGAATGCAGATGGAGGAAGAGCATAGCCAGAGCCTCCCGCTGAGGCTTGTCGACTATGGATAGAAAATCGGCGCCGCGCACGAGGGCGAGGGTCGCGATGGAGTTCAGCTCATTCAGAAACCCGATGGGGACCGAGGCCGCAACCAATATCATCCAGAGCGAGGCCTGCCAACGGTTGACGCCCTAGAGCAGGTGATACAAAGCCAGAGCGACGAAGTACGGTAACAGAGGGAAAAAGAGGGCACGATGTTCCGGCCGCTGCCCGGAATCTGCGATATCGTGCCCCTACAGCGGACGCAAGCCAACAGGCACGCTAGGGCAGCAGCCGGCCCGCCGCGGCGGGCGGACCCCACAAGTGCATGCTGGTAAACAAACGTAAATAGTGCTTGCAAAGTGTATTGGATGTGGTACACTATCTTTGGGTGAAACTGTCGGTGGATGGTTTCGCCCTTTTTGTTTTTCCCCTCTAGGAAAAAAGGCTGCCGAGCTAAAGGCGGCCCTGCTCAAACCATGCGGAAGGCGCAGCAAGCTGCGCCACTGCAAGGGCTTACCGTGGCAAACTTCATCAACGAAAACGAAAAGCAGGTTCCTCGCTGGCGCTCGGAATGACAGGGCGGCCTACGGGGGTTTTGCGGCGGGTCTCATTGGTCTCGGCAGGGTTAAAACCTAGCCAGGATTCCTCGCTGCGCTCGGAATGACAGGAGGGGGAGCGGGCTGGGAGAGGAAAAGTAGAAGGTAGAAGGCAGAAACTAGAAATTGGAAAAGAGAGAACGGAAACACCCCATCGTTCCAGGTGCCGCGCCTACGGCGCTTGGGATTCTTTTTGCTATCTTTCCCAGCCCTTACCCTTCGACTGCGCTCAGGGCAAGCGGGCTGGGCTAACCGGTAACAACCACCGGGACGCAGAAGGCGTGCGTCCCGGCTCCCGCCGGGACTTTTTGTTTTTAGGGGCGGAATATCCCCAATTCCGAAAAGGTCAACCCCAGGTCCGAGTTTCCAAAGCGAACCTTTAAGGAAGAGCGCAGCAAGCCCGCCTTCGGCAGGCAGGCTGGGCCACTACAAAGACTTGCCGCGGCAAATTTCATTAACGAAAACGAAAAGCAGATTCTGACAGGGCGGCCTGCGGGGTTTTGGGGCCGATCTCATGGGACTCGGCAGGGTTAGAACTTAGCCAGGATTCCTCGCTGCGCTCGGAATGACAGGCGGCCTACGGGGTTTTGGGGCCGGTCGCATCGGACTCGCTAGGGTTAAAACTTAGCCAGGATTCCTCGCTCCGCTCGGAATGACAGGCGGCCTACGGGGTTTTGCGGCCGGTCTCATTGGACTCGGCAGGGTTAAAACCTAGCCAGGATTCCTCGCTGCGCTCGGAAATGACAGGAGGGAGCGGAAGGCTGCGGAGAGGAAGCGGTCCTCGCTGGCGCTCGGAATGACAGGCGGCCTACGGGGGTTTTGGGGCCGGTCGCATCGGACTCGCCAGGGTTAAAACTTAGCCAGGATTCCTCGCTGGCGCTCGGAATGACAGAATGGGGAGCGGAAGGCTGCAGAGAGGAAGCGGTCCTCGCTGCGCTCGGAATGACCCAGCGGCCTACGGGGTTTTGGGGCCGGTCGCATCGGACTCGCTAGGGTTAAAACTTAGCCAGGATTCCTCGCTGGCGCTCGGAATGACAGGAGGGAGCGGAAGGCTGCAGAGAGGAAGCGGTCTCGCTGCGCTCGGAATGACAGGGCTTCCTAGCACGTGGCAAAATCGAGCCCATCGTGGTCTACCACGTCTATATCCTGGCAAGCGCGACCGGCGTCCCCTACGTAGGGGTCACCAACAACCTCGAACGCCGCATCGCTCAACATAAAGAAAAACGGGTGTCGGGATTTACGAAGCGATATAGCGTGACCAGGCTGGTGTATTTCGAGGCTTACGGTGACGTGCGGAATGCCATCGCGCGAGAAAAAGAGATTAAGGCCTGGCGGCGAGAGAAAAAGCTTGCGCTTATCCGTTCGATGAACCCCTCATTTCATGATTTGAGCCTGGATTTTCATCGATAAGCTCAGGGTCTTGTAGTGCCTCCCTGTCATTCAAAGGAGCCGGAGGAGACGCATCATGGCGTGCGTTTCCGGATGTTCTCATCGTACTCGGCGGGGTTAGAACCTAGCCAGGATTCCTCGCTGCGCTCGGAATGACAATAGAAGTCATCTTTCAAGAAGCACTTAGTTCTCATTCCTTTTCGCCAACACAACAAATACAAATAGTTGCAGCGCACTTTCGTTCCCCGGCGTGCGGGGCGGCGGGAGTAAGCTCGGGCACTCCTGTGGCCTGGTGGTAAGCAAAGAAGATGCTGGGCTAAAGCCCAGCGCCTACATGCAAACCACTGGACGGAGAGAGCGAAGAAGGTGCTGGGCTAAAGCCCAGCGCCTACATGCAAACCCACTCTCCAGGAAACAAACTCGTAAGTCGTTTGTTTCCTTCAATCACTGACGGCGTAAATCGCCGTCAACTGCTCGGAAGCAAACAGGCGAAAGCGTCTCTGCAACGTCCGGATCACAACCATGAAAATCAGCAAAACCAACGCTGTCCTCGTCTGGAAACAACTCGAAGATGTTCTTGTGCCGCAGCTGGGCCTCACTCTCGCCGAGCGCGCCGTCTATTCTCATCTTCTGCGGCATAGCCGGCTTGAAGACCGGCTGCGGCTGCGCTTTTCGATTCTTTGGCTTGCCCGCGGCAACCGCCTCTCCGCCGGGTCCGTGCGCCTGGCGGTGCGGCGCCTGGTGGCCAAAGGTGCTCTGCGCCTGGTCGAACGCACGCGAGCCGGCCACGTAGTCGAGGTCCGGTTGCCCGGGGAGATTCGCGCCGTCCGTCGCGATAGAATCGCGGCCCGCGGCCCGGCGCAGCTGCGCCGAGCCGCCAAGCTCGAGGAGATGGACTTCTGGCAAGACAAGACACTGCGCGAGGCCATTCATACGCGCGAACGCAGCGTGTGCTTCTATTGTTTGCGCCGGCTGACCGCTCGCGTGCGCTGCCTCGACCATGTCGTGCCGGCTGTCCGGAGGGGCAGCAATTCGTACCGCAACCTGGTTTCCTCCTGCGCAGAATGCAACTCACAGAAAGGAGAAACCCCGGCAGGGGGATTTCTGCGCTTGCTCTACCGCGACGGGCGTTTGACGGCCAGCGAACTCACCGGGCGGCTGCGGGCGGTCGAAGCGCTTGCGGCGGGCAAGCTCCGGCCCGCAGTGCGCAGCGAGGAGGCAAAGGACCAGAGGCACCGCGCTCCTTCAAGATCACTTTTGCGGGAATGTATGTCTTAGGGGGCACCGGAATTAAGGCTTTGGCGGCTGCTGGCGCACAGGGGGCTGAAAAACCGGCTGAAATTGCCCAAGATTGTTGAATTGAATCTGGCTGCCGTCAAGCGACAAGTCATGCTCGAGGACAACGTCCATCGTCGAGCCGCGCGGAAGTTCGGCTTCCGGTCCGCGGGTGAGCAACACGGCAGCAAGGCCAGCCGCCGCGCCAATTCCAGCGCCAATACCAGCACCCTTGGGGGTACGCGTGGCGATGGCGCCGATCCCGGCTCCCGCGGTCGTTGTGGATACGACCGTCCCTAGTTTCTTGCCTTTGTTGCCGCCACCGGTGACTTTGCCTTCCGAATCCGTGGTCTCATTTCCGCCAGAATCCGCGCTGCGCGGGGCGGCCCGCAGATCGACAGTGTAGCCGTTCGGCAGAATCAGAGTATCGAGGCGCATCCGAAACTCGCCACGTCCCTTGATCCGGCCAGGCCGCTTAGCCTCCAGCAATTCGCCGCGAAGGTAGGACCCCACCGGGATCACGATGCGGTTGCTCGCGGTAATCGGGAAGGAGGTTTGAAGATAGACGGAGTCGCCGGCTTTGGCGCTGTGCGTGGAGATACCGTTCTGAAGCACGACGCCGACTCGCGTTCCTGCGGGAACCGTGATTTTTTCGCTGGAGCCGGGCGGCTGTTCCTGTGCCGGCTTGGGAGCGACCGGAGGCGGTGCATCGGACTGCGGCCCTTCGGGCTGCTGGGCGGCGCAGGACGCACCCATTGCCAGCAGGCTTGCGATCAAAAATAGGTTTTGGCGGAACCCCCGGCGCAGGAGCTCTCTCATGGCAACCTCCGCAACGCTTGGTGCGATGCATCAAGCGACGGCCTTGGATGCCTGAGTATAAACCCACCTGTTCATCTATTCACAGGAGTTTGACCGGCGGGAGAACGAGGGCTACGCTTGGAGCAAAGTGAGGAGAGTCGCATGGCGAAGCTGGCGTTGATTTACGGGATGAGGCTGCTGCCCGAGGAAGAGCTCGGCGAAGTGAAGGACGCCACGGTGGTGCTGAAGAATGGCCGCACGGCGCGCGTGACCATGCACTTGATCGAAGGCAGCAAGGAAGAGATCGAGAACACGTTTCGCCAGTCCGTCGAAGCCTTCTTTGAAATGTACCC
>WNGJ01003275.1_pt1 | contig 19106 bp, 12 predicted proteins | sample 5400611 | NCBI WGS metagenome assembly WNGJ01 (sample SAMN13153375, study PRJNA577476) | soil metagenome | isolation source: 40 cm soil or saprolite under Garry oak tree replicate 1 | place: USA:California | collected 2016-06-15 | reverse complement strand
CGCTCGATGACCCAGCCACACTACCCCCAGATGCCGTTTTCTGTTTCTGAGTGCTTGCCATTGCGCTCTCCTTTCTTGATTCGCTTGTATGTTATCCTCATCAGCGTTGTTCGGCAAGTGGTGCATCCGTCCAGCGCTGGCGGAAATCGTCCCCAATCGCACGCTGATGATACGCTCGAAGGCGTTCCTGCTCTGCTTCGTCGGCCCACACGACCCAACGATGCAAGGGTTCATCGAGCTGGCGCGCCCGGACCAAACCTTGACGGATCCAGTGATAGAGACTCCCACGTGGGATTGCCAGCGTGCGAACCAGCTCGGTTGGCCACCATTCACCAGGCAAGAGACCGTCATGGTGCCGAACCCGCGGGCGTGGGGCTCTCACGCCCAACTGGCGTTGCAACTGCGTGATCGTCTGCGCGCGAAAGCCCGTGCTGGAGCGGGAAGGACGAAAGCCAGCGTCGGTCAACGCCTGGGCAATTGCAGTGGCAGCCCAGCCTTCCTCGGTCAACGCCTGGACCAGTTGGCAGATCTGTGGATAGGTGCTCAGGTCACTCAGCTTGCCAACCGGTCGGATCACGACCCCCTCGGTGGAGCCTCCGCCGATCCACTCGATACGCACCTTCACACGCTCGCTGTTGCCTTGCACATCTATGATGACTCGCTCAACGACTTGGCGGACGATCTCTTTCCGATCGGCTGCGGTGGTGGTTGGGGCGGCCCAGAGTGCGGGAATGTCCGTCGCCAGGCGGCGAATCGCCTCCCGCTCGGCTTCCGACAGCAGGCGTGGCTTGTGCTGGACAAAGCGATGATACTCCTCCTCGAGTTGTTGCTGGGCCGCCAGTTTCTCTTCCCAGGCGCGTTCCAGCGTCCGGGCCACGAGCCGATGCTCAGGTTCGACCGCCTGGTACTGACGAGCGGCCCGCTCCACTTCGTAGGCGGCGCGTTCTCGCCGTTGTTGCCAGAGCCGATCCAACTCGGCCCGCTCCTGCTCCACCCGTTCGGTGGCGGTGAGCGACAACTCTAAGGCAGCTGGTTCCAAGGCGACAAGCACCTGCTGGCTGACGAAGGTATCCAGGCATGGGCCTGCCAGGTGTTGGCACTTCAGTTCGCCGTAGTGCGTCCAGCGCTCCACACATTCATACGTGTGAAGCCGGGCACCACCATCATCGTAATGGACGGTGAGCCGACAGCCACAACGGGCACAGACCACTAAACCTGCTAAGAGAGCTGACCCAGTTCGCACCGCTCCCATGGCATCGGCGCGAGCACGGTTGGCCTGCAGCCGCGCCTGGTTGCGCTCATACTGCTCTGGGGAAATATAGGCCGGGCAGCGGTTGGGCAGCAGGACCAGCCACTCATTCGTGGTCATTACCACCCGGCCACTGCGGGGTCGTTCGGGCTGTTTGCGACGCGGGTCATCCTGGCGGCGTCCATAGACGTAGGAGCCAGCATAGAGGGGATGTTTGAGCATGGTCTGTAACGTCGCTCGATTGGGGCGGCGCCAGACCAACTCCCCTTTGCCAGGCCCCTCCCGTACGCGAACGCCCAGCTGGATCTGGTGCTGGGCCAGATAGCGTAAGAGCCCGCCGAGGGTGCCCAGGTCTTCAAAGGTGCGAAAGATGAGCCGGACGACTTGTTGCACCTGTTCATCTGGGTCGAACTGGATCTCTCCCGTGGGGCCCCAGACGTAGCCGACCGGCAAGGCAAACTGCAGTTCGCCGCGCTGGGCTTTACTCAAACGACCCTGATACATGCGTTGCTTTAAGATATGCAACTCTGCTTCTGACATCGTTCCTTTCAGTCCTAACAGGAGTCGATCATTGTACAGCACTGGATCGTAAATCCCATCCAGATCAGCGATCAAGGTGTGAAAGAGCGCGCACAGTTCCAAGAGCTGATGCCAGTCCTTGTTGGAGCGCGCCAGGCGCGACATCTCCACCCCGAAGATCATCCCGACATGATCCAGGCTCACCTCCGAGACCAAGCGTTGGAAGCCCGCCCGCCCCTGGGCGCTGGTCGCCGACTTGCCCAGATCATCATCGATCACCAGGATGCGGTCAGCAGCCCATCCCAGTGCTTGGGCTCGACTGACCAACCCATATTGGAGCCGCGTGGACTCCTGATGGTCAAGGACTTGTTGGGGGCTGGATTGGCGCACGTAGACGACCGCTAAGCGTTCGCGATGCCAGGCATGGAGTTTCTCCGTGTGCATATCATCCAGGGCAGCGAGGCCGGACTTACTCGGCACTGTCGTCGCGTTCATCGCCGTCCTCCTTGCTTGCTGCTCGGTTTGGCTCCAGCTGGCGTTCGAGCAGATGACTTAGCAGCCAGAGAAGCCGCTGCCGATTGGCCTGGGGCAGATCCGCCCACCAACCGCTGGCTGGTCTGGAATCGGGTGGGGGGGAGCCGTGTTAGGTGAGGGACTGAACATGGGACACCACCTTCCTCATGGGGTGAAGCTTGGGCCAGCTGCCGGTGCTCACATGGGGTGAAGCTTGGGCCAGCTGCCGGTGCTCAACCCAGGTAAGCAAGTTCAGCAGCCCACTGATGCCAAGCATAGGGCATGGCATCGGTTCTGTCAACCGAAGTGTCTCAGGGGTATTGTGAGTGGGTGTTCTCGATCACCCAGCGACGAGGCTGCTTGGTGGACTCCAAATTGTTGCTGGTCTCCTTCTCTGGCTCCAGTGTTGGCGTGACCTGCGTCCGGTTGTGCAGATTGGGCCGACTAGGCGGCTCCTAGTGGTGCGCGCGCACGGTCTCATAGACGGCATCATAATCATAACCAGCGTCCAGGCACAAATGCTGTGGCTGCTCCTCGGTGGGCGTCGGGCGCGCGATCATCCTGCTATCCAGGGTCGCTTCAGCCAACTTCATGTCGGTGCGGTTGGCACCGTCAACGACCACGGCCAGCGGCATGCCTCGTCCGTCACTCAACTGGCTGCGCTTGGTTCCTCGCTTGCCGCGATCGGTCGGATTGGCGCCGGTCGCGGCTCCACCGAAAGGGGCCTTGGTCATCACCCCATCCATGCTTTGCCACTCCCAGGCAAGGCCTTCCAGTTCGTCATAGTCCTTGAGTCCCGCTTGCCAGATGCGCTCAAACACGCCTTGCTGCTCCCAGAGTCGAAAACGATCAGAGACCGTGGTGCAGGCTCCCAGTTCCCGGGGTAGCGCATGCCACTGGATGCCGGTGCGCAGCACATACAGGATGGCCGCCACCATCTGCCGATCATCTTCGGCGGGTCGTCCTCCTTTCGGATGAGGGGCGCGCTCCGGGATCAACGGGCGCACGCGCTCCCATACCTCATCGCTGAGTTCCCATGGTCGTGTTCGTTTCATTGGCTTTCTCCTCTATCTGGGTTTTCCTTTCATTATAGCATCGGTTTCCGAATAAGCTTTAAGTGGTCTACAACCTCAACCCAGCAGGCTGACTTATACCTTGCAAGGTATCGGCCTAGGTGAATGCCACCGACTCGAACGGCTGTGGATCGCCAAGGCGCCCATCAGACCACGCTACGAAGTCGCGTGAGTCACGATTAAGACCCGTCGTACCGATGGTGTAGTTATCCGTGTAGTCGCCGAAGTTCTGCATCCGGGCTATCAGCCTGATGCCGCCTGTCCGGCGTTTGACCTGACGGCAGCCAATAAACTGCTGGAGGACAACGGCTGGGTGAAGGGCCCTGATGGCGTGCGTAGCAAGGGCGGGCAGCGCCTGGAGTTCGAGTACTCGTCAACTGCAAACAGTACATGGCGCCATACTGACGAAGCGATTATTCAGCGCGACTTTATGGCAGTCGGCATCAAGCTCGACATCCAGAACTATCCCTCAGACACCTTCTTTGGCTCGCTCTTATCTGAAGGGAAGGCCTCCCCGCCGAAAGGGGCCATAGCAGGCAGGTATGATATCGCAGAGTATGCATGGAACTTTGGCTATGACCCTGACGATTACGACCTCCTGGCGTGCAACCAGACCCCGCCCAATGGACAAAACTTTACCTTCTATTGCAACCCTGCCCTGGATGCCCTCTACGACCAGGAACAGGGGACACTCGGTCCAGGTTTGCGGCAGGAGATCTTCCGTCAGATCCATCGACTCTACCTTACGGAGTTGCCCTTCATCGTGCTCTTCAGCCCGATGAATATAGCGATGGTGCGCAAGGGGACGCATAACTACTCGCCAGGCCCCATTGAGGGAGAAACCGTCAATATCTGGGAATGGTGGTGCGACCACGGGAAGTGTTAGGCGCGTCGGCTGTGCTTACAACGACCCACCCTTTAGTTGCCAAATAGAGTAGACAGGGTAATCATACATTGCTAGGAGAAGTGCATGCTTCCAACGGGAGTATGAGCCAGCAGCTTTTGCCCGTTCCTCCACAGAATCTTCTCCCGCACCTCCGGCTTGAACTCAATCTTTACCGCCTCAAAATCCTTCATCCAGCGCTGGGGCGTGATGAAAGGATAATCGGAGCCAAAAAGGAAACGATCTTGCAAGCGGGTGGCCGCTTCGCGCAGCAGCGTTTCAGGAATGTAGCGGGGTGACCAGCCCGAGAGATCATTGTAGATATTGGTTTTGTGCTGCATAGCAGCGATCATCTCCTCATGCCACGGCCAGGAAGGATGCGCGCCGATGATGGTCAGGCCGGGAAAGTCGGCGGCCAGGGAATCCAGGTAAATAGGACGAGTGTAGTCCAGCTTGATGCCCATACCACCTGGCGTACCTGCTCCCAAACCGTTGGTGCCGGTATGGAAGAGGGCCGGAACACCCAGCTCTTGAATTTTCTCCATCAAGGGATAAAATTGCGGGTCATTCGGATAGAAAGCCTGGACGCCAGGATGGAATTTCGCGCCCGCCAGCCCCAGGTCTTTGACGGCGCGTTCGATTTCTTTGATGGCTACTTTTCCTTTGTGCGGGTCAACGCTGGCAAAGCCGATAAACTGCTGTGGATAGCGCCCGACGATTTCCGCGATGTAGCCATTGCCCAGCGGAGGGAGGCCCGTGGCAGTTTCCGCGTCCCAGGCCAGCAGCACGCCAATCATATCTAGTTCCGCGTAGTCGGCGGCTACCTGCTCGATATCCTTCAGTTTAACCTCGGTGCGGAAGAAGCGCTCGGCGGCCTGGGCGTAAGGGCCGAGCGTGACCTGCATAAACTCTGTCGTCGGCAGGTGGACGTGAAAGTCAACTGCGCGTGGCATCCTTTATTCCTCCCGATTAAGTATTCGAGCATAGCTTTACGCTTGCGATGCTCTTGATTATAGTCTATTATAGTCTCGCGCGAACCTATGATGTCCAAGGTTCGACCCGGTAGAGAATTAGGAAACATGTAATCGCAGACTTGTTTTTTCCTCATTATTCGAGTATGCTCTCTGTAGAGTTCGTTGCGCTTTTCCCCTCAGAGAACTCCTAGAGCATAACCCGGGAACTTCCTTGTTGCAAAAATACGTTGTGCGAATACGTAATTTCTCGGATACAGGGAGGACCTCGGAAGGTAGACTTTCAAAAGTAGTGATCCATCTTTACCATCTACAGCTCGTTTGAATGAAAGGAGAGACTATTATGGCCATTGAAGACCTGACCTTTGACCAGCTTATCAGTCTGATCCAGCAGCACATTCTCACAGACCCTGCGCAAATTCAACAGCTCATTCCCGTAAACCCTCCTGCCGCACCAGCACTGATCGTCACAGGGAGCGATCTGGAGAACGTCTTTCATGCAAGCTTTGGAAATCAGGCGCTTGTGCTCCAAGACGTGACGTTCAGTCAGACTCAGGATACTATCACAGTAACAGCAAGTGGGAGCGGAATCCCTTTCGAAGGTCTGAATGCCGTAGCGGTCTTCGGACTCAACCAGAACAATCAGATTACCCTGCTCGTGACGGGCAATGCTCCGCCTGATAAGGCCATTGACTGGACATTATCACAAAGCTTCCAGGCGTTGAGTGGGACAATTTTCGAGGATATCCACCTCTCTAACCCACAATTTGTCCTGAGTAACCAGGATACGGACAGCGCAAAGCAGGGCCTGTCTTTCAGCGGGACGCTGAACTTCAGCGAGAGGGCTGTTTTCACAGGGCCGTCGGCAAACCTGAGCTGGTTGTGGAATAATGCTCCTCCGCTACAGATTGCGGGCGGCATCACAATTAACGACGGCACGCCAACCATGACGCTCACCGCCTCTCAGGCACAACCAGTCTCCATTGGCTACTTCGATTTTCCGCTCACTCTGAGCCTCGTTGCTTCCCTGGCGAATGGGCAAGCGGGATCAGGAAGCAACCAGCCACAGCCTGCCACCGCACCATCTCCAGGTACACAGCAACCGGGAACAGCCCCTGCTGGCAATCAGCCAGCCAGTACAGGCGCCGACCCCAGGATTGATGCCTCCGTTCAACTCTCGACCATTCTACAGTACGCGCACAATGGAACGACGCTCTCGACCCCTCTGTCGGCCACCTACCAGAGTGGCCAGCAAACGCTGGCATTCGCGGCAGATGTTGCTGACATAGCGAATACGGGCTTCTCGGATTTTGCCTCGTTTCTCTTCAATAACGAGAACATGACTGCACTTCTGCCTGCGAATTTCTCTCTGGATTCAACACTGAGTACCTGCCTGCTGACGTTGCTCACCGACCTGCAAGCACAAGAACTAGCCTCGGTCACGCTCGATGCTTCGCAAGCATCAGACTGGGACGCGTTTGGTATACAAGTCAAGATCGAACAGATACATGTCCTGTTCGGCATCGACCACCCGCTGGACAGCGCACAAAGGAAAGTGTCCTGCGACCTATCCGGCGTGATGAAATTTGGTGGCGAAGCCGAGTTCGACATGAAGCTGAGCTACCCTGACTTTACGGCCACAGGTACACTAACGGCTGTTGCTAACAGCAGCCTGAGCCTGACCGGCCTGCTCATAAGCACGCTGGGAATCAATGCTGGGCCAGATGAACTGCCAGACCTCATCTTCCCTTCCCTCAATGTCTCAGTTACCCCCGGCCAGGGCACATTCGAGATCACAGGCGAGAGCAGTGTTACATGGGATGCCCTGCCTCTTGGCGTCTCCGGTAGTTCTACGAATACGGTAGACTTTACCGTCAAACGAGAGCCTGTCACTCCTCAAGCAAGCCCACCAAATGGGACAGGCAGCGGTTCCAAAGCATCAACCTATGCGCTCAGCTGTTCGCTCGACTTTAAGGGGACTGGGCCAATTACGATTGTTGAAGGCTTAATTTTCCAGAATGCGGAACTTGCCTTCGACCTGGATGAGGCAGCGCATACCTGGGATGTGTCGGGTTCCATTTCCGCCATGGTGCTTGATACCGACCTCACGTTAACAGCCAGCCTGGATAACACCCAGGCAGCACGCACGCTCAATCTCGAAGTACAGAGCGGCTCTGGTCTATCCATATCCATAGGCTCCGCGTCTCTGACGTGGAATGATCTGAAGATTACTATCAGCAAAGCGCTGGCGCAAGCTGCGCCCACCGGGGACGGGAGCAGTGAGCAAGCGGGTACTGGAGGTGTCACTCTGCAAGCGTCCAGCCCGTATAGCTGGTCGATCAGTACAACAGGTAAGGCCAGCCTAACCGGTGTATTCGACCTTGATGGCACGCTGGAGTTGATGGATACCGGTACGAGTATCAGCCTGGCGTTTAAACCCAATAATGCGACCGTTTCCATTCCTTTGCAACCGCTTCAGCAACTGACCGCAGAACTGGGACTGGATGATCTTGCTATCGTGGGCACAACCGATGATCACGGCAAAAAATCGTGGTCGTTTGATACGACCATCGATATCTGGTTCAGCGGTGTACCAGATAAGCTCCAGCTTTCGCAGATACTTCCTTCAGATCAAAGCCACGTGCAGGGTCATTTCAAGGTAGATGACCAGGGTGCCCTGGTAGAAGTGGAGAACCTGGTCTCGATTGCAGACCTGAATATACCAGAGATAGACCTTGGCCTGAACAAACTGAACCTGGGTCAAACGGCGGTCACCGTCTTAAACTTCCAGTTGCAACTGGGCAAGAACATCACGCTTTCCACCGAGTTCGGCTTTGGTATTCCCAGCCAGCTAAATGCGGTCTTTGGCACCAGGGCCGACGGCAGCGCACTGATCGAGCTTTTCAATACCTACGACCCGCAGGCCCAGGGCACCACTCAGGGTGGCTCCCCATCAACCAGCTTGATGAATAACCCGACTATTATCAAATTCAAGTTGAGTCTGGATAGCAAGGGCGTGCAAGTACAAATGCTCACCTCACCAATTAAGGCAATCACCTTCACTACGGTGACAGACAACACGACGGGGGCAACAACCACCACGTGCGATGCCGACCTGGGCGAGTTCGGTGCCTTCACGTTCACGCTACCTGCTTTCGACTTCAATGGGAACAGTTTTAGCGCAAGTGGGAGCTTTACGCAGACCCGCGAACTGAAGCTTCCGCTCATTCCGCTCAAGTTGCTGCTGCAAGCCTGCAAGCTGAATGTGCTGGCCGACAGGATACCAGACGGACTGCCGCTGCGAGAAGTTAAGATCTACGACGAACAGGCCAAGACATTTGACGGTGAGGCCCTTATTACGTTGCTGAACGATCTAGGGGTAGAGTTAGGGTCAGCGCAGGGCAGCAGCACCTTTGCGCTGGGTGATGTGATCGAGGAAGCGATTCGCTCGCTGGAGAACTATCTCGACCGGCTTCCCGAGAGCTTTAAGAGTTACCTGGACATCAGCATTCCCAAGGAGTTCAGCTTCAATCTTAGTATCACCGAAGAGGGGACCTTCCAGGGTAGCGTCTCAACAGACCCATCCACGCCGATCAAGTTGCTCTATCCCGCGATGGGCCTGCTCGGTCCGCAACTGAACGGCATCACACTACGCAGTTTTTCGATTGGGGAGATGTTCGGCGGGGCATTGTTACCGGTCAATATCGACATGGATATGTATCTGTTTAATCTGCCCACGCTGCTTCCCGCGCTGGTGCTGCCTGTGGATCCAGTGCCTCTTCTGCCGTCAACGCGAGACCTGGTTACACATATACCCGTCTCCAATCTGTTTATGATTGTCATCACTGAGACCGTCATCCCCATTCCGGTGCCGATTTTCTTCGACCTGCTTGGGCTTGAATACCTGGGCCTGGAAGGGGTGAACTTCCAGATGCATGGAAGCTTCCCCAATCCGCTCTCGAATCTGGCTGCCGGCGATACACTGACACTCTTCTCGGCCTTTCACCAGTTCTTTACCGATCCAACCTACTTGCTAGACGCAAGCAAGCTACCGCAGGTGCTTCCGACGCTCACGATTGGGCCTAATACACTCCAGTTGCCACAGTACCTGGGCGGCGACAAGCTGCTCGATCCGACAGACCCTGGCGATGCTCAGTACAACCCGGTCATTAACCTGATGTCAGCCCTTGTCTCCATGCTGAACACCTTCAAGCAGAGCTTGCTCCAGTCGTTCAACCTGAGTGGAATTGTGCAGTCGATCCCCCTGGACAGGCGTAGAGGCCAGCAGGAGTTGACGATTGCAGGCATGAATTTAGCAGGGGTTAAGTGGCTGATCACTACACCGCAGGAGCTTAATACACCGGGCCCAGCACAACAGAACCTGGCGAATGCGATCGCGAGCGACATCAATTCGATGTTGCAGTTGCTGCCTGCTGCCCGGGCCCAGACACTCATTGCTACCCTCTCTGGCAAGATCGCTACTGCGACAGGTCCCGCACTGGACAAGTTGAATGCCGACTTGCGGCGTGCCCAGGCTGTCTTGAACGCGGCCCAGGGGCAAGGGATAGCGCTCTTTCTCAAGGGAACCCTGCTCGACTCGCTCTCGGCGAGCTTCGGGCTGCTGGCTACAAAAACGGGGTTCCACACCGGAATGAACTTGAGCGGCAACATTGGGAACTGGCTCGACCTTGAATTGACAGGGGTGATCGGCATCGATCCCCAGGCATCGCCGGTGTTTGGTCTCGCGGGACAAAGCTCCCTGGTAATTGTGGGGCAGCAAATCTTCGAGGGTGACGTGCAAATCAATGACCAGGGCTTCCTCCTGGATGGGCATATCGACCTCTTCCCGTCGTCACCATTGCGGGTTGTCGGGGACGGTACGCTGCAGATTAGCAGCCAGGGCGTCTACCTCAACACACAGGTGGCCGTGTCCCTGACAATACAGAACACGAGTTTCACGCTGACCGCGTCTAGCATCACCATCACCAACTCGAGTATCACGATTACCGGCCAGTGGCTGGGCAGCCAGGCCACTCTTATCATAGTCTTCGGCCCGAATGACTTTACCCTGAGTGGCACATTCTCGTTCCAGCTTGGCCTCAATACAACGATCGGGCCGCTCTACGATCCATCTACAGGGATCAAGGTCGTTGATGCAATTCCGCTGACCGCTTCAGCCAGCGCTTCGTTCGCAGTGACGCTGGGCACACAGCAGGGATTCGCGGCAAATGTGATGGCAAGCTTCATGTGGAACAATCAGCTTCTCACTATCCCAAATTTCTCTATCACAGTACCTCCGATACAACTGAGCGATATCGGCTCACTGATTGCGCAACACGCATCTGTCGCCTTTACAGCTCTCTACCATACCGTGGCCGATTGGCTGAAAGGCGCGGTGCAAGGCGTAGTGCAGTTAACCAATCAACTGGCGCCCGTCGTGCATGCTGCTAGCGCCTGGGGGACTACCGCCTGGAACGCAGTAGAGAGCTGGTCTTCATTTGCCTGGCAGTCCGCTTCTCAGTGGAGTAGTACCGCCTGGCAAGCCACAACGCGGTGGAGCGATAGCGCGTGGCAGGCTACGACCACGTGGGGCAACGACACGTGGAGCTCCACAACGCAGTGGAGTGACAAAACCTGGAATGAGAGTGTCAACTGGACCACCGATCAGTGGAATCAGGTTAGCACAATCGTATCCTCAGCCCACGTGGATACGCCAGTCGAGCACTATGATACGCCAGCGGTGCATACGGACACCCCGGGTGTCCTGCATATCGATATCCCTGGATACCACACGGATACGCCGGCCCAGCATGGCGACATCCCTGGTTCGCACGTGGATGCACCACCGCATGCGGATAGCACAAGCGATCATGGAGATTCGTATGCCTTTTTCGGGCTGCATACTGACATACCAGGCATCCACTTTGATATCCCGCACGGCGATGCGTATACATGGCACAGCGATGCAGTAGTGATACCTGCCGTCAATGTGTCGACACAGCATGGGGATACGCCGGCGGTGCCTCCCATCAATCTGACGGTACAGCACCAGGATGCGCAAATAATACCACACTTCGATGTATGAAAGGCAACCATGGGAGTAGAACTGAGACCACTCGGCGTCAATTGCAATATTGGATGCCAGTACTGCTATCAGAATCCGCTGAGAGATGCCGGCAATGTGACGAAATCTTATGATATGGAGGCGATGAAAGCGGCGATTGTGAAGGCAGGTGGACCCTTCATTGTCTTCGGGGGTGAGCCGCTCTTGATGCCGCAGGAGGATCTGGAAGCGCTGTGGTCCTGGGGCCTGGAGCGTTTCGGCGAAAACAGCATTCAGACCAACGGCACGTTAATCAATGACAATCACATTCGCATGTTCAAAAGCTACCGGGTCCACGTTGGCATTTCAGTCGATGGCCCCGGCGAGTTGAACGACGTACGCTGGGTCGGCAGCCTGGAGAAGACGAGAAGTATGACAGCTAGAACCCATGCGGCTATCGAACGCCTCTGCCAGGAAGGGATACCGCCCAGTCTGATTATCACACTGCATAGCAATAATGCCACCGAAGACAAGCTGCCGATCATGCACGAATGGTTTCGTGACCTCGATAGGATTGGTGTAACCAATGCCAGACTTCACATCCTTGAAGTTGAAGCCGCGTCCATTCGCCAGAAGTACGCGCTTTCGGTCCCGGAGAACATCGCCGCTCTACTGAGCTTTGCACAGTTAGAGCAGGAACTGGCACATTTGCGCTTTGATGTCTTCAAAGATATGGAGAATCTCCTCCTGGCAAAAGACGAACATACCACCTGCGTATGGAGGGCATGTGATGCATACACCACCTCTGCCGTGCAGGGTGTAGAGGGGAATGGTCAGAGTAGTAACTGCGGCAGGACCAACAAAGATGGCATCGATTTCATAAAAGCCGATAGGCCCGGCTATGAACGCTACATCGCCCTGTACCACACTCCCCAGGAGTATGGTGGTTGCCAGGGATGTCGTTTCTTCCTGGTATGTAAAGGGCAATGTCCAGGAACCGCTCTGGACGGTGATTGGCGCAACCGGACAGAACATTGTGAGGTCTGGAAGAAGCTGTACAGACACATTGAAGACCACTTACTGGACAAGGGCTACTTTCCTGTGTCTGTACAGCCCAATCGCAAGTATCTCGAGCAGGCCATGCTCGATGCATGGGCCTCCGGAAACAATCCTTCAATGCAACAAACTCTCGCCGCAATGCAGGCAGTCACTGCCAGGGAGAACCAAGCATGAACACATTGACTATGCAACGGCTTCCTTTCCGTCTGCACGATTTCACGCGATACGCATGGGTCAGTGACCACGCGAAAGATGCGTGGCAGCCGAGAATTCACAGGATAACGGCATGCCGGCACGAGATTGAACGACGCGCGGTAGCTGCTGGCTTGCAGCCGTGCATGTTGCAAGTCGTGCCACCTGAGCAACTCACGGCACAGACGCATGACCTGGCTCAGCACGACCTCGTCGTGCTACCCCTCGACCGCGTCCGGTCGCAGGGCACCGCCTATCACACGGTGCTGACCGGGGCAAAACCAGCAGAACCATTCCACTGGCGCGTGGTCATCGGCTCTACCCAAAATGTCGAGGAGTTCAAAGCCGCCTGGGACGCAAATGATCAGCGCCGGGTCCGTACGCTCTTAGGGTATCCTGCCTGCTGCCGCGACTTCTTTGAAGAAGTTTGGGTGAAGGAGAAATTTATCGACACAACCTGGCCTATGGCCTGCAATACACAGGCAAAAAAGGAGATCGATTCGCATATAGTCGAGGTGGATGGACCAGTGCAAGCCAATGTTTTGCTGCGCTGGCTAGGCGTCCGGGCCGTTTCTCACCTGCCATGTCGCTTCGATTGTCCTGCTACCATTGAACAAGCAAACCGATCCCTGGCAGTGGCAAGAGATGCTGGATATGCAGAAGAAATATCCTGGCTCCTCGAGATTCTGGATTGGCCAACAGAATGGTCCGTGTTGCATGGGATTGCAGAAATCAAAACGCCCGTGCTGAAAATTATGACTGTATCGGATGCAACTGCGCAAAAGTATGTTGTGCGCCGCAAGGGTCATATCTATCCACAAGAGGGGATTCACGGGCTAGCTTTTCCCTACCGCCAGCCCGCCAGGCTGCGTATAACAGATTCACGAAGTTTTCAGCGGGGTCTCGCACATTCTATGAAGCACCATGAGAAAGATCAAAAACTCAATTGATTCTTCCCTGTGTCGCATGCTTCCCGATGAGTCGCAGCAGTTGAGAAAACGACAACGCCTCCGCGAACAAAATTTGCTGTGACAAAATTGTGAGCAGAATACAACCCAAATCCCTTGACATATGTTGCATCTAAGTGTAAAATGCATATAGGTGCTAAATCAAAATCCGAAGGGAAGCATATACGTAGCTAGATGCATATAGGTGCGATTATGACAGAAGGAAACAGAGACAACGGAAAATACAATGCGGCGAACGAAGCGTGGTCAAAGAACTGGCTTGTGCCCATTCTTCTCTTGATGTTGCGCCAATGGAGTTCCTATGGCTATGAATTGATGGAGAAGATGTCGACTTACGGCTTAGCTGCTATGAACCCAGGCACATTTTACCGTACGTTACGGCAGATGGAAAAGGATGGGATGGTAAGCTCCACTTGGGACACCTCAGAAGGAGGACCCGCCCGTCGAATGTACTCAATCACGGATGCTGGTGAAGCTTATCTGAACTACTGGGCGCAGTCTCTGAACCAATACCAGAGGATGATGGATACGTTCTTCCGGCTCTACACCGGTCAACCCACTCCTGGTGAGAAAAAGGACCAGGAGTAAGCTGTGAGGATGAAGCATCTGAGAAATTGCAAGCTAGTTTAAGGCCGGCAGACCTCTTCTGCATGCGGATTAGACAGAAATCATGAGTGCTGTTCACAGTACAGTTTTGCAGGCAACTGCGAGAGAGAAAGAGAGCAAATAATGGCAAAGTATCAGGATAAAGTAAATGAGGCGGCATGGAACCTGAGCCAGTCAGTTCGCGAAACAAATCAGGCAATCGCCGACAGCGCCGTTGCAGCCCAGGAGCGAAACATGAAGTTTGCCCAGGGTATCTTTGAGAATGGGGTTGAGCTTTTGAAGAGCCATGCAGAGGATACTCGTGCGATGATGGAGGAGTTCGTGGGTGAGCCTGAGAAGGATCAAGCCTTATTCAGGACGCTGGCAAACAGCGCCGTTGCAGCCCAGGAGCGAAATGTGAAGTTCGCCCAGAACTTTCTGCAGAATGGAACAGAGGTCCTTAAAAGCCACGCAGAGAGCACTCGCGCTCTGATGCAAACGCTCGCCGGGCAATCACAGAAACAGCAAGAGGCTTTCCAGTCGCTGGCCCGTGAGACGTGGGATGCCTACATGGGCTTCTTCTCTGCACCGTTGAGCTATTACGAACAAACGTTGGAAACTGCCGAGTCGATAGCCCGGCAGGGAGTAGAGACTGCGCAGAAGATTGCTCGTCAGGGATTAGAAACAGCTCAAAAGGCTACTAAGTAACCTTGTATTGAAGGCTCTTAGCTGAAGGGGTTGGAGCGCCAGCCTCGACCCTTTCACTACTTTACGACACTTTTTCGTTAAGCTATAACGTGAGTACTCACATTTTCCGGACCAATGAAAGGAGCACTAGCAATGCCACAGGAAGGAAATTCCAGAGAACCTGCAGATCCAATGAAGTTGTGGGAGCCGTGGTACGAAACAGCTTCCAAAGCATGGTCCAACACCAGCGATGGGAGCAAACAGGCCTACGTGGACCCTTTCGGTTTTTACCAAACATGGTTGAAGAGTGTAGGGAACGCTCAGGAGCAGGTGCAGGAGCAGTTAAAGGCCGGTTCTTTCGGGACTATGGATCCCAAAGAGGCCTGGAAGCTGTGGTTTGAAGCGACAACGACTATCTGGGAAAAAGCCATTGGGAAAGGGACAGATCCATTAGGACTTACTACCCAGTGGCTGGAGATGATGGAAGAAGCCCGAGCCAGGATACTGGCTGAAACGAACATTCCGGCGGATCCATTTACGCTCATGAAGCAGTGGTACGATGCTACCAGCGAGTCATGGGCGACAGTGATAGGCGATATCATCGGAACCGAGAGGTTCATGGAATCTTCAAGCCAGTTCTTAGAAAGCTATACCAGCTTATATAGAACGTTCAGTCGTGCAAATGAAGAATTCTTCAGCAATCTCCAACTTCCTACCCGCTCCGATATTGCCAGGGTAGCGGAGCTTGTGGTTGAAGTGGAAGATAAAGTTGAACAGGTCGAAGATGCGATAGAAGACCTCGAAGATAACTATTCAAAGGTTGTATCAAGCACTTTGGATGGACGTTTCGACCAGGTAGAGAAGAAACTAGCAGCCTTTCCCACTGTACTGCAAAAGCTGACAACTGTAGACGCTTTAGAAAAGCGCCTCGACCAGGTAGAGAGGAAAGTAGATGCTCTTCCTGCTGCCCTACAAAAGCTGACAACTGTAGACGATGTGGAAAAACGCCTGGATAGAGTTGAGAGCAAGCTGGACAAACTGCTCATAGTGCTAGAGAAGATCGAAGCCAAAGAGTCTCCAAAAACCTCTAAGCCCACCACTCCAACACCTGGCAAGGCACAAGCAGCCAAACGTGAACCCTCGAAAGGCCAGGCGCTCCCTGTAGAAGCTGAATCAGTATCGAGGAGGACGAAATGAACCAGAACAAGACTACCCAATCCGACTTTGACAGCGCTTTCAAGAAATACAGAACGGGTATGCAGATCATCCTGGAGGGAGCGAAGGCAGACACAGGGCAGACTCCTAAAGAGGTCATTTGGACGAAGAACAAGGCTAAACTCTACCATTATGAACCGATGGTGGAAAAGCGCTTTCCTATTCCCATCCTAATGATTTATGCGCTCATCAACCGCCCCTACGTGCTGGATTTAATGCCAGGCAACAGCTTCGTGGAGTACCTGGTGAAACACGGCTTCGATGTTTTTATGCTCGACTGGGGTACGCCAGGTGACGAAGACAAAAAACTTTCATTTGAAGACTATGTGCTAGACTACATTCCACGCGCTGTGAAGAAAGTACTCAAAGCGGCCCGGGCTGAGGAAATTAGTCTGCTGGGTTATTGCATGGGTGGAACAATGACAGCTATGTACGCAGCGCTTTTCCCAGATAAACTCCTTCGCAATCTCATCCTACTTACAGCCCCCGTAGACTTCACACCTGATGACATGGGCCTTTTTGGATTAATGACCAGCCCGAAATACTTCAACCCCGACCATGTTGTAGAGGCTTTTGGAAACATTCCAGCCGACTTCATCGATACTGGCAACCGCATGCTCAAGCCTGTAACCAACTACGTCGGCACATATGTCACCATGTGGGATCGCCTTATGCAGGGCAAATCAATGGACACCTGGCTGGCGATGAACAAGTGGGTAAATGACGGTGTACCATTCGCAGGCGAGGCGTTCCGCCAGTGGATCCGGGAGTTTTACCAGCAGAATAAGCTCGTGAAAGGTGAAATCACACTCCGTGGGCGCAAGGTTGACCTCTCGAACATCAGTTGTCCTATCTTGAGTATTGCAGGATCGAAAGATCACATCTGCACGCTGCCCCAGGCCCAGGCCATCAAGCGAGTCGTCAGCAGCAAAGAGGTAGACTTCCACGTCGTCGACGCCGGACATGTTGGTTTAATGACCGGTTCAGATGCCAGGAAAGATGTCTGGCCCACGATACTCCACTGGTTGGAGCCACGTTCAAGTAAGGAATGATCACTTTACCTGCTAACAAAAAAATCTATAGTGACCCTTTCGTGATAATTACTCGTCTAGCTGTGATGTTTCTGTGAGAAGGGAAGGTTATCCTTTCTCCGTAGTGTAGTTTATTAGTATTTTTGTTGTGTACTGCCAATGCAACACAACAGTTTGTTTTCCTGGTGAGGAAAGGAGTACCGCATGGGATCATTAGAAGGAGCAGTTGTCGTAGTCACAGGTGCAAGTAGAGGCATAGGGCATGCCATAGCAGAAGAACTGGGGCAAAGTGGGGCAAAAGTGGTGGTGAACTATGCTAAGAGTAAAGGACCTGCTGAGGACCTCGTAGCCCAACTTCAGCAGAGCGGGTCTGAGTCGGTCGCGATCCAGGCAGACGTCTCAGATCCAGAACAGGCCGCCAGGCTCATCGAGGAGACGATCCAGAGGTTCGGCCGGATAGACGTACTGGTCAATAACGCTGGCATTAATGTCGATCGCTCGATGAAGAATCTTAGCGTGGAGGACTGGGGCAAGGTGATTCAGAACGACCTGAGTGGCTGCTTCTACACGGTCAAAGCCGCGCTGCCCTATTTCATGCAGCAGAAGAGCGGCAAGATCATCAACATCAGTTCGTTGAACGGCCAGATAGCGAGCTTTGGCCAGGCCAACTATAGCGCGGCCAAGGCCGGCATCATCGGGTTCACCAGAACGGCGGCTCTGGAGCTGGCTCGCTCCAACGTGACGGTCAATGCCGTCTGTCCCGGCTTTATCGCAACCGAGATGTGGGATGGCATGCCTGACAAGGTGAAGGAGGCAGTCCTGGCTCGCGTACCTCTGGGGCGGGTTGGCACCCCTCAGGAGGTAGCTCGTGCTGTCCGCTACCTGATCGTAGATGGAGACTATATCACGGGTGCCACGCTCAACATCAATGGTGGAGTGTTGATGCAGTAACAGTCCTGCATGGCACCTATCCGTCCCGCCAACGACGCTGGCGCGTCTACTGCTTCGCAGTCAGGCGGGACGCAAGGAGAAGTCTAGCAGAAGGAGAAAAAGAACATGACACAACCAGAAGTTGTCGTCCTGAGCGGTGTGCGCACCGCCATTGGAGATTATGGTGGAGGTTTGAAGGACAAGCCACCTACGGAACTGGGTGCTGCTGTGGTCCGCGAGGCAGTCAAGCGAGCGGGGATCAAACCAGAAGATGTAGGGCACGTGGTCTTTGGCAATGTGATCCATACCGATGTCCACGACATGTACCTCGCACGCGTGGCCGCTCTGGGCGGTGGCCTCCCAGTCGAGACTCCAGCCCTGACGCTCAACCGCTTATGTGGGAGCGGCTTGCAAGCGATTGTTTCGGCAGCGCAAACCATTTATATGGGTGATGCCAGGGTGGCTATAGGTGGAGGAGCAGAAGTGATGAGCCGCAGCCAATACTGGCTGCCGGGGGCACGTTGGGGCCAACGCATGGGCGATGGGAAGTTGATTGACGCGATGGTAGGAGCCCTTAGCGATCCGTTTGACGATTGCCATATGGGCATTACGGCTGAAAATGTAGCGGAGAAATGGGGTATCACCCGCCAGGCACAGGACGAGTTGGCGCTCCAAAGCCACCAGCGAGCGTCAGCAGCTATCGCTGCAGGTTACTTCAAGGAGCAAATCTTGCCGATTGAAAGCAAGGTCAAAGGACAGATCGTGGTCTTTAATACCGATGAGCACGCCAAGGCGGACACGACCCTGGAGAAGTTGGCGAAATTGCGCCCGGCTTTCAAAGGGGATGGGAGTGTGACCGCAGGCAACGCCTCGGGGATCAACGACGCAGCAGCGGCAGTGGTGCTGATGGAGACCAGTGAAGCGCAGCAACGCGGGTTGCATCCTCTAGGCAAATTGGTAGCCTACGCACATGCCGGGGTAGATCCGAAATACATGGGCATCGGACCAGTCCCAGCCATAAGAAAGGTGCTCGAACGGGCCAATCTGGCCATCAAAGACATGGATGTGATCGAACTCAATGAAGCCTTTGCCGCCCAGGCCCTGGCCGTCATGCGGGAGTTAGACTTGCCGCCGGATCGCACCAACCCGAACGGGAGCGGGGTCTCGCTTGGTCACCCCATCGGGGCG
>WNGJ01002326.1_pt1 | contig 19110 bp, 16 predicted proteins | sample 5400611 | NCBI WGS metagenome assembly WNGJ01 (sample SAMN13153375, study PRJNA577476) | soil metagenome | isolation source: 40 cm soil or saprolite under Garry oak tree replicate 1 | place: USA:California | collected 2016-06-15 | reverse complement strand
GCTCTGGGATCTCCTGGGCAAGTCGCTCGGCGCGCCGGTCTGGCGGCTACTCGGCGGGCGCCGCGCCGAGCGCATGCCGGCCTACGCCTCCGGGGGCTGGGCCGACGAGGCCCACATCGGCGAGCAGCTCTGTGGCTACGTCGACAAGGGCGGGTTCCGCGCCGTCAAGATGCGGGTCGGCGTGATGGACGGTGAGCCGCGCGCGTCGGCCGCGCGGGTGCGCGCCGCGCGCCAGGCGCTCGGGCCCGACGTGAAGCTGATGGCCGACGCGCACGGCACGTGGACCGTCGCCGAAGCCAAGGCGTTCTGCCGGATGGTCGAAGACTGCGATCTCTACTGGCTCGAGGAGCCGGTGACCGCCGACGACAAGGCGGGTCTCGCGGAGGTCCGCCGTTCCTCGGCGGTCCCGATCTCGACCGGCGAGAGCGAGTTCACCCGGCACGATTTCCGCGAGATCGCCGAGCTGCGCGGGGCGGACGTCCTGCAGCCCGACCTCGCCATCGCGGGCGGGATCACCGAGGGCGTCCGCATCGGCGCGATCGCCTCCGCGTACAACCTCCGCCTGGCGCCGCATCTCTGGTCCGGCGCGCCGGCCTTCGCGGCCGGCGTCGCTCTCGCCGCGAGTCAGACGACCGGCTTCATCCTCGAGTACTCGCTGGGCGCTAACCCGCTGCTGCACGAGCTGGTCGCCGAGAAGTTCCCAGTGGTCGACGGCCACGTCGAGATCCCCGACCGCCCCGGGCTCGGCATCACCGTCGACCAATCCTTCTTGCGCCGGTACGCGCGCGAGTAAGCGTTGTGGCGGGGAGCGAGCGCGGCGGGACGGATGCCGGGTAGGGTCGCGCGACCACGCGGCACGCGTTCGCTGCCCCTTTGCGGCTGGGCTCCATCCCGGCTCTCTGCGTCCGTAATCACCACGGAGGGAACGGGTCGCGTCGACCCCACCCGGCACCCGTCCCGCCGCGCTCGCTCCCCGTCTACCCTACTCGCGGCGAGAGCGGCGCTGGCTCGCCTTAGCGCGGACGGTCAGAGGGCGGGTTCCGGAGTTGGTGCGGGGATCGCGGTGGATTGGGGGGCGTAGGTCGGCAGCAACGACGCGAAGAGCGTCGTGCAGGTCGCGAGGATGGCCAGGACGGTCAGGAGCGTCGTGAAGCCCGCGGCCTTGACGGTCGGGCCGAGCAGATAGACCGCGAGCGAGCTCACGCCGAATCCGACGGCCAGGCGGATTCCGGCCACGCGCGAACGCATCCGGTCGTCGACGTACTGCACGATCATGGCGTCGATGAACGGGATCGCGCCGAAGACGAACACCATGAACAGCAGCATCGCGACGTAGTGCGGCCAGCCGGTGACTTGCGACGCGAACAGAAACAGTGGCACCTGCCCGGCCGCCACCGGCACGTACACCCACTTGAGCGGTACGCGATCGATCAGCTTGCCGACGATGAGCTGCGCGAACGAAGCCACCGTGTAGACGACGGCGAGCAGCGCGCCGAGCGTGGCGGGATCGTCGACGACCCCGTGCAGACGCTCGGCCAGGAGCTGGCCGTTTCCGTTCGTGGTGAAGTTGAAGATCAAGCTGCCCGAGATGGCGGCCAGGGTCATGACCGTCAGCACGCGGGCCAGCACCGAGCGTGGCAAGTCGACCATCTTCTGCGGCCGCTTCGCGGGCGGAACGTCCTCGCGCGGGACCACCAGCACGAACAGGACGCCGCAGACGAGCGCGGTGAGGCCCGGCACCGCGAACGCGGTTCGCCAGCCGGCGTACTTCACCAGAAAGCCCGTGAGCACGGCGGCGACGGCGATACCGAGATTGCCGGCGAGCCCGTTGAGCCCGATCGTGAATCCTGGATTCTTCACGCTCTGCACGAGCATGGGAATGCCGACCGGGTGGTAGATCGACGAGAACGCGCCCATCACCGTGAGCGCGAAGGCCAGCGACCAGACGCCGGGCACGGCCGCGATGGCGAGACCCGACAGGCCCATCCCGAGGAAGAAGACCACCATCATCGCGCGGCGCCCCCACAGATCGCCGAGACGACCGGCCGGCAGCGAGCCCAGACCGAACAGCACGAACGCGCCGACCGTGTAGGGCATCAGATCCTGCCAGATCATTCCCCACTCGGCGGCCATGGCCGACACGGCGGTGGCGAAGATCAGCAAGAACAGATGATCGAGCGCGTGGCCGACGTTCAGGAGCAGCGCCGTCGGGCTCGCGTTGGTCATCCCGGCCCCTTCGCGGCTCATGGGCCCGGCCACGCGTCGAGCACGCCGCGCTTCAGCTTGCGCTTCTCGGCGTCGGACAGCTTGAAGTCATGGCCGTAGGGCGCCGACTCGAACGAGCCGTAGCTCGGATTGGAGATCATGATCCACTCGCGCCCCCAGCGCGCCTTGTTGTCTTCCATGACTTTCAACCGCTCGGCCTCGCTGCCGCGATACTCGTCGACGAAGTCTCCGAAATTGTCGCCCACGTTGATCAGGATGCGATAGCTCTTGGCGATGTAGGCCCGCCGTGTCCCCTTCGCGGAGCCCCAGTCCGGCTGCTTGCGCGTCGAGAGCATCGTATCGACGTTGCCGCCCATCGGGAAGCCGAACTTCTCGAGGTTCTTGCGCGTCGCCGCTTCCTCTTCGGCCGTGCGGTTGGAGAGGTAGAACACCTTCACGCCCTTCGAGTCGGCGTAGTTCGCGAACTCGAGAGCCCCGGGGATCGGCTGCGAGGTCACGGTCTTCACGTAGGCGTTCCAGGTTTTCGCGTCGAAGCTCGTGCCCTTCAGGGTCATCCAGGCCTGATACCCCGAGTTGTCGAGGATCGACTCATCCACGTCGAGGATGATGGCTGGCGGGAGTGCCTGGTAGGCGCCGGTCTGTTCCTTGGGCGCCGCGGTCCAGTTGGGATCCGCCAGTGCCTGGTCGAGCCGGATCCGGGCGAGCGCGAAGGCGGTGAGCGCGCTGGCCTTGTACTCGACCGAGCGCTGCATCCAGAGAACGGCGTTGAGAAGGTCGCTCGCCGGTGGATCGGGGGCCTGCTGAGCGAACCCCGGCGCGCGCGACGCCAGCAGGAAGACCAGGGTCAGGGTCGTCATCAGCCGTCCGCCCCGTGAGCCTTTGCCGGTCGCGGCAATCATCGTGCTCCTCCAATCGCGGTGCGCGCTGCAGGCCGTCGCGGCGCTGGGACCCCGCGGGCCGAGGCGCGACTCTGAATCAAGGGCGCTGAGTCGCGCGCAACGGGCGCAGGCACGGCTCCAGGTCCTCGTAGCGACTCACGATAGCACCCCCGCTCTCGCGGATGAAGAACTCGACCTGGAGGTTGACCGTGGACCCCTCGTTGTCGGCGCTCAGCCGGAAGTCTCCGCGGTAGCCGACGATCAGCTTACCGCGCGCGAACGCGTAGCCGATCTCCGCCGCGGTGCCGCTGTCGACGTCGGTGCCGTCGAGAATCGCGACGACACCGTGGGCGGCGTCGATCGCGGCGCGATTGGTCGCGCCCATCTCGCGGTTGAGCTTCCGCCAGGCCTCGCGCTTCTCGGACCCGTACGGCAGCCGCTGCACGGCCTCGATCTTGTGGGGATCGGTCAGGGTCCAGGGATCGAGCACATCGTAGCCGAGGCCCGCCACGAACGGCACGAGCACGGAATTGTAGAAGTGTCGCCCGGCCTCGGAGAAGCCGAGCGGACCCGCCATGTAGATCTTCGCCGCGGCCGGCATCCGCCCGAGCATAGCCCACCCCGCGCGGCAACCGCGACCTCGACCAAGCGTCGCGCGGCGGCTTGGGGGCACGAGCGGCGAGATGCTATATCATCGGGGCGCCGGTCGATCGACGCACACAAGGAGCGCGGACATGCTCACCTCGAGATCGCTCAGCGCCGCCGTCGCAGTCCTCATCACGCTGGCCGTGGTGGGTCCCGTCGCGGCTCAGGAGTTCTCGCCCGCCGTCGTGTTCGACATGGGCGGGAAATTCGACAAGTCCTTCAACGAGGCGGCGTACGCCGGAGCCGAGCGCTTCAAGAAAGAGACCGGGATCGCGTATCGCGAGTTCGAGGTGACCAGCGAGGCCCAGCGCGAGCAAGCGCTGCGCAACATGGCGCGTCGCGGCTCGGCGATCGTCGTCGGGGTCGGGTTTTCCCAGGCGAGCGGCATGGAGAAGGTCGCCAAGGAGTTCCCGAACCTGAAGTTCGCCATCGTGGACGCGGTCGTCGATCTGCCCAACGTCCAGTCGATCGTCTTCAAGGAGCACGAGGGCTCGTTCCTGGTCGGCATGGCCGCGGCGATGGCGTCGAAGACCGGTAAGGTCGGGTTCGTCGGCGGCATGGACATCCCGCTGATCCGCCGATTCGCGCTCGGCTACGAAGAAGGCGCGAAGTACGTCAATCCGAAGATCGAGATCTTCCAGAACATGACCGGCACGACGCCCGCGGCCTGGAACGATCCCACGCGCGGCGGCGAGTTGGCGCGGAGCCAGTTCGATCGCGGCGCCGACGTCGTCTACGCGGCGGCGGGCGCCACCGGGCTCGGCGTGCTGCAGGCCGCGAAGGACAAGGGCCGGCTCGCCATCGGCGTCGACTCGAACCAGAACCACATCCATCCCGGGACGATCCTGACCTCGATGATCAAGCGCGTCGACCTCGCGGTGTACGAGACGTTCAAGACCGCGAAGGAAGGGGTCTGGAAGCCGGGCGTCCGCTCGCTCGGCGTGGCCGAGGGCGGCGTCGGCTACTCGCTCGACCAGTACAACCGGAGTCTCATCACCGCCGACATGGAGAAGCGGCTCCAGCAGGCCCGCGCCGACATCGTGGCCGGCAAGATCAAGGTCACCGACTATATGGCTAAGTAAACTCGGAGGGGGGCTTCGCCCCCCCTTCCGACGGGCGCAGCGGGCCTGAGGGCCCGCTGCCGCCCTGCCTCCCCCCAGGATTGCGGCGGCAAAGCCGCCGCTCGGAGCGGACTAATAAACGCTGACGTAAACGCTGACACGGCGGCGGCGATCGAGCTGCGGGGTATCGACAAGTGGTTTGGCGACGTCCATGCGAACCGAAACATCTCGCTCGTCGTGAGAGCGGGCTCGATCCACGGCATCGTCGGCGAGAACGGCGCCGGCAAGTCGACCCTGATGGGTATCCTCTATGGCTACTACCAGCCGGACCGCGGCGAGATCCTCGTGCGCGGTCAGCCGGCGGTGATCAAGAGCCCACAGGGCGCGCTGGCGGCGGGCATCGGCATGGTGCACCAGCACTTCATGCTGGTCGAGCCGTTCACGGTGCTGGAAAACGTAGTGCTCGGCGTCGAGGGCGGCTTCAGGCTCGGCGCCGGGCTGAATCGGGCGCGCGCCGAGCTCGCGCGCCTGGGCCGCGAATATCATCTGGAAGTCGATCCCGACGCGCGCGTCGCGGATCTCGGCGTCGGGCATCGCCAGCGCGTCGAGATCCTCAAGGCGCTCTACCGCGGCGCCGAGCTCCTCATCCTCGACGAGCCGACGGCGGTGCTGACGCCCCAGGAGGCCGATCACCTCTTTCGAATCCTCGCCTCGCTGCGCAACGAGGGCAAGACCGTGCTCCTCATCACGCACAAGCTGCGTGAAATCCGCGACGCCACGGACGTGGTCACCGTGATGCGTCAAGGCAGCGTCGTCGGCACTTTGCCCACCGCGGACACGACGCCGGAGCAGCTCGCCGAGCTCATGGTGGGGCGCAAAGTCCTCCTGCGGGTCGACAAGACGGCCTCGCGACCCGGCGAGCCGGTGCTGGAGGTCAAGGATCTCGTCGTCGAGGACGGTTTCGGCGTCGAGCGCGTCAAGGGCGTCGGCTTCACGGTGCGACGGGGCGAGATCGTGGGCGTGGCCGGGGTCGCCGGGAATGGCCAGTCGGAGCTACTCGAGGCGCTCGCCGGTATCCGACCGGTGAAGTCGGGGCAGATCCGCTTGAAAGCCGGCGCCCCCAGCGACGCCGCGGCGCGCTCGCCAAAACGCCTGCGCCGACTCGGGGTCGCCCACGTGCCCGAGGATCGGCATCGCATGGGCCTGGTCATCCCGTTCGTCGCGCGCGAGAGCGCGATCCTCGGCTACCACGACGAGTCCACCTACAACGGGCCGATCCGTCTGCACCGCGCGGCCGTCGCCTCGAGCTTCGAGCGCCAGGCGGCCGAGTACGACATCCGGCCCGGCAACGGCGTGCTGCCGACGTCGGCCTTCTCGGGGGGCAACCAGCAGAAGATCGTGCTGGCCCGCGAGCTCGACCGGAATCCCGACCTCCTGCTGATCGGGCAGCCGACGCGCGGTGTCGACATCGGCGCGATCGAGTTCATCCATCGCCGGCTGGTCGCGCTGCGCGACGCCGGCAAAGCGCTCTTGCTCGTTTCGGTCGAGCTCGACGAGATTCTCGCGCTCGCCGATCGCATCTTGGTGATGCACGACGGCCACATCGTCGGGGACGTAGCGCGCGTCGACGCCAACGAACGCACGCTCGGGCTGATGATGGCAGGCGTGCCCGACGCGCGCGCGGTGCGTGCCAGCTCGTGACCGAGCGGGTGCCCCGCACCCTCGCCGCCATTGTCGCGAACGGCTTCGGCCTGGTGCTCCTCGCCTTCTTCTTCCAGCGGCGAGGTGACGACGTCGGCCGCTTGCCCGAGCGTCTCGGCGCGCTGCTCGTCTCGCTGGCCCAAGGCCCCGTGTTCGACACTGCGGGCTGGACGGCCTCGCTCGCCGGTCTCGCCGTCGCCGCGGCGCTCGTCCTGTCCTGGTTCGGTCTGGGCGACCTCCTGGGGCGAGCGTCTACCCCGCGTTCCGTCGCGGGCTCGGCGGCGCCGATCGGCCTTGATCTGGCGAGCCGCGCGGTCCTCGGCGCCGGCGCCTGGTCGATCATCTGGTTCTTCCTCGGCATCGGCCATCTCTACCGCCCGCCGGTCGCCGTGGCGTGCGTGCTCGTGGGCGCGGCGCTCGGCGTCCACGCGTGGCGCCGCTCGGCGCCGACCGCTTCGAGGCAGGCGGCCCCCGTCCCCCGCACGAGCGTGGCGCCGATCGTGCTAGTCCAGGCGCTGGCCCTGGTCGCGGCGCTGGCGCCGCCGACGGCGAAGGACACGTTGCTCTATCACCTGGCGCTGCCGAAGATGTACATCGCTGCGGGAGCCGCCGTCGACACCCCGTACAACATCGCGAGCTTCTATCCGCTCGGGGTGGAGATGCACAGCGTGTGGGCCATGCTGCTGGGCGGCACTCTGAGTACGCGGGCATCGGAAGCGGCCGCGGGGGCAACCCTGTTCGCCTTTGCGCCACTGCTCGCTCTCGTCGTTTACGGCTGGGCCCGTGAACGCGGCGCCGATCCAGCCTGGGCTTCCCTCGCGGCGCTGAGCGTCGCCGCGATCCCGACCGCGTACGACGTCGCCGCGGGTGGCTACGTCGATCTGGCGCTCACCGCCTACACGGCCCTGGCCGTGCGTGGTCTCGGTCGCTGGTGGACCACCCTCGACGCCGCGTGGCTGCCCCAAGTCGCGTTCGCGGTCGGCGCAGCGCTCTCGGTCAAGCTCACGACGGTGTTTCTCGTGCTCGTGTTCGTCCTCGTGATTCTGTTCCGCGCTCTGCAGGTGAGCCGGATAGCTACGCCGTCGGACCGGCCCGCGTCTGGCCGTCTCGCCTTGTCGGGTCTCGGTGCTCTCGCGTTCGGCGCGGTGCTCGCGGCCCCCTGGTACGTGCGGAACTGGGTGCGCACCGGGAATCCGGTGTTCCCGTTCTTCTTGAGCCTCCTGGGTGGACAGGCCGCGGGCTGGGATCTCGAGCGGTCGCAGCTCTACGAGAGCATGTTCTCGATCTATGGCAACGCGCAGACGCCCCTCGACTTCGTGCTGTCGCCCGTTCGGCTGGCGCTGGCCGCTCAGCCGGAAGAGCCCGTGTACTACGACGGTGTGCTCGGGATCGCATTCCTGTTTGTCATTCCCCTCATCCTGTGGGCCCTCGCGACTCGGCGCCTGGAAGGAGAGCTCGGGCTCGCGGTGCTGGTATCCTCCGCGCTCTTCGTGTTCTGGCTCTTCTCCAGCCAGCAGCTCCGATACCTTCTGCCGGCCACGCCTGCGCTCGCCGTTGCCCTCGCCGTGACAGGGCAGGGCGCCGCGGGCGCGCTGGGCGCCGGGTTGGGCCGAGCCTTCTGGTGGGTCGTCCTGTGCGTCGCCGCCGTCGGGGCGCCGGTCGTCCTGTCATGGTTTGCGTTCGTGAACCCGGTGCGTGCTGTCCTGGGCGGCGAGCCGCGCGCCCGGTATCTGGAACGCCGGCTCGACTACTACCCGTACTACGAGTTCGTCAACCGCGAGCTCCCGTCGAGCGCGCGCGTCTGGCTCATCCACATGCGCCGCGATACCTACTATCTGGAGCGCGCGTACTTCTCCGACTTCATCTTCGAGGACTGGACGCTCCGCGAATGGGTGCGGGCGGCGCGCGACCCCGACGAGCTGGCCACTCGCGTGCGCACGGCTGGCATCACGCACATTCTGCTCCGCCCCGAGCTGCTGCTCGACTACGCGCGGTCCCCGATCGTGGACGATCGCCTGCCGCGCGCGGAGAACATCGCGAGGCTGGAGCTCTTGACGACGTTCCTCACGCGCCGGGCCCGCCTGCTCCATGGCGACGCGAAGTTCTGGCTGCTCGAGCTGCGGCCGTCCGACACCCCCAGCTGAAAGGAGAAGCACCGTGCTCTTCACATGTCCCGGTCCGGTCGCGCGCGGCGGCGATTCACGGACGGCCAAGGGCCGTCGGCGACACCTCTGCGTCGACGTTCACTGCCACGTCCACTACCCGCCCGCCGACGAGATGGTGAAGAACGTCTTCCGTCGCGAGAGCGAGTCGGCGATGCGATTCACGAACGAGCTCTCACGCGCCACGAATCAGCAGCAGGCGCAGAACGTGCTCACCTGCCTCACGTCCGTCGAGCAGCGGCTCAAGGACATGGACAAGATGGGCGTGGACGTGCAGGCGATCTCGTGCTCGCCGTTCCAGTTCATGTACTCGCTCGAGCCGGAGCACGGGCGCCGGACCGCCCGCGCCATCAACGAGAACCTCGCGGCGATCGTCCAGAAGCACCCGGACCGCTTCGTCGCGCTGGCCGACGTGCCGCTGCAGGCGCCCGACCTGGCCGCGGACGAGCTCGAGTACTGCGTCACGCGCCTGGGCTTTCGCGGCGTGGAGATCGGGACGAACGTCGTCGGTCAGGAGATCTCGCGGGGCCGCGACGCCTTCTGGGCCAAGGCGCAGGAGCTCGACGTGATGGTGTTCATGCACCCGAACGGCTTCACCGGCGGCGAGCGGCTCTCGGACCACTACTTCATCAACGTCATCGGCAACCCGCTCGACTCGACGGTGGCGATCGCCCACCTCGTGTTCGACGGGATCCTCGAGCGCTACCCGAAGCTGAAGATCGTGTCGGCGCACGGCGGCGGCTACGTCTCGCACTACCCGGCCCGCATGGACCACGCCTGGGGCGCCCGCGTCGACGCGCGCACGGTGCTGAAGAAGAAGCCGCGCCAGTCGCTCGCCAAGCTCTACTTCGACACGATCGTGTTCGACCGCGAGCAGCTCCGCCACCTGGTGAACCTGTGGGGCGCCGATCACATCGTCGTCGGCACGGACTATCCGTACGACATGGGCTGGTACGATCCGCGCGGATTCGTCGATGGCTGCACGTTCCTGAAGGACACCGACCGCGCGAAGATTCTCGGGCTCAACGCGGCGAGGCTCTTGAAGCTGAAACCGCGACGGACTACCTGAGCGCCGCCTCCGGCGTGCCGTCCTTCCACGGCAGCGCCACGTCATACGAGCGCAGCAGGCAATCCTCCGGAAGGCACTCGATCGGCGTGAAGTCGCGGTGCGCGATGTACTCCGGCCGCTTGAAGCGCCGGATGTGATTGGACACCGCGCAGAGGCTCAAGTAGACGCTCACCCGGTTCCACGGTGAGAGGTTCGACGTCGAGGCGTGGACCAGGCAGGAGTGGAACATGATCATCGACCCGGCCGGTCCTTTGGGCGCCACCAGACCGCCGCGCTCGATCAGCCGGGTGATCGTGGCGTGGTCGATGGTCCACAGGGGATAGCTCGTCGTCGTGGTGTCGTGCCCGGCGTCGAGCACGCCCAGCTTGTGGCTGCCGGGGATGAACATCAGCGGGCCGTTGAACTCATTGACCGCGTCGAGGAAGATGGCCACGTTCATCGCGCGCGCCTCGGGCATCTGATCGTCGTTGAACCAGGTGCCGAAGTCCTGGTGCCACTGCCACACGTCGCCGTCGAAGGCCATCTTGCCGTTGATCTTGAACTGGTGCATGTAGACCGGCTCGCCGAAGACCTGGACGACCGGCTCGATCATCCGCGGATGCCGCGCCAGCCGCGCGAAAGGGGCGCTGTACATGTGCGCGGCGAAGTTCGTCCGCACCGCGTCGCTGCCCTTTTCGCGGACGTTCTCCGGCCGATGCTGGGCGTAGAGCGCCGGTACCTCGTCGGTGAGGGTCTTGATCTCTTCGGGCGTGAACAGGCGCGGGAAGAACAGATAGCCGTCGCGATCGAACTGCTCGAGCTGCGCCGACGTGAGCTTCATGGCGTCATCCTTTCACCGGCCCTCCTCGACGGCATCAGGATAGCAGGATCCCAGGGCCTCACTCGAGTACCTGATCCGCTCGCAGCAGCACCGGCGACGGGATGGTCAGGCCGAGCGCCTTGGCGGTCTTGAGATTGACGACCAGCTCGAATCGGCTTGACTGCTCGACCGGCAGCTCCGCAGGCCTGGCGCCCTTGAGGATCTTGTGCACGAGGCCAGCGGCGCGGTGGTAGAGCTCGGCAAGGCTGGGCTCGAACGACATGAGGCCGCCGGCCGAGACGAACTCGCGCATCCCGTACATGACCGGCAGCCGATGCTTCGCGGCGAGCTCGACGATGCGCTCCCGGTAGGTAATCAGCACGAAATCGCGCATCACGACGAGGCCCTCGACCCGTTTCTGCCTGGCTGAATCGAAGGCGGCCTCGACGTCTCCGGGTCCCTGGACCCCGAGCCGGATGATTTGCAAGTTCAGCCGGCGCCCTATCGCCTCGACGTCCTTCAGCATCGGCACGTATACGGGATTGCTCGGATTCGAGACGGTCGCGACGCGAGAGGCCCGCGGCACCACCTCCTTGAGGAGCTGGAGCAGCTTGCCCACGGTCTCCTCGGAAAGAAACGTGGAGCCGGTGACGTTGCCGCCAGGCCGCGCGAGGCTCGCGACCAGCCCCACCCCGACCGCGTCACCCACGCCGACGAAGACGATGGGAATCGTCGTCGTCGCCTGCTTCGCGGCCAGGGCGGCCGGTGTGCTCCAGGCGGAGAGCACGACGTCGACCTTGCTCTGCGCGAGCTCGGCTGCGAGTCCGGGCAGGCGGTCGTACTTGCCGTCGGCCCAGCGGTATTCGAAGGCAAGGTTGTTGCCCTCGACGTGGCCCAGCTCTCGCAATGTGTCGCGGAAGACCTGGAACGAAGGCGCCGGTCCGTCGGATTGGGAAAACGGCGAGAGCACACCGATCCGCGAGATCTTCCGCGCCTGTGCGGCACCGACGCGAGGAGCGGCGAGCGCGCCCACCAGGGCGAGGCCGATGAACCCGCGCCGATTCCTCACTCGCCGGTCCCGCTGACCCCGTCGATCGCGTTGATCACGCCGCCCGCGCCGATCGTCACGTCTTCGGGGCCTTGCGCGCGATCGCGGCGATGGCGTCGGCGAAGTTCACCTGGCTGTCGTCCTGAGGCTCGTAGCCGATCTTCGTCTTGGCGCTGGCCAGGCTCCAGAAGCGGTGTGTGTTGCCGCTGATCCCGTAGACGATCAGGAACGGCACGCCGTTGTCGTCCTTGATGTCGGGCGTCTCCACCATCCGGATCGCCTGCTGGACCTGATCGCGCCGCGAGAGATAGGCGCCGAGCGCCCGGTGCATCACCTTGATGTCCCCGGGCTTCACGTGCTCGATGTCGTCGTCGCGCGGGCCGCCGATGCGCCACTGCACGACCTCGAGCGTCTTGCCGTCGACCTTTCCGGTGGCGAAGACGAAGCCGAGCAGCTCGTAAGCCGCCTTCGCCCAGCCGTACCAGTTGTCCGAGCGCGGCGGCATCTCGGGCGTGACCATGTCGACGCGCCCGTCCCAGACCAGACGCTCGTAGTAGTCCGCGGCGTGATTGGAGCTGGCGACCACCACGCGGCGCACCCCCTCCTCGAGGGCGACACGATAGACGTTGTAGGCGAGCGCGACGTTCTGGTGCTCGGCCCAGAACTTGGCGTCGTTGTTCGCCTGCCACGTCGTGGCGTCCATCCCCGGCGCGCGCACGTAGCCCAGGTGGATCACCGCGTCGGCGCCGCGGAAGTGCTGGCGATACTGGTTGCGATCGGGATTGGTCAGGTCGGCGACCACGAGGCCCGCCACCTTCTCGCCGCTCCTGGTCGTGGCGATGACGTCGATCGGCACCACGTCCCACCGCTCGGCGAGCTCCTTGAACATGCGCTGGCCGACATAGCCGGCCGCTCCGGTGATCACGACACGTCTCTTGGCCATTGGCTCGTCTCCCTTCAGCCTGAGCTCCTTCAGCCCTGAACTATGGAGGTGCCGCCGAGGCTCGTCAACGCCATGTCCCGTGCGTCCCGCCCTTTCGCGCCTCCGGTACGTATAACCATCATGAGCCGCCCTCGCGAGAGGTGGCATCATAACCCTGGTGGCCAGATGAGCAGAACCGAGACGTCGACGACCATGGCCGAGCGCATCGCCGCGCTCGACTGGAGCGGCATCGCCGCCGCGCTCGACGCGCACGGCTGCGCCGTCGTGAGGGCGCTCGTCTCGGTGCAGGCATGTACCGCCCTGGCCGCGAGCTACGACGTCGAGGACGCGTTCCGCTCGCGGATCGTGATGGCCCGCCACGGCTTCGGCAGCGGCGAGTACAAGTACTTCGCCTACCCGCTTCCTCCCGCGGTCAGCGAGCTGCGTGCCGCCATGTACCCACGGCTGGCCGACATCGCCAACCGCCTGAACGAGACGATGGGCATCGACGTGCGCTACCCGGAGGCTCTCGAGAAGTTTCTGGACCGCTGTCATCGCGCCGGGCAGACCAAGCCGACCCCGCTCGTCCTGCGTTACGCCGAGGGCGACTATAACTGCCTGCACCAGGACGTGTACGGCGAGCACCTCTTTCCCTTGCAGGCCACCGTGCTCCTCTCCGCGCCGGGACGAGATTTCACCGGCGGCGAGTTCGTCCTGACCGAGCAGCGACCGCGCATGCAGTCTCGCGCCGAGGTCGTGCCGCTCGAGCAAGGAGACTGCGTCATCTTCCCGGTGCGCCATCGGCCTGTGCGCGGCACACGCGGGAGCTATCGCGTCACCATGCGCCACGGCGTGAGCCGCCTGCGCTCGGGTCACCGTCACACGCTCGGCATCATCTTCCACGACGCCCGATGACTCACCCTCGGGACGTAGCGAGTGGGGATCTGTTCACGGGCTTGCCGGCTGGTGGCGGCGGAGCGGAGCCGCTCGCCGACGGCGCAACCATCCTCAGGCGATTCGCCGAGCCGACGGCGAAGGAGCTCATCGAGACGATCGCGGACATCACGGCGGCGTCGCCGTTTCGCAACATGGTCACGCCCGGGGGCTACACGATGTCGGTCGCGATGACCAACTGCGGCCGCCTGGGCTGGGTGACCGACCGTACCGGCTACCGGTACGACACGACCGACCCAACGACACGAAAGCCCTGGCCTGCCTTGCCCGCGATCTTTCACGATCTCGCCAACCGCGCCGCCGCCGCGGCCGGATTCGCCGGCTTCGAGCCCGACGCGTGTCTGGTCAACCGCTACGAGCCTGGCACGCGGCTCTCGCTGCACCAGGACCGGAACGAGCGCGACTTCAGCGCGCCGATCGTCTCGGTGTCCCTGGGGTTACCGGCGGTATTCCTGTTCGGCGGCGCGCGCCGGCAGGATCGGCCGCGTCGGGTCCGGCTCGAGAACGGTGACGTCGTCGTGTGGGGAGGTCCGACCCGGCTCACCTTCCACGGCGTCGCGCCGCTGGCCGAGGGCGAGCATCCGCTCACCGGCCGCCACCGGATCAATCTGACGTTTCGGAAAGCCGGCTAGCGGGATTCGACGACACGGCGCTATGCTGTCGGTCCCGAGCGCGGCGAACGAGCGGCACGCAGAGACCGGGAGGGCACCGTGAAGATCGCGCGCGTCGAGCCGTTTCACGTGGAGTGGGGCGCCGGCCGCAACCGTAGCGCCTGGGTGCGCATCTGGACGGACGCCGGCGCCTATGGCCTCGGCGAGGCGAGCCCGATGGTGCACGGCAACGCCTCGCTCGAGATCATCGCCAGCGCGTTCACGCCCATGCTGCTCGGCGCCGATCCTCTCGAGCCGCGCGTGATCCAGGACCGGCTCTTCCACGAGCACATCAAGGTCGGCCCGGAAGGCGCCTATGCGGGCGCACTGGCCGCCATCGACATCGCGCTGTGGGATCTCAGGGGCAAGGTCCTCGGCCAGCCGGTGTGGAAGCTGCTCGGCGGGGCGTGGCGACGCGAGCTACCCTTCTACGCGTCGATCGGCGGCAACGGCCAGCGCAGCGTGGACGAGGTGTGCCGCGTGGTCGAGAAGTGGCTCGAGCTCGGGCCCGCGCAGGTGAAGATCCGCTTCGACGCCGACAAGACGGCCCGCGACGTCGATCTCGCGGGCGATATCGCCAAGGCCCGGGCCGTGCGCGCGCTCGTCGGCGACGGCTTCCCGCTCGCCTTCGACTCGAACAACGGCTATTCGGTTCCGGGCGCGATCCGCGTCGGGCGCGCGCTCGAAGAGCTGGGCTACGTGTGGTTCGAGGAGCCGGTGCAGCACTACCACGTGGAGAGCTTCGCGAAGGTCGCCGCGGCCCTCGACATCGCCGTCTCGGCCGGCGAGCAGGAATACACGCTGCAGGGCATCAAGCGCCTGATCGAGGCCGGCGTGGACATCGTGCAACCGGACATCGTCAAGACCGGCGGCTTCACCGGTCTCGGGGACATGGCCGCGCTGGCCCGCGCCTACGGCGTCGATTTCGTGCCGCACCAGACGCAGCCCTCGATCGGGCACACCGCCAACCTGCACTTCGTGGCGTCGCTCACCCACTCGCACCACCCGGCCGAGTACAACGAGCCACGCCAGGTGCAGGACGTCGTATTCCGAACGCCCGTGCGGCCCGCCAACGGGAAGTTCGTGCTCTCGGACGCACCGGGGCTCGGCCTCGAGCTCGACGAGACCGAGCTGCGCAAGCGCATGATCCCCTGGACCTCGTCAGCGCCCGGGGCCCGCGCCCAGTAGGACCCGCGTCCGCTAAGTAGCGCTCCAGGGCGTCGACGTCAGGCGCAGGAAGCGGCTCGCGTTCTCCCACATCAGCTTGCGCGTCGCCTGCTCGCCGAGCACCTCACGCCACGCGATCACCGAGTCGGCGTGATCCGGGAAGATCGTCTCCGGGTGCGGGTAGTCCGAGGCGAACATCAGCACGTGATCGCCCAGGAGATCGATCGCGGCCTTCGTCAGCGCCACTCCCTCGGATAGATCGATGCTCACGAAGACGCGCCCGGCCTGCGCGTACTCGAGCGGCGTGTGCTTCAGCGCGGGCGACACCGAGCCGCGCACGTAGTCGATCTGCCTCGTCAGCCGCACGAGCCAGTGCGGCAGCCAACCGTGCCCGCTCTCCAGGGCCCCCACTCGCAGACGCGGATAGCGATCGAGCATCCCGCCCATGAGCATGAACGAGAGAAACCGCTGTCCGCCCCAGGTCTGGCCGGCGCAGCGGCCCATCGCGGGGTTGTCCCAGATGTCGCGGTAGCCGGGGAAGTACGGCGTCTCGATCGTAAACGCGTGGTACATGATCGGCAGGTCGGCTTCGTCGGCGGCCGCCCAGATCGGCTCGAGGTCGGGATCGTCGATCGGCATGCCCTCGGGCAGGAGCGGCCACACCGCGGCGACCCAATCTTCCCGCGCGTGCTCCTTGATCATCTGCGCGCTCCAGCCCGGGTCGCTCGCGAGCGCCAGGACCATGCTCTTGAGACGCCGCGGGTCCGGCGCGCAGTAGTCCGCCATGTAGCGGTGGTACGCGCGATACAGACCGTGCGCCAGATGCGGGGCGAGCGCCGGCGCGCCGTAGGCCCAGGGCCCGGGAATGATGAAGTCGATGTCGCGGCCCTCGAGGTCCATGTCGCGCAACCGGCCACGCCCGTTGTCTTCGGCGACGCGTGGTGTGATGGGCTGCCGCGTGACCATCTGCGTGCGGCCGGACAGAAAGCCGCGATCGCCGTCCGCCGCCGTCGCGGCCGGAGCCGCTTTCGCTCCGGCCACGCGCTGCAGGCGAACCGGCTTGACCGACAGGATCGTGGCCGAGCCGACGTCCTCCGCGTCGCCGCGACCGGAGACCGTCTTGACGGTGCGCCGGTAGGGCTGGAGGTCGTCGATCCGCTGCTGGAGCTCCTTGTCCGCGTAGCGCAGCAGCACGTCGAGGGACGGATTCACGTGAGTGTCCGAATCGATGACTCGAAAGCCTTGTCTCATCGCGCCCTCCGCGCCTGCGACAGTATCACGGCGAGACGCTTCATCGCCGCGCCGCCCGAGGCGACTCTGCTACGATCCCGCAGTGCTGCGCGCCCACCCCGCGTTCGCCCTCCTCTGGTGTTCGCGGATCCTGGCCAACGTCGCATTCAACATCCTGGGCGTCGCGGTCGGCTGGCAGCTCTACGACCTGACCGGCAGCGCGCTCGACCTCGGCCTGGTCGGCCTCGTGCAGTTCGCGCCGATCGCCCTGCTCACCCTGGCCGTGGGACAGGCCGCCGACCGCTACGATCGCCGCCTGATCACCTCGATCTGCCAGTTCGTGCAGGCGGCGGCCGCCGCCGCGCTCGTGACGGGCACGGTCTCCGGCTGGCTCTCCAGCTCGAGCATCTTCGCGATCGTGGCGCTGGTCGGCACCGCGCGGGCATTCGAGAACCCGACCACGACCGCGCTGGTGTCCGAGGTGGTGCCTCGGCCGCTCATCGCCCGCGCGATGGCCTGGCTGGTGTCGGCGACTCAGACGGCGCGGATCGTCGGACCGGCGCTCGGCGGCTTCCTCTATGTGGTCGGGCCCGGCACGACCTACCTCACCGCCGGCGGGCTGTACGTCGTCGCGGGCGCGTGCGCCGCGATCATCCGCGCCCGACGGGCGGCGCGGGCATCGGAATCGGTCATGCTCGAGAGCGTCCTCTCGGGCCTCGTGTTCATTCGCGGCCAGCGTGTGCTGCTGGGCGTGATGTCGCTCGACATGTTCGCGGTGCTGCTCGGCGGCGGCGCCACGGCCCTGCTGCCGATCTACGCGCGGGACATCCTCGGCACCGGGCCGGGAGGGCTCGGGCTCTTGCGCTCGGCGCCCGCCGTCGGGGCGCTCGTGACGTCGATATTCCTCGCGTACCGTCCGCTTCGCTGGCGCATCGGGAGAACCCTGTTCCGCGTGATCATCGTCTTCGGCGTGGCCTCCGTCGTCTTCGCCGTCTCGTCCAGCTTCACCGTGTCGCTGATCGCGCTCGGCGTTCTGGGCGCGGCCGACGTCGTGAGCGTCGTGATCCGCTCCTCGCTCGTGCAGATCAGGACGCCCGTCGCGATGCTCGGGCGCGTGAGCGCCGTGCACTCGCTGTTCACGGGCACCTCGAACCAGCTGGGCGCGTTCGTGTCGGGCTCGATCGCCGCCCTCATCGGAGCGGTCCCCGCCGTCCTCCTCGGCGGGCTCGGGACCATCGGCATCGCCGCGCTCTGGATGTTCGTCTTCCCCGATCTGCGCCGCATCCGCCACTTCGAAGAATAGCTTTGTGGCGCGAGGTCGCGGGGCCGGGCGGGGTGGGGGTGGCACGACCGCTACGTCACCCGCTCGCCTGAATCGCAGCTCTTCGAGCTGCGGGCAGGACGAGGGGGTCCCACTACGCGGTCATGCCACCCCCACCCCGCCCGGCCCCGCGACCTCGCGGCCACGCTTGGCTTAGATCAGAGAGTTGCGATCGGCGAGTGGAGATGATGCGGCCGCGGTGGCGTCGACATCGTCGCCTCAGGGCGCGATAATCCCGGGGTGACGGCTTCGGGTCGCGCGCGGCTCGGCTGGGTCGCTCCGGCGATGCTGCCGGCGATCAATCTGGCGCTCGCGCTGCTGCTCTCCGCGGTCGTGGTCCTCCTGATCGGCGAAAGTCCCACGCGCGCGCTGCGGCTGCTGGCGAGCGGCGCGTTCGGCAATGCCGAGGCGAGCGGCTACACGCTCTACTACGCCACCAACTTCGTCTTCACCGGCCTGGCCGTCGCCGTCGCGTTTCACGGCGGTCTCTTCAACATCGGCGCCGAAGGCCAGGCGTACATCGGCGGGCTCGGCGTGGCGCTGCTCTGCCTCGGCGTCGGCAGCTGGCCGACCGTGCTGGTCATCGTCGCCGCCGTCGTCGTCGCGGCGGCGGGCGGCGCCGCGTGGGCGTTCGTGCCCGCCTGGCTCCAGGCCAAGCGCGGGAGCCACGTCGTGATCACGACGATCATGTTCAACTTCATCGCCTCGGCGGTGATGACGCACCTGCTCGTCAACGTGCTGATCAAGCCCGGGCAGCAGTCGCCGGAGACGCGCGAGTTCGCGCCGAACACCTGGATGCCGCAGCTGCACGACCTGGCGCGGGGCATCGGCTGGGAGATCGGCCGTTCGCCGGTGAACCTCTCCCTGCTGCTGGCGCTCGCCGCGGGCGGACTCGTCTGGCTCTATCTCTGGCACACGCGCTGGGGCTACGAGCTGCGCGCCCTCGGTCACAACGAGACGGCCGCGATCTACGGCGGCATTCAGCCGGCGCGCACGGTGATCGTGGCGATGTCGATCTCGGGCGCGCTCGCCGGGCTGATGAGCCTGAACGAAGTCATGGGTGTGCAGCATCGCCTGCTCCTGAATTTCCCGGGCGGCGCCGGTTACGTCGGCATCGCGGTGGCGTTGATGGGCCGCAACCACCCGGTCGGCATCGTCGTCTCCGCGGTGCTGTTCGGCGCCTTGTATCAGGGCGGCTCGGAGCTGTCGTTCGACATGCCGAAGCTCACGCGGGACATGGTCGTGGTCATCCAGGGGCTGATCATTCTCGTCTGCGG
>WNGJ01003483.1_pt1 | contig 19117 bp, 19 predicted proteins | sample 5400611 | NCBI WGS metagenome assembly WNGJ01 (sample SAMN13153375, study PRJNA577476) | soil metagenome | isolation source: 40 cm soil or saprolite under Garry oak tree replicate 1 | place: USA:California | collected 2016-06-15 | reverse complement strand
CGCCCAGCCCCAGCCCTTCGCCCAGTGCCAATCCCTCTCCCAGCCCCGCCCCATTCGGAGGCGTGCTGGCAGCCACAGGCGACAACACCCCGGTCCAGATTTTGGCTCTGATCCTCCTGGTGTCTGGCCTATCTGCCGTAATCGGTGGAACGCTCGCCTGGAGGCGCCGCAGGATGTAATTGGGCCCGGATTTGCGTACCGCCACGCGGGGCGATACCCGCGTGGCGGTCGGTCATAGCGGGCAGCGCACGCCCGCGATTCTGCTCGCGACGGGTTCGATGGCGATAATCGCGGGCTTGGCCCTCCTGCTAACCAGCTTTGCTCCGCTGTTCGTCCAACGTTCGGACTCGGCGACGGTCGTGGCTCCTGCCGGCGCGCCCGCAACCGTCGACCCCGGCCCATCCAGTGCCGTCGATCAGAGCGCGTCGGTTCCAGGTCCGAAGCCCACCAAGATCGGAACGCGACCGGACGCGCCGATTGATGGCTTCAGCTTTGAGCTTCGAATCCCCGTTATCGGGTACAGCGCAATGGTCCATCAAGGCGTGGGCCCCAATGTTTTGGCTCACGGCCCAGGACACTACCCTACGACCCCCTGGCCGGGGCGTCCGGGCAACGTCGGCATCGCCGCCCACAACGTCTACTGGCTTAGCTTCAACCGCCTCAAGGTTGGTGACCGCGTCCAGATCCGCACCCAGCACGGGTTGTACCGGGTTACGGATCCAAACGACCGCACTGTGCTCGCCGCCACCAGCGACGACAGACTCACGCTGACCACGTGTTACCCACTCTGGGCTGGAGCCTTCGCCACCAAGCGCCTCATCTTCACCGCTCGCGCGTTGGGGGGAGTCTCCTAGCCGCCACTCGGGCGCGTCAGCAGGGCGGCCGAAATGCTACCTTCACAAATCTTTACCGCCAAAATCCGGCCGGCGAGCCGTCAGACCAACGGTCATGCGAGCGCTTGCCTGGACTGCAGGACTGGTGGTCGCGCTGGCGCTGGTAGCAGGAGCGAACGTAGCTGAGCGCCATTTCGAAAGCTCTCAAATCGCGATCACGTCAGCACACCCGCTCGCCGTGTCGGGTGTGGACTTCATGAATTATCCGTCGAACGCGCTTGCCCCCACTCAAACTCCAGCCGCATCCAGCCCGTCCACGGTTGCGCCCCCCAAGCCAAAAGCCTCAGCGCCGAGTCGACCCCCGGAATCCCCACGGATCGTCGTCGTGACCACCCAGCAGGCGCTGATCAACCGTGACCGTGCCAGCTACGGTCTCGCGCCGTTGACCTGGAGCCCCTGTCTCTATAACGTCGCTTTGAGCAACGCGGGGCGGATGGGGTCTCAGGAGCACATCTCGCACACCAATGGCGTGTACAGCGATCTGGCCTGCGGACTTGGCCATCGGTCCGGTGAAAATGTTGGCTTCTGGTCCGCGGGGATCAACGACGTCGCAATCAATAACCTGTTCATGGCTAGCCCCGACCACAAAGCAAACATTCTCGGCCCCTACCACTACGTCGCTGGCGGGAGTGGATGCCAGAACAGCCGCGATCACTTCATCGGGTGTGCCCGGCGTGATGATTGGGAGTTCGTCACTCTCGGGGCTGGCGTGGCAGCACAGGACCAGACCTAGTGGACTCAACTCGATTTTGAGAGATGGCTCGAGACTGCTTAGGAAATCACCATGAACTCGCCGGAGCCGGCCCGCCGACCACAGTGTCCATGGGTTCTGCTGACTCTCGGGTGCCATCGAAGATCTCGACCATGAATCGATCTGCGTTGCCCCGAATAAATCGGACGGGCTTGGAGTATCTCGCGAGTTCTTCGATTGTTTCGACCGGCATCGGTCCAGCCGCCACATCTCCGCCGAACACGACCAGATCGACGTCCGCGCGCTCGACATCCTGAAGCACCGCGCCCAGTGCGTGAAGATTCCCATGAAAATCGCACAGCATCGCGATTCGCTTGATCAAACCTTCCTCACGACGGAACCTGTCCTGAGGATCATGCAATGTCCACTTTGGATTAGCGCCGCCTGCGAAAGCCGGTATGACCTTCGTGGCTCTGACTTGCGAGGATGGACATGACTTCTCTCACTCGAGTTCGAGCCTACCACCCCAATTTGTCGGGTCCCATCTCGTCATGTGTGGGTCGAGGGGAGGAGACAATATTTGGAACTGACGGCCCGATTTCAAGGGAGGTGTCCGATGAGCGCGGCCGAACCCCAGGGCTACGACTACGGTGCCGTAACCAGATCACCCGTGTCCTGGCACGATTTCGAAGATCTGCAGCGCGTCATCGGATTCACCGACCGGGATCAGCAGTTGCTGCTGCGAACAGGTGAAATGATCGGGCCTCGACTTGAAGAGCTGTTGGGCCATTGGCTTCAGCAGTTGGGCCCCTGGGTGCATGCCACTTTCTCCGGTCCAGACGTCGAGCGTTACAGCGGCACTGCTGGAGCTCGCTTCGGTCGCGGGATGCTGGACGGCTTCACGCGCACATACGATCAAAAGTGGCTCGACTACCAGTACGAAATCGGTCTCCGGCACAGCCGTGCCAAGAAGAACCGCACGGATGATGTGGATTCGGTGCCGGTCGTCCCATTTAGATATCTGGTGGCGTCGATCCAGGTGCTGTCGGAGATTCCAGATAAGCTCCTGGACGGTGTTTCCAGCGCGGATGCTGCTGCAATCCGGGAGGCTTGGTCGAAGTCTCTATTGCTGCAGGTTGCGCTTTGGAGTCGAAGCTACGTTACGGCCGACGACTGGTAGGGTCGAAATGGTCGGGGGCCACGGGGGCCCAGGATTTGAACCTGGGTCTCACGATCCCGAAATCTGAAGCGGTTTCGTCCATCCAGACCAGTCCGCGCGAGACTATGCGCGAGGCGCCGGTCTTCGCTTCACTCAACTCAATCGGATGACCTAAGTAATCCCTTCGCCGGTCCTAGTTCTGAGGCCCCGCTGCGGAGGTGCCGGTCGCTGATCCACCCGCGGGGTGCCGACCGGGCTAGCCGGCCGACACCCCTAAGCCTGCTGCAACCTAACTAGCGGGTACCTTGGAGATGAAGGTTGCCCAGTTGGCGAAGAGCGTCCGCGCCGGCGGCAGCAAGTCGTGGATGAACTCGTTCGCCATCCAGACGTTGCCGGAAGTGTCGGCCACAGCGGCCGAGTAGTCACCCCAGCGGCCGACGCCGCTTCCTCCGCCCACCTTTGGGTACTGGGTGAAGCCATCATCCGGGAAGAGCCCCACGGCAGCGATGTGAATGGCGCCCGGGCCGGTAGCCGGATCGAGGATCGTGTACGCAGCGCTCGGGAAGAAATCGGGGCCGACCAGAGAGAACGCCATCACAGCCTTGCCGGAGCCGGTCACCCCGATGGACGGAAAGAGCAGGTTCTGGCCCGCCGTGGCCAGGTAGCCCTGATGCGAGACCGTGCCGTTCGAGGGGTTGACGACAAACCACGCGATCCCGGACAGGGTGGCTCCGTTCGGCTGCTTAACTGCAGTCTCGATCGCTGACCAGAGCTTGCCGTCCGCGAAGACCACCTGCTGGAGACGGTCCTCATTGGCCGATACCAGGCCTTCGGGGCTCTTGACGATGGCGCCCAGATAGAGCGGGCCCTTCTTTTGAGTGGCGTTGGGCGGCTGGCTGTAGGTCTCGCTGTCCACAGCTGTGAACGACAACGTGAGGTTGGGGCTGCCGCTGGCTAGCGAGGCAGTGTTGGTCAGGCGCCAGAGCCCGAGCTGGCTTGCCCGCGTCCCAAGGGCCGGTCCGGCACCCAGGTCGAGGCTGCTCAGGAAGTACTCTGTGCCGTTGCTGGCGGTCTGATACCCGCCATTCGGCGAGGTCGCCGGTTGGAGGTCAAAGGCCGGGGCCCCGAATGCGGGCTCGGTGAAGGGGCCGGCGTTGATGTGCACGGCTGAAGTATTAGTGCCGAGTTCGAGGCCAACCTTTGAGAAGGCGTAGACCTGGGCTCCGTTGAACGCGGAGGTACTGAGCGCGTACTCACCGGTTTCCACGTAAAAGCCGTTGGCGTCGGCGCCGACCAGCGGCTGGTCACCGAAGCAGGGGCAGCCACTGTGAGTTTGCGTGCCGCCACTGCCGTCGTCGGTGGTCGGAATCTCATATACGGTCCAGGTCGAAGAGGCGTCGCTACTCGCGGAGACGGCAACGACTAGGTTGGTTGGCGCCTTGAGGTTGCCGGTCGTCGGGTCGGTCGAGATTTGCAGCTCAGTCATGAACCAACGCTGCGTATCCGGGTCGAAGTAACACCTTGGGTCGCTGACGAAGTCGCCGAACACGAGTGGGTTAGTTCGGATGATCTCCGGAGCGAATCCGAAGAATTCGCTGTAAGCCGTCGGCGCCGTGAGTGGTGTCCCACTGGTATTGAAGACCTGGAACGCGTTATTGACGCCCTCCAGCACCTGGCCGTTGCCCACGCAAAGACCCTGGTCGGGCGGCTCCAGGGTGAACTGCGTATTCGCATAGCTGCCCGTGCCAGCATTCCGCTGGTCCTTGTGAGTCAGGCCTGCGAAGCCAGAGAAGCCGGCGACCTGGCCGCTCGCTATCCCGGTGACGCCGACAGTGGGTGTGCCGGCGGCATAGGTGTGACGGATCGTCTTCGAGTTCGGTTGGTGATTGGGGATCTCAACCGAGCTTGTCCCATAGTCGACATTCGGCCAGGTCTTGCTTGGATGAGCGGTTCCTACGCGTTGGCTGGCCTGAATCGTGTAATTGCCCGAGTCGGCAGCGCCTACCCCTACTCCAACTGCCAGCGACTGACCGAGGGCCAGTGCAGCGGCACCAAAAACCAGCGCGATTCTGCGCGCGACCATGTCAAGCACCCTCCTCTTGCCTCAGCACCAACTACATGTGGAGCCCGATTCTGCCACCGCCGGCGCATAGACGCAACTCGGCATCTTCACCTAGGTCGACTGGGGCTGGTTTCGGACAGTTCATTTGGTTTCGCCGACCCCTAGTTCGGAGGCTCCGACGCGGACCTGCCAGTCGCTGGTCGACCAGTTACAGGGGGCAGCGGACGAGAGTCAGCGTCACCTCGATCGATCCGAGACCGGCGGCCGCCGCAGCCGTGATGTCATCGTCCTTGGTGAGCGCAACGATGGTCGCGTCTGCCAACCGATGGAAGATCTGGAGGTTCCAGGCACCGCCTCAAGTTTTGGCTCCGGGACAGGGACTCGAACCCTGAACCTTGCGGTTAAAAGGTAGAAGGGCCGCCCGGTGGCGGCCCTTCCTTATATATGCGGCTTCGAGATATGCGGCTTCGAGATATGCGGCTTCGAGCCGTCAACAGGGATTGCCAATCACCCGGCGGAAATCGTTATAGCGCTTGATCGTTGCGCCGTTCCCGCCGAAGGCGAGATACGTCAGCAACAGCAGGGATCCGTACTGGTTGTTCCGGCTGAAATCGTTGGTGCTACCGGGAATCGCGCCGCCGAACTGCCAGCTGCACGTGCCGATTGCCTTTGTCGTGCTGAAGTACGGATAGAAGGCGGCAGGGACGTTGTCGTCGGTCGTCGGAATGAGAGTGCAGCCCGCGCCGGTACTCCGGTCGCAGGTGCTGAACTCGATGCGCGGCAGATCGGCTTCGAATGCAGCTCGGTCGTAGCTCTGAGCGTAGCTGCCGCCGAATCGCGGGCTGGCGAACAGCACGGACGTCGGATGGAGGCCGGTGTTGCCGTCGGGCCAAACGGGCTGGTACGACAAACCGTCGAATCCGGTGTTCGTATCCGTACATCCCTGGACCTTGATGCGTAGCGCCTCGGACGCCGGGAAGCAGAAGTCGTCTTCGCCGGCGCCTTCAGTCGGCTCCTGGTTCTTTCCCGACCCTTCGGTGTTGCCGGCCGGGCACGCAATCGGATTGCCCGCGCTGTCTACACCGAATGGGGTGGCCGGCACCGCGACGCCGTTGCAGAACTGGAAGTGCCCAATCTCGTCGGAGAAAGCGATGTTGTAGCTATGCGCAGCCCAGATCACGCGGGTCTGCTCGGACGACGTGCTGTACATGGGGTGGAAGGCATATGGAATGGCCTTGCAGCTGTTGCCGGTGGGGGCGTACTTGAACTGCGCGAATCCGTTGGCGGGGCTCGCCGTCATCGAACCCGACTCGCCGCTAGTGAGGTCGTTGATCTGCGTCTGCACACCCTCCGGGGTGTCGTGGATGCTGACCTGGAGCCTGTCGCCGGACGACATGAAGAGATCACGCGCGCTGTCCGGCGTATAGGTGGCCAGAGTCGAGTCGAGTGGATTGGCGGGCGCATGTGCCACCCCGTTCTTGGTGACGAAGGCGAACTCAAACGTTTCGATCCCGACCTTGGCCGCGCAAGTGGCGTTTTGCACGGTGCCTTTGACCGGGTCCTCGAGCAGGCTGAACACGTTCATCGCGGCGCACCACTTGACGGGATCGCAAGCGCTTGCGCCCACGGCCACCGCCCACGTCGGCCAGGGCACCCAGCCGGGCGGATAAAGCTGGAGCTCGAGAAACGCCGTACCCGGATGATTGGGTGACACCGCCGGGTCGACGATGTTGGTATCGCTGTCGGGCGTGCAGGTCGACACCCGTTCCGGATATGACTGCGTGTCACAGAGCGCCATACCGAACCACATGGCGCCATTCAGCTCGAAGTGGTACGAGCGGGACAGCGGATTCGTAGCGGGGGGATCGCTTGGAACCGTCACGTCGTAACGCATCTGGTTGCCAGAGCCAGGAACATTCGAGTAGAAGAGAAGTGACGGCTCGTCATGTCCGACGTACTCAGCCCCATAAACGTCTCCGGGATTGGCGAGGTCCGGACACACACGGCTGTACTCGCAGTCGATATGGATGTGCCGGCTCGAGATTGGTGACGAAGGTGCGGCGAAGGCACTCCACGGGGCCAGGGGCAGAACACTGATCGCGGCCAAAGCCCCCGCGGCCGCCAAGCGTTTGCTACCAATCATCATTTCGGGCCCTCCCACACTGAACCGCTGGATGACAGGTCGCAAATCAGCCTAGCACTCCCCGTGGGGGACTACATCGGGTGTCGTTCTTCGGCGGCATCGCGCGTCCGGCCTGGGCCGACAACTCCAAATCTTCTGCCTGCGGGCGGGCTCGGCCAGCGATGGTCTCCTACCACGGCTCTGCCGAGGGTTCCATCCCGATCGGAGAACCAAACGCCCACAAGGCGAAGAACTCCCGCGTATTCGACCGGCCGCTGAACTGTGATTCGCCGATGCGTGGCTGATGTTGCGCCGCAAGCAGCATGCGGGCTGAGGCGGACTTCTGCTTTCGTATGCTGGTCAAGGGCAAGCAAAGGGCGACCGGCCACCACGAGGCCGGGAAGGAGGGGGCGATGTCGGAATCACGAGCAGTCGCGCTGGCCCGAAGTCACCTCGAGGCATGGACCAATCACGACTTCGACAAAGCCCGAGGGAACTTGGCCAAGGACGTGCAGTTCTTCAGCCCGGCCGCGAATCTGGTGGGAATCGGCGAATACATGGACGCGCCCCGAGGCCTCGCTCAATTCGCAAAGCAGGTAGTACCTGGCAGCCTGCGAGTGATCGCCGCCATGGGCGACGAGCGAAACGCATTGATCATGTATGAGGTCAGCACTGCAGGGGGCGCGATCGGATCGAAGGTATTTCCCTCAGCTCAGACCTGGCTGCTGGACGACGAAGGCAAGATCAAGCTCGAGCGGATAGTCTCCTATTCGGTTCCGCGTTAACTCCTTCCGGCGAGGGTCTCACGCGTGGACCCTGGCTTGACCCGCTGCGCTCGATAGTGGTGATCATTCCCACGTCGCACCACCAAAATTGGCTCCGGGACCGTCGTCCAGCCAGTTCAATCTACGCCGGGCAGCCAGCACCACATCACCGAGATTGGCACACGAGGAGCCGCTGACACGAGACGCCGTGGCCTGTCATTTCACAGCGCCCAAAGTTAGCCCGCGTACGAAATGGCGCTGGACGATCAATGCAAAGACGATAATCGGCAAGGCGCCGACGACACCTGCCGCCGCCATAGGTCCCCACTGGATCTGGATCTTTCCGATCAGGGTCGACACGCCGACCGGTATGGTCTGCGCATCCGGCGTTGACGTCATGGTGAGGGCGATCAAGAAGTCGTTGTAGATGTTTATGACGCTGAAGATTGCCGTCGCGGCCAAGCCTGGTGCTGCCAGGGGCAGCACAATTCGCCGCAGCGCGCTGAGGCGCGAATCGCCATCGACCAGCGCGGCCTCCTCGATGTCGCGCGGAATCTCAGCCAGGAAGCTCTGCATCAACCAGATCACGAACCCGGTGTTGAGCCCCGTATAAACGAGAATCAGGCCAAGCCGGGTGTTCAGGAGCCCGTAGTTGGCCAACACGAGGTAGAACGGAATCACGAGCAGGATCGCCGGCAGCATGCGGACCAGGAGAACCACGATGAGGGCCTGCCTTTGGAGCCAACTCTCGGTGGGAAGTTTGGTAAGCGCGTACGCGGCGGGGGTGCCGAGCAGCAGGCTGCCCGCCACTGAAAAGGCGACCACGAGGAGGCTGTTGGCGAGGAACGGCCCGAAGTTGTACCTGTCGAAGAGGGCGGCAAAGTTGTCGAGTGTCGGAGCCTGTGGCAGGAATTCCAGACCCCCGAAGATCTCAACCTGGTGCTTGAGCGACGTGGTGATCATCCACCAGAACGGGAACAGCGCGAAGACCTGAGCGGCGACGAGGGCGAGGTAGATCAACGCCCGGCGCGACCGGCGCTTCATCTCGTTCCCGGTCCCAGCCGGACCAGGCGGATGGCGATTCCAGCCAGGACCAGGACAGCGGCCAGCAGCAGAACCACCATAGCCATCGCCCGCCCTTCCTGCGTGAACAAGAAAGCTGTGTTGTAGGCATAGATGCTGAATAGCTGGGTCGAAACGCCCGGTCCTCCACGGGTCAGCACGTAGACCTGGTCGAAGGTGCCGAGGGCGTCAATCGTGCGCAGCACGATGGCGACAAAGAGCACCGGCCTCAGCATCGGCAGCACATGGTCGAAGAAGACGCGCAATGCGCTCGCACCATCCATCACCGCCGCCTCCAGCGGCTCCTGCGGAATGGTCTGCAGGCCCGCCAGCAAAATCAAGAACATGAGGGGGGTCCACTCCCAGACATCGAGCAGAACGACTCCAAGGAACGCGCTCGACTCGCCGCCAAGCACGTGCACTCCATGCACGCCCAGCAGTCCAATCACCGGGTCGGCGATGCCGATGTCCGAGGCGTAGATCAGCCGCCACATCACCCCGACCACAACAGGAGCGACCGTCATCGGCAAGATGATTCCGATGCGCCAAAGGCCCGTGCCGACAAGTTGCCGATTCACCAGCAGGGCGAGTCCCAGTCCGAGCAGAGTCTCGATGAGGACGCAGAGAACGACGTACTTCGCGGTGGTCCCCAGGGCGGTGAGGAAAGTCGCGTCCTGGAGGACGTTCAGGTAGTTGTCGGCGCCCGCAAACCCCATGTCCAGCCCATAGCGGTACTGGCGCAAGCTGGCAACGATTCCGTACGCCAGCGGATACACGCTGACCGCGGCCAGCGCAATGGCGGCCGGGACCAACAGGACATGGGGGCCGGCGATGAACGCCGCCCGCCGCCTCCGCGGCCGCGGTCGGGCGGCGCCCGCTGTGACCATGAAGGCTACCGGCTGCTTCTCAGGGTCCGCGACTAGAAGTAGCCGCCCTGCTGCTTCAAATAGGCGGTGATTTCGTTGGCCGCCTGGGTCAGCTTCTGGCTGGCAATCGATCTGTAGCCGCTCTTCTTGCTCAGCGCCTGAACAAGGGCCTCATTGAGCCTCGTGCCGAGAATGTCTTCAAATTTTGGTTCATCAGGCGTGTGCGGCTTCGCCACCGAGTTGTTGACGGCGTCGGCAATGGCGGGCAGCCAGCGGTACTGAGAGCTGATCGTTTTGTCCGTCAGCGCCGAACCGGTCACCGCCGCCGAGCCGTTCGTCTTCGCAAAGTCGATCTGAACTGGGCTGCTGGTGAACCATTCCAGAAACTTCTTGGCACCCTGCGGATTCGGTGCACCAGATGCGATGCCGCAGATGAAGGTACCGATGGCAGGACCGCTCTTTTCCTGGCTCGGAGTCGCCGCCATGTTGATCTGGCCGGACACCTTGGAGGCGGCGGGATCGTCCACCTGGTGGGTCAGACCGGTGTATTCCGTGAGCGCCATGCACTGGCCCTGGAGCAGGACCTGGACTTCCTGGTCGGTGTCGAATTCGGCGCTGCCGGAGGGCATGTACGGGATAAAGCTGAACAGCCGTTCCAGCGCGGCCACCCCCTCCGGACCGGCGAAGCCCGGCGACCAATCCTGATTGACGAAGTTGCCGCCGTACGAATTCAGCAGAGGCAAGTAGGTCTGCACTATGGGGTTGCCCTTGACGCCGCGGGCCGACCAGCCATAGAGGCTCGGAGGCTTGCTCTTGGACTGTGCCGCCTGCGCGATGTCGTCCCAGGTCTTAGGAGCTCCGTCGAAATACTGCTTGTTGTAATAGAGGATCTCGACGTCGTCGATGATGACGATCGCGTAAAGCTCGGGCTGCGCGTTGGCAAAAGCTTTCATCTTCGCCCCGGTCTTGGGCGGCCAGTACCCCTGGTTGAGGCCATTGGCAAGAATGTCGGGATTCACTTTGAAGCCAAGCTTGTCGAGGCTCTGAATCACCTTCCCGGCTGCGAACTCAGGCACCCAGTTGTCGTCCATGACATAAATGTCGTATGCGCCAGTCTTGTGCAAGCCATCGTTCTTCGAGTTCTGGTACCAGGCGTCGTAGTTGGTCTCGTTGTACTGGACCTTGATGCCCGTCTCAGACTGAAAGCGTTTGACGAAGACGTCCCTGAAGGGGACCATCGCGTTGTCCTGGAACGTGCCGATCACGATCTTGTTCGTGCTTCCGCTCGAAGAAGAAGAAGAGAAGGTCGAGCACGCGTCGAGAAACGGTGCCACGCTGAGGCCGGCCGCTCCGGCCAAGCCCGCCTTGAGCACTGATCGACGGCTGAGCTGCCGGGAAAGGATGGACTCGGACTTCACGTCTTCTTCCTTGTGCGCCATGTATCTGTCCTCGCAATTTGCTGAGCGCCGGCCAGTGAGCCGGTCATGCTGATTCACGAACGCCGCCTGTCCCTGGCTGTTTCGAAGAGCCGCTCGTGCTGCCCTTTATGAGCTGACCGCTGTCCTTTTCGAAGAGCACCGTGCGGCTGGCGTCGGGCCGAACGCCACAGTGGTCGCCGATCTGGCCCTGAAAGTCCGACCAGACACGAACGTTCACACGATCAGCGCCGACCTTCACCGAGACCAGCGTCTCACTGCCCAGGGGCTCGACGACATAGATCTCGCCGGCGAAGGAATCCGGAGCGCCACGCATGGTGATCTGCGCATGTTCTGGCCGGAACCCGAGCACGAGCTCGCTCGCAGGCCCGTTGTCGATTGGGAATGTGCCCTCAGCCCGCTGAAAATGACCATTGGTTACCGTCCCGTGGAGCAGATTCATCGGCGGGGAGCCGCAGAAGCTAGCCACGAAGAGGTTGGCGGGCCGGGCGTAGATCTCGGCCGGCGTCGCGAGCTGCTGGAGCCGCCCGTTCGACAACACCGCGATGAGGTCGGCCATCGTCATGGCCTCGAGCTGATCGTGCGTCACGTAGACAGTTGTCACGGCCAAAGACTTCTGCAGGCGTTTCAGCTCGGCCCGCATCTGAAACCGCAGCTGGGCGTCAAGATTGGAAAGCGGTTCATCCATCAAGAAGGCCTGCGGCTGGCGCACAATCGCCCTTGCGAGCGCGACGCGCTGCCGCTGGCCTCCCGACAGCTGCCGGGGGTAGCGCTCGAGATACGCGTCGATGTTGAGCATCTTGGCGACCTGCGCAACGCGTTCCTGCCGGTCGGTTTGCGTGAGGCGGCGGATGCGCAAGGGATATTCAATGTTTTCCGCGACAGTCTTGTGCGGGTAGAGCGCGTAACTCTGGAACACCATCGCGATATCGCGCTCCCGAGGCTGCAGCGGAGTGACGTCTCGAGGACCGATAAACATCCGCCCGCTCGTCGGATCATCTAGACCCGCGAGGAGGCGCAGCGCGGTTGTCTTGCCGCAACCGGACGGCCCCAGCATGACCAGGAAACAGCCGTCGGGCGCGTGCAGGTCGAGATCGATCAGCGCATCAGCGGCCCCGAAACGCTTGCAAACCAGTTCGTAGCGGAGTTCCATGCGTCAGCAGGCGGGGAGGGTGCCTGTCGTCGGCTCGGGCTGCCCCCTCACCAGGGGAGGCTCATCCGTCTTTTGCAACGTTCCAATTCCGCTGCGACCTTGCCACGCCCATGGGCCGCTGTCAAGTTCGGTCGGCGGTCCAGCCTAGGCCGTGGCCTGCTCGTAGTTCAAGGGCGGGCCGGCTCGATCAGCCGTGCGGTCGACCTTCGCTTCACCAGCTCGACTCCGATCAGCCTGGTTTGCGGAGGTCCCGTCAGCTTGCCTTCGATCCGGGCGACGAGGGTCTCGATCCCGAGCCGAGCGAGCTGCTCGCGTGGCTGGGCGACAGTCGTCAGCGCGATTCGGGCCAGCCCGGACATTGCGATGTCGTCAAAGCCGACGATCGAAAGATCGCCTGGAACACGCAGGTGGTAGCGGTCGGCGAACTCCTGCAGATAGATCCCGGCAAAGTCGTTCGAGGCGAAGACGCCGGTGACCCGTTCCGGACCGGTTAGCACATCCACCAGCTTGCGCGCCTCACCGTCGACGACCGCCTGATCGGCCGGCGGCGACCAGCTTATGCGAAGCGGAGGTCCCAACCCCCCCGCCCTCAGGGCGTCTTCGTATCCCTGGAGCCGCATCAGGTCGGATCGCTCTTCGAGCTCAGGCACCGACAGATAAGCGATGCGCTTGTGGCCGGCGGCGATCAGGTGCTCGGTGGCAAGCGTGCCACCCTGCACGTCGTCGACCGAGACCACATCACCCGCGTCGCCCGAGCACGCTACAAAGATGACTGGAACCCGTTGCTCGACAGCTTCGCGCATGGCGCGCGATTCGCCGGAGAAGGCGAGAAAGACGATGCCCGCGACCCGGTGCTCAAGCAGCGACTCGACACCTTCGATCTCACGCTGGCTGTCGCCTTCCGTGTTGCAGAACATTGCGGTGTAGCCGCGCGCCGCGGCGTGTCTTTCGATCATCTTGGCCATCTCGGCAAAGAAGGGATTGAAAAGATCGCCGACCACGACTCCCAGGATTTCAGTGCGCCGCTTGACCAGCTGTCTCGCTATTACATTCGGCCGGTAGCCAAGGCGTTCGATCGCGGCGCGAACCCGGCGACGAGTCGCTTCCGACACACCTGTCGCGTCGCGAACTACGTTCGAGACCGTCGACTTCGAGACGCCGGCTTCCAAGGCAACGTCGAGGATCGTGGGCGGCGTACGAAATAGCAGCGGGTTGTCGTCCGCGTGCATCGCGGCCAATGGTAGCTTCTCGCTTGGACCGCGACCAGTCGGGGACCTACGCTGCTTTCAGTCCACTGAATCCACCACTTGTCGTAGCGTCGTCGTATTCAGGACCGCATCCGCCTGGAACGCGTTGAGCGCCGCGTCCAGCGACGCGAAGCATCGCTTCTTTGCAATGCGGGTCTGGTCCTGGAGCAGGGCCAGGGCGCGGGCGTCCGAGTCGACGCACGCAACCAGCTCGACGTCCCTGACCTCGGGTATCACCAAGCGCGCCCAGTCGCGCCCCCAGGCGCCCATGCCCACCTGCACGACGCGAAGCTTCGATCTGGGCGCCGGCTGCAATCTGCGAGTTGATTGGGCGGCCAGGGACGTGAACCTACGCCGGCCTTGTCGATGACTTTCGTTCGCCGAGGTAAAGCTCGGCCGAGCGGTTCGACTCGTTTTGAGGGTGGCGGTCCTCCAGGCGCACCATCTCTTGCCGGAGCTCATCACTCAGGTCGCGAGAATCAGGCCAGTTGACCTCGACCAGATTTCCGCCTGGGTCGCGAATGTAGAGCTGGACCTGTCCGCTGGGCAGCTCGTTGAGATGCGCGCCCATCGTTGCGGAGTCGTGAATGCCTCGCGCACGTGTGGCTCTGAAGACCGCCTCGAAGTCGTCGACGGCGAGCGCGAGATGGTGGTAGGTGGGGGCAAGGCCCGGGCGTTGGAACACATGGAGCTGCAGCCCGCCGATACGCAGCCACTGCACGGGGAACCCGAAGTTCGGTGTGTCGATCGGCTCCGCGCCGAAGATCTCCGTGTAGAACTGCACCGAATCTTGCAGGTCTTTGGCCCCGATGCTGACGTGATTGATGTGCGCCCGTGTCACGGGCTCACGATAGCGCGCGGCAGTGCTAGCCTTCGAGTCCAATGCAGGCCCGCGTTGCGTGCCTCAGCCCCTACGACGAAAGCACTGTGCGGGCCATGTTCGCGGGCCGCCACCGCGTCGAGGTCGTGCTCGTCCCACCACCTCCTGCCCAGTCCGAGGTGGCAGCCGCCTGCGCCCACGCCGGACTGGTGATCGCGGACCGCCGGCACAAGCACCAGATCGACCGCCAGATCCTGGAGCGGATGGACAGGTGCCTGCTCATCCAGCAAGCGGCGGTCGGCTTCGATTCGATCGACCACCGCGCCGCGGCGGACCTCGGAATCCCGGTGGCCAACGCGGCCGGCTACAACAAGGATTCGGTCGCCGACTGGACGGTGATGGCGATGATCGCCCTCATCCGCCGCTCGTTCTGGCTGGACCGCAGGCTTCGTGCCGGTGACTGGCACGCGGAGGATCCACTCCGCGGCGCGGAGACGATGGGCCGCGAGCTGGGCTCGATGACCATCGGCATCATCGGCATGGGCAACATCGGCTCGGCCGTGGCCCAGCGGGTCGCAGCGTTCAGCGCCCGGATTCTCTTCGCCGACACCGTGGCGAGGACTGTCGCCAACGCTGTCCAGGTTGACCTCGAGACACTTCTCAGAGAAAGCGACATTGTGTGCGTACATGCGCCCCTTGACATCGACACGAAGGCTCTAATGGGCAAGGAGGCGCTGGCGCGAATGAAGACCGGGTCCTATCTGATCAATGCCGCGCGCGGCGCGATCGTCGACGAGAAAGCACTGGTCGAGGCGCTGCGTTCGGGCCACCTCGCCGGAGCGGGGTTGGATGTGTTCGAGGTGGAACCGCTGCCGGGTGATTCGCCGTTGCGGTCCATGGACAACGTCGTCCTTGCTCCGCACCGTGCCGGGGCGACGCTGGAAGCCGACCTGCGTTTGATCGACGTGGTCGGAGAAAACCTCGTACGCGTTCTCGATGGACGGCCCCCGCTCCACGTCGTCAATGGTGTGGTTGCGGCGACGGTGCGGTGAGCTCGGTGCGCGAGCGTTGGAAGGCGGGCGAAGCGACGTTCGGTGCATGGTGCACCATCCCAAGCTCTTGGACGGCCGAGGTGGCCGCGCGATCGGGACACGATTGGGTGTGCATCGACACGCAGCACGGGTTGATCGGCTACGAGGTCATGCTGCCCATGCTCCAGGCCGTCTCAGCCGGCGGCGTTCCATCGTTTGTGCGAGTGCCTTGGAACGAACCTGGCTCGATCATGAAGGCGCTCGACGCCGGCGCGGGCGGGATCATCGTGCCGATGATCAATTCGGTCGGCGAGGCGCAGGCCGCGGTCGACGCCTGCCGCTACCCGCCTGAGGGCACAAGGAGCATGGGTCCGATCCGAGCCCGGGAGGTAGACGGCGACTGGCGGCGTCCGATATGTGTGGTGATGATCGAAACAGTGCAGGCTGTCGATCGAGCCGACGAAATCCTGTCCGTGCCGGGCATAGATGGTGTCTTCGTCGGCCCCAACGACCTGGCCGTCTCCGCGGGGCTCGACTCGAGCTATGAGGGAAGCCACCCCGAGCACAGGCGCTTGATCGAGGCGATCGCAAGGGCCGCTCGCTCCAACAGCGTTGCCGCCGGGATCATGTGCGGTTCGCCTGAGGTCGCCGCACAGTGGCACAAGCTGGGCTTTGTCATGCTCGGATTGCAGTCGGATACAAGACTTCTCGCAGCTGCGTCTAAAGAGATCGCTGCGCGGTCGAGGGACTTGATCGGAGACAGTTAGGCGGATGTCAGGCGACTCCAGGCCGGTCGAGCTGGTCGCCGACCTGCGCAACGTCATCGGCGAAGGGCCCGTCTGGCTCGAAGACGAGCAGCGCCTGGTCTGGGTCGACATCAAAGGTCACCATGTCCACTGGCTTGATCCCAAAACCGGCCGCTTGGAGCAGATCGACGTCAGCGCCGATGTCGGCGCGGTCGCACCGACTACGTCGGGGGCGCTGATCGCGGCAGCAGGAAACGGGTTTCAGGCCCTCGACCAAAAGTCGGGAAGGATAAAGACCCTCGCGGTCGCCGAGCCTGATCGACCCGGGAATCGAATGAACGACGGGAAATGTGACAGCCGCGGACGGTTTTGGGCGGGGACGATGGCTGATGACGAGACGCCCGGTGCGGGTGGGCTGTATCGATTGAACCTCGATTACACCGTCGACCGCATGCTTTCCGACGTCACGGTCTCGAACGGACTCGACTGGACGGCTGACGATCGACTCATGTACTACATCGACTCGGCGAGCCACCGCGTGGACGTGCTCGATTACGAGTCGTCTGCCGGAACCATCGCCAATCGAAGGCCGCTGATTCAAATCGACAAGAGCGACGGCATGCCTGACGGGATGACGCTGGATGCCGAAGGCGGCCTCTGGGTAGCGCTGTGGGGTGGTTGGTCAGTCCGCCGCTACCGGCCGGACGGAAGCTTCGATCTCGAGATCAAAATTCCGGTCGGCAAGGTGAGCAGCTGCGTTTTCGGAGGACCCGACCTGTCAGATCTGTACATCACGACGGCCGCAAGCGGCCTTTCGGAAAAACAGCTCGAGAAGCAGCCGCATGCGGGCGGCCTGTTTCGCTGTCGGCCGGGGCATGGCGGTCGACCGCCATACAGGTTCGGCGGCTGAGCCAGCTCATATGGGGTTGACGCGAAGCTCCTCGGCGAGGTCATTGATCGCGGCGAGGGCGGCGGAAGGAATGGGAATCCCTTCGGCTGTGCGCCGCGACCGCGACCGCCACTCAGGTTCGCCTGGCATCTGAATCGCGTCGAAACCGGCGGCGGGTCGGGCCGCATGGAGGCGGCTCTCCAGTGCGTCGACCTGCTCCATGAAATCGTGTGCCGGCAAGAACCTGCCCACATCGATCGCGAACAGCGCCGTACCGTTGCCTTGGTTGTAGTCAGGGTCGGAAGACGAGCCGGTGCCTGACAGCATCCCGGCCATCAGCTCGGCCATCACGCTCAAGCCGAAACCCTTGTATCCGCCGAACGTGGTGAGCGCACCTCCGTCGTAGAAAGCTGCGGTGTCGGTGCTCGGTTGACCGTGCTTGTCGACCACTGCGCCAAGGGGTGCCTTCGACCCTATGGCGTGGGCGATCCTGAGCTTCCCCTCGGCGATGGTGGCGGTTGCGAAGTCAACGACGATCGGGGGGTTGCCCGATGCCCGCGGAGCGCCCCACGCGATCGGATTCGTCCCGAGCAGGCGCGTGTACCCGCCATAGGGCGCGACGGCCGGTGGGGAGTTGCACGCCATCAGCCCGATCTGACCGGCGCGGCTCACTTTCTCGACGTATTCGCCCAGTCGCCCGATGTGGTTGCAGCGGCCGACGGTGACCAGACCAACGCCTTGAGCGCGGGCCAGATTCATAGCGGTGTCGGTGGCGATATGCGCCGCGGGCTGGCCCCAGCCCCATGCACCGTCGACTCGCGCGCAGGCATCGCCGAGCGACTCGACCACTGCGCGAGCTGTGGGCTGAACCTGTCCGGTTCGAACGCCGGCCACATACGACGTGAGCCTGATCACACCATGTGAGTCATGGCCCGCGAGGTTGGCCTCCACGAGCGAGCCGGCCACGATCGAGGCGAGGTCTTTGGGCGTGTCCACCGCCTCAAGAATCGCCTGACCGAACCGCTTCAGATCGGAAGCCTGATACCGGGCACCCTGCTCATCCACCTCACTCACTGCATCAGCATGATGTCGAGAACGGACACGCGTCTAAGGCAGTTGACCAAGCCCTCGGTGTAGGTGGACAACCTTCAGTCACACACACAAAATTGGCTCCGGGCTCATCTCCCTCATGGCCGGGGAGTGTCGCGTAGCTACCGAAGTAGGTGTAGCGAATTCAGCCGAAGGTCTGTCGCACAGGAGCCGAAGGCGTGTTGTCGCCTAGGAGGCGAACTTGCAGACGGAGTGTGGCTCCGGGACGGAGATTCGAACTCCGAACCTTGCGGTTAACAGATCGCCACCGCCGGTTCAGAAATCCCGGGCCCAATTCGCTAAGTGCCGCTGCGTAACGCCAAGTCCTGCGGTTTGCCATCGGCGTTGTACGCCAGACGGTCGGCGGCGGGCAACCTTCTGAAGCTAGACGCTATCTCCACATACATGGAGGACCCGCGTCGAGGGCGCCCCTCCAGACGGATTAACAGCCTGCCCCCTCCGGCTTGTATTCGAAATGGTGCCCCGCGGACCGAAAACGCAACGGTCTGGAAACCGTATATCGATGGTTTTGATGACGGCTGTGGATCAGCTAGGTCGTCATCGCCGCGAACCTAACTGGGTCTCGAACGTCATTTGGCTTGTCGCGGTTGACGCTAATGCCATGGCGGGCAGACGTATAACTCGCAATCAGGACGCAGTCGTTATTGCAAGGATGGCATCGATCTGTCCGACCGCCAGCCTTGTCCCCTCTCCCTTCCCTATTCCGAGCAGCTGCTCCATGTCCGCGATGGAAGCGAATCGGGTGATGATCGTCATGGTGGTCTTCGCGGGCGTCTCGACTAGCCGAACCTCGGCCGTCGTGGCCGGCAGGTCCTCGTTCGGTGGGCCGCACCCCTCCTCGAACTCGAGCGACCTGGGTGCATCGACCGAGATGATTCGCCACCACCCGTGGAGCTTCTCGCCGTCGGGCCCGGTCATGTAGTAAGTGACCCGGCCGCCATTGGTCAGATCGTGGTCGACGACGGTCGCGGGGTAATTCGGCGGGCCCCACCATCGTTCCAGCTGCCGGGGGTCGGCCCACACCTGCCAGACCCGTTCGACCGGTGCACCGAACTCGGACACGATC
>WNGJ01002324.1_pt1 | contig 19121 bp, 12 predicted proteins | sample 5400611 | NCBI WGS metagenome assembly WNGJ01 (sample SAMN13153375, study PRJNA577476) | soil metagenome | isolation source: 40 cm soil or saprolite under Garry oak tree replicate 1 | place: USA:California | collected 2016-06-15 | reverse complement strand
GGCATGGGCGTTGCAGTTTTGGATCGTCAAAGCGAGCTTCGGAGTGATCTCCTCGGCTCGCGACTTGTCGAAGACCTGTTCTAGAGCGAGGATCTAGATGCTGCGAGGAGCTGATTGCGTCGAGGCGATGGGCCTCCGCTGTAGCCGCGGAACGGACGGCACGAACGACGCCTTGAAGCGAGTGGCGGCAGTAGCCGCCAGACAGCAGATCACGAGGGAAAGCAACGCGCCGGCAGTGCCGGCGAGAACTTGCGCGACGTGGTTGATACCCGAAAGCCCGGTCGGCACGGTGCCGCCGATGAGCCCGAGAACGATTAGACCGATAGCAGTTCTCATCAGTGCAACCCTCCGAGATCAAGATCTGGCAATTGAAATGCCAGAGTGTCGACCGCACTGGAGGCGCGTCGATGTCCATGAAAAGTCGACCGTTGTGACCGCACGCGGACAGTACTGGAGGAGTCGGTCGAGTAGTTCTTACCTAGTAATTTTTGCCAGTGTCAACTCAGCATACACTGGAAACCGACAGCCCACCAGATGAACCTCTTCGGGACGGAGCCCATCCGCGCCGAGCTCCTGAGTGTCGAGCGGCTCGAAGATCTGGCTGAGACGATCGCACGTCATCGCGTCTCGTCCAGCCGGCGGCCCGAGCCGGGCCTGCTATCGCGCGCCAGGGAAAACGGGCGCGTCCTCCTCCGCTGCTACCGCACGCTGGCCGCCGTCATCAACGAGGAGCGCGCGACGACGCCCGCCGCGGAGTGGCTCGTCGACAACTTCCACATCGTGGAGGAAGTGCTCAACGAGATTCGCACCGATCTGCCGCCGGGCTTCTATCGGCAGCTGCCCACGCTCGACGAGGGGCCACTCGCCGGAGCGCCGCGCGCCCTCGAGCTGGCCTGGACGTTCGTCGCCCACACCGACAGCCGCTTCGACCCGGCCACGTTGCAGCGCTTCGTCCTGGCCTTTCAGCGCACCGAAGCGCTTCGCATCAGTGAGCTGTGGGCGGTGCCGATCGCGCTCCGGCTGACCCTGATCGAGAATCTCCGCCGGCTCGCCGTCGAGATCGTCGAGGCGCGCGCGGCACGGCTCGAAGCCGACCGCCTGGCCAATCTCTTGCTGGGCCAGTCCGATCTGCCGGCCAACCCGCAGGCCTTCCGATCGATCGGCGACGCCGTGCTGACCACATCATTCGCCGTGCGGCTCTCCCATCGGCTCAGGGACCAGGATCCGGTCACGACGCCGGCGGCGCGCTGGCTCGACGAGCGGCTCGCGGCCCGCGGCACCTCCGCGCACGAGCTCATCCGCGCCGAGCACCAGCGCCAGGCCGGCGCCAACGTGACGGTGCGGAACGTGATCACGAGCCTGCGCGTGATGGCGACCTTCAACTGGCGCGACTTCTTCGAGCAGGGGAGCCTGGTCGATCGTCTCTTCCGGAGCGAGAGCGAGTTCGGCGCGATGGATTTCGCCACGCGCGACCGCTATCGCCACGCGGTCGAAGACCTGGCCCGGGGGTCAGGGCGCTCGGAGATCAACGTGGCCCGCCAGGCGTTGACCCTGGCGGGCCACCGCGAGCGGCACACCGAAGACCTCGGCTACTACCTGATCTCCAAGGGACGGCCGAGCCTCGAACACGCGGTGGGCTACCGGGTCTCGCTGCGCCAGCGCCTGGTCCGCGCCTACATGACCTCGGCGACGTGGAGCTATCTCGGTTCGATCGGGATCGTCACGGCATTTCTCCTCTGTCTACCCATCATGTTCACGCATGCACTCGGGGTGAGCCCGATCATCCTCATCGCCCTCGCGGCGCTCGCGGCGCTCCCCGCTTCGGACGCGGCCACCGCGCTCGTCAACCGCGCGGTCGTCGAGATGTTCCCGCCGCGCGCGCTGCCGCGGCTCGAGCTGGCCGACGGCGTGCCGCCCGAGCTGAAGACCCTCGTGGTCGTGCCGACGCTCTTGACCAACCGGGCGCAGATCGCCGAGCAGATCGCGCACCTGGGTGTTCACTACCTCGCCAACGACGACGGCGCGCTCCGCTTCGCGCTGCTGTCCGACTGGACGGACTGCGCGCAAGAGCACGCCCCCGACGACGAGGCCTTGCTGACCGCGGCACGCGCGGGCATCGCCGAGCTCAACCGGCGCCACGGCGCCGCCGCCGGCGACGGCGAGCCCCGCTTCTATCTTTTCCACCGCCGGCGTCTCTGGAGCGAGAGCGAGGGCCGCTGGATGGGCTGGGAGCGCAAGCGCGGCAAGCTGCACGAGCTCAATCGCCTGCTCCGCGGCGCGACCGACACGTCGTTCATGATCGACAGTCTCGACGTGCCCTCGTCGATCCGCTTCGTGATCACGCTCGACGCCGACACCCAGCTTCCCCGCGGCGCCGCATCACGATTGGTCGGCACGCTCGCCCACCCGCTGAACCGGCCTCGCCTCGAGCCGGGCGAGGGCCGCGTCGTCGAGGGATATGGGATTCTCCAGCCACGGATCGCGCCGACCTTGCCGACCGAGCGCGAGGGCTCGCTCTTTCGGCGCGTGTTCTCCGGCCCGGCCGGCATCGATCCCTACTCCGCCGCCGTGTCGGACGTGTATCAGGACCTCTTCGGCGAAGGCTCGTACACCGGCAAGGGGATCTACGACGTCGACGCGTTCGAGCGCGCGCTCGAGGGGCGGGTGCCGGAGAACACCCTGCTCAGCCACGACCTCTTCGAGGGGCTCTTCGCGCGCGCCGCGCTGGTCACCGACGTCGAGCTGTTCGAGGATTTTCCGGCCCGCTACGAGGTCTCGGCGGCGCGCCAGCATCGCTGGGCGCGCGGCGATTGGCAGCTCTTGCCGTGGCTGATCCGAGGCGCGGCGGGCGTCGGCGCCTCGCGGGCCCGGATCCCGACGATCGGCCGCTGGAAGATGCTCGACAACCTGCGGCGTACGCTCTCGGCTCCCGCCGCCTATCTCACGCTGGTGCTCGGCTGGGCCTTGCCGCTCGCAGCGCCGCTCGTGTGGACCAAGCTGGTGCTGCTGTGCCTCGCGCTCCCCGCGCTCGTCCCGGTGTCGAGCGAGATCCTCCCCCGCCGCCCCGGCGGGTCCAAGCGCGCGTACCTGCGCGGTCTCGGCGAGAGCCTGGTGCTTGCCGGCGCGCAGATCGGGCTCGGCCTCACCTTCCTCGCCCACCAGGCCTGGCTCATGGGCGACGCCGTGATGCGGACGTTGCTCCGTCTGGTGGTGACCCGCCGGCGGATGCTCGAGTGGGTTTCAGCCGCGCAGGTGAAGTCCAGCTTGACCCTCGATCTGGGCCGCACCTACCTGGAGATGTGGGGGGCCCTCGTCTTGGCGCTCGTCGCGGGGGTGGTCGCCGCATTCTCGGCCGGCGAGATCCGGCCCATCGCCGCGACGTTCGCCATCCTCTGGTTTCTCTCGCCCGCGGTGGCTCGCTGGATCAGCCGTCCCGCGGCGACGCGGCCGCCCGAGCAGCTGAGCGGCGACGAGCGGCAGCGCATCCTGGCGACGGCGCGGAAGAGCTGGCGCTTCTTCGAGACGTTCGTGACACAGGAAGACAATTCGCTCCCGCCCGATAACTTCCAGGACGACCCGCGGCCCGTCGTGGCGCACCGGACGTCGCCGACCAACATGGGCGTCTACTTGCTCTCGACGGTAGCCGCGCGCGATCTCGGCTGGATCGGCACGCTCGACGCGATGGATCGGCTCGAGGCAACTCTGGCGACCATGTCCGATCTCGAGCGCTACCGCGGACACCTCTACAACTGGTACGACACGCGCACGCGCAGGCCGCTGGAGCCGCGATACGTCTCCTCCGTCGATAGTGGCAACCTCGCCGGGCATCTGAGCGTCCTCGCCGTCGCGGCACACGAGCGTGCCGGCTGCCCGATCATCGGGGTCGAGGTCCAGCGCGGAATCGATGCGGCGCTCCTGCTGCTGCGCGACGCGCTGCCCGCCGAGTCGCGCCCGCCGATCGACGAGCTGCGCGGCGCGTTGGCCCAGGAGCCTCCCTCGACCGCCGCCTGGCCGAATCGACTTCGCGAGATCACGGCCGCGGTTCGCGGGCTCGCCGACCGGGCGAAGGCGCTCCCCGCCGACACGGGAGCCGAAGCGGTCGTGTGGGCGGAGGTCGCGCAGGCGACGATCGCGACCCATGGCCGCGACCTCGACGCGCTCGCGCCGTGGATCGAGGGGCTCGACGACCTCCGCCGCACCCTGCCGACCGACGGCCAGGGTACGAGCGCGCTCGCGCGATTGCTCGACGCTCCGCCCCTGCTCCGCGATCTGCCCGATCTCGCGCGCGAGGCGGCGCGCGACCTCGCCCAGTGGACCGAGCAATCGCCAGGCCAGGCGAGCGACCTCGTCGACCGGGGCCGCGCCTCGACGGTCGTCGAGGCGCTCGAGAGCTCGGCGCGAGCCGCCGAGAGCCTGTTGAAAAGTCTCGAGCAGGTCGAGCGCAGCGCCCGCGATCTCTTCGACGGAATGGACTTCGAGTTCCTGTTCGACCGGCCCCGTCAGCTCTTCGCCATCGGCTACCGGGTGGCCGACGGATCTCTCGACGAGGGCCGTTACGATCTTCTGGCCTCCGAGGCCAGGCTCATGAGCTTCGTCGCGATCGCCCGCGGTGACGTGTCGGCCGTGCACTGGTTCCGGCTCGCGCGCCCGATGACGCCGGTCGAGTCGGACATCGCGCTGGTCTCGTGGTCGGGCTCGATGTTCGAGTATTTGATGCCCGGGCTCGTCATGCGGGAGCCTCACGGCAGCCTGCTGGAGCAGACGTGCCGCCTGGCCGTGCAGCGTCAGATCTCCTATGGGCAGGGGCGCGGCGTGCCCTGGGGCATCTCGGAATCCGCCTACAACGTGCGCGATCTCGACCTTACCTACCAGTACTCGAGCTTCGGCGTGCCCGGGCTCGGCCTCGAGCGCGGGCTCAGTGACGATCTGGTGATCGCGCCCTACGCGACGGCGCTGGCCGCGATGGTCGATCCCTCGGCGGCGGCCCGCAACTTCGGCGAGCTCGCGCGGGCCGGCGGCCTCGGGCCCTACGGCTTCTACGAAGCGCTCGACTACACTCGCGCGCGCCTGCCCGAAGGCGCGCAGGTGGCGGTGATCCACACCTACATGGCGCACCACCAGGGGATGACCGTCGTCGCCCTGGCCAACGTGCTCCTCGACGGCCGGATGCGCGAGCGATTCCACGCCCAGCCGATGGTGCAGGCCACCGAGCTCATCTTGCAAGAGCGCGCGCCGCGCGACGTGCCCGTCATGCGTCCCCGGGCGAAGGAAGCTCCAGCGCACGAGGAGACGCGCGCGATGGTGGCGCCGACGTCGCGCCGGTTCACGTCGGCGTTCGATCCGATACCGCGCACGCACCTGCTCTCCAACGGCCGCTACGTCGTGATGCTGACGACGGCCGGTTCCGGCTACAGCCACTGCGGGCCGCTCGCGGTGACGCGGTGGCGAGAAGACACGACCAAGGATGCCTGGGGCACCTTCGTCTTCCTCCGCGACACACGGAGCGGCGGGGTGTGGTCCGCCGGCTTGCAGCCCTCGGGGCGCGAGCCCGACAGCTACGAGGTGACGTTCCTCGAGGACCGCGCCGAGATCCAGCGCCGCGACGGCAATCTGCTGACCCGGCTCGAGGTGCTCGTCTCGCCCGAAGACAACGCCGAGATCCGGCGCGTGACGCTCACGAACCTCGGCAGCGAAGCGCGCGAGATCGAGGTGACGTCGTACGCGGAGATCGTGCTGGCGCCGCCCCGCGACGACGCAGCCCATCCCGCGTTCTCCAATATCTTCGTCCAGACGGAGGCCGTGGCCGAGCTCGACACGCTCCTGGCGACACGCCGAACGCGGACGTCCGAAGAGCAGCGCGTCTGGGCCGCCCACGTCGTCTTCGTCGAGGGCACCAGCACGGGCGGCTCGCAATACGAGACCGAGCGGAGCCGCTTCCTGGGCCGTGGCCGTGGCATTCGCACGCCGATGTCCATGATCGAGGGCCGGCCCCTCTCGAACACCACGGGCGCCGTGCTCGATCCGATCTTCAGCCTGAGGCGGCGCCTGCGGCTGGCGCCCGGAGGCAGCGGCCGCGTCGTCTTCTCGACCGTGCTCTCCAACACGCGGGCGGACGCGCTCGGGATGGCCGACAAGTATCGCGACCCGGCGACGTTCGAGCGCATCGCCACCCTGGCGTGGACGCAGGCGCAGGTTCAGCTCCATCACCTGGGCATCACGCCGGAGGAGGCTCATCTCTTCCAGCAGATCGCCAACCGTGTCCTCTATGCCGATCCGCGCCTGCGCGCGCCCGCCGCGACGCTCGCCCGCAACACGCTCGGGCCCGCCGCCCTCTGGGCGCACCGCATCTCGGGAGACCTGCCGATCGTGCTGGTGCGGATCGACGAGATCGAGGATCGCGAGATCGTGCGCCAGCTGTTGCGCGCGCACGAGTACTGGCGGATGAAAGGGCTCGCGGTCGATCTGGTGATCTTGAACGAGAAACCGCCGTCCTATCTTCAGGATCTCCAGGCCGCTCTCGAAGGCCTGGTGCGCTCCGGACGGCCGACGCTCGGCGCCATCCCCGAAGGCTCGATCGTCGTCCTGCGCGGCGATCGCCTCTCGGCGGCCGAGCGCGACTGTCTCACGGCGGCCGCGCGCGTGATGCTGCCGAGCCGCCTGGGCACCCTGGCCGAGCAGGTCGGCCGCGTCGAGCGCGCGACAGCCCCCCGGCGCCGAGAGCGTCGGCCCACTCCCGAGCCGGAGCAGGGCTCCGAGCTGCCGCCTCCGCGGCCGCGCCGGGAATTCGACAACGAGCTCGGCGGCTTCGTCGAAGACGGGCGCGAGTACTCGATCGTGCTCGACGAGGGCCACTGGACGCCGGCGCCGTGGATCAACGTGATCGCCAACGAGCAGCTCGGCTTCCAGGTCTCGGAATCGGGCGGCGGCCACACGTGGGCGCTCAACAGCCGAGAGAACCAGCTCACGCCGTGGTCGAACGACCCGGTCAGCGATCCGCCGGGCGAGGTGATCTACGTGCGCGACGACGAGACCGGCCGCCTCTGGGGCCCGACGCTCCTGCCGATCCGCGAAGACGCGTGGTCGTACCAGTGTCGTCACGGACAGGGCTACAGCCGATTCACCCACGACTCGCACGGCATCGCGCTCGAGCTCTGCCAGTACGTGCCCCTCGCCGACCCGGTGAAGATCTCGCGTCTCAAGATCACGAATCACTCGCGACGCTCCCGGCGACTGACCGTCACCGCCTACGTCGAGTGGGTGCTGGGCCCCGCGCGGACGATCACCGCGCCCCACGTCGTGACCGAGCTCGACGAGGAGACCGGTGCGCTCTTCGCCAGGAACGCGTGGACGCTCGACTTCGCTGGCCGCGTCGCGTTCCTCGACCTCGCGGGCAAACAGACGGCCTGGACGGGTGATCGAACGGAGATTCTCGGCCGTAACGGAACGCTGGATCATCCCGATGCGCTGGAGCGCGGCGATCGGCTTTCCGGCCGGCTCGGCGGCGGCCTGGATCCCTGCGGCGCGTTGCAAGTAACGGTCTTGCTTGCCGCCGGCGCGACCACGGAGGTCGTCGTCTTCCTGGGCCAGGCTTCGTCGGTCGATGAGTCGCGTGCGGTGGTTCAGCACTATCGAGCCGCCGACCTCGACGGGGTTCTGCGCGCGGTCACGACGCGCTGGGACGACCTGCTGGCGGCGGTCCAGGTGAAGACGCCCGATCGATCCTTCGACCTCATGCTGAATCGCTGGCTGCTCTATCAAGCTCTCGCCTGCCGGGTGTGGGCCCGTGCGGGCTTCTATCAGGCGAGCGGCGCATACGGCTTTCGCGACCAGCTCCAGGACGTCATGGCGCTGACCGTGGCGGCCCGGGACATCACGCGCGAGCATCTCTGCCGGGCGGCGGCGCGACAGTTTCTCGAAGGCGACGTCCAGCACTGGTGGCATCCGCCCTCGGGCCGCGGAGTCCGGACGCGCATCTCCGATGACCGGGTCTGGCTCCCCTTCGCGACCGCGCACTACATCGCGGTCACTGGGGACACGACGGTTCTCGACGAGCAGATCCCATTCATCGAGGGCGCGGTGCTGCCTGACGACAGCCTCGAAGCGTACTTCGAGCCCACGATCTCGGCCCAGCACGCCTCGCTCTTCGAGCACTGCGCCCGTGCGCTCGACCGGAGCCTGGCGGTCGGCGCCCACGGCCTACCGCTGATCGGCACTGGCGACTGGAACGATGGGATGAATCGAGTCGGCGCCAAGGGCCGGGGCGAGAGTATCTGGATGGGCTGGTTCCTCCACACGACCCTCGCCGAGTGGGCGCCGATCGCCGAAGCCCGCGGCGAAGCTGAGCGCGCGCGCGTGTGGCGCGGGCAACGGCATGCGCTCGGGCGGGCGCTGGAGACCGCTGGGTGGGACGGCGACTGGTATCGGCGGGCGTACTTCGACGACGGCGCTCCGCTGGGCTCGGCCGAGAACGCGGAGTGCCGTATCGACTCGATCGCGCAGTCGTGGGCCGTCCTCTCGGGGGCGGCCGACCCACACCGCGCCGCGCGCGCCATGAACGCGGTCGAAGAATATCTGGTGCACCGGGAGCAGGCGATCGTCCTGCTCTTCACCCCGCCCTTCGTCCGCGCCACGAGGGATCCGGGCTACGTGAAGGGCTATCCGCCGGGCATCCGCGAGAACGGCGGTCAGTACACGCACGCGGCCATCTGGGCGATCATGGCGTTCGCCGCGCTCGGCGACGGCGATCGGGCCGGCGAGCTGTTCGCGCTCCTGAACCCGATCAACCACACGAGCACGCGAGCTGGGCTCTATCGCTACCGGGTCGAGCCCTACGTGGTCGCCGGCGACGTCTACGCCGAGGTGCCTCATTCGGGCCGCGGTGGGTGGACCTGGTACACGGGCTCGGCCGGCTGGATGTATCGCGCGGGGATCGAGTGGCTCCTCGGCTTCCGGATCCGCGGCGCCTCGCTCTTTCTCGACCCGTGCATCCCGCGGACCTGGACGGGCTTCTCGATCACCTTTCGCTATCACGCCTCACGCTACGAGGTGCACGTCGAGAATCCCCACGGGGTCACGCGAGGCATCTCGCGCGTGGAGATCGACGGCGTGCCGGCCGAGGGCGGACGCGCGGCCCTGCCACTGATCGACGACGGGGCGACGCATCACGTGAGGGTCTGGCTCGGCTGAGCCGTCGTCGGCAAGTTCCTTGCACCGAATACGGTCGCTCGACCTGAATCCGCTGAAAGGGGTCTCCATGTCGATACCGACCAATATCGGCAAACACCCGGTCCATCCGATCCTCGTGAGCCTTCCGATCGGTCTCTGGACCTTCTCCGTCGTCGCCGACCTCGTCTTCTACCTCGGATGGGGCGGGGCGATCTGGAAAGACGTCGCGTTCTATACGCTCGGAGGCGGCATCGTGGGCACGGTCCTAGCGGCGGTCCCCGGGCTCATCGACTTCCTCACGATCACCGACGCGCGAGCGCGGCAAGCCGGGCTCGTCCACCTGGTCAGCAATATCATCGCGCTCGTCGTCTTCGGTGTGAGCTTCTGGCTGAGATGGATCGCCACGGTCGGCGTTGTTCCGACCGCCCTCTCCCTCGTCGGCCTGGTGGCCCTCGGAGTGGCCGGATGGTTCGGCGGCGAGCTGGTCTTCGTGCACAACATGGGCGTGACTCCACCGAAAGGGACCCGCGCGAAGGCGTCGACCTCGCATCGTCGGATCGCGTAACCGGATGGCGGGTGGCGGCGCGCGGTCCGCGCGCCGCCGGGTTCGGCCGAAGCCCTTCGTGAATCCGCGGCGCCCTCAGGGGCGCCCGGCGGCGATCAGCAGCACGACGCCGCACACGAGCGCCGCGCCCCCGAGGATCGGCGGCAGCGGTATGGTCTTCTTCGTCTCCTTGGTCGCCGTGATCGGGCCCACCTCGAGGACCTTCTCCCGCTTGGTGTAGGTGATCCCTTCATAGGCCAGAGCGAGGAGGCCGACCACGATCAGCACGATCGCGAGGATTTTGACAGCTTGCACGTTTCCCGCCCCCTTTTTCGTCCCAGCTCGATCCGTAGCCATTCGCAGGGCGAGCTGGAGACCGAGGCCGGCTAGCCACGATCTCCAGCTCTCTTATGCAATGCGCCCAGAGTCGCGACGTGCCGGGCGCTGTGTTTTCCCGCTGATGGTGCAAGCGCTAGCGATGGGGCTCCTGATCTTCGTGCGCGTTCTCGCGGCGATCGTCCTTTTGCTCACCGTGACCGGCGTCATGCGGTCGGGTGCTCGAGGGGCGCGCCTCCCCTACGAGAAGTATTGCGGGTGTGGCTTCTCTCGCGGGCCGGACCATACACACGTGCTCGCACTGAGGCAAAGGCCGTGCCGAGAGGTGCGCCCGGCGTTCACGCGACAAAGAACGCGCAACCCGACGCGGAGTTGCGCACCGTCTCCGCCCCACGTTTCACCGGGGAGCCCACTGCACGGCCTGTAACTCTTACCGGGAAGGTTTCGGCTCGCCTCGCCTTTTTTCCACGGCGGAAACGCGGAAGACCTGGGCACATCTCTTGCTGGCTGCAGTGGAAGAGACAGGAGGCGAAGTTGTACACCCGGTCGAAGATCTCGACGATCGCGCGCGCAGGACTACATTGGGCGCGGCGACACTGGATGGCGATCACCATCCCGATCGCGATCCTGCTCGTCATCGCCTACACGATCGCGTTCCTCATCGACGAGCCGCTGCGCCGTTATACCGAGACGAAGATGAATCGCGCGCTCAAGGGCTACACCGCGCGCATCGGGAAGCTGAACTTCCACCCGCTGGGCTTCTCGCTCGATCTCGACGACGTCGTGGTCACGCAGGACGAGCATCCCGAGCCGGCGGTCATCCGTCTCGAGCGGCTGAGCGCGAGCGTCCACTGGCGCGCGCTCCTGTCCGGCAAGCTCGTCGGCGACATCGAGCTGGTGAAGCCTGCGGTCTATGTCAACCTGCCGCAGGCGAAGAAGGAGATCGACGACCCGACGCCAGTCAGGGAACGTGGCTGGCAGGACGCGATCCAGGCGATCTACCCGCTGAAGATCAACCACTTCGAGATCCAGCAGGGCGACGTGACGTACGTCGATCAGGGCCCCTTCAAGCCGCTGCACATCCGCGATCTCAACCTGGTCGCCACCGACATCCGCAACCGCCCGCGCAAGCGTCCCTATCCGTCGCCCGTTCGATTCTCGGCCCTCGTGTTCGACTCGGGCCGCGTGTCGGCAGATGGCCAGGCCAATTTCCTGGCCGAGCCGAATCCGACGTTTCGCGGCGACGTCCAGCTGGCCGACATCGAGCTCGACTACTTCAAGCCGATCACGAATCGCTACAATCTCTGGGTCGACAAGGGCGTGCTCACGGCAAACGGTCAGGTCGAGTACGGCCTGGAGGTGAAGAAGGTCTCGTTGGCGCGCGCGACGATCGACGGGATCAAGGTGGACTACGTGCACACCGCGCCGACCGCCGGCGCGGAACGCGAGGTGCGCCAGAAGGCCGCGACCGCGGCGAAGCAGGCGAGCAACGCGCCCGACCTCGTCGTGCGGATCACCGAGCTCCAGCTCACGCGGAGCACGGTGGGTTTCGTCAACAAGGCGGCGACGCCGTCGTATCGTGTCTTCATCTCCAACGCCGACGGGACGCTGACGAACCTCAGCAACCAGGAGGTCGAGGGCTCAGCGGGCGCGAAGATCCGGGGGGCCTTCATGGGCAGCGGCACCGCCACGGCGGAGGCGACCTTCAAGGCCGAGAAATCCGGCCCTGCCTTCGACATCGGCGTGCGCGTCGAGGAGGTCGATGTCACCACGTTGAACGATCTCTTCCGCGCCTATGGCCGGTTCGACACGTCGGCCGGCCGCTTCTATCTGTATTCGGAGCTCGCCGCAAACGACGGGGTGGTCACCGGCTACATCAAGCCTCTGTTCAAGGACCTGAAGATCTACAACAAGGAGCAAGACAGGTCGAAGCCCGTGGTCCGAAAGATGTACGAGCGCGTCGTCAGCGGCGTCGCGAAGCTCCTCAAGAACCGCCAGCGTGAGGAAGTCGCCACGAAGGCCGAGGTGCTGGGCCGGATCGACAACCCCAGGGTGAGCACCGTGGACGCCGTGGTCAAGCTGGTCCAGAACGCCTTCTTCAAGGCGATCCTGCCGGGGTTCGATCTCGAGGCTTCGCGCGTCGGGCGCACCGTCGAGAAGTGAACAGGACGTAAGACTTACTGAGTAAGAATAGGGTGCGGGCCCTGCTCCGTCCGCGCGCAGCCTCTAATCGTCTCCCAGTTTTCCGGTCGCCGGCGCCTCGAAACCGTGGCACCCCTCTTGCTGCCTTCGGGGCCGACGTCTCAGCTAACTGGACGTCTCAATGAAAGGAGGAAGGCGATGTTGAGATTCGTCTTCGGAGCGCTCGTTGGAGGGCTCGCCGTCTGGTACTGGGGCGAAGAGATCCGGGAGTACGCCGAGAACCGGACCATCGGGGTCCGCCAGAGCGCGGCCAAGGTGATCCGTGTGGTCGGAAAGAAGGCCGAGGACGTGCTGGACCGGACCAAGGAGCAGGTCAACTCGGCGACGCGGGCCGGGGAGGACGTACTCCGCGCGTCCCAGTCGCAGCGCTAGTCGCCGGCCTTCAATTCTGAGGAGGAAGCTCATGCCGCGAGGGAGTGGCTTGCACGGCGTCAGCTCGAAGGAGCGACGCCAGTACGAGCACATCAAGGAGTCGGCCCGGAAGTCCGGCCGCTACGGCCGGCGCGCCAAAGAGGTGGCGGCGCGGACGGTCATGAAGAAGCACAAGTCGAAGGGCCACGCGAAGGGCCGCTAGCCCACTAGCGCGGCGACGAGGCGGCGGTGCTCCTTGCGGGACGCCGCCGCGGTCGCCCACGCGAGCGACCAGAAGAAATTACCAAGTAGAGATTGCGCGCTCCGGCAAGTAGACGAGGCGCTCTACCCGCTCGATCCCTTTCCCGCCTGACTTCGACTCAAGCCTTTCCATCGTTTTCGTTCGGATCACACTCGCGCTCACCCGTGTTCCGCGCACGTCGGTGGTGGCACAAGGTTTGCCGCCCTTCAGGCCATAGCCGGCCAGGTCGAGCCGGAGTAGCCGAAATTCAAGGAGGACCAGAGAGATGCGCCGCCTGACAGCTTTCACCGCCTTCACGATCGTGGCGCTCATCGCGGCCGCGTTGGCGGCCTGCACGTCGATGACCGGCAAGACCGCGGGCGAAAACGTCGACGACGTGACGATCACCAGTGAGGTCAAGGCCAAGCTTGCTGCCGAGAAGATCTCGACCTTGACCAAGATCGGAGTGGACACCGAGCGCCGGACCGTCTATCTCACCGGGACGGTCGATACCGTGGAGATGCGGACGCGAGCCGAAGAGATCGCCCGTGGCGTGAAGCACGTGAGCGGTGTCGTGAACAACCTCACCGTTCAGACTCGGTAAGCTCCCGAGTGAGCCCTCTCAGACCCTTCGATACGTCCGGGACATCGCGGCTCGTCGTCCTGGGCAGCCTCATTCTCGCCATCGCGTGCCTGTACTGGGCGCGCATCATTTTCATTCCCATCGCGCTGGCGCTGCTGGCGACGTTCTTGTTGTCCCCGGTCGTCGCGCTGCTGCGGCGAACCGGGTTGCATCGGGTCGCGGCGGTCGTCATCGTGATCGCCCTGGCGGTTCTGCTGGTCGTCGGCGTGGGATGGGTCCTCTTCAGCCAGATCACCGCGCTCGCGGACGATCTGCCTCAGTATCGCGCCACCATCGCGCGGAAGATCGCCGACGTGCAGCGGGTCGGCAAGGGCGGCACGCTCCGGAAGGTCGAGGAGACCGCGCAGGACGTGATGGCTCAGATCCAGCGCACCGATTCCCCGGTCAAGAAGCCGATGCCGGTCGTCGTGTCCCAGCCCAGCCCGCTCTGGCAAATCCCCAGGATCGTCGAGCCGATCGGCGGCGCCGTCTTCGTGCTGGTGCTCGTGGTCTTCATGCTCATCCAGCAGCGCGAGCTTCGCGCCCGTGTCGTCCGCCTCTTCGGCCCCGACCGCCTGGCTGAGACCACCCGCGCGCTCGACGAGGCGAGTGAGCGAATCAGCCGGTACCTGCTCACGCAGACCGCCCTCAACGCGAGCTTCGGCATCACGATCGCGGTCGGGCTCTTCGTCCTGGGGCTTCCGTTCGCGCTGACGTGGGGCGTCTTCGGCGCGCTGCTGCGCTTCATTCCGTATGCCGGCGCCTGGGTCGCGACCTCGATTCCCGTCTTCGTGAGCCTGGCGGTCTTCGACGGCTGGATGAAGCCACTGCTCGTCGTCGGGCTCTTCGTCGTGACGGAGGCGATCATCGCCTTCGTCCTGGAGCCCTTGTTCTTCGCCAGGAGCGCGGGCGTCTCGTCGATTGCGCTCCTGATCTCGGTCGCGTTCTGGACGTGGCTGTGGGGCCCGATCGGGCTCGCCCTGGCGATCCCGCTCACCGTGTGGCTCGTGGTCTTCTCGCACACGGTCAAGGGGCTCGAGTTCATCGGGATCCTCGTCGACGACGACGCCGGCCTCGATCAGCACGTCATCTTCTATCAGCGCATCCTCGCCGGCGACGATCAGGAGGCGGCCGAGCTCGTCCACGAGGCGGTGAAGACCGGCTCGGATCTCGCCGCCTACGATTCGATCCTGGTGCCCGCGATGGCGCGCGTGCGGCGCGACCACGAGATGGGCCAGCTCCCGCCAGCCGAATACGCCCACGTGATCGAGACGACACGCGCCGTGCTCGACCGCGCCATCGCAGCCGGGCCGACGCCTGTGACGGAAGCACTGGGGGCCGGGGCGCCGGCGCAGGTGGTCGTCGCCGGTTGTCCGGTCCGCGACGGAGCCGACCGCGTCGTGCTGACGACCTTGAATCGTGTCCTCGAGCGGGACGGCTACAGCTTGCAGATCGTGCCGGCGGGCGCCCTCGTCTCGGAGACCCTCGCCGTCGTACAGGAGATGAATCCCGCGTCGATCTTCGTCAGCTCACTCGAGGAGAGCGGGCGGGCGCGTCATCTCGTGAAGCGGCTACGCACCGTGTGCCCGGAGATTCCGATCGTCGTCGGCTGCTGGGGGCTTCAGACCGCGTCCAGGCTTCGCGCCGATCTCTGCGCGGCGGGCGCGGACGACGTCGTGACAACCTTGGCTCAGGCGCGGAACGACCTGCTGCGCTTGACGCCCGTGCCGGAGCGGACGCTCGAAGGTGACGACGACTCGACCGATTCGGAGACGGAGCGGCGGGAAGGCCTCGGGCTCGTCGCGGCGAGGGGGGAGTCATGACCATGTCGCTCGGTTACAAGCTTTCGAGCGAGGAGCAGTCTCCCCTCGACCTGGTTCGCCAGGCGCAGATGGCCGAGGACACCGGCTTCGAGTTCGCGCTGATCTCGGATCACTATCATCCGTGGACCGACCGGCAAGGCCAGAGCCCGTTCGTCTGGAGCGTGCTCGGGGCCATCGCGCAGGCCACACGGCGTCTGGTCGTCGGCACCGCGGTCACCTGCCCGACCGTGAGGATTCACCCGGCCATCGTGGCGCAGGCCGCGGCGACGACGGCCGCGCTGATGCCCGGCCGCTTCTTCCTCGGCGTGGGCACCGGCGAAAACCTGAACGAGCACATCCTGGGCGATCGCTGGCCCGAGACCGAAGTCCGTCAGGAGCGCCTGACCGAGGCCATCGAGGTGATCCGGCTCCTGTGGCAGGGCGGCAACCGGAGCTATCACGGTCGGTATTTCACGGTCGAGAACGCCCGGCTCTACACCTTGCCCGACGTTCCCCCGCCGCTCTACATCGCGGTCGGCGGCAAGCGCGGCGCAGAGCAGGCCGCCCGACTGGGCGACGGCATGATCGGAACCGAACCTGAGCGCGCGCTGCTCGCCACGTTCGACAAGGCGGGGGGCTCCAGGAAGCCGCGGTATGCCGAGCTCACCGTCTGCTGGGCCAAGGACGAATCGATTGCCCGCCGGATCGCCCACGAGCACTGGCCCACGTCGGGGATGGAGAGCAGCCTCTCCTGGGAGCTGCCCCTCCCCTCGCACTTCGAGGCGGTGGCGAAACTGGTCACGGAGGACGAGATCGCCGAGTCGATCACGTGCGGACCGGACCCCAAGAAGCACCTGGCCGCGATCCGGAAGTACGTCGAGGCCGGCTACGACCACGTCTGCGTGCATCAGGTCGGCAAGGAGCAGAAGGGCTTCTTCGAGTTCTACGAGCAGGAGATTCTTCCGGAGCTGAAATCGATCCATCCCGGACGGCGCGGCGCCGGCCGCGCGCGCCGGCGGCGGAGAGCACGCTGAGCGCTCGCGATGGCCGTCAGTCTATCGGCAGGCCGCTCCAGCTCGGCCGCGCCCTTGGCGGCCGACGACAGATCCTCGCGGTGACGCTCCCGAAGGAGAGTTTCATGTCATCAACACAGACATCCCACGCGCCCATCGATTTCGAGACCCAATCGCTCTCGACGCGCCAGCTGCTCACGCGGCTGCTCGAGACGGTCTCGCTTCTCGTGACGAAAGAGGTCGAGCTCGCGCGGGCCGAGCTCAAGGCCGACCTGACGGCCGAGCTCGACATGGTGAAGCTGCTCGTCGCCGCCGGCGTGATGGCGGTGTCCGGTGTGACCATGCTCCTCGTCTCGGCGGTGTTCGCGCTCACGATCTGGATGCCCGGCTGGCTGGCCGCGCTCGGCGTCGCCGTGCTCTTGCTGGCGATCGGCGGCTTGCTCGCGTTCGTCGGGTGGAAGCGAGGGGTGAGCGCGCCGCTGGCGGTGACCCGAAAAACCGTGAAGGAGGACGTGCAATGGGCCAAGGAACGACTCGCGTAATCGAAGACAACGGCGCGAGCGGCCGCGTGCGCGAGCTCGGCGACGAGATTACCGATGTGCGCCGGCGGCTCGACGCGCTCGTGATGGAGCTGGACCGCCGCCGGCACAACGTGACCGATTGGAAGCGTCATCTCCGGCGGCACGCGGGCGCCTTCGCGGTCGGGGCGCTCGTCGTCGCGGTGGCGGTCGCGGCCCCGGTCCTGTTGACCAGGACGCGGTCGCGGCGTCGGACCGGCTCGCTGGTGGCTCGCGGCGTCGGGCTCACCCGGAAGGCGCGGCGCCTGGGGCAGGCCCTGGAGCGTATCGCCCACGATCCAGACCGCGTGGCGCCGACAGCCACGGTCGCCAGTCTCGGGTCGAGAACCGTCGTGGCGATGGCGGCGATGATGGCGCAGGTCCTGGCGACGAGCATCCTCCGCGCCGTGGTCACGCAGCGGGCGCGCTGAGCTTCTCGTGCAACGACCACGCAGCCTCCTCGGGCCCCTGTTGCTGGTGACTCCGATCCTCTGCCTGATCGCGCTCGCCTGGGGATGGTGGGCTCTGTCCTTGCCCAGGACGACGGCGCCGCCGATCGTTTACCTGGACGTCGATGGGCGAGAGATCACGTCGTTCGAGAGCCAGGCGGGGCGCATCCAGATCTGGGTGCCCCTCGAGCGCATCCCGCCGGCCGTCGCCGCCGCGGTCATCGCCGCCGAGGACCGCCGGTTCATGCGTCATCACGGCGTGGACCTGCTCGCGGTCGCCCGGGCGGCCGTCACCAACGCCCGCGAGAACACCGTGGTGCGCGGCGCCAGCACGATCACGCAGCAGCTCGCGCGCGGGCTGTTCCTGACCCGGGAGCGCAGCTGGTGGCGCAAGGCGCGCGAGATCGGCATCGCCTTGGTGCTCGAGGCGCGCTACTCGAAGGAGCAAATCCTGGAGGCCTACCTCAACACCGTCTATCTCGGTCAGGAGCGAGGCGCCGCGGTGCTCGGCGTCGGCGCCGGAGCACGCCACCTCTTCGGCAAGAGCCTCGAGGCGCTCCGGCTCGACGAGGTCGCGCTGCTCGCCGCGGCGATCCGCGCGCCCAATCGCATCTTCGTCGAATCGCCGACCGTTCTTCGGAACCGGCGCGACCGCGTCCTCGAGGCGATGGTGAAGGACGGCGCGGCGAGCGCGACCGAGGCGCGCGTGGCGATGACCCGGCCGACGCGACCGACGGAGAGGGCGACCGCGCCCGCTCCGTGGTTCATGGAGCTCGTGCGCGGCGAAGTCGCGCAGCGCGGCGACGAAGCGCTCGGCGGCGTACAGCTGGTCACCAGCCTCGATCGGCGCCTGCAGGACGCAGCGGAAGCGGCGGTGCGGGAACGACTGGCTCAGGCCGAGCGCTCGCGGCGCCAGCCGGCGAACTCGCTCCAGGCCGCGGTGGTCGCGATCGAGCCCGCGTCCGGACAGATCCGCGCCCTCGTCGGCGGCCGGCGCTTCGCCCAGAGCGAGTTCAACCACGCGACGAGAGCCCGGCGCCAGCCCGGCTCGCTCTTCAAGCCGCTCGTGTATCTGGCCGCGTTCGAGGCGCGCGCGCGCGAGATCACACCCTCGACCTTGGTCGAGGACGAGCCCATCGCGATCCCGGCGCGCGGCGGCGAATGGACGCCGCACAACATCGACGGCCACTTCCACGGGCCGGTGACGATACGCCGGGCCCTCGAAGAATCCCTGAACGTCCCGGCCGCGCTGGTCGCTCAGGGCGTCGGTCTCCCGTACGTGACGAAAGTCGCTCGCGCCGTCGGAGTCACCAGCTCGCTGGCGCCGGTGCCATCGCTGGCGCTCGGGACCTCGGAGGTCACGCTCCTCGAGATGACCACGGCCTTTGCCACGATCGCCAACGGCGGAGTCCGCGTGTGGCCGACCACGCTCAGCTCCGCCGGGGCGGTCTCGCTCAAGCCGCTGCCGGAGGCCACGCGGGTCGTCTCGCCCGAGTCGGCCTTCATCGTCACCCATCTCATGCGGGGCGTCATGCGCCGCGGCACCGCCGGGGCGAGCGCGCGCTGGGGCCTGCAAGAAGTCACCGCCGGAAAGACCGGCACGACCGACGGTCTGCGCGACGCGTGGTTCGTCGGCTACACGCCCGACCTGGTCGTCGGCGTGTGGGTGGGCGCCGACGACGCGCGCTCGATCGGGCTCGCCGGCGCGGACGTCGCGCTGCCGATCTGGGCCGACGTCATGGTGAAGGCGATCCGCAAGACGCCGCCCTCGCCGTTCACGCCGCCGCCCGGCATCGTCATGATGCGGGTGGACTCGGAGACGGGCCAGCGCGTCTGCGG
>WNGJ01002323.1_pt1 | contig 19122 bp, 19 predicted proteins | sample 5400611 | NCBI WGS metagenome assembly WNGJ01 (sample SAMN13153375, study PRJNA577476) | soil metagenome | isolation source: 40 cm soil or saprolite under Garry oak tree replicate 1 | place: USA:California | collected 2016-06-15 | reverse complement strand
CGAGCGGAGCGTAGATCGCCCCATGCAAGCACTCGGCTAACGCGAAGACGCCGACGGCGATGCCGAACACGATCGCGGCCTGGATGCCGGTGAACCAAGCGCCCCCGACCAGCACCACGAGGAAGGCCCCGGCCCAGACGACTCCCATCAGCGCGAGTCCACGCAGGCGCCGTCTTCCTTCGACGAGCTTCACGACCGGGAGTTGGCCGATCGCGACTCCGGCGGAGAAGACGAACCAGATCACGCCGATCGCCGGCTCGCTGACGTGCGCGGTGTTCTTGGCGAACGGTGGCAGTAGCTCGCTCATCACGGCAATGCCCCCGCCGATGAAGATGACGTTCAAGACGATGTAGGAGAGGAAGATGCGATTGCGGGCGACATCTGCATACCGGCCCGGCTCACGGTGCTCATCACGATGACGCGGTGACGGCACCAACTGCAACACGCCGACGAACAGGAGGAACGTCAGCGCATTGACCAGGAACAGGACAGTGAAGGTGCGCGGGTTGTCGGTGCGGGCGATCGCGCCGGCGACGAGTGCTCCGAGTGCGAAGCCGACGTTCATGGTCATCCGCTGTTGGGCGAAGGCAGCGTGGCGCCGTTCTGTCGGCGTGAGCGAGCTCAGCAACGTGGATTGGCTCGGCCAGAAGCCTCCGGTGGCGACACCCACGAGCAGGTTCAAGGCAAACGCCTGCCACGTCTCGCGGATCAAGGGAAAGAGCGCAAAGGCGAGTGCGGCGACGACGAGCGCGCCGCTGAGCACGATCCTTGGCCCGAGCCGATCGGAGAGCGCACCGCCGACGAAGCCCGAGGCGAACGCAGCGAGCGATCCCGTGGCGACGACGAGCCCGGCAACGCCAAGCGAGATCCCGCGAACGTTGTGCAGGTAGATGATCAGGAATGGCCCGATGACACCGTTTCCGAACATGTTCACGAGACCACCCGCCTGCAGAATCCAAACGTCCCGCGGCAGTTGCGGATTCAGACTCCTGAGGTAGTCGCGCAAGTCGAAGAGGTTAACGCCGCGAATGCCGGCTTCGCCGGCGTTCGCCGCAAGCGCGCATCGTTAGCAGGAGAGCCGAGCGAAGTCATCATGGCTCAGCTGAGCCGGACTTCGGTCGGCGATGCGCCTGGCAGGAATCGAACCTGCGACCTTGCGCTCCGGAGGCGCACGCTCTATCCCCTGAGCTACAGGCGCGGCGATCACTAGTGTAGCCCCGATGGAGGTGACCGCCCGGATCGCGACGCTCGAGCTCGCCGAGACGTTCGTCATCTCGCGCGAGTCGAGCGATACGGCTGATGTTGTGTTCGTGGAGGTACGGCACGGCAAGGTCTCGGGGTTCGGCGAGGCGGCTCCGATCGAGCGTTACGGCGAGAGCGCGGAGTCCGCGATCGCGTACATCGATGAGCACGCCGATGCGCTCGGCGACGATCCGTTTGCGCTCGACGCGATCGAGGAGCGACTGCCGGCGCGTGAATGGGCGGCGCGGGCCGCGATCGACGCTGCGCTGCACGATCTGCAGGGAAAGCTCGTCGACCTCCCGGTGTGGCGACTGCTCGGGTTGGAACGCGAGGGACCTCCTACGTCCTGGACGATCTGGCTCGGCGATCCGGACGACATGGCGCGGCGTGCGACCAGGGCGGTGGACTTCACCCGACTGAAGCTCAAGCTCGGCGCGGGCGACAGCCTGGACCTGGAGCGCGTGCGCGCTGTTCGCGAGGTCACGCGCGCGCCGCTCCAGGTGGATGTGAACGAGGCCTGGACATTCGACGAGGCGCTCGACGCGCTGCCGCGGCTCGCGGAGCTCGACGTGGAGTACTGCGAGCAACCGCTGCCGGCCGGTGACCCTGACGGTCCTCGCCTGAAAGCCGCGTCGCCGATCCCGATCTACGTCGACGAAGACTGCCATCGGTTGAGCGACGTAGCGGCCTGCGCCGAACGCGCGCACGGCATCAACATCAAACTCGCAAAGTCCGGCGGTATCCGCGAAGCCGTACGCATGGCACACGCGGCGCGCGCACTCGATCTCGGCGTCATGCTCGGCTGCATGGTCGAGTCGGGTCTCGGTATCGCTGCTGCCGCGCAGATCGCAAGCCTCTGCACCCACGTCGACCTCGACGGCAACATCCTGCTCGCGGAGGACCCGTGGCCGGGCGTGGAGTTCAGCGGGGGAATCCAGTGGCCCTCCGACCAACCAGGACTCGGTGTCAGAGAAGAAGTACCTGATCCTCGCTGAAGAGTTTTCGCACGACCCGCACTACGCCAAGACTGCACGCGGGGTCATGCGCTACCGACGCGGTTCCGTCGTCGCAATACTCGACTCGAAGCGTGCGGGCGAGAGCGAGGACGGGGTCCCGATCGTCGGCACGGTCGACGAAGCGTTCCGCTTCGACCCCGACACCGCGCTCGTCGGCGTCGTCACCCAGGGCGGGCATTTTCCGGGCGACTGGCAGGAACTGCTGAAGAGTTGCGTCGCGAAGGGCCTCGATCTCGAAAACGGCCTGCACGTTCGCCTGCGCGACATCCCCGGGCTGCCGGAGCTCGCCGCGAAGCAGGGCGTCGAGCTGCGAGACCTCCGCGAGCCGCCGGCCGACCTGAGCACGGCGACAGGGGAGAACCTCGAGGTCGATGCGACGATCGTCTTGACGGTCGGTTCGGACTGCGCCATCGGGAAGATGACCGCAACTTGTGAGCTCGACCTCGAGGCGCGCAGGCGGGGCCTGAAGTCCGTCTTCGTTCCGACCGGGCAGACCGGGATCGCGATCGCGGGCTGGGGGATCTCCGTCGACGCCGTCGTCTCCGACTTCCTTGCCGGCGCCGCGGAGCGCCTCGTGGTCGAGGGGGCGACGAAGGGCGATCTCCTCTGGGTGGAAGGACAAGGAGCGATCCTGCATCCAATCTACTCGGGCGTGACGGTAGGGCTGATCCACGGCAGTGCGCCGCACCTCTATGTGCTCTGCCACGAGGTGGGGCGGACCGTGGTCGAGGGCGACCCGACGGCGTCACCGATCGTGAGCCTGACGGAGCTCGTCGACCTCCACGAGCGGATGTCGCTGAAGCTCCGGCCGGCCAAGGTCGCCGCCGTCGCCCTCAACACCTCGAGCGTCTCCGAGGAGGAGGCCCACGCGGCGATTGCCGCCTCGGAGGAGGAAACCGGCCTGCCGGCGGACGACCCGGTCCGGTTCGGGGCCGGGAAACTCCTCGATGCAGTGCTCCAGGCGCCGACCGGGCGGCGCCGTCCCAAGTAACAACCTAGGTCGAGGACTCTTTCGAACATCCCTAACCGGGCGCTCAAACTCACCACGTGATCTGCCGAAGAGAGGGGCATGTGGCGGATCACTGCGGTCCTGGCGTGCGCCTGCACGGCTCTCGCCCTTGCGGGCGGGGCCTCGAGCACCACCTTCGGCGTGGCGGACGACGCCGGCAAGTACGCGGACGACGGCGGACCGGGCTTCTTCCACATGCTCACCGATCTCGGCATGACCGAGAATCGGATGGCGGTCTTCTGGGATCCGTCCCAGCCGAACACGATCGTCGACCAGGCTTTCCTCGACCGCGCGCTGCCGGAGGCGATGCGCCACGGCATCGAGGTGATCTTCGCGATCTACCCGGAAAAGGCCCGCTCACTCGTCGACACGCCGAACGGCGTGCAGCTCTTTGCGCAGTACGCGGCCAGGGTGGTGCAGCGCTACCCCTACGTCCGGAAGGTCATCTGCCTGAACGAGGGCAACCAGCCACGCTTCCACCAGCCGCAGTTCGACGAGTCGGGCAAGGGCATCTCCGGCTACGTCCAGGAGCAGGCGATGGCTGCGTGCTACGACGCGGTCAAGGGCGTCGACCCGAACATCACGGTGATTGCATTCGGCCTATCGCCGCGTGGGAACGACGACTTCGAGGCCTCCAGCAATGTCTCGCACTCGCCGATCCGCTTCCTGGAGGAGGTCGGTGATGCGTATCGCACCAGCGGTCGGACGAAACCGATCGCGGACGAGGTCTCCATTCACTGCTACCCGAACCTGAACACCGATGCGCCGACGCTCGGATACGCCTGGCCGAAGATCGGCTGCGCGAACTTCGACCGCTTCAAGCAGGCGTGGTGGGACGCGTTCCACGGCACCGGACAGCCGCTCTTCCGCGAGGCCGGTGACTCGGGGGCCGGGCCGTACGTCCACATCTACGTGGATGAGGTCGGCTACCAGGTGAAGATCTCGCCCGACAAAGCCGGCCTCTATACCGGCGCAGAGAACGTTCCGGCCATCGACGAAGCGACGCAGGGGATCTACTACGGACAGTTGGTCGCGATGATGGCTTGCGATCCGAACGTGGCGCTTCTGAACTTCTTCCACGCGGTCGACGAAACGAGCCTGCCGGCGTGGCAGAGCGGGCTCGTTCTGCCGGACGGCACGCGGCGCGCCTCATTCGCCACCGTCAAGAACGCGATCATGGCCAATCAGCAATGCGGCGGGACGCCCGTGCAATGGCGTCACACCGATCGGATCGTCGGTGGGCAGGCGACCTTCAAGCTGCCGCAGTCTTTCCTCGTCCGCTCTGCCGAGGGCTTCTCGTACGACGTGCAGATCACCCGCTCGACGAGCACCCGCAGGCTCACCGGTGCCGCGGGCCAGGGCGAGGCGGCACGGGACGTTCTCTTCAAGCTGCCGAAGCTGAGGCGCGGTTCGTACCGGGTGACCGTGACGCTTCACGCCGAGAGCAATCCGGATCGCACGGCCACGTTCACGCGCACCTTCCGCGCCTAGCGGACATGTCCCGTTCGGCCGGTCTTCAAGACGCGCCGGATGCGATATAAGAACCGACATGACGGATCCGCGCGTGGCGAAGCTGGCCGATCTGCTCGTCAACTACTCGCTCGAGCTCAAGCCTGGTGAGATCGTCCGACTCGATGGTGGGACCGTCGCAGCCCCCTTTGTCCGAGAGCTCTACCGAGAGGCGTTACGTGCTGGTGCCTATCCACGCACGCGGGTGGAGGTCGAGGGGATCGACGTCATCGCCGTCGGAGAGGCGTCCGACGAGCAGCTGACCTTCGTCTCTGAGATCGACCGTTTCGAGATCGACCACCTCGACGCGATCGTGACGATCTGGGCCGATCGAAACACGCGTGCCCTCAGTCAGGCCGATCCGCGGCGGGTCAGCATGAAGATCGCGGCGCGCCGGAAGCTGACGACCCGCCTCTGGGAACGTATCGACGAGGGAAACGCGAAGTGGGTCGGCACGAGGTTCCCCGCGGAGGCGCACGCGCAGGACGCGGAGATGTCACTCGCGGAATACGAGGACTTCGTCTACGGCGCATGCCACGTGCGTGGAGACGAGGACCCGGTCGCACATTGGCGCGGAGTCTCGGTGGCGTTGAACGATCGCGCGCGCGAGCTGAACACCTTCACCGAGCTGCGGGTCGTCGGACCGGACACCGACCTGCGAGTCAACGTGGCGGGCCGCGAATGGCTTGCGGCCGACGGCAAGTTGAATATGCCCGACGGCGAGATCTTCACGAGCCCCGTCGAGACCGCGACCGAAGGCGAGATCCGCTTCTCGTTTCCCGCAATCTTCCAGGGGCGTGGGGTGGAGGACGTTCGTCTGCGCTTCGAGGGCGGTCGCGTCGTTCGTGCGGAGGCCGGCAGCGGGAACGACTTCCTGCAGTCCCTGCTCGACATGGACGACGGAGCGCGCATCCTCGGGGAGGTCGCGTTCGGTCTGAACTACGAGATCGACCGTTTCACGCGTGACATCCTCTTCGACGAGAAGATCGGCGGCACGATGCACTTCGCGCTCGGCTCGAGCTTCAAGAAGCTCGGCGGCCGGAACGAATCCGGTCTGCACTGGGACATGATCTGCGACCTCCGCGCGGACGGGGAGGTCTACGCCGACGGCGAGCTCGTCTGGAAGGCCGGACAGTTCTTGCACGAGCCCCGAGTCGGAGTGCCTGAGCCGGTCGCAGCTTCCTGACCCGCGTCGCCGTCATCTCCGACACCCACCTCCCCCGCGGGACGCGGGCGCTACCCGAGGAGTGTGTGCGGCTGATCGCGAGCGCGGACCTCGTGCTACACGCGGGAGACTTCGTTTCGGCGCGGTTCCTGCAGGAGCTCCAGAAGCTCGGCCCACCCGTCACCGGCGTGTGCGGAAACATGGACGAGCAGGCCCTCAAGCAAATGCTGCCGAGGCAGCGCGTCGTCGAGGTGGACGGTGTTCAGATCGGAATCGTGCACGACCCAGGCCCGCGGGAACGGCGCGAAGCGCGGCTCGCAGCCCGGTTCGAGGACTGCAGCGCGGTCGTCTACGGCCACACGCATGTCCCGCAGGTCGAGCAGTTCCAGCACCTCTGGGTGCTGAATCCGGGCTCCCCAACCGAGCGGCGGAGCGCCCCGGCCCACTCGATGATCGTCCTCAACATCCGTGGGACGCGGCTCACGCCGGAGCTGGTCACGCTCTGACCGGCAGGCGTCTCGCTGCGGTGGCTGGATTCCTCGTCGCTGTGCTCTTCATCGCATACGGCGTGTGGCTGGTGGCCACTCCGGACTACGACGGCGGGCGTCGCCCCGTCGGCACACTCGTTCTCGTCCTAGCCGTGCCCCTACTTCTCGCGTGTATTTGGGTCCTCAAGCGCCCTGGAGGCGGACATCCGCGCTAGGGCAGCGAGGACCTTGACAAAGCGAACAGGTGTTCGGTACCCTACGAACACATGTTCCCCCGACTGGCAGTCCTCCTCCTGGCCATCTCCCTCGTGGTGGGCGTGGTCGCCCGGCCGTCCGGCGGCGCTGGGAAACCCGTGGGCTACGTGGTGAAGCCGACGGACACCCTCTGGTCGATCGCGGCCGCCCACTACGCGGGAGACCCGCGGCAAGGAATCTGGGAGCTTCAGCACCGCAACCACCTCCACAGCACGATCCTCGTGCCGGGACAACGGTTGGTCCTGCCGTAGGGCTACTGCTCGGTTAGCGGTAGGCCGGCGGTGTAGACCTTCTCGCCGCGGAAGAGGCGCTGCTCGTGATCCCAGGGGAAAAAGATCACGACCTTCCACGCAAGCCGCTCGCCCGACGGAGGAAAGCCGAGCCACTCGGCCTGGTGCGTGCCGGTCACGTCGGCCTCTTCGCAGACGCCCTGCGGCCCGATCACGATGTCCGTTAGGTCGAAGTGGATGTCAGGGAACGCGGAGAGCAGTTCCCCGTAGAAGCGCGCTGCGCCGTCGTGGCCTTCCCAACGGTGCCCGCTCTGCGCGAGCTCGTACACGCAGTCCGGCGTCAGCGTCGAGATCAGGCCCGGCAGGTCGCGCTCGTCCTCGGCGATCGAGTGGCGCTTCCAGAGCTCGCGGATGTCGTTCTGCTCTTCCGCGGAGGCCTCGCGCTTGATCAGGTCCCGGATGTCTTCGGTCACGCGTCGAGACTACCGAGGCTCCCAACCTAGAATCGGCTCATGGATCTCGACGTCGTCTTCCTCGGCACCGCGGGCTCGATGCCGACCGCGCAGCGCGCGCCGGCGGCCCTGCTCGTCCGTCGGGGCGGCGACCGGCTGCTGTTCGACTGCGCCGAGGGGACGCAGCGTCAGCTGCTGCGGTCCACTGTCGGCCTCGTGGAACTCGGCGAGATCTTCGTGACGCACTTCCACGCCGATCACATCCTCGGGCTCCCAGGCCTGTTCAAGACCTTTTCGCTCAGGGGGCGCGAGCGCCCGCTCGAGGTGCACGGCCCGCGTGGGCTCGTCGACCTGCTCGGATCGCTGAAGCGCGTCGTCGGCAAGCTGTCGTACGAGGTGCGGGTAGTCGAGGTCGAGCCGGGCGACGTGCTCGAACGGGACGGCTATCGCCTCGCTGCCTTTGCCGTCTCCCACGGCGTCCCGGCTGTCGGCTGGTCGCTGATCGAGGCAACGCGACCGGGGCGCTTCGACGTCGAGGCGGCCGATGGCCTTGGCGTGCCGAGCGGGCCCGCGCGCGGCGCACTCCAGCGAGGGCAGTCGGTGACCCTTCCGGACGGCCGCACCATTAGCGCCGATCAGGTGCTCGGGCCGCCGCGACCCGGCCGCAAGATCGTGATCACGGGTGACACGGCACCGTCCGAGACGATTGTCGAAGCGGCGTGGGGCGCGGATGTCCTCGTCACCGAGGCGACGTTCTCGGAAGAAGAGCACGAGCGCGCGGAGGAGACCATGCACCAGACGGCCGCCCAGGCCGCCGGCATCGCACAACGCGCGAACGTCGGGCTGCTCGCCCTGACTCACCTTTCCAACCGCTACTTCGGCCCGGAAATCGCCGGCGAGGCGCGCGAGATCTTCGCGGACACGGTCGTCCCGAAGGATTTCGACATCGTCGAGGTGCCGTTCGTCGAGCGAGGCACACCCCAGCTCGTCAAGGGTGGAGCGCTCCACCGGCGCGAGCCGGAGGCCGTATCATCCGCGCCGCAATGACGGGCATGGTTCGAGTTGCGATCGCCGGCGACGTGGCCGAGGCGGAGGAGATCCAGGAGATCCTGCGCTCGGCGGGGATCGACGCGGAGATCGCCGACGGCGAGGACGACTCGGTCACCGTCTCGGTTCCCGAAGGGGACGTCGAGCAGGCGCAGGATGCGATCGAGGCTATGACCGAGCCTGAAGACGTGATCGGCGAGCCGTAGGAGGTAGTTATGGGCGTGGTGGTCTTCCGTGGCCGTCCGACCGCGACACAGTCGCGGCCGCGGCCAGCACTTTCTCCGCAGTAGCAAGCTCGCAGCGGAGCTCGTTCGCGCTGCCGGGATTCGGCGGGAAGACCTCGTCCTCGACCTCGGTGCCGGAACAGGCGCTCTGACGGCCGCGCTCGTCCGCCGGGGAGCGTCGGTGGTCGCGGTGGAGATCGACACCGAGCTGGCCGCCGGCCTGCGGCGGCGATTTCCCGACGTTCGAGTCGTCGAGGACGACTTGCAGTGCGTTGCGTTCCCTCGCGTGCGGTTCAAGGTTGTCGCCAATCTGCCGTTCGGATGTGCCACGGCGCTCCTCCGCCGGTTGCTCGATCCACGAGCGCTCCTGGAAACCGCCGATGTGATCGTCGAGTGGGACCTGGCCTCCAAGCGCGCTTCGGTGTGGCCCGGCACGCAGCTCAGCGCCTACTGGGGCGCCTGGTTCGAGCTCTCGCTCGCGCGACGGCTGCCGCGCTCGGTCTTTGCGCCGCAGCCGTCGGTCGACGCCGGCGTACTCAGGATCGTTCGGCGAGAGGAGCCGCTCGTCCCGGCAGCGGACCGTGCCGCCTATGAGCTGTTCCTCGCGCGAGGCTATCGCGGCGGTCTGCGGTCGGTTGTGACTTCGCACCGTCTCAAACGCTGTGAAGCCGAGCTCGGCTTGGCCCGGCAGGCGCGGCCGCGTGACCTCGATGCCATGCAATGGGCGGGGCTCTGGCGCGTCGTCCGGAGAAGCGTCTAGAGTCCCACCCGACCCGAACCCCTTTAAGCCGGTCCAGTGAGGCCGGAAAGGAGTCGCATGAACCTGCCTGCCCGCAAACCGTCGAACCTGCCTGCGCCGTGACCACGGTGGAGGCTCCGGCGGGAACTGTTCTGCTCGATGCTGATGCGCTCCGGCGGACGCTGTCGCGGATCGCGCACGAGATCATCGAGGCGAATCCCGATCTGACGCGAGTGGCGCTCGTCGGCATCCAGACGCGCGGCGTGCCGCTCGCGCATCGTCTGCGACGGCTGATCGAGGAGCGCGCCGGCGCTGCGCCCGATCTCGGCGCGGTCGACATCACGTTCTACCGCGACGACGTCCAGGTGCGCGGTGGGGGCGCACCGCGGCATCCGCAGCCGGTCGTCCGCTCGACGGCGCTCGACTTTCCGCTCGAGGGCAAGACGGTCGTCCTCGTCGACGACGTGCTCTACACCGGTCGGACGATCCGTGCGGCGATCGAGGCGCTCTTCGACTACGGCCGGCCGGAGCGCATCCAGCTTGCGGTGCTCGTCGACCGTGGTCACCGCGAGCTGCCGATCCGCCCCGACTACGTCGGCAAGAACCTTCCGACCTCCCGCGACGAGCGAATCCAGGTGCAGCTCGTCGAGGTGGACGAGGTCGACCGCATTTTGCTCGTTCCCGCACCAGAGGAGGCCCACGAGGATGGCTGAGATTCGCGTCATGCGGGAGGACCTGCGCCCGCCCACATCGCCGCCGAGGCGGCACTTCATCTCGATCAAGGACGTTTCGCGCGACGACATCGACCGGCTGCTCGCGACGGCGCGCACGCTCGAGCGCAGCATGGACCGGGAAGTGAAGAAGCTCCCGACGCTCAAAGGACGGCTCGTGATCAACATCTTCTACGAGTCCTCAACGCGGACGTCGTCGAGCTTCGAGCTCGCAGCAAAACGGCTTTCCGCAGACACGATGTCGATCAAGTCGTCGGGGTCATCGGTGGACAAAGGGGAGTCGCTCAAGGACACGGCGATCACACTCGGCGCCTACGACCCGGACGTGATCGTCATCCGTCACCCACAGATCGGGGCGCCGAACCTCGTCGCAAGGTTGACGGAGGCCCACGTCGTGAACGCCGGCGACGGGAAGCATCAGCACCCGACGCAGGCCCTGCTCGACCTGTACACGATGCGCGAGGAGCTCGGCCGGCTCGAGGGACTGCACGTCGCGATCGTCGGCGACGTCCTGCACTCACGAGTGGCCCGCTCGCTGATCCAGGCCCTGTCGCTGATGGGCGCCCACGTCACGCTCGTCGGCCCGCCCGCGCTCCTTCCGCGCGGGGTCGAGGCAATGGGCTGCGAGGCGACCACCGACATCTCGGTCATCGCAGGCGCGGACGTCGTCTACGTCCTGAGGATGCAGCGCGAACGAATGCAGGAGGGCGCCAACTACGTCCCGTCGCTACGTGAGTACGCGGCGCGCTGGGGGGTGACGCCCGAGCGTCTGCGGCCGGGCCAGAAGGTAATGCATCCAGGGCCGATGAACCGCGGCGTCGAGATCGACCCGCGGGTCGCCGACCACGCGGACGCGCTGATCGAGACGCAGGTGAGGGCCGGTCTCGTGACGCGGATGGCAGTCCTCTACGACCTGCTGACGAACGGCCCGATCGAAGTGAAGACCGAATCGGTCCTGGAGGTCGCGTGATGCTGTTCGCCAAGGACACTCCCCTGGAGAACATCGTCGTGCGCGGCGCTCGTGTCGTCGACCCGGTCGAAGGTGTCGATGCAGTGCTTGACGTGCGCGTGGACGAAGGCGTGATCGCGGCACTCGGCCAGAACCTCGACACGAACTCGCACCGCGTCATCGACGCCGAGGGTCTGGTGCTTGCACCGGCCTTCGTCGACCCGCACGTGCACCTCCGCACACCCGGCCGGGAGGACGAGGAGACGATCGCCTCCGGCACGGCGGCCGCCGCCGCCGGCGGCTACTGCGCGATTCTCGCGATGCCGAACACCGACCCGGTCGTCGACTCCGCGGCAACTCTAGGCTCGTTGATCGAAGCTGCGCGCGCGGAGGCCGAGATTCCCGTCGGATTCTTGGCGGCGATCACGAAGGGCCAGTCCGGGGCCGAGCTGACCGAGATGGGCGAGCTCGCCGCAGCAGGCGCGGTCGGCTTCAGTGACGACGGCGTTCCCGTTGCTGCGCCCGGGCTGATGCGGCGTGCACTCCAGTACGGCGCCGTGACCGGCAAACGGATCGCGCTGCACTGCGAGGAGAGAACGCTCTCACGCGATGGTCAGATGCACGAGGGCGAGGTCTCGGCGGAGCTCGGTTTCACCGGCTATCCCTCCGTCGCCGAGAGCCTGATGGTCGAACGTGACCTCGCGCTAGCCGCGTACGAGCGACAGCCTCTCCACCTGCTTCACCTGTCTGCGTGGGAGTCCGTGCAGGCGCTCCGACGTGCCCGCGGAGACGGCGTGCAGGCAACCGCCGAGGTAACTCCGCACCATCTCTGCCTGACCGACGAAGCGATCCGGTCGCTCGACCCGAACCTGAAGATGAACCCGCCGCTGCGGTCAGCCTCGGATCGCACGGCACTGATCGAAGGGCTGAAGGACGGAACTATCGTCGCGATCGCAACCGACCACGCGCCGCATGCGCGGCACGAGAAGGATGTGCCTTTCGAGGCCGCACCGTTCGGCGTGACGGGCCTCGAGACGGCGTTCGCGGCGCTCTACACCCAACTCGTCGAGCCCGGCCTCGTTCCGCTCGAGGTAGTGCTCGAGCGGATGTCCGCCGGCCCCGCGCGCGCGTACGGGCTCGACGAACCACGCATCGCCGTCGGCGCCACAGCGAATCTCGTCCTGCTCGACCTGAACGCGAGCTACCGGGTCACGGAGGAGATGTTCCGATCGCGTTCCGTGAACTCCTGGCTTCTCGGCGAGACGGTGAAGGGCAAGGTACGCGCGACGATCGCCGCCGGACGGTTGGCGTACGCATCGTGACAGGTTTCCTCGCGCTCGAGGACGGCACGGTCTTTCGCGGCGACTCCGTCGGGGCGGAGGGCTTCGCCGTCGGCGAGGCCGTGTTCACCACCGCGATGACCGGTTACCAGGAGGTCGTCACCGACCCGAGCTTCACCGAGCAGCTCGTGTGCTTCACGGCGCCGATGGTCGGGAACTACGGTGTAGCGGAGGGCCGGTCCGAGTCCGCCCGGCCACATGCTCGCGCAGTTCTGATGCGCGAAGCGCGCGGCCCCGCATGGACGGACTGGCTGCACGAGCGCGGCATCGTTGCGCTCAGCGGAGTCGACACCCGTTCCCTCGTGCTGAAGCTGCGCGACGCGGGGGCGCTGCGCGCGATCGCGGTTGCCGGTGAGGGCTCTGCCGAGCAGGCCGTCTCGGTCGCGCGGTCGCAGCCGTCGATGGCGGGTCGCGCGCTCGCAGCCGAGGTCTCGACTCCGAGGCCCTACATCTACTCAGACGCCGGGCGCGTACGGATTGCCGTCGTCGATTACGGCTGCAAGCGCTCCATCCTCCGTCGCGTGGCGGGTGCGGGCGCGGCGGTGACCGTGTTTCCGCACGACGCGACCGCAGACGAGCTGCTCCGTTTCGACGCTGTGCTCCTCTCGAATGGTCCCGGCGACCCCGAGCCCCTCGAGGACGAGATCGCCGTCGTGCGCGAGTTGATCGGCCGCATGCCGCTGCTCGGGATCTGTCTCGGCCACCAGTTGCTCGCGCTCGCCGCCGGGCACGAGACCTTCAAGCTTCCGTTCGGGCACCGCGGCGCGAACCATCCAGTTCTCGAACGCGCATCGGGACGCGTCCTCGTCACGAGCCAGAACCACGGCTTCGCGGTCGCGCCTTCGGAGTCACGGGGGGCGACGTACGTCTCGCTCTACGACGGAACCGTCGAAGGGCTCGACTTTCCGCTCGAACACGCTCGGTCGGTGCAGTTCCATCCGGAAGCCGGTCCCGGCCCGCACGACGCTTGGCCGATCATCGAACAGTGGGTCGAGGAGGTGGCGTATGCCCAGGCGGCATGATCTCGAGTCGATCTGCCTGATCGGCTCCGGCCCGATCGTGATCGGGCAGGCGTGCGAATTCGACTATGCCGGCTGCCAGGCGTTGAAGGTCCTGCGCGAGGACGGCTTTCGCACGATCGTCGTGAACTCGAACCCCGCGACGATCATGACCGACCCCGGTTTCGCAGACCGGACCTACCTCGAGCCGCTCGACCTCGAGGGCGTCACCGACGTCCTTGCACGCGAACGGCCGGATGCGCTCCTCCCGACGATGGGCGGCCAGACGGCGCTCAACCTCGCCAGGGAACTGGCTGAGGCCGGCGTCCTCGATGACCTCGACGTGGAGCTCATCGGCGCCCCCCTCGATGTCATCCGCCGTGCAGAGGACCGCGAGCTCTTCCGTGACGCCGTTCGCTCGGTCGGCCTGCGCACGCCGAATTCCCGCATCGTCACAGATCTCGATCAGCTGGCGGGCCTCGGAACCCCCGCGGTCGTGAGACCGGCATTCACGCTCGGCGGCCACGGTGGCGGCTTCGTCGAGACGGTCGACCAGCTGTACCGCCAGGTCGAGCTCGGCATCTTCGAGAGCCCGATCGGACAGGTGCTCGTCGAGGAATCGGTCCGCGGCTGGGACGAGTTCGAGCTCGAGGTCGTGCGCGACCGGAAGGACAACGTTGTAATCGTCTGCTCGATCGAGAACATCGACCCGATGGGCATACACACCGGGGACTCCGTGACGGTCGCGCCGCAGATGACGCTGTCGGACCACGCGTATCAGGAGCTCCGCGACGCGGCGGCGGCGGTCGTGCGGGCGGTCGGCGTCGAGTGCGGCGGATCGAACATCCAGTTCGCGCGCGAGCGTGACACGGGAGAGCTGCGCGTGATCGAGATGAATCCTCGCGTCTCCCGGTCCTCCGCGCTCGCCTCGAAGGCGACCGGCTACCCGATCGCCAAGGTGGCTGCGAAGCTCGCGGTCGGCTACACGCTCGACGAGATCCCGAACGATCTCACCGGTACCACGCCGGCGAGCTTCGAGCCGACGCTCGACTACGTCGTCATCAAGTTCCCGCGCTTTGCGTTCGAGAAGTTTCCCGGCGCCGACGCGACGCTCGGAACGCAGATGAAGTCGGTCGGCGAAGCGATGGGCATCGGGCGCACCTTCGTCGAGGCGTTCCGCAAGGCGCGTCGCTCGCGCGAGCTGGACGGGGCGGAGATCTGGCAGCTCGCCGAGAGCGCGCATCCCTGGTTTGCGGTCGAGCTCGCGGGCGAGCTCGACGAACTGAGGCTGGAGGACCTGGTTGCGGACGATTTTCTGCGCATCAAGCGCGCGGGCTTCTCCGACGCGGACATCGCCTCGAAGTGCGGCATCGCCGAGGAAGACGTCCGCGCAAGCCGCCGGGCCTGGGGCGTACGTCCTTCCTACCGTCGGGTCGACTCCTGTGCCGGTGAGGTCGAGGCGGCCTCGACGTATTACTACTCGACCTGGGGTGAGGCCGACGAGGCGCCGCCCCACGGCGAGAAACCACGCGTCGTCATCCTCGGCTCCGGCCCGAACCGCATCGGTCAGGGAATCGAGTTCGACTACTGCTGCGTGCACGCCGCGCAGAGCTTCCGCGCGCTCGGCTACGAAGCCGTGATGGTCAACTGCAATCCGGAGACCGTCTCCACGGACTACGACACCTCCGACAGGCTCTACTTCGAGCCGCTCGGGCTGGAGGAAGTGCTCGCGGTGTGCGAGCGGGAGCGGCCAGACGGCGTCGCGATCCAGTTCGGCGGTCAGACCCCGCTGAAACTGGCGCGTGGGCTCGAGGCGGCCGGGCACCGCATCATCGGGACGGCGTTCGAGGCCGTGGACGTCGCAGAGGATCGCGAGCGCTTCGGCGCCCTGCTCGACCGGCTCGGGATTCGCTGTCCGGAGTGGGGGATAGCGCGGAGCGGCCACGAGGCGCGCGCGATTGCGGAGCGGATCGGTTTCCCGGTTCTGATCCGCCCTTCGTACGTGCTCGGCGGGCGGGCGATGCGCGTCTGCTACTCCTTGGACGACCTCGGCACGATCGACAGCCCCGTCCTGATCGACCGATTCATCGAGAGCGCGATCGAGATCGACGTCGACGCCGTCTCCGACGGATCCGACACGTACATCGGCGCAGTCATGCAGCACGTCGAAGAGGCGGGCGTGCACTCCGGGGACTCCGCGTGCGTGTTGCCCGCGCCTTCCCTCAGCGCTGCGCAGGACGCCGCGATCCGTCATATCGTCCGCAGGCTCGCGCGTGCGCTCGGGGTGGTCGGTCTCATGAACGTGCAGCTCGCGGTCGTCGACGAGAGCATCTACGTGCTCGAGGCCAACCCGCGCGCCTCGCGCACGGTCCCCTTTGCCTCGAAGGCGACCGGCGTGAACCTCGTCGAGGCGGCGTGCCGCGTCATGGCGGGCGTACGTCTCTCCGAGCTGGACCTGTTCGAGGCACACTCCCTCGGGCACGTCTCGGTGAAAGCTGCGGTGCTCCCGTTCGCCCGCTTCCCCGGTGCCGACCCGGTCCTCGGCCCCGAGATGCGCGCAACAGGAGAGGTGATGGCGAGCGCCGCCGATCTCCCGACCGCCTTCGCGAAGGCGGAACGTGCAGCGGGCCGGCCGCTGCCCGTCACCGGCACCGCCTTCCTCTCGGTGCGCGACGTAGACAAGCGCGCGGTCGTCCAGGTCGCCGGCGGGCTCGCCGAGCTCGGGTTCAAGTTGCTGGCCACCGCCGGCACCGCGGACACGCTCGCCGCGGCAGGGCTCGAGGTGGAGCGGGTGCGCAAGGTGACGGAAGAGGGCGACGGCCCGACGGTCGTAGATCTCATCCGGCGAGGCCGTTGCAACCTCGTCATCAACACCCCGCAGGGATCCGGTGCGCGGACCGACGGCTATCTCATCCGGGAGGCCGCGCTCGTGGCACGCGTGCCGTGCATCACGACACTGTCCGGTGCGACCGCTGCGGTCGATGCGATTGCCAACGCCCGCAGCGAAGAGTCGCTTTCGCTGCAAGAGCTTCAGGAACGAATCGAGCATGAGACGCGAGCGGCTTAGCGTCGTCGCGAACGAGCAGGTCGGGTCATACACGCTGCTGCGTATCGCGCGCGGCGGCGTGGAGCCTGGCATGCCCGGACAGTTCTTCATGCTCGAGGCACCCGGGCGCCTGCTGCCGAGGCCGATGAGCCTCTGCCTCGCGCCTCGCGGGGAGCTCGCTTTCCTCATCGATGCGATCGGGCCCGGAACCGCGGCCCTCTGCGAGCTCGACCGCGGCGATGCCATCCACGTGCTCGGTCCGCTCGGGAACGGCTTCGACCTCGTCCTGGAGCGCCCGCTGCTCGTGGGTGGGGGGATCGGGATCGCTCCGTTGCCCTACCTATCGGAAGCGCTTGGGCGGCCGCCCGCCGTGCTCGGTTTCCGTTCGGACCGGCACGCCGAGGCTGCGGAGCTCGTACCGAACGCCCAGGCCTGCGTGGAGCCGACCCTCGTGACGGAGCTGATCCCGGCAGGGATGGACGTCCTTGCCTGTGGGCCCGAGCCGATGCTGCAGGCGGTGCGCACGCTGGCCCCCGCGGCACAGCTCGCGTGGGAGGCGCCGATGGCTTGTGGGTACGGCGCCTGTTACGGCTGCGCGGTCGAGATCGACGGCGAGCTCAAGCGCCTGTGCGTGGAGGGGCCGGTGCTCCGTGCTGCTTAACGCCTCCGGGTGTCTCGATGCGCTCACTGCGCCTGACGTCGCGCGCAGCCTCGACGCGTTCGTGACGAAGACGGTCACGCCGCTGCCGCGCGACGGGAACACGCCCGTGCGTATCGCCGAAACCGACGTGGGGATGCTCAATTCCATCGGTCTCGCGAATCCCGGCATCGACCGCTTCATCACGCGCAACATCCCGCAACTCGCGGAGCTCGGCGTGCCGCTCTGGGTGTCGGTCGGCGGGTTCGAGACGGACGACTACGCCGACATCTGCTCTCGGCTGGACGATCACGCGGAGGTGAGCGTGATCGAGTTGAACGTGTCGTGCCCCAACGTCGAGGCGCCGGCCGAGAGCGCGGCGGAGATCGTCAGCGCGTCGCGGCTGGCGACGCGAAAGCCGTTGTGGGCGAAGCTCTCCCCAGCCGTGCCTGACATCGGGGAGGTCGCGCGCGCCGCGCAGGCGGCCGGCGCCGACGGCATTTCACTCGTCAATACGATCCGTGGGCTGAAACTCGACAGCACGACACTCCGCCCTGTCCTCGGCCCCGGCCAAGGAGGCCTCTCGGGGCCGGCGCTCAAGCCGATTGCCCTCGCCGCCGTCGCGACGTGCTATCGGGCGACGCAGATGCCGATCGTCGGTATGGGCGGGGTGCAGACAGGTCTCGACGCGCTCGAGCTCATCGCTGCGGGTGCGCAACACGTGGCGCTCGGAACAGTGCTCTTCGCCGATCCGGAGGCGCCTGCACGCGTGCGCGCGGAATTGCACGCCGCCGCAGCCGCGCGTGGATGGAACACATACGAAGATGCATATGCGATCGCTCATGAGGAGACGTTGTCCGCCCGGGCAACTCTCGATGAAAGGTCGAGCGTCTAAGCCTCAAAAAGCCTGCTCAGAACCGCAAACATAGCCGCTTGACCGTCGCAGGTCGCTTGTTAGACTCCCGCGCTCATGGTGTCGCCCAAGACCCAGGCCGAGGCACCGATTCGTTCGCTCGACCAACGCATGGAGGCGTTGAAGAGAGCGAATGACATCCGTGTCAGACGAGCCAGGCTGAAGAAGGATCTCAAGGACGGACGCGTCCAGATCGAGCAGATCCTCAGCAACCCTCCGGAATACGTGTCGACCGCGAAGGTATTCGACATGCTGATGGCGGTCCCGAAGTTCGGACGGGTGAAGGCGGCACGGTTCCTGAACATGTGCCGGATCAGTCAGTCGAAGACGGTGGGAGGCCTCTCCGACCGGCAGCGGTCTGAGCTGATTGGCCTCTTCCACCGTTAGGTACTACGTGCCGCGCTGCCCGTGCGCATACGCGGGAGCAGCCGATGCCTACCTCTGAAATGACCAATCGAGCCGAGCGAAGCCGCCACGGCGGAGAGGGGGCGCGAGCGCTGGTTCTCGTCGTTACTGGCACCTCGGGTGCCGGCAAAGGCACGCTCGAGAGGATCCTGCTCGAGCGGATGCCCGAAGTCGAGCTGGCTGTTTCCGCGACCACGCGCGGACAGCGGCCGGGCGAGCTGAACGGACGGGAGTACTGGTTCATCACGCCCGAAAAGTTCGAGCGGCTCGTGGAGGACGGAGAGTTCCTCGAATACGTCGACCTCCCGTGGGGTGCGCGGTCGGGCACGCTGCGCTCCGAGATCGACCGCATCCAGGCGAACGGAAGGGTGCCGCTGCTCGACCTCGAAACCGATGGCGCATTGCGCGTGCGGGAGACGATTCCCGGAGCGGTCACGATCTTCGTCGACGCACCGACATTCGACGAGCTCGAGCGTCGTCTGCGCGAGCGAGCGACCGAGAGCTCCGGCGAGATCCAGGTTCGACTCGACCTCGCTCGCAAGCAGCAAACGCTCAAAGACCGGTTCGATTACGCGATCGTCAACGACGACGTGGAGCGAGCGGCGCGCGAGCTGACGGAGATCGTCCGTCGGGAACTCCAGACCGCAGGTACCATGAGCCGTCCATGATCCATCCTCGCATCGATGAGCTCCTCGAAAACGTCGACTCGCGCTATGCGCTCGTCATC
>WNGJ01007292.1_pt1 | contig 19129 bp, 8 predicted proteins | sample 5400611 | NCBI WGS metagenome assembly WNGJ01 (sample SAMN13153375, study PRJNA577476) | soil metagenome | isolation source: 40 cm soil or saprolite under Garry oak tree replicate 1 | place: USA:California | collected 2016-06-15 | reverse complement strand
TTCGATGCGTCGACGATCGGTGCCATCAGGTTGCGACTCTCGTGGGCCGCGTCTTCCTTCAGGCGCGCGAGCGCCGACTCGACGGTCGCCGAGTCTCGGCGATCCCTGAGCGCCTGAACACGGGCGATCTGCTTCCCCTCGAGCGTCGGGTCGATCTTCAGGATCTCCAGCGGCTCCTCGTCTTCCTGCTCGTACCGGTTGACACCGACGATGATTCGCTGTCTCTGCTCGACCTCGTGCTGGTAGCGGAACGACGCCTCCGCGATCTCGCGCTGGAAGAAGTTCTCCTTGATCGCGGGTATGACGCCGCCGAGCTTGCGGATCCGGTCGAAGTAGTCGTACGCCTCGGCCTCGAGCCGGTTCGTCAGGTCCTCGACGTACCAGCTGCCGCCGAGCGGATCCGCCGTCCTGGTCACCCCGGTCTCGTGCGCAATCACCTGCTGCGTGCGGAGAGCCAGCCGGACGGCATTCTCGGTCGGGAGCGCCAGCGCCTCGTCGAAGGAGTTCGTGTGGAGCGACTGCGTCCCGCCGAGGACCGCCGCCATCGCCTCGAGCGCCGTGCGGACGATGTTCACCTCCGGCTGCTGCGCGGTCAGCGAGACGCCGGCGGTCTGCGTGTGAAAGCGCATCAGCCACGAACGGGGGTTCTTCGCTCCGTAGCGTTCCTTCAATTCGTGCGCCCAGATCCGCCGGGCGGCGCGGTACTTCGCGATCTCTTCGAAGAAGTCGAGATGCGCATTGAAGAAGAACGACAGCCGAGGTGCGAACTCGTCCACGTCCAGCCCGCGCTCGAGCGCGGCCTCGACGTATGCAAAGCCGTCCGCGAGCGTGAAGGCGAGCTCCTGCGCCGCGGTCGAGCCCGCCTCACGGATGTGGTACCCGGAGATAGAGATCGGATGCCACAGCGGCATCTCCTGGGCGCAGAACTCGATCATGTCGATGACGAGCCGCATCGAGGGCTCCGGCGGGAAGATCCATTCCTTCTGCGCGATGTACTCCTTGAGGATGTCCGTCTGGATCGTCCCACGCAGCTTGGCGCGCGGGACGCCCTGCTCCTCCCCGACGCAGAGATAGAACGCGAGCAACATCGCGGCGGGGGAGTTGATCGTCATCGACGTCGATACTTCGTCGAGCGGAATGCCTGCGAAGAGGGTCTCCATGTCGTCGAGCGAGTCGATAGCGACGCCTTCCCTGCCGACCTCACCGACCGAGCGGTGATGGTCGGAGTCGTAGCCCATGAGCGTCGGCATGTCGAAGGCCGTCGAAAGGCCCGTCTGTCCGTGCTCTAGGAGGTACCGGAAGCGCTCGTTCGTCTCCTCCGCCGTGCCGAAGCCTGCGAACTGGCGCATCGTCCAGAGCTTCCCGCGGTACATGGACGGATAGACGCCTCGCGTAAAGGGATAGACGCCCGGATAACCGAGATCGCGTTCGTAGTCGATCTCGCCGCCGTCGGGCGTGTAGAGCGGTTCGTTCTCGAGACCGGAGATCGTCGAGAAGAGCTCACCTTGGCGCTCCGGCTTTGCGGCGTAGAGCTCACGCTTCCACGCGGCGGTCGCGCTCTCGGACCGCGCTCGCGGATCCTCGGTCGTGGCCATCCTTCGTTCGATTCTACGGGCGCGATTCCGGCTCCTGCTGTCCGACCTCTCTGCCGATAGTCGTCGCGTGGAGAAGATTGTGGCAGTTGTCATTTGTTCGGTCCTGGCGCTCTCAGCCGCGGGCGCGCCGGCGGCTGCGACGAACCACGGCCTGCTCCGGGAGGCGTCGAACCTCTCCGGCCTCCCGGTCCACCGGGTCGTCCCGGAAAGGATGCTCGCGCGTGCGCAGTACGACTCCGCAATCCTGCGCGCCGCCAACCGGGAGTACCCGCGCTCGCTCCGGAGCACCGACGCCGCACTGTACGCGCGGCTCGGGCTGATGAGCCGCGTGCCGCAGGCCCGACTTGTGTCGACGAGCCAGTCGTCCCGCGCTTGGTACGACCCGGCTGCGCGCAGACTCCTGCTGCGGCGCACACCGTTGCCGCAAAGGGCACGGATCGTGAACGAGCTGGTGCGAGCCCTCGTCGACCAAAACTTCAACCTCCGGCGAGTCGTCGGATTGCGGCTGCGCGACCGAGACCGTGCGCTCGCTGCGAAGGCCATCGTGGACGGTACCGCTGCGCTCACCTCGGGCGTTGGCGGGAGCCCTGTACGCGGAACTCCGCTCGAGCGTTTCTTGCAACTCGAATTGGGTCTCGATGCGGGGAAGGCTCTCGCGAAACAGTTGCGCTACATCGGCGGGTCCAGCGCGCTTGCAAGCGCACTGCGGTCGTTTCCGCAAACGACCGAGCAGCTGCTGCACATCGACAAGTTTCTCGAGCGCGAGCCCGCACTCTTGGTCCCGCTTCCAACTCGGATCGGCGACTGGAAACTCAGCACGTCCGAGACGTTCGGAGAGCTCGACGTTCGCGGTCTGCTTCTGACGTTCGGCGTTTCGAACGCCGGCGCTACTGCTGCAGGCTGGGGCGGCGGCCGCGCAGGCCTCTACGTCTCACCGACGGGAGAGACAACTGCCGCCCTCGTTCTCCGGTGGGACACGATCGAAGATGCGACGGCCTGGCGCGACGCCGTGACGAGCTACGTCGGCGCCGCGTTCCCGGGCGCGACGGTGAACGATTGCCCGCCCCTCGACCACTGCTGGTCGGGCGCGTCGACCCTCGCCTCCGGGGTGCTGGGAACTACGAGCGTCTTCTCGAGCGGACCCGGTAGCGCCACCCTCGCCGCGGCTCTGTTCGCCCGCACGTAACCCTCGACCGGAGCCTTAGGCTCGCCGATTCCTTCGGCAGCGTCAGAACTTGCATTGGGCGGTGCGCTCCTCGGTGATCTACGGGGTATGGAAGAAATGTGCAGATTTCAGTACCCCAGAGGGGGGATTCGACGAAAATAGATACCCGTTAGAACCACGAAACGCTTCATGGAGCCGGGCAAGAACGCCGATTCCTCCAAACGGAGCCACGTGTCGGCGACGGCGCGTGGATGGAGAATATGGCGAGCTTCCCGGACCTGCGGCCTCATCGGCGCTCGGCGAAAGCCGAGTGCTCGGCCGCGTCCAAGAGCAGGACTCGCCTCCTCCTCGTGGTCTCCACCGCGCTCCTGATCACAGCCTTTGTTGCCGTCACCGAGCTCGCCACTCTCCGCGGCCCGAAGGCACTCGACACATCGGCACTCCTGACGAGGGAGCTGGGTCCGCCGCTGGACTCCGCGCCCCTCGTCAGGAAGCCGGCTCACGACCTCAAGGTCTCGATTTCGCCCCAGGGGTTCCGCGTCGAGCGAGGTCCACACTCGCTGGGCCTGGCGCTCCTCGGAGGGAAGCCGCAGCACGTCACCTCGTTCAAACACGGGATCTCGACGAAGACCGATTTCGGTCGCGCCGTGGTCGCCGTCTCTCCGAAGAAGACCGAGCAGTACCTCGTCGTCGACAAGCATCACGGGACGAAGACATGGAGCTGGCAGCTCGACACCGCCGGCCTCACACCAAGGGTTGGCGGCGACGGCTCCGTCGGCTTCATCGCCGGCCATCGCCTGACGAACAGGTTCGTGATCGCAGCCCCGAAGATTCTCGATCTTCGCGGTCGCGACATCTCGCCGCAGGGCTTGCGCTGGGACGTCGCTCGTCGCGAAGGAAGATGGTCGCTCCAGCTCGCCTTTGACGACAGCAAGCTCGCGGCGCCGTACGTCATCGACCCGGCGTCGTACAACGTCGGTGCGGGCACCACCGGGCCCACGGTTGCGGCCGCGAACATCGCCCTCGCCGTCCCCGCCAGCGTGAAGCTCGGCGACCTGCTGATCGCACACGTGACCTGGAAGGGCGGGACGAACATCACCGCTGCGCAGCCCGGAGGCTGGACGCAGCTCGACCAGACACGGAACGACGGCGTGAACATCGGAGCCCAGGTCTGGTACAAGAACGCGTCGGTCGCCGACACCACGGGCGGCACTTACACCTGGACGTTCACGCCGAACGCGATCGGGACCGGCGGCATCGCCGCGTATACCGGAATCGACAAGTCGGTCGCACCCCAGGTCTCCCAGCTCGTTACGACCAACGTCAACGACCAGGTCACGTACTACCCGGCGATCACGCCCGCAACCAACGGTGCCCAGGTCATCTCGGTGCTGGGCTTCAACGAGACGACCGCGAACAACCTGACGCCGCCCCTGGCCGTCGGCGGCGTCGTCGGGGCCGCTGGCACGAATACCGACCGGTGGGAGACCGCCAACAGCGGCCACATCGCCTCCGAGCTCTCAGACTTCACGCAGCTCGCTGCAGCGGCCGTCAACAGCAACGGCGCAAACACGCTCAACCCCGGTCTCGGCAAGAAGGTCTCCCACGTCGCTTTCCGCATCGCGCTCAAGGCAGACGTGACCAACCCGACCAGCAGCTTCTCGCTCGTCTCGGTCTCGCCGGCCGGCTCGGCTTACTACTCGGGATCGGGGACGACTGTCTGGTATCGCGGCACCGGTCCGAACTGCGCGGCCGAGGTTCAGGTCGCCGGCAAGTGTTCGTTCGCGATCCGGAACTCCGTCGCCGACGCCGCTTCGGGGCCCGCCGCGAGCCAGTTCAGCGCGCGCGTGGGCGCCGGGACGCATTGACCCTTCACGAACAGCACGGTTAGCACCCCAGCCGGCGGGCCGTACGACTCGAACTTCCTCGCCTGGTCGACCGGTGCGGTCGAGGCGCCGACCGATGCCGTTATCGCGGCCGATAACGGCGGCAACACCGATACCCCAGGCACGACGCTGACGTTCACGAACGACGTCACAGGCCCGGCAGTCCCTGCTCCCACCGTGGCCGCCCAGTACTACACCAGTCTGTCCGTGCCTGTCTCGACCGGCGGCGAGACCGACACCGGCGGCTCCGGCGTCAACGCGTCGTCGATCACCGTCCAGCGCGACGCGATCGGACTCTCAGCGGGCGCCTGCGGCGCCTTCACCGGTAGCTGGTCGAACGTCACCCTCAGCGGCGGCAACGACACCACCGTCACCAACGGCAACTGCTACCGCTACCGCGAAGTTGCCGCCGACAACGTCGGCAACTCCACCAACTCCAGCGCCAGCAACACCGCCAAGGTCGACAGCGTCGCCCCGGCGAACAGCCTCTCGCTCACCTCGGGGTCCCCCGCGGGCGCGTCTTACAAGAGCGGCAACACGATCTTCTACCGCGGCGCCGAGTCCGGCGGCGGCTCGTTCAAGATCAGAAACGCCGTCAGCGACGCCGCGTCGGGCCCCGCCTCCAGCGCCACCGCAGCCCTCGGCGGTACGACCACCGGCTGGACCCACACCCCCTCCACGGTCAACACCCCCGCCGGCGGTCCCTACGACTCGAACACCTTCACCTGGACGCAGAACACCAACAGCTCGCCCACCGAAGTCGTCACTGCAGCCGACGCCGCCGGCAACACCACCGCAGCCGCCACCCTCACACTGACCGACGACTCGACAGCGCCGACAGTGAGCGCGCCGAGCGTGACCGCCCAGTACTACACCAGCCTGTCAGTACCGGTCACCATCAACACCGGCTCGGCCACCGACGGCGGCTCCGGCGTCGACGCCACCACCAGCATCCTCCAACGCGAATCGGCCAGCCTCTCCGCCGGCACCTGCACCTGGAGCGGTACCTGGTCGAACGTCACCCTGTCAGCGGGCAACGACACCACCGTCACCAACGGCAACTGCTACCGCTACCACGAGCTACTCAGCGATCACGTCGGCAACCAGGGCACCTCCGCCAACTCCAACACCGCCAAGATCGATACGAGCGCGCCCTCGACGCCGACGCTCGCTTTCGGCGGCCTCTCCAGCAATGGCTACTACGACGGTGCCGGCACCTTCTGGTTCCGCCCCTCCGCCGGCGGCACCGTCACCGTCACCGCGCTCTCCAGCGACAGCGAAAGCGGAATCGGCAGCTACACCTTCGGCACCCTCAACTCCAACGGCGGCAGCAACTGGGGCGGCAGCCAGACCGGCGACCACTTCGACTACACCTTCAACGCCAGCACCACCGCACCCACCACCTCCCGCACCGTCAACAGCACCAACGGCGCCGCCAGCAACAGCGCCAACGCCAGCTACAGCATCAACGCCGACACCACCGGCCCCTCGGTGCCCGCACCCACCGTCACCGCCGGCTACTACACCTCGCTCTCGGTGCCGGTCAGCCTCGGCTCGGTCACCGACACCGGCGGCTCCGGCCCCAACGCCTCCACCTACGTCGTCCAGCGCGACGCGATCGGGCTCGCGGGCGGCAGCTGCGGCGCCTTCACCAACAGCTGGGCCACCGTCACCCTCAGCAGCGGCAACGACACCACCGTCAGCAACGGCAACTGCTACCGCTACCGCGAAGTTGCCGCCGACAACGTCGGCAACTCCACCAACTCCAGCGCCAGCAACACCGCCAAGATCGACGCTCAGAATCCGACCAACTCGCTCACGACCAGCAGCGCCTCCCCGGTGGGCTCCGTGTACAGGAGCGGCGCCACAATCTATTACCGAGGCTCCGTCGCGGGCTCTTTCACGCTCACGAACGCGGTCAGCGACGGCGAGTCCGGCCCGGGCTCGTCGGCGACGGCGGCGCTGGGAGGTACGACGAGCGGCTGGTCGCACACACCGTCGACCGTGTCGACTCCGAGCGGCGGGCCATACGACTCGAACACCTTCAATTGGAGCGCCGGCACAACCAGCTCGCCGACCGAGGTCGTAACCGGCGCCGACACGGCGGGCAACACGACCGCCTCTGCGACGCTCACGTTCACGAACGACTCCGCCCCGCCTTCAGGCGGAGCGCTGACCGTCAACAGCGTTGCGGCAACGGGTGCCACGCCGGTGAGCTATGACACCGACGGGTCGTTCGCGATCGACGTTCGCACCGACTATTCCGAGGGAGGCGGCGAGTCGGGCCTTGCGTCGTCCAGTCTCGTGCGCACGAGCGCGTCCTTCTCTTCAGCGGACACGTGCGGTGCGTTCGGTTCACCCGTCACGCTGGGTGGCAACCCGAGCCAGAGCGGGCTCACCACCGGCTGCTACAAGTACAGCCTGACGGGCACGGACAACGTCGGCAACGCTACGTCGGTCGCGACGATCGTCAAAGTCGATACCGACAACCCGGTGGTGTCGCTGACCGATCCCGGCACTCCGCTGGCCGGAACGATCGCACTCGACGCCACGGCTTCGGATGCGTCGACGGGGATTCAGCAGGTTGTCTTCCAGCGAGCGCCGGCGGGCGGATCGACCTGGACGACGATCGGCACGGACGGCACAGCGCCCTTCACCGCGAGTTGGGACAGCACAGGCGTCTCGGACGGCCTGTACGACGTCCGCGCCGTCGCCACCGACAACCGCCGGGTGGACAACACTGCTCCGGACACGACGATCGACTCGAGCCCGTCGAGCCCGTCGAACGACGGCACTCCCACGCTGGCCTTCAGCTCTTCCGAATCGGGCTCGACGTTCCAGTGCCGCCTCGACGCCGGCAGCTGGTCGGCTTGCACCAGCCCCCACACGGTCTCGCCTGCGCTCGCCGAGGGCAGTCACACGTTCGACGTTCGGGCCACGGATGCTGCCGGCAATACGGACGGCTCTCCGGCGACCCGTACCTGGACTGTCGACCTGACGGCACCAAATACGACCATCGACTCGAGTCCTGCGAGCCCGTCGGGCAACACCACCCCCACTTTCACGTTCAGCTCCTCGGAGGGCGGTTCGACCTTCGAGTGCCGAACGGACGGCGGAAGCTGGACTGCCTGCACGTCGCCCGACACGATCTCGCCTGCGCTCGGCGAGGGCAGCCATAGCTTCGATGTGCGCGCAACCGATCAGGCCGGCAACACCGACACCTCTCCGGCGAGCCACAGCTGGATCATCGACACAGGCCCGCCGAACACAACGATCGATACCAGCCCCGGCAGCCCGTCGGGCGACGCCACGCCCACCTTCACGTTCAGCTCGAACGAGTCCGGCTCGACGTTCGAGTGCCGGATCGACGGCGGCGGCTGGAGCTCGTGCTCGAGCCCACACACCCTTTCCGCGCTCGGCGAAGGGAGTCACATCTTCGACGTGCGCGCAACCGATGTCGCCGCCAACACCGATCCCACTCCGGCGAGCTACACATGGGCCGTCGATCTGACGGCTCCCAATACCACCATCGATTCGGCGCCGGGCGATCCGTCGAACGACGCAACCCCGAGCTTCTCGTTCAGCGCCTCTGAGCCCGGCTCCACTTTCGAGTGCCAGATCGACGGCGGCGGCTGGAGCTCGTGTTCGAGCCCACACACCCTGTCCGCGCTCGGCGCAGGCAGCCACAGCTTCCAGGTGCGCGCCACCGACCAGGCAGGCAACACCGACGCAACTCCGGCCAGTTCAACCTGGACGATCGACCTGACGGCCCCCGACACGACGATCGACTCCGGTCCGCCGAATCCTTCCGGTAACACGACGCCGACGTTCACCTTCAGCTCCACCGAGACCGGCTCGACGTTCGAGTGCCGGATCGACGGCGGCGGCTGGTCGGCTTGCGCGAGCCCCGACACGATCTCGCCTGCCTTGGCCCAGGGAAGTCACACCTTCGACGTACGGGCAGTCGATGCGGCTGGGAATGCCGACGGCAGCCCGGCCAGCCACACATGGATCATCGACACGGGTGCACCGACCGTGACGATCACGGATCCCACGACCTACCTCAACGGCTCCGATCCCAATAACTACGTCGTGACGGCATCGACGCCAGATAGCGACGTGGCGCGGGTCGACTTCTTCGAATGCTCGGACGAGAGCGCGAGTTGCGGGACCGGCTCGTGGATTCAGTTTGGTACGGACAGCAGCTCTCCGTACTCGGCAACCTGGTCGACGCCCGCCTTCGACGGACTGAAGGCGATCCGGGCAGTTGCCGTCGACGCGGCGAGCAATACCGGCCAACACGTCCAGAACATCACGATCGACCGCACAGCGCCGACCGGCGTGACCGTCGGCTACCCGAACGGGTACGTCGTCGGGTCCTACGCGATCACGACGAGCAACGGGTCTGACCCCGACGTGAACGCGTCGACCGGTTCGCTCCAGCGTGAGACCGGCAACCTCGCGAACAACGCCTGCTCGTCGTACGGGGCCTGGGTCGCCGCGACAACGACGGACACTCTGGCGTCCGGCAAGTGCGCGGCGTATCGCTACAGCGTGCGCGACAACGCCGGCAATCTCGCCGTGGCGACATCCTCCAACGAGACGAAGTCGGATACGAGCGCACCGACCTCGGCTCTCAACGATCCGGGCGCAAACCTGCGCCAGACGATCACGCTGAGCGCAAACGCGAGCGACACGGACGGCTCCGGCGTCGACTCGGTCGCGTTCCAGCGCCGACCCGCCGGTGGCGGCTCGTGGACGACGATCGCTGCGGACGGCTCCTCCCCCTACTCCGTCTCCTTCGACACGACGAGCCTCGGCGACGGCCTCTACGACTTCCGCTCGGTCGCGACCGACACCGCCGGGAACGGCGAGGCATCCCCGACTGTCGTCGCCAACCGCCGCATCGACAACACGGCGCCGAGCGCCACGATGGTGAGCCCCGGCAATCCTGTCGGCGGAACGGTAACCCTGACCTCGAACACGAACGACACCGGCGGTTCCGGCGTCGCGACCGTCGCCTACGAACTCGCGCCGAACGGCGGCAGCTTCAACAGCCAGCCCGCGTCCTGGGACACGACGCTCGCCTCCGACGGCCTCTACGATCTGCGCGTCCTCGCGACCGACGTTGCCGGCAACACGACGACCTCGCCCACCGTCACGACGCGTGTCGACAACACCCCGCCTGCGCTCACCTTCTCGAGCCCTGTCACCGGGACGATCGTCAGCGGCACGGTCAACCTGGTCGGAAGCGCTAGCGACGCCTCGCCTGCGAGCCCACTCGTCACCTTCGCCTACAAGCTGCACAGCGATCCGCCGAGCGCTTACGCGGCGACCGGGTCCTCCTGGAACACGGCAACCCTGCCGGCCGGTGACGGGCTCTACGATCTCCGGGCGCGCGCCACCGACGACGCAAGCAACGCCGCCAGCGTCGAGAATACGAGCATCCTCGTCGACAACGCGCCTCCGACCGTCTCGATCACGGCGCCGGCCGCGGCAATCAACGGCTCGCTTCCGAGCCCGACCACGTTCGCCGCCAATGCGAGCGATCCGGCGGGCAGCGGCGTGGCTCAGGTTCAGTTCTTCGAGTGTTCGGACCAGAGCAACGACTGCGCGACCGGCATCTGGAGCCCGCTCGGAACGGTCCCGGCGCCGGGGCCCTACAGCGTCTCCTGGTCGATCCCGGCGGCCGACGGCAACCACGCGCTCGCAGCGGTTGCGACCGACAACGCGGGCCATCCGGCCACCGCGATCAGGAACGTCAACGTCGACCGCACGGCGCCGAGCACGACCATCCTGACCAAGCCTTCGGATCCGTCCAACGCCGCGATTCCGTCGTTCACGTTCGACTCGAGCGAGGCCGGCTCGTCCTTCGAGTGCAGGGTCGACGGCGGATCGTTTGCGCCGTGCACCAGCCCGCACAACGTCACGGGCATCGCCGACAACAACCACACCTTCGAGGTGCGCGCGACCGACCCGGCCGGCAACACGGACGCGACGCCCGCTACGTGGACGTGGCATCGCGACACGAGCGATCCCACCGGCACGCTGAACAATCCGGGGGCCAACATCCGGCAGACGGCCACCCTCACCTCGACCGAGACGGACCCACCGGCAAACGGCTATGCGTCGGGGCTGCAGTCGGTCGCCTACGAGTATTCCGCCGACGGAACGACGTGGGCTCCGATCGGCACCCTCAACTCCGCGCCGTTCGACACGATCCTGTGGAACACCGCGGGAGTCGCCGACGGCGTCTATCAGCTCCGCATGGTCGTGCGCGACGTGGCCGGTAACACCACCACGTCCGCAGCGGTGCCGAACGTTCGCATCGACAACACGGTGCCGACGACGAGCCAGAACGACCCCGGCCAGTACCTCCGCACGACGAAGACGCTCACCGGGTCGGCCGCCGACTCCGGCTCCGGCATCGATCACGTCGACTTCCAGCGCGCACCGACGGGCAGCGGATCGTGGACGACGATCGCGACCGACTCCACCCCCGCCGACGGCTTCCAGGCCGGCTTCGACACGACGAGCGTCGCCGACGGGCATTACGACTTCCGGACGGTCGCATACGACGTCGCCGGAAACCAGGCGGCCGCGACAGCGGTCACCGACCGGCTCGTCGACAATACGGTGCCGACCGCGACCATCAACAGTCCTGGTCCGTACCTGCGCGGCGCCGTCAACCTCACGTCTTCCACCGGCGATCCGGGCGGAGCGAACGCCTCCGGCGTCGTGACCGTCGCCTACGAGTACTCGACGAACGGCGGCGGCACCTGGCAGTCGACCGGTGCCAGCTTCAACTCCAACTCGGTTCCCGACGGGAACGTCGACCTCCACGTCGTGGCCACCGATGCGGCAGGCAACACGACGACCTCGGCAGCGGTCACGAGCCTCGCGGACAACACGAAGCCCGCCACGACGGACAACGCTCCGAGCGGCTGGCAGTCGAGCCCGGTCATCGTCACGCTCACTCCGAGCGACGGCGGTTCCGGCGTCAACGTCACGGAGTACAGCGTGGACGGCAATCCGACGTACACCACAGGAACGAGCGTCTCGATTCCGGCCCCGGCCGACGGCTCGAATGACGGTGCACATACGATCGCCTACTTCTCGGCGGACAACGCCGGCAACATCGAGACGATCAAGAGCGCGACCGTTCTGATCGACGCGACGCCGCCGGCCTGCCCGTCCTGCTCGGCTGCTGACTACCTGCGGGGAACGGTCACGCTCAGCGCGGATCCAAGCAGCGGCGGGTCAGGGATCAAATCCGTCGCATTCGAGTACACGGATGCAGGCGGCTCGACCTGGCTGCCGATCGGCACCGACACCACGGGCCCCGGGCCGTACACGGCGGACTGGGACACGACGGCCGTGCCTGACGGCCACTACGACCTGCGCATCCAGATCACCGACAATGCGAACAACGTCACCACGACGAGCCTGCCGGACAAGGTCGTCGACAACACAGCGCCCAATGTCGCGCTCGTCGGCGCGCCTACCGAGGGCCAACTGGTCTCGGGGACGATCGCGATCGCCGCATCGGCATCCGACGCAACCTCGCCGATCGCCTCGGTCAGGTTCTTCGTGCGCGGCTCGCTCCTTGGCGCCGACACAACCGCACCGTTCTCGCTCATCTGGGACACGACGACGGGCGCCGACGGCGCCGCGACGATCCAGGTCGAGGTTGAGGACATGGCCGGGAACACGACGACCTCGCCGTTGCGGAACGTTTCCGTCGACAACGTCTCGCCCACGCCGACCCTTGCGGATCCGGGGCAGTACCTCAACGGCACCGTGTCGCTGTCGGCCTCGTCCGACCCGGATACGACCCAGGTCGACTTCGAGCGGCGGCCTGCCGGTGGCGGCTCCTGGGTGACGATCGCCAGCGACACGACGACGCCATGGGGCACCGCGCTCGACACCACCTCTCTGGCCGACGGGGTTTACGACTTCCGCGCGGTCGCAACCGACCAGACCGGCCATACAGGCACGAGCCCCATCCGCTCGAACCTCCGCGTCGACAACACGTTGCCTGCGGGATCGCTGACAACGCCTGCGAGCGGCGCCACCGTCGGCGGGACGAGCGTCGCACTCAGCGGCTCGTACTCCGACGGCGGCTCCGGCGTCGCCTCGGTGCGCTACGAGCTCCGGCCGACCGGCGGCGGCTCGTGGGCCACGATCGCGTCTTCGGCGAGTGCCCCGTTCGGCGCGAGCTGGGATGCGACGACGGTCTCGTCGGGCAGCTACGACATGCAGCCGGTCATCACGGACCGCGCCGGCAATACCTTCACCGGCGCGATGCACACGATCACGGTCGACGTGAGTGCGCCGACCGTGGTCCTCACGAATCCGGGTGCGATGATCTCCGGCTCGGTCACGCTCAACGCCACGGTCAGCGGCTCGGGCGCAACGCAGGTCGCGTTTGCAGCCACACCCGCCGGCGGCGCCTCCTGGTCGTCGCTCGGGACGGACACGAGTGCGCCGTGGAGCACGACGGTCGACACGCTGCAGCTCCAGGACGGTGTCTACGACCTACGTGCAACCGTCTCGGACAACCTCGGCAACACGTCCTTCGACACCGTCTCCGGGATCAGGATCGACAACACGGCCCCGCGCGTCGTCTCGTCGACGCCCGGCGAAGGCACGACGGTGCCCTCGGCCAACGCCATCGGCCTCGTCACGAGCGAGGATGCGACGCCTCTCGGCGTGACACTCGACGGCAAGGCCACCGTCGCACCGGTCGTGAGCGGGACTCACATCGACTATGGCACCGGCCCACTCGGCCCCGGGGCGCACACGCTTGCAGGCGAGCTCCAGGACTCGTCCGGCAAGAGGGCGCCGTTCCGCGTCCACTTCACCGTGTGGACCGCGTCGAGCTCGGTCGCCCCGCCGGTCGACAAGAACACGACTGCGAGCTCGGCGACAACCGTGGAATCGGCAGACGGCTGGGCCTCGGCGACGATGCCGGCGAGCAACTGGTCGTCGTCGACCGGAGACTGGCTCGTCATCCGGATCACCCCGACGGCTGCGCCCACGGGCCTGACGAACGGCTACGGCGCCGGACCGATCGCGGTGGACGTCACCGCGCGCTGGGCGCTTGCAGGCACCGAGGTCCATCAGTTCAACCGGGCGATCAGCATCCTGCTTCGTTCAACCGAGAAGGGCCTCGTCCCCGCAACGTTCGAGAACGGTCACTGGCGCGTCCTCGCACGCGTCCCGTCCGCGGGCACGCTGCCCACCGGCTGGGAAGACGGCTTCTACACGGACGCTTCAGGGTTCCACGTGCTGACGACCCACCTCTCGTTGTTTGCGCTCCTGCGCGACCTCGAGGCACCGAACCCGCCGCAGAACGTGCGCGGCTACCTCGGCCCGACGGGTCTGACCCTGCGCTGGACGCCGGGCTCCGACAACAGCGGCACCTACGACTTCGTCACGGTGTTCTCCAACTCGACCGACGCCGGGCACTTCGGTGTCGACTACAACGCCGACACCATCGGCGGCTGGTCGCCCGGCGACACGCGCATCTTCCGATTGAAGGAGACCGATCTGGCGGGGAACGAGAGCACTCTGACGCCGGCGCTTCGCCCGGTGCCGTCGCTGATCGGCAAGACGCCCGACCAGGTCGCAGCATTGCTGGCCCAGCTCGGCCTCGAGGTCGGCACCATCACGATCGGCGGCACTGGCCCGGCAGGCACGATCACCGGCCCGGCAGGCCTTGTCCTCGCACAGGAGGGCTCCGCCATCGATCTGACCGTCGCGCCCGGCGGCGGACTGACGCGACTCGTGTTGAAGGTGACGACGGCGCCGAGGGCCAAGCCGGCCGTGCGGAAGAGCATCGCCGCTCGGGTCTCGTTGACTCGTGCCTCCCGCGTGACGGCGGAGCTCTTCAGCCCGCGGCGCGTCAAGCTGTACACGTGGCGCTTCTCGCTCCGGGCAGGCCGCTCGATCGTCAGGCTGCGCCTCCCGCCGCAGGTGCGCCGCCCCGGTGTCTACACGATGCGCTGGACCGCGCGCTCGGGTCGCGAGGCGATCTCACGCAAGATCACGATCCGCCTGATGGGCACGCGTAACGTGACCACCGTCCCGGCTCGAGTCGTGCTGGCGGGGCCCGCCGCCCGCGGCATCAACGGGACATTCCCGACTCAGAAGCCGAAACTCATCACGGCTTCCGGCATCGAGCCGACCTTCGACGCTGCTGCCAGCCGGCGTACCAACGTGCGCGTGATCGTGGTCGACGTCGACGCGTTCGGGGTCTCCCTCATCCGAGATCTACACGCCGTCTTCCCAGCGACGAAGATCGTCGCGCTCACGTCGGGCCCGAGACAGATGGCGGCTTCGCTCAAGGCGGGCGCGGCGATCGCGCTGCCCCGTTCGACACCCGCGTCAACGCTCGGCCGCCTGATCCAGAGACTGCTGGCGAAGCGCTCCAGCCCGGTCAAGTAGACGGGCCAGTCGCACCGAACGCGTTCAACCGCCGGGTTTCCAGAGCGGTTCGTCGCGACCGGCGGCGGCGTTCGCGGCCCGCGCTGCGATGAACAGGAAGTCCGACAGCCTGTTGAGGTAGGCGAGCACAAGCGGGTTGATCCCGTTTTCCTCGTTGGCCGTCAGCGCATCGCGCTCGGCGCGGCGGCAGGTCGTCCGCGCGACCTGCAGACGGGCGGCCGCCTCGGTACCGCCGGGTAGGACGAAGCTCTTCAGCATCGGCACTTCGGCGTTGAACTCGTCGCAAAGCTGTTCGAGCCGATCCACTGCGGACTGGTCCACGCGGAGCCGGTCGGTCACGCCGAACGGAACGGAGAGATCCGCGCCGACGTCGAAGAGATCGTTCTGGATCCGGCCGAGCGGTGCGCGAAGACGCTCCGGGAGGCTTGGGTTCGCGAGGACGACCCCCAGCGCTGCGTTCAACTCGTCGACGGTCCCGAATGCGCCGATACGGCGGTCGAGCTTCGGCACCCGCGAGCCGTCGCCGAGCGACGTCTCCCCCGCGTCGCCTGCACGAGTGTAGATCCGGGTGAGCCGAACGGGCTCGTCACGCCGTCGAGAGCTCAAGCGAGCCTCGGCAAAATAGGCACGAACCTGGCACAGGTACGTGCGCCGAAAGGCGGTATCGTCGCTCGCAGAGGGTGGTGGGTGATAACCCCCACCCGGGTGGGGCTATGTACGCGCGTGTACAACAAGAGGCAACCCATCGTCAGCGAACCACCAGCGATCGTTCGGTCATGCCGAGGATGCTGCGGGCGATCACGAGACGCTGGATCTCGCTGGTGCCTTCATAGATCTCGGTGATCTTCGCGTCGCGGTAATAGCGCTCCACCGGAAACTCCTTCGTGTAGCCGTACCCGCCCAGGATCTGGATCGCCTCCGCCGTCTGCCGCCTGGCCATCTCCGACGCGAACAGCTTCGCCTTCGCACCTTCTTCCGTATGCCGGCGGCCCTGCTGCTTCAGCCACGCCGCGCGGTACACGAGCAGACGCGTCGCGTCGATCTCCATCGACATGTCCGCGAGCTTGTGCTGAATTGCCTGGAAGTCGCCGATGCGATGCCCGAACGCGCGCCGCTCCGCGGCGTACTCTCGCGCAACCTCGTAGCCGGCCTGCGCGATCCCGAGTGCCTGGGCCGCAATGCCGATGCGCCCACCGTCGAGGGTCCCCATGGCGACGCGGAAACCGCGGTTCTCCTCGTGGAGCAACCGGTCTCGACCGATCCGCGCGCCCTCGACGACGATGTCGTTCGTCGCGGAAGAGTTGAGGCCGAGCTTCTCCTCGTCCCGGGTCACACGCACGTGTTCCGCGTCGAGGATGAACGCGCTCACACCCCTGGCCCCTGCGATCTCGGGATCGGTGCGTGCAAACAGGATGAACGTCCCCGCGTGCCGGCCGTTCGTAATCCATTGCTTCGCCCCGGTGATCGTCCAGCCGTCACCGGCGGCTTCGGCCCTGGTGCGGAGCGCGCCGGCGTCGGAACCGGCCTCGGCTTCGGTGAGTGCGAACGCACCCAGTTGCTCGCCGCGTGCCAGGGGCGGCACGAAACGGGACTTCTGCTCGTCGGTCCCGTACGCCAGGAGGGGTAGCGTCGCCGCGCTCGTATGTACCGCAACGGTCACCCCGACGCCGGCGTCCGCGCGCGACAGCTCCTCGAGCACCAGGATGTACGAGAGAAAGTCTGCGCCTCCTCCCCCGTACTCCTCCGGCACGCAAACACCCATCAAGCCCAACTCCGCAAGCCGACCGTACAGCTCGCGGGGAAAATGGTGCTCCCGATCCCATTCGGCTGCGTGCGGATCGATCTCGGCTCGCGCGAACTCACGCGTCAGTGCCTGAATCTCGCGTTGGTCCTGCGTTAGGTCGAAGTCCACGTCGCAGGCGATGATACGTGGCGCCTTTCAGGCCTCCGGACCCGACGAGACAGGCTAGGCAGCGGCGAGATCGCGGCGGATCTCCCGCAGCGTGGGGTCGATCGTGACGAAGGCGTCGACGACGTCGGGATCGAACTGTCGTTTGCGCTGTTCGAGGATCTCCGCATGGGCCGCATTCCAGCTCATGGCGCGGCGATAAGGCCGATGGCTCGTCATCGCGTCGAGCGCGTCGGCGACGGCGAAGATGCGCGCACCGAGAGGGATCTCGTCGCGGACGAGGCCGTCCGGATATCCGCGCCCGTCCCAGCGTTCGTGGTGGGAGCGAACGATCTTGAGTCCGTCGCCCTTGAGGAAGACGACACCCGAGAGCATCGCCTCGCCTAGGACGGTGTGCGTCTCCATCTTGCGCCGCTCCGCCAAGCTGAGAGGGCCGGGCTTCAGGAGGATCCCGTCCGGGATCCCGATCTTGCCGACATCGTGAAGGAGGAAGCCGTATGCCGTGCTCTCGTTACGTACCACCGCCTGGCCGACGGCCTCGGCAAGAGCGGTGGCGTACCTCTGGACGCGCTGCGAGTGGGCGCGCGTGCCCGTGTCCTTCGACTCCAGCGCGCTCGCGAGGGCCGAGACCGTTTGGAGGTAGGCGCTCTGCAACAGCTCGCGTTGGCCGCGCTCGACCTCGAGCATGTGTCGCAGGTCCCGCGCGTAGAGCAGCAGCTCCTCTTCGGGCCCTCGACTGTGTTTCTTCGTCGCGCGGAAAGGAACGCCGGACAGGCCGCCGGCCAACCGTTCGGCAACGGAAAGCAGCTCGAGCGGGCTAAACGGCTTGCGCACGAAGGCGTTGGCTCCAGCTTTCTTCGCTGCCTCGGCGCCGCGCTCCGAGCCGGTCAAGAGGACGATTGGGATGTCGCGGGTCGCGGGCGCCGACTTCAGCTCGGTACAGAGCTCGAGCCCGGTCGTCCCAGGCATGTTGATGTCGAGGACGATCACGTCCGGCCTGGCTCTACGGATCTTCCGGCGCGCAGCGACGGCATCCTCGGCTTCGACCACGGCGACGTCGGCGACCTCGAACGTCGTCCTCAACAAGGTGCGAAGCGCAGGATCGTCGTCTACCAGCAGGATCCGCAACGCGCGGTGCCTCCCTTCCCAGAACCTGTGTGCTCTTGTCGGCACGTGGCTCGACGGACTTGAGCCCTCGTGGAGGAAGACCGGTTTCCGGGCGAAAACCCTGCGCAGACCGGTTTTTATGAGTTTCTACGAATACTCGTAGAAACCAGAACCGCTCTTTCGGCCCAGTTTCCCGGCGCCGACGAGCTCCCGCAGACGGGGGCAGGGCGAGTAGCGGTCATCCCCAAGCCCCTCCTCCAATACCTCCATGATCGCGACGCACGTGTCGAGACCGATCAGGTCGGCGAGCGCCAAAGGGCCGAGCGGGTGCGCGAAACCGAGCTTGGCGATCGTGTCGATCGCCTCCGCTTCGGCGACGCCGTCGTGCAGCGCCCAGACGGCTTCGTTGATGAACGGCATGAGGATGCGGTTCGAGACGAAGCCGGGAAAGTCGTTCGCGACAGCAGGGGTCTTTCCGAGTTCGCGCGCCAGCTGAGTGATCGCTTCGGCCGTCGCGTCCGACGTCTCGCGGGCGCGGACGATCTCGACGAGCTTCAGGACGGCCACCGGGTTGAAGAAGTGCATCCCGATCACCCTGTCCGGACGCCCGGTCGCGGCAGCCAGCGACCCGATCGGGATCGAGGAGGTGTTCGACGCGAGCACCCCCTCGGCCGACAGCTCGGCATCTGTTCGACGGAAGATCTCCTGCTTCACCTCCGCGTCCTCGACCACCGCCTCGATCATCAGGTCCGCTTGCAGGAAATCCTCTACGGGCTCGATGCGCGCCAACACCTCCTGCGTCGGGGGACCGCCCTTCTCCTCGAGCTTCGCGACGCTCGTTCGGATCGCCTCGAGCGCGCGATCGGTCGCACCCGGCTGCGCGTCCTGCAGCGACACGCGCCGCCCCGATGCCGCAACGACCTGGGCGATGCCGGCACCCATCTGGCCCGCTCCCACGACAAGGACATGCTCGAACTTCATCGTCCCCTACACCTCGATCAGCAGCGCATCTCCCTGG
>WNGJ01002880.1_pt1 | contig 19129 bp, 14 predicted proteins | sample 5400611 | NCBI WGS metagenome assembly WNGJ01 (sample SAMN13153375, study PRJNA577476) | soil metagenome | isolation source: 40 cm soil or saprolite under Garry oak tree replicate 1 | place: USA:California | collected 2016-06-15 | reverse complement strand
GGCCACCGCGCTGACCACCTACTCCTACCGGCTGGAACACGCCCGGCAGGCCGCGTTCCTGACCGCGCTGGACAAGGCCGCCCTCGCGGCCGGGCTCGCCCAGGGCGAAGCGCTCAACCTGGACTTCCACGCCGTCATGCACTGGGGCGAGGACCCGGTGCTGGAGAAGCACTACGTGCCCCGCCGGTCCCAGCGCACCCGCTCGGTGCTGACGTTCTTCGCCGAAGACGCCGGCACCCGCACGCTGCTGTATGCCAACGCCGACCTGTCCAAGGCCAGCCAGAACCGGGAAGTCATCGCGTTCGCCGACCACTGGAAGGCCGTCACCGGGTCCGACCCGGCGCTGCTGATCTTCGACTCCAAGCTCACCACCCAGGCCGTGCTGGCCGAGCTCGACGACCGCCAGATCGGGTTCATCACCCTGCGCGCCCGCCACCCCGGCATCACCAAGACCCTGGCCGCACTCCCGGCCAGCGCCTGGAAACCCATGACCCTCGGCCGGGCCGGCGGCAAGACCCGCCGCATCAAAGTGCATGACGACCCCGCCGCGACCCTGTCGGCCTACCCCCGGCCGATCCGCCAGCTCGCCGTCACTGGGCTCGGCCACGACCAGCCCACCTTGCTGATCACCAACCGGCCCCAGCTCCCGGCCCGGCAGGTCATCAGCTCCTACGCCCGGCGGATGAACATCGAGCAGCGCCTCGCCGAAGCCATCCAGTCCTTCAGCCTGGACGCCCTGGCCGGCGCGGTCCCGCTCAACGTCGACCTCGACGTCGTGCTCTCGGTCCTGGCCCACACCCTCTGCGCCGCGCTGCGCCGCCGCCTGCCCGGCTACGCCACCGCCACCCCCGACACCCTGCAGCGCCGGTTCCTCAACACCGGCGGCATCATCGAAAACGACCGCAGGCAGACCACCATCCGGCTGGCCCGGCGCACCTACTCACCCATCCTGCGCCAGGCCACCCTGCCCGAAACGATCACTGTGCCATGGTGGGGCGGCCGGACCCTCCGCTACCAGTACGACTGACCAGACTGGGGGCCAATTCGCTTAGTGAAAATCGGCGTTAGCGAGTCTTTGTTGCGCTCATGCTGTCGATGGCAGATCCGACCCTAGCGGCCGATTCACAGGCCGAGGTACAACCTCCGGATGCGGGGGTTGCCGCGCAGTTCAGCGGACGTTCCCGTCAGGGCGATCTCGCCGTTCTCCAGGACCAGGCAGTGGCTGGTCGCCTCGAACGTCAGCATCGCGTTCTGCTCGACCAGCAGCAAGCTCAGGCCGTCAGAGCGCAAACGCTGCAGCGTCGACCCGATGACCTCCACCAGCTTGGGCGACAGCCCCATGGACGGCTCGTCTAGCAGCAGGAGCACCGGCCTGGCCATCAGCGCCCGGCCGATGGCCAGCATCTGCTGCTGGCCGCCGGACAGCGCCCCGGCCAGCCGCCCGCGCATCTGCGCGAGCACCGGGAACAGCGAGTACACCTCGCCGAGGGTCTCCCGCGTCGCCGCGTCCCAGCGCCGCGCGTACGCGCCGAGCGGCACGTAGCCGATGCCCAGCCGCACCATGTTCCGCGCGGGAACCCGGGAAAGGTCGTGCGAGCCGAACCGCACCACGCCGCCCGCCCGCGGCACCAGGCCCATCAGCGCCCGCAGCGTGGACGTCTTGCCGGCCCCGTTCGCCCCGATCAGGCCGACCGACTGCCCGGGCGCCACGGTGAAGCCGACCGACCGGACCGCGGACACCCCGCCGTACCGCACCACGAGGTCCTCCACCACGAGCGCAGCACCAGCATTCACGACGGCGCCTCCGTCCACTGCGGCACCGCCGACGTGCCCAGGTAGGCCTCCAGCACGGCCGGATCGCGGGAAACCTCAGCTGGTGCCCCCTCGGCGATCACGGTCCCGCTGTCGAGCACGACCACCCGCGAGCACAGCGACATGACCAGGCCCATGTTGTGCTCGATGAGCACCACCGTGACCCCGCTGTCCCGGATGGACCGGACGATCCCGGCCAGCTGCCGCTGCTCTTCCCGGTTCAGCCCGGCGGCCGGCTCATCCAGCAGCAGCAGCCGCGGCGCCGCCGCCATGGCCCGGGCCAGCTCGAGCCGGCGCTGGATCCCGTACGGCAGCGCGCCCGGACGCGCCCTCGCGAACTGCGAAAGCCCGAACGAGCCCAGCAGCTCCGCAGCCCGCAGCCGCAGCGACCGCTCGTGCCGCCACACCCCGAACGGCCAGCAGACGTACCGCCAGCTCCACCACGAGCGGGTCCGGTCCAGCGCCACCAGCAGGTTCTCCCGCACGGTCAGGTTGCCGAACAGCCGCAGGTGCTGGAACGTCCGCGCCACCCCGAGCCGCGAGATCCGGTAGGGCCGGGCCCCGGAAACAACCCGGCCATCGAGCACGACACGCCCGCCCGACGGCCGGTAGAGGCCGCTGATCACGTTGAACAGCGTGGTCTTGCCCGACCCGTTCGGCCCGACCACGCCGAGGATCTCGCCGCGCCGCACGTCAAACGAGACGCCGCCCACCGCGGTCACCCCCCGGAACCGCTTGACTAGCCCGGACACCTCCAGCAGCACCCCGGAGCCGGATGCAGGAGCAACGGGCAACGGCTGGAAGGGCTCTAGGGACATCGAGGGAGCCGAGCGGCGCCGACCCCACCACGAAGCGATCCGCCCGGGGATCCCTACCAGCCCGGAAGGCGCGAACACCACCACCAGCACGACCAGCAGCCCGTACCCGAGCTGCGCGTACGCGGCCAGGTTGATCAGCTCCTGCTGGGCGATGGTGAGCGCGATGGCGCCGGTCACGCAGCCGGCCAGCGACCGTCGGCCGCCGATGATGACCATGGCCAGCAGCAGGAACATGTTCGCGATGCTGAACGTCTCCGGCGCGATGTAGTGGATGAGCCCGGCGTACAGCACCCCGGCCACCCCGCCGTACACGCTGGCCAGCACGAACGCGATCATCCGCAGCACGCCGATCTCGGCGCCCGAGGATCCCGCCGCCAGCGCGTCATCCCGCATCGCCCGCATCCGGCGGCCCAGCGGCGTGCGCACCACGAACAGCCCGAACGCGAGGCCGGCGGCCAGCACCACCAATTCCAGGTAGTAGTACAGGTACTGGCTCGACAGGTCGATGCCGAACAGCGGCGGCGTCGGGATCCCGGAGATGCCCGAGTCGCCCCCGGTCACCGGCGCGTTGGTGATCCAGTCGACGAACGCGACGGCCAGCCCGAGCGTGACGATCCCCAGGTAGTGCGACTGGATCCGCAGCGCCGGCGTTCCCACCACCAGCCCGGTCAGGACCGTAGCCGCCACCGCCAGCAAGCCGGCGACCCAGAAGCCGTACCCGTCGTGCGTGGTGAGGATCGCGGTCACGTACGCGCCGACCCCGAAGAACGCGATCTGCGCCAGGTTGACCTGCCCGGCGATCCCCAGGACCAGCCCCATGCCCACCGCGAGCAGGGCGAACAGCAACGCCGTGTCGGCCACGCTGATCCAGTAGATGTCCAGCTGGTACGGCAGCAGCCACGCCAGCACCGCGAGCAGCGCCAGCCCGAGCCACCGCCGCCGCTCCCAGAGACGAGCGCTCACGCCCGGTTCACCGTCTTCTCCCCGAAGATCCCGGTCGGCCGGATCATCACCAGCACCGTGAACACCACGAACGTGACCAGGTCGGAGTAGCCCTGGAAGGACTGGGCGGCGAACGAGCCGATCACCCCGATGCCCAGGCCGCCCACGATCGCGCCCGGGATGCTGCCGAACCCCCCGAGCACCGCCGCCGCGAAACCCTGGATGCCCAGCGAGTCACCCATGGTCGGGCTGACGTACAACATCGGGCCCGCCAGCGAGCCGGCCAGCGCGGCCAGCCCGGCGCCGATCCCGAACGCGATCGCGTTGCTCCGCCCCACGTGGATGCCGGCCGCGGTGGCCGCCTCGTGGTCCATCGCCACCGCCTGCATGGCCACGCCCCGCTTGGTCCGCTGCAGGAACAGGGTCAGCGCCACCATGGCCACCGCGGTGACCGCGATCACCAGCAGGTCGTAGGCCGGGATGCGGACGCCGCCGAGGATGAGCGGGGCGGTTCGCACCGGGGAGGGCACGCCCCGCCCGGCCGAGGTCCAGATCAAGATGGCCGCCGCCTCGAGCGCGGTGCCCGCCCCGATCGTCCCGATCAGCATCAGGTCGAAGTCCTTGTTCTCCAGCGGGCGCAGCACCCGCTCGATCGCCAGCCCGACCACGCCGGTCACCACCATCGCGACCGGCACGGCCGCCGCGAACGGCAGCCGTGCCGACAGGTAGAAGGTGGAGGCCACGTACGCGCCGATCATCAGCACCGCGCCGTGCGCGAAGTTGACCAGGCCCATGGTCCGGTAGACCAGCGAGAAGCCCAGCGCGACCAGTGCGTACACCGCGCCGAAGCTCAGCCCGCTGACCAGCGTCTGGAAGAAGGACTGCACGAAGCCTCCAGCCTGGCGAAACTCCTAATTAACTAACTGGTTCAATCTTCCCATTCCTGATGATCCCGATGGAAGTGGCGAAGATCCCGACGCCCTGCTTGTTGTAGCTGAACGACCCGAGCAGCCCGTCGTAATGCACCGCGCGGATGGCGTTGGCCAGCGCCAGCCCGGTGCAGGCGTGGCAGGCCTTCAAGGCGGCGATCATCACCTCGGCGCCGTCGTAGGCCTTCGCCCCGTGCAGTTCGGGGGCGCTCCCGTACGCCGCGGTATAAGCGGCGGCGAACTTCTTCGCCGCCGCGCTGGCGTCATTGCCCAGGTAGGGCGAGCTGACGATGGTGCCGTTGGCGTTGCTCACGCCGGCCGTGGACAGGTACAGCGGCGTGCCGGCCGGGGCGCCCTCGGCGATGACCACGTTCATGCCGAGCGCCCGGGCCTGCTTGACCGTCAGCCCGGACTGCGCTTCCTCCGCCCCGATGAACAGGACCTGCGGGTTCTTGCCGCGGATGGCGGTCAGCGCGGGCGTCATGTTGGTCTGGTCCTGCGGCACGACCTTGTCCGCGACCGGGGTGACCCCCAGAGTCTTCAGCGAGGACAGGAACGCGTCGTGCTCGCCGGCCCCGTAGGAGTCGTTGTTGGTCAGCATGGCGATCTTCTTGTAGCCCTTGGTCTGCACCAGGTACTTGGCCAGCGTGGAGTCGTAGGTCAGCCCGGTCGGGCCGTTGAGGAACAGGTACGGGCTGCCCACCGTGAGCAGCTTGGTCGACTGGCCCGAGGTGATGTTGGGAATGTGCTCGGACTGCAAGATGGGCGCCATGGCCAGGGTGACCGCGCTCTCCGCGGTGCCGAGCATCGCGACGTCGCCCTGGCTGGCGATCTTGCGGGCCAGTTCGGTGCCGACGGTCGGGTCGCCCTGGTCGTCGAGCAGGGACAGGGTGATCTTCCGGCCGTCCACGCCGCCGGCCGCGTTGGCCTGGTCGACGGCCAGCTTGACCCCGCGGTACTCGAACTGGCCGAGATCGCTGGACGACCCGCTCTGCGCGTCCACCACGGCGATCTTGATCGGGCCCGACCCGGACCCGCTGCTGCTGCCGCCCGAGGCGGACGAGGACGAACTGCCCGGCGCGCTGCACGCCACGGCGGCCAGGCACACCACGGCGGCGGCGACCGCCGCGTGGCCCATGCGGTATCTGGACATGGTTCAGCCTCCGGATGAGGAAAAAGAGTGATCGGGGTGATCGAAGACACCGCGGTAGATGTCCGTGATGTTCCAGTGCCCTGGCGTCGGCACCGGCTCGTTGATCATCGGCACGTCGAGCACGGCCGGGCGTCGTCGCCCCAACCGCCGGCTCAGTGCCTCACTGAGCGCCGTCCGGAGATCGTCCGGAGCGGCGACCGGGTAGCCGTCGGCGCCGCATGCCCGCGCCAGCGCGGCGAAGTCCGGGCTGTACGGGTGGCCGTCCGGGTCGCGGAACTCGCAGCCGTAGCCAGAGCCGAAGCTGGCCGTCTCCAGGTCGGCGATGGTCCCGTGGGCGCGGTTGTTCATCACCACGAAGATCACCGGCAGCCCCTGCTCGACCGCCATCGGCAGCGCCGGCCATTGCGCGCTCATCCCGCCGTCGCCGATGAGAGCCACCACGGCCCGTTCGGGATCGTGAATACCTATGCCCACCGCGGCGGCCGGCCCGAAGCCCATGGTGGAGGCCCCGCCCGGCGTGATGAACCGGCCAGGCGCGGGCAGTTCGTAGCACTGCGCCACGCCGTTCTTGTTCCAGCCCACGTCGGTGACCAGCACCGCGTCGGCCGGCAGAGTGTCCCGCAGGTCGGCTAGAATCCGCTGCGGCCGCAGCGGGAAGGCGTCGCTGCGGCCCTGCTCCCGGGCGGCCGCGAAGGCGCGGGCCCGGGCCGTTCGGATCGTGTCCCGCAGGTTCCCCCGGGATACCGGGGCCGAACGGGTCCGGCTGACCGCCCTGGCGACCGCCGCCACGGCCAGCGCGGTATCCGCCACGGCGCCGATCTCGACCGGGTAGCTGCGGCCGATCTCGGCCGGGTCGATGTCGACCTGGATCAGCCGGGACGGCGGGAACCGCCAGGTGTAGTCCGGGTGCCATGAGCTGGCGTCGGTCTCGGCGAACCGGGTGCCGAGGGCCAGCACCACGTCGGCCTCGCGGGCGTAGCCGTTGGCCACCTCCAAGCCCCAGAACCCGGTCATGCCGAGCAGCAGCGGATGGTTGTCAGGGACGGTGCCCTTGGCCATCAGCGAATGCGCGACCGGGATGTCCAGGTGCTCGGCCAGGCCGGTCAGCGCGGTGCGCGCGGCCGGGTCGCGCAGCCCGCCGCCGATGTAGATCAGCGGCCGCTCGGCCTGGACCAGCAGCGCCGCGATCCGTTCCGCGGCGTCGGCGGGCAGCCCGGGCGGCGCGGCGTCGGCGGGCAGCGGGTACTCCGGGCCGGCCGGCGCGGGGCGGGAGAAGATGTCCATCGGCACGTTGACCAGCACCGCGCCCGGCCGGCCCGACGTGGCGGTCCAGAACGCGCGTTCGGTGAACCGGGGCAGGTCTTCGGCGCGGTGCACGTGCCAGGTGCGCTTGGTGAACGGCCGGTAGATGGCGGTCTGGCTGGCGTCGGCGTGCAGGTTGATCTCCTGGTGCGGATGTCGGCCCGCGTAGTAGGAGGGCACGTCGCCGCTGATCGCCACCAGCGGTATTGAGTCGAGCGCGGCGGTGGCCACCCCGGTGACCGCGTTCATCATGCCCGGGCCGACGTGCAGCAGCAGCACGCCGGGCTTCCCCGACACCCGGGCGTACCCGTCGGCAGCGTGCGCAGCCGCCTGCTCGTGCCGCGCGATGACAAAGTGGATGCGGCTGCGGCTTAGGGCGTCGAGCAGCGCGATGTTGGTGTGCCCGCAGGTGCCGAACACGTACTCAACCCCGAGGGACTCCAGCTGGCCGGCCAGCGCCTGCGCGGCCGTGACGGTCATAGTCCCTCCTCGCCGAAGACCGAGAGCCCGCGCAGCAGCAGCGTCTTGACCACGGTGTAGTCGTCGATCATCCAGCGCGGCGATTCCCGGCCGAACCCGGAGTCCTTGACCCCGCCGAACGGCACGTGGTCGAGCCGGAAGTTGGACGACCCGTTGACCACGAGCCCGCCCACCTGCAGGTCGCGCCAGGCGGTGAGGATGCGGCCGATGTCGCGGGTGAACAGTCCCGCTTGCAGGCCGTACCGGCTGGCGTTACAGGTCTCGATCACGCCGCCGAAGGTGTCGTACGGCAGCACGGCGACCAGCGCGCCGAACACCTCGCGAGTGACGACGGCGGCCGCGGGCGGCGGGTGCGCCACCACGGTCGGGGCCACGGTGGCGCCGTCGCGGGTCCCGCCCAGCACCACCTCGGCGCCGTCATTGGCCGCCTCCGCCGCCCAGCGGACCACCCGCTCCGCCGCCTCGTCGTCGACCATCGACCCGACGTCGGTCGCGTCGTCCAGCGGGTCGCCGGTGCGCAGCCGGGTCACCTCCGCGGTGAACGCGTCCAGGAACTCGCCGAACCGGTCCCGCTGCACATAGACCCGCTGGACCGAGATGCAGCTCTGGCCGGAGTTGCTGTACCCGGTGCGCGCGCACACCCGGGCGGCGGCGGCGATATCCGCGTCCTCGCAGACGATCGTGGCCGCGTTGCCGCCCAGCTCGAGCACCAGGCGCTTGCGCCCGGCGGCGCGCGCCACCGCGTCGCCGGTGGCCGCGCTGCCGGTGAAGCTGATCACCGCGACCTCGTCCGCCGCGCACAGCCGGGCGCCGACGGTGCCGTCCCCGTGCAGCAGTTGCACGGCCTCGGCGGGCATCCCGGCGTCGAGCAGCAGCTCGACCACCGCGGCGGAACTGGCCGGCGCCTGCGGCGGCGCCTTGACGATCGTCGTGTTCCCGGCGGCGAACGACGCGCCGAGCTTGTGCGCGAGCAGGTTCGCCGGGGCGTTGAAGGGCGTGATGGCCAGAGCGACTCCCGCGGGCGCCCGGTAGGTCAGCCCGGTGTTACCCGCGCCGCGGCTCCAGCCCGCGACCGGCAGCAGCTCGCCGCCGATCCGGCGCGCCTCGGCCGCGCACACCGCCAGGGTGTCGGCGACCCGGTCGATCTCCCCGCGGCCGTCCTTCACCGGCTTGCCGAGCTCGAAGGCGAGCAGCGTGGCCAGGTGGTCGCGCCGCTGCGCCGCGAGCCCCGCGGCCCGGTCAAGCACGCCGGCGCGGGCGGCCGGGGCCAGCCGAGCCACCGCCGGCGCCGCGTCCCGCGCGTATCCGGCCGCCCGGGTGATGTCGGCCGGGCTGGCCTGCACCGCGCGGCTGACCACGCGCCGCAGGTACGGCCCGGCCCGGTGCGCCCACGGGCCGTCGCGCCACTCGCCCGCCAGCAGCGCGGGCGCGGAAGCGATTTCCTCGGTAATCATCAAATGGTCCACCTAGCGGTACAGTTGAACCGTTCTACGGATTGCGTGTAACCTACGGTCCGGCGCCCGGATATGGCAATAGGCGGAGCGGGGAAAGTTACGCAGATGTGAAGCCGCCCCGGCGCGACTGGTCGGACCAGGGAGGCACCATGGGCACCATGGCTGAGGAATCGGAGGGGGTCCGCAGCATCCGGCGGGCTCTGGACATCCTGTCCCTGCTCACAGACGACACACCGTCCGTATCGGTCCGCGACATCGTGGCGGCCACCGGCCTGCCGAAGACGACGGTGCTGCGCCTGGTGCAGACGCTGGAGCACAGCGGGCTGCTCTGGGCCACAGCGGGCGGCTACATGGCCGGTCCCGGCCTGTGGCGCTGGGCGTACCTTGCCCGGCGGAGCTGGCAGCTCCCGCCGGAAACCCAGGCGATGATGCGCGACCTCGGCACCCGGCACGCCGAAACGGTGAACCTGTACGTGCTGCGCGACATCAGCCGGGTGTGCGTCGCGCAGCAGGAGTCGCCGCGGCCGCTGCGCCACGTCGTCGCCGTCGGCGACGAACTGCCGCTGTGGGGCGGCGCGTCGGCCAAGGTGCTGCTGCGCGACGCGCCGGAGTCCCTGCTCACCCGGATCGCGCGCCAGTCGCCCGGCGGCGAGGGCCATCTCGCGACCCTGCGGGAATGGATCGCCGCGGCCCGGCGGGACGGGTACGCGGTCAGCCACGGCGAGCGCGAGGAGGGCCTGTCCGCGGTGGCCGTCCCGGTCACCGGCCGGTCCGGCGCCGTCGTGGCCGCCCTCGCGCTCAGCGGCCCCACCCTGCGGTTCACCGCGGAGCGGGTGACCGAGTTCGCCGCCGACCTCCTCCAGGCCGGCGCCCGCATGTCCGAGCGAGGGTTCGACCATCCCCTCGGCCCGGCGAGCTGAACCAGGAGCATGCGCATGCAGGACCGACCGCTCAGCGGCATCCGGGTACTCGACCTGACCAACGTCCTCGCCGGGCCCTACTGCAGCTACCAGCTGATGCTGTTCGGTGCGGAGGTCATCAAGATCGAGATACCGGGGCAGGGTGACCTGGCCCGGCGCCTCGGGCCCGACCCCGATCTCAACGAGGCGGGTCTTGGCGCGTCGTTCCTGGCCCAGAACGCGGGCAAGAAGTCCGTGGAGCTGAACCTCAAGGATCCCGACGACCGGCTGGCGTTCGCCGGCCTGGTGCGCGGCGCGGATGTGCTGCTCGAGAACTTCCGGGCCGGCGTGATGGACCGGATGGGGTTCGGCTGGCCGCAGCTGAGCGCGCTCCGCCCCGGCCTCATCTACTGCGCCATCTCCGGGTTCGGCCAGACCGGGCCGATGCGCCACGTGCCCGCCTACGACCAGATCATCCAGGGGCTGTCCGGCATGATGTCGATCACCGGCACCCCGCAGACCGCCCCGCTGCGGGTCGGCTTCCCGATCTGCGACACGCTGGGCGGCCTGACCGCGGCGCTGGCCATCTCGGCCGCGCTGGCCGGCCGCGCGCGCACCGGGGAGGGCTGCTTCCTCGACGTCTCCATGCTGGAGGCGGCCATCTCCGCGATGGGCTGGACCGTGTCCAATTACCTCGTCTCCGGCGTGCCGCCGGAGCCGATGGGGGACCAGAACGCCACTGCGGCGCCGTCCGGCACCTTCGACGCGGCCGACGGGCCGCTGAACATCGCGGCCAACCGCCAGGAGCAGTTCGAGACCCTCTGCCGGCTGGTGGGCCGGCCCGGCCTGGTCACCGATCCGCGGTTCGCCGGCCGGGAGGACCGCAAGCGGAACCGCGGCGCGCTCAACGACGAGCTGAACGCGGCCCTGCGCGGCCGGACGGCGCTGGAATGGGAAGGCATCCTCACCGCCGCCGGGGTGCCCGCCGCGCGGATCCTGACCGTGCCGCAGGCGGTCGGGCTGGTCCAGCTCGAGCACCGGGGATTTTTCGCCGACGTGCCGTACCCGGACGATTCCGGCCAGGTGCTGCGGGTCACCGGCAACGGGGTGCTCGTCGATGACGAGCCGCTGCGGCCGGGCGGCCCGCCGCCACGCCTGGGCCAGCACAACGCCGAGGTGGCTGACTACGGGAGGGCGTCGTGACCACGGCGGACGAGGTAGCCCGGTGGTGGGGGACGTCGGTGTCCAGGATCGAGCCCGGCGTGATCGAGCTGCGCGGCCGGCCGGTCCAGGAGCTGATCGGGTCGGCCAGCCTGGTGTCGGTGATCTGGCTGCTGCTCCGGGGTTCACGGGCAGCGCCCGCCGAGGAGGCGCTGCTCGAGGCGGCCCTGGTCGCGTCCGTCGACCACGGCCCGCAGGCGCCGTCCATCGCCGCGGCCCGGATGGCCGCGACCTGCGGGGTTGGCCTCAACACGGCGATGGCGACCGGGGTCGGCATGCTCGGTGACGTGCACGGAGGGGCCGGCGAGCAGCTCGTCGGGCTGCTCACCGAGATCGTCGAGGCTGAGCAGGCGGGAGCCGGCCTGGAAACCGCCGTCGGCCGGGTGCTGGCCGCCTGGCAGGCCCGGACGCGGTACGTGCCGGGCTTTGGGCACCGCTTTCACCCGGTCGACCCGCGGCGCGACCCGCTGCTTTCGATGGTCGACGACGCCGTCCGGGACGGGGTGGTGGCCGGCCACTACCTCCGGGCCGCGCGCGCGGTCGAGGCCGCCCTGCGGCCGGTGCCGATGAACATCGACGGTGCCACCGCGGTCATCTACGCCGAGCTCGGCTTCGCCGCGCCGCTGGCCCGCGGGCTGTTCGTGCTGAGCAGGTCCGTCGGCATCCTCGCCCACGCCTGGGAGGAGAGCCAGCAGGGCCGGCGCAATAAAGGTCCGATGCCGCCGTCGATCCTGCCCGCCTATCTCGGCCATGATCAGGCCTCCGCGGGCTGAAGGCGGATCCACGTCTTGCCGGGGACGGCCGCGGCGGCCCGGAACGCTTCCTCCGCGTCGGCCATCGGGTAGCAGGCCCGCAGCACCCGCCCGGCGCCTTTGCCCCACTCGCCGGTCACCTCCGCGAAGTCGCCGGGATGGTCGTAGATCAGCGACCCCATCAGGGTCAGCTGCCGTTGCACGATGCGCTGGGTGACCAGCGGGATGGGCTGGCTGTTCAGGCCCATCAGCACGATCAGCCCGCCGCGCGCGGCCCGCCCGACCGCCTCGGCCAGCGCCTCCGGCGCCCCCGAGGTCTCGAAGACCAGGCCGAACCCGCTCTCACCCGCCCCGGCCGCCCGCGCGCCCAGCTCGGTAGCCAGGGCAGCCCGCCCGGTGTGCGGGTCGAGCACCGCGGGGGAGATGCCACACGCAGTCAGCGCGATACAGGCCAGCGTGCCCTGCGACCCCGCCCCGATGACCAGGCAGCGCTCTGCCCACGTCCCGGCCCGGGCCGCCATGGCCCGCCGGACGGCGGCGAGCGCCACGGTCAGCGGCTCCGCGCACACCGCGTCGCCGTCCCCCCAGTCGTCCGGCACCGGCCAGGCGAACGCGGCCGGTACCACGATCCGCTCCGCCAGCGTGCCGGGCACGCTGAAGCCGAGCACCTTGCGGTGCGGGCAGGACGAGGTCCGGTCGGCCCGGCAGGCCGGGCAGGTGCCGCACGGGATGTTCGGCTCGACTACGACCCGCTGCCGGGCCCGGCCGCGGTCCACGCCGGAACCGGTCGCGGTGATCTCGCCGAACGTCTCGTGCCCGACCACCCAGGGGAACGACGGCGGCTGTCGGCGCCCCGCGTGCAGCGCCAGGTCGGACCCGCAGATGCCGACCCCGCGCACCTGGACCAGCACCTCGCCCGGTCCCGGCTCGGGCTCCGGCCAGTCGCTGACCACCCGGAGCCCGCGCGGCTCGGCGTCCAGCACCACCGCGCGCATTAGCCCAGCACCGACTCGACGGCTCGCCGGATGCGCCGCGCGAACTGGGCCGGGGACTGATCGCGCCGCGCGGCCAGCGACGGCGCTTCCACCGACACCGGCAGGCTGTCCGGAAGCACCCCGAGCAGCTCGGCCAGCGGCAGCTCACCCTCCCCGGGCAGGAGCCGCATCGTCCTCGCCTCCAGCACCGCGTCGTCCCCCTGGCTGACGTCCTGGCCGCGCGGCAGCGCCTCGGGCACCCCGATCCCGTGCGGCGGCCTGGCCGGCGCGTCGCACAGCTGCAGGTAGCCGAGCAGCACCGGATCCACGGCGGCCAGTTCGGCCACGGTGACCCCGCACCGCTGGATGTGCAGGGTGTCCAGCAGCAGCCCGGCCCCGTCCGACCCCCGCGCGATCGCCACCGCGCTGGCCAGGGTGCGGATCGGCCGCCAGGCAGTGAACTCGATCACCGGCCGGACCCGGTACGGCCGGGCCAGCCGCACCAGCTCGGCCAGCCGGTCGGCGAACCGCCCGGTGTCCGGATCGTCGCAGATGACGTTCAGGTACCGCGCCCCGAGAACCGCCGCAGTCTCCAGCACGGCCTCGCACCCGGCCAGGTCCGACGCCGGCCCCAGCGGGATCGCCTCCACGTCCAGCACGAACAGCCCGGTCCCGCCGCACCGCCGCATGGTCTCGGCCAGCATCGGCGACCCCGGCGCCACCGGCCATGCCTGCTCGCCCGGCGTCACCGGTGCCACCCGCAGCCCCACCGCGTCGAACCCGGCCCCCGCCGCCACAGCCACGAACTCCGGCGGCGCCAGATCGAGCATGGTCAGGTGGTCAAGCCCGGTAATCCGCATCATCGCTGCCTCCGCGCCGCTGCCTCCGCGCCGCTGCCTCGCCCCATACCGCCGCCTCCGCGCCGCCGCCTCGCCTTATACAATCGTGAACGTACTAACCTGTTAGTTCATAATTGGTACGCCACGGACGCATGCTTGTAAAGGTGCTGTTATCGGTTCGACACATAGCAGCCCGTACTCGACGGCAAGGAGCAGGAATGCCAGCCTTGAGGTGACGATCCAGGGAAAGGACGGCGATGACCCAGACCTCCCGGCCGGACGCGGCGGCGGCTCCCGAGCGACAGCGTGACAAGGAGCGGACCCGGCAGGAGATCCTCGACGTGGCCATCCGCGAGTTCGCGCGGAACGGCTACTCGGGGGCACGGGTGGACGAGATCGCCGCCCGGACCCGGACCACCAAGCGGATGATCTACTACTACTTCGGTGGCAAGGAGCAGCTCTACATCGCGGCCCTGGAGCAGGCGTACTCCACCGCCCGGGACGCCGAACGCCAGCTAGACGTCGAGCACCTAGACCCGGTGGCGGCGATCCGCCGGCTCGCCGAGCTGACCTTCGACCACCACGAGTCCCATCCGGACTTCATCAGCATGGTCGCGACCGAGAACATCCACCGGGCCGAGTTCATCGCCAAGTCCAAGGCGCTGAGCGAGCTGAACACGCCCGCGGTGTCGGTGATCGCCCGGATCCTGGACAACGGCCGCCGCAGCGGCGTCTTCGTCCGCGACGTCGACGCCATCGACGTGCACATGATGATCAGCGCGTACTGCTTCTTCCGGATGTCCAACCGGTACACCTTCGGCGCCATCTTCGGCCTGGACATGCTCGACCCGGCCCGCCGCGACCGCTACCGCCAGCTGATCGGCGACATGATCGTCAGCTACCTCACCACCCCCGCTGAACCGCTCCCACTCCTCGGGAAAGAACCGCCCGGCCCCCCGGTATAGCCAGTCGATCTCCGAACGGCGCGTCGTGCTGATCGCGCTGAGCATGATCTCCGACACGCGGTGCGGGTAACGCTCGGCGTACACCAACCCGAGCGTGGTCCCCCACGAGCCGCCGGTGACCAGCCATCGCTGGATGCCGAGGTGCTCGCGCAGCCGCTCCATGTCGGCCACCAGGTGGTCGGTGGTGTTGTGCTCCAGGCTGGTGCCCGGATCGCTCGCGTGCGGCCGGCTCCGCCCGCATCCGCGCTGGTCGAACAGGACTGCCCGGTAGCGTTCCGGGTCGAACATCCGCCGCATGTTCGGCGCGCAGCCCTGGCCGGGACCGCCGTGCACCATCACAGCCGGCTTGCCGTCCGGGTTGCCGGAGGTCTCCCAGTAGACGAAGTTGCCGTCGCCGACGTCGAGCAGGCCCTGGTCATATGGTTCGATCGGGGAGTAGAGCTCAGTCATTTCATCACTCCGGCATGCTGGGATGGCCAGCAGCCGACGGTAGCATCCCCTTCGTTGCCGCAACACGCGAAGGAGTACCCGATGGTGGTGGTGCTGGTCGGCTTCATGGGAGCTGGCAAGACCACGGTGGGGCACATCGTGGCCGAACGGCTCGGCCAGCCCTTCGTGGACAGCGACGTGCTGATCGAACAGCGCCTAGGCCGCGACATCCGTGACATCTTCCGGACCGAGGGCGAACCCTGGTTCCGCCAGCTCGAGCACGCCACCGTGGCCGGCCTGGTCCGCGGGCAGGACGCGGTGATCGCGCTGGGCGGCGGCGCGGTGGAGGACTCGCGCAGCCGGGCGGTGCTGCGCAACGCCCGGGTGGTGTACCTGCGGGTCAGCTACGACGAGGCCATGGCCCGGGTCCAGCGCGACGAGTTCCGGCCGATGCTGCACCGGCCCGACCTGGACGAAGTGTACAAGCGGCGGCTGCCGGTGTACGAGGACCTCTCCGTGCTCACCGTCGACACCGACGGCCGTCGCCCCGACGCCATCGCCCACGAGGTGCTCGCCCACCTCACCGGGCTGCCCGAGACGCCGGCCGGCAGCTCCAGCGTGTTCGTGACCCCGGTCGGCGGGACCTACTACGCCCACATCGGCCCGGGCCTCGTCGACCAGGTCAGCACCCTGCTGCCGCCGCTGCCCGAGGTAGAGCGCGCGCTGATCGTCGAGGCCGCCGAGGACAAGGACACCGCGGCCAGGGTCGCGGACCAGCTGGCCGCGGCCGGCATCCCCGCCCACCGCGCCGCCCTGCCGGACACCCAGGAAGCCAAGACGTTCCGGTCCGCCGAGTACCTGGCCGACGTGCTCGCCGACCATGCCCTGCACAAGGACGACCTGGTCGTCGCCGTCGGCGGCGAGGCCATCTGCGACGTCGCGGGCTTCGTCGCCGCCACGTTCAACCGCGGCATGAAGCTCTGCCTGGTCCCGACCACGCTGGTCGCCCAGGCCGACTCGGCCGTCGGCGGCAAGAACGCCATCAACCTCGGCCGCGGCCGCAACCTGGTGGGCACCATCCACCAGCCGGCCGTCGTCATCAGCGACATCGAGGTGGCCCTCGGCAATGCCGGCCGGGGCTTCAAGGCCGGCCTGGCCGAGATCGCCAAGCACGCCCTGATCAGCCCCTCGGACCTGTTCGGTCACCTGACCGGCTCGCTGCAGCCGATCGTCCACGGCGACCCGGACGCGGTCAGGGCCGCCACCACGCGCAGCATCGAGATCAAGGCCGACATCGTCAGCCGGGACGAGCGCGAGCAGGGCGACCGGGTGGTGCTGAACTACGGGCATACCTTCGCCCACGCGATCGAGCTGCTCCGCGGCCCCGAGGCCGAGGACCAGGGCGAGGCGGTCGCGCTGGGCATGATGGCCGCCGCCCACCTCGCCTTCCGCCAAGGCCGCATCGGGCAGGCCGTGATCGACCAGCACCGGCAGCTGATCTCCGGGCTGGGCCTGCCGGTCGAGGGCGAGTTCCGGCTGGCGGACATGGAGCAGGCCTGGGTGCGCGACAAGAAGTACCGGCACGGCGTCCGCTTCGTGGTGCTGAACGAGCTCGGCCGACCCGAGGGCGGGGTCACCGCCGACACCGCCACCCTCGACGGCGCGCTGCGCGACCTGGCCGGCCGCTGACAACACGAAAGGACCCCGATGAACCGCGTCGCCGCCTCGCTCGCCACCGAGGGCACGGACAGCTGCCTGCGCGAGCTCGACCGGCTGGCCCCCCGGATCGGCCTGGCCGAAGTCCGCCTCGACCTGATGCGCACCTTCGACATCGGGAAGCTGGTGGCGAACTCCCCGGTCCCGCTCATCCTCACGTGCCGTCCGGAGCGTGAGCGCGGCGGGTTCACCGGTCCTGAGTCCGAACGGATGGCCATCTTGCTCTCCGCCCACGACCACGGCTGCGCCTACATCGACGTGGAAGCCGACTGCCTCGACGACGTGGCCGGCTGGGGCGGCGGCTCGCCGACCCAGGTCATCGCGTCCCGGCACTGGTACGGCCGGATGCCGTCCGACCTGCAGGAGCAGTACCTGGACCTGCGCGACCGCTGCGCCGTGGTCAAGCTGGTCGGCACCGCGCAATCGGCCGCCGACGTGCTCCCGGTACTGGAACTGCTGCGCGACGCCAGCACGCCGGTCATCGGGATGGCCATGGGCGGCCCCGGCACCTGCACGCGCATCCTGGCTCCCGCCTTCCCACAGACTGTCCTCACCTACGGCGCCGCCACCTCCGCCGCGGCCACCGCCCCCGGCCAGATCACCATCGACGAGATGACGGACCGCTACGCCCTCCACCTCGTCACCCCGAAGACCAAGGTGTACGTGCACGTCACCCGGCCCGATGACGCTCGGCGCGCTCAGCAGCGGGCCGAACCCGGCGCCGAGCTCCACGTCCCCCTCCGCACGGAAGACCCGACCCTCCCCGCCCGCCTCGCCGACACGGTCCCCTTCACGATCGTGTGACGCTGCACCCCGCATGAGGGGTCCAGCGTCACATGATGAGGCGGGTGTCAGATCCCGGCGTGGGCGGTGCCGGCGCCGCCGGTGCCGGGGCGGATGAGCAGGCCGATGAACGCGCCGGCCAGCGCGACCGCGGCTGCCACCAGGAAGGCGGCGTGCATCCCGCTGGCGAACGTGGCGTGGCTGATGTCGGTGATCACGCGCGCCACCTGGGGCGGCGTGCCGCTGGTCACCGGGGCGGCGCCGACCGAGACCGCGCTCTTCACCCCGGCCAGCTGGGCCGGGTTCAGCGCGGGCAGGTGGGCGGCGGCCCAGCTGGCCGGCAGCAGGCTGCTGATCCGGGCGGACATGACCGCGCCGAGCACGGCGGTGCCAAGGGTCCCGCCGACCTGCATCGCAGTGGACTGCAGGCCGCCGGCCACGCCGGCCAGCTCGACCGGAGCGTTGCCCACGATGACGTCGGTGGCGCCCACCATCACCGGGCTCAGGCCCAGGCCGAGCAGGATGAACCAGACGATGGTGTCGTTCGGGCTGGAGTCGGCGCCGAGCCCGGACAGGCCGAACAGGGCCACCGCCGCCAGCGTCATCCCGGCCACGATCGGGATCCGCGGGCCGATCCGGCTGATCGCCGCCCCGGCCAGCGGGGCGCCGACGATCAGCATCGCGGTCATCGGCAGCAGCCGCACGCCCGCGCCCACCGGGTCCAGGCCGTGCACGTTCTCCAGGTAGAAGGTCATGAAGAACATGGCGCCGAACAGCACGAACATCAGCAGCACGACCAGTGCCACGCCGGCCGACAGGGACGCCGAGCGGAACAGCCGCAGCGGCAGCAGCGGCCGCCTGGTCCGGTGCTCGCGCAGCACGAACAGCAGCCCCACCACCACGGCGCCACCCAGGAACGCCAGCGTCCGGGCCGAACCCCAGCCATAGGACGAGCCCTTGATCAGACCCCAGATCAGCAGGAACAGCGCGCCGGAGAGGGCGGCGATACCCGGGATGTCGAACGAGCTCGCGGCCGGCGAGCGCGGGGTCTCCCGCAGCACGATCAGGCTCATGATCAGGGCGGCCGCGCCGACCGGGACGTTCACGTAGAAGCAGGATTCCCAGTTGATGTGCTGCACCAGCAGCCCGCCCACGATCGGCCCGGCGGCGGTGGACGCGCCGATGACCGCGCCCCAGACGCCGATGGCCCGGTTCAGCTTCTCCGGCGGGAACGTGTTGCGCAGCAGCGCCAGCGCGGTCGGCTGCAGCATCGCGCCGAACACGCCCTGCAGCGCACGGAACGCGATGACCAGGCCGAGGCTGCTCGCGACGGTCCCGGACAGGCCGATGGCCGCCGAGCTGAGCGCGAAGCCGGTCACGCCGGTCATGAACACCTTCTTGTGCCCGAACCGGTCGCCCAGCTTGCCCATGGTCATCAGGCTGACCGCCAGGGCCAGCAGGTAGGCGTTGGTGACCCACTGGATGCCGGCCAGCGAGGCGTGCAGGTGCTGCTGGATGGCCGGGTTGGCCACCGCGACGATCGTGCCATCGAGCGCGACCATCATCACGCCGAGGGCGACAGCCAGCAGGGTCAGGCCCGGGCGGCCCCGTAGACCCCGCACCGGGGACCGGCCGACAGCCCTCGCGGCCGGGCTGCTGCC
>WNGJ01002321.1_pt1 | contig 19129 bp, 14 predicted proteins | sample 5400611 | NCBI WGS metagenome assembly WNGJ01 (sample SAMN13153375, study PRJNA577476) | soil metagenome | isolation source: 40 cm soil or saprolite under Garry oak tree replicate 1 | place: USA:California | collected 2016-06-15 | reverse complement strand
GACCTCGCCTTCCGCGAGGAGATCCGCACGCGGTTCCTGCGGGAGGCGGAGACAGCAGCCCGGTTGTCGCACCCCCACATCGTGCCGATCCACTCGGTCGGTGAGAGCCCCGACGGCCTGGTGTACTTCGTGATGGCGTACGTCGACGGCGAGCCGTTGTCGGCGAAGCTCAAGCGCCGGGGCCGGCTGCCGCCCGATGAAGCGCGTCGCATCATGATCGAAACCGCCGACGCCCTCGGCGCCGCCCACGGCGTGGGGATCATCCACCGGGACGTGAAGCCCGACAACATCCTGCTCGAGGGCAGCCGCGGCCGGGTCGTCGTGACCGACTTCGGGATCGCGAAAGCGCTCTCCTCCACCATCGGAGGCGCGACCCTCACGGCGACGGGGGTGGCGATCGGCACGCCCCTCTACATGAGCCCCGAGCAGGCCGCGGGCGACCGCGAGATCGACGGCCGCTCGGACCTGTACAGCCTCGGGGTGGTGTCCTACCAGATGCTGGTCGGCGAGCTACCGTTCCACGCGCCGACGGTGCCGGGCATCCTCATGAAACAGATCACCGAGCGGGCGCCGCTCGTGACCGACCGACGCCCGGACTGTCCGGAAGACCTGGCGGCCGCGGTGATGCGCTGCCTCGAGAAGGACCCCGAAGACCGCTGGTCGACGGCAGAGGTGCTGCGCCGGGCGCTCGAGGCGCGGAGCGCCACGCTGCATCGGCCGCGCAGCTCCGCCGGCAGGCCGGGGCGGGGTGTGCCGCTGCCGGCGCCGCCGCAAGCGTTGCCGGCGCCGGGACGGGGAGCGGGCCGCCCGCCGTTCGGCCGCGCGCCGCGCCGACGCGAGCGTCATCCCGAGCCGGCGCAGGCCGTGGCGACCGGGGGCGAGCCCGTGATCGTGCGCGAGACTCGCGCCGCCTTCGTGCGGTGGGCGTCTGTGAGCGGATCGCTGCTGGTGTTGGACATCGTGACCGGGAATCATGTCCCCAGCTGGTCGCTCTTCGTCGCCGGGATCATGGCCGCCTTCCAGGTCGTACCGCGCTGCGTGCGGCTGTGGCACGCGGGGTACTCGTGGCGCGACGTGCTCGCCCGGCCGGTCGCGCCGGACGCCATCGAGGCGCGGCTGGGGGACCGCCGCCCCCGTGACCTGCCGTCTCCCAGCAGCGACGAATTCGGCGGCAACACGGCGGTCGTGCAGCAGGCACGGAGCGACCGCCGGGCGATCCTCATGATCCTCGACAAGCTGCCCGGCTCCGAGCGCAAGCTGCTCCCCGACGTGGTGGCGACGGTGGACGCGCTCCTCAAGCGCGCCGAGGATCTGGCGCGGATGCTGCACTCGATGAGCGGAGGAGTGGATCGCGGTGCGATCGCCCGGATCGAGCAGAAGGTCGCCACGAGCGAGCGCGAGCCTCAGGGACCCGAGCGCGACCGGCAACTCGGCCTGCTCAAGCAGCAGCGACAGGCGCTGGTGGACCTCTTCAACCGTCGCCGCCAGGTGGACGAGCAGCTCGAATCCTGCGGGCTCGCGATGCAGAACGTGCGCTTCGACCTGCTGCGGCTCAAGTCGGCCGGCGTGGCGGCCGTGCTGGGTGATCTCACCAACGCCACCCAGCAGGCCCGGGCGCTGTCACGCGACGTCGATCACGCCATCGCCGCGGCCGGCGAGATCCGCGACATCTTGGGAGCAGGCCCGCGTCCCTAGGGCGTCCGGCCGCGGCGGCATCGCTGCACCAGCGCCGGGCCGTCGGGGAGCTCGATCCCGAACTGCAGCAGCTCGAGCAGGGCGTTGAACCCGGTCTCGCAGTCACCCGCTCGCAGCGCCGCCAGCGCAAACAGCTCATGCAGTATGGCCCAGTTGGGCCGGCGGGCCACGGCCTCGCCCAGCAGCCGCTCCGCATCGCCCGGCGGCCCCTGCAGCGCGAAACGCCTCAACGTCTCGCTGAGCGCCGGCCGGGGGTCGGGGTGTCGCAAGGTCGCACGCGCCGCGGCAAGCGCCGCGCGTGCCTGCGACGCCGCCTCTCCCCAACGGGCTTTCCGAGCGGCCACGAGAGCGAGATCCGCGCGCGTCTCAGCTGTGTCCGCCCCCGCGGCGAGAGCTTCCTCGAGCAGCACACCGGCCCGATCCGCTTGACCGCTCTGGAGGGCGAGCACGGCAGCCAACAGCACAGCGGCGGGATCGCGCCTGCCGCCGACCAGTCGCGGCAGCGCCGAGTCGGCGAACGCCCGTTGCCCCAGGGCGAACCGCCTCCGCGCAACCTGAAGTGTCCAGTAGGGGGCATCGGGATCCCGCCGGTGGGCGGCCTCGACGTACCTAAGGCCCAACGGGTTCCACGGGGCCAGGCTCAGCGCTTTCGCGAGGAGGAACTCGCCCGCCCCGTCGCGGTGGTCGGCCGTCAGGCTCAGCGCGACGAGGGAGTCGAACACGTTGACCTCGAGCCCCGGGTCGAGAAAGCGGCGCGCCGCGACGAACTCGAGCTCGGGGCGGTCGTCTCGATGCACGACCGTCGCGCGCTTCGCGAACTGCGCAGCGCCGCTGTCTCCCACCAGGAGCCGCCCGAGGTAGTCCCGCGGAGCGTCCACCCCCAGGTATTCTCGACTCAGCTCCCGCAGTGCACCGGTCGGGCCGAGGAGCCGTTCCATCCACGTGGGGTCGTACCGGAAGGAGGAGCCAGAACCCAGCACGACCAGATCCCCTGGCCCCCCGAACCACACCTGCGCATGGGGAAACACGGCGAGAACGTTCCGCACGATCGCCGCCGCAACGCCCGTGGGCAGCTGATAGGTCTGGACCCACTGGCAGAATACACCATCGTCCCCCAGGCGCGAGCGGACGATGCGGAAGAACTCCGGAGTGTAGAGCGTGGGCACGCCGGCAAGCCACGGATTCGAGGGCTCCGACACGATGACGTCGTAGCGCGCGGTATCGAGCTGCAGGGCGCTGCGCGCGTCGTCCACGACCGCCGTGACCGTGGGGCGCGACAGGATCGAATCGTTCACCAGCTGGAAGAAGGGGCTCATCGCGAGCACCGCGGGCTCGATCTCCACCACCCGCACGCGACGGACGCCCGGCACCTGAGCGACGACGCGCGCGGTGACGCCGCTGCCGTATCCGATCACCAGCGCCGCCCGCGCATCCGCTCGCGCGGCCATGGGGGCGAGACCCAACATCACCTGCGTGTCCATGTCGATGTCCTCGGAGGCATCGACCTTGCCGTTCACGTTGAGCGTGCGGCCGGTCTCACTCTCCCAGACCGAGACCGTGGCGTTGCGGCCTTCCTTGAACGCGAGCTGACGGGCGCCGCGGTGGTCCAAGAAGGCGCGTCGTGCCGCCGGCGACATCCGTCCGCGGCCGTAGATCGCGGGACCGAGGTCGAGGAGGCGGGTGTCCCAGCCGGGGGCGGTGGCCACCGCAACCAGTCCAAGGCCGGCGAGCAAGCCGGCCGTGATCACTCGCGCGCGAAGGCCGCGGTGCTCGGTGGACGCTTCGGGCACCCGGAACGCGGCGGCGAGCGTAAGGACGACGGTGGTCCCGACGCTCATCAGCGCGCCGACGCGCAGCGTCGCCTCGGTCCCATACAGGGTGACGAGGACGAAGCCCGTCAATACGGACCCCACGATGCTTCCCAGGGTGTTGAGCCCGTATGCGCGTCCGACATCCGCACCGCGCGCTTGGTCGTCTCCGGCGACGAGTTGCGTGAGGAGCGGGAATGTCATTCCCATCCCCAGCGTGGGGACCAAGACGACGATGGCGGCCGCCGCACCGAGCAGCGCCAGCCGGCTCGTCGCCCCGAGGTGCGCCGGTTGGAACACCAGGATGACGTATGCCGGCAATAAGGTTACCGAGAAGAACACGAACGCCGAGCCGACGGCGGTGATGCCCTGCGCCACGGCAGCAGCGACTGCCACGCCGCGCGGCGATTCCGCCGGCCGCGCCATCAGGGCGCTCCCCAAGCCGATGCCGAGGAGAAACACGAGCAGCACGAGGGTGAAGGCGTAGGTCGAGCCCCCGAGGATCATGATCAGCAGCCGCGTCCAGGCGATCTCCGAGAGCAGCGCCGTGAAGGCCGTAACGGCGAGGAGCGCGAGTGCCGTCGGCCGGAGCCAGGATGGCCCGTCGCTCGAAATCGGCACCGGGTGGGCCCTGACCACCTGCGGGAGCGGGTCGAGCGACCGCGCCATGACGATCGCAGTCACGCCGAGCGCCAGGTTGACGAACGCGGTGGACCAGAGGGTGGCCTGGATCCCGATACGTTCAGTGAGGAAGAACCCTGCAAGCGCGGTCCCCGCCACGGCGCCCAGGGTGTTGAGACTATACAGGCGGCCGACCGCCGGCTGCAGCAAGGTGCGGTCCGTCCCGACGAAGGCCCGGATCAGCACTGGCAGGCTGCCGCCCATCAGGGTGGTTGGCACGATCAGGACGAGCGCCGCGAGCCCGAACCGGAGGCTCACGCTTGCCACGCCGCCGAGCGGGAAGGACGAGGCCACCGCGATGTAGAGACGGTGCGCCACGCCGAGCGCCGCCGGAGACACGGCGCCGAAGATGCCGACCGCGATCTCGAGCCACCCGTACAGGGCGGCGGGGCGCGGATGGCGATCGGCGCGCCGCCCCAGCCACCACGCACCCAGCCCGAGGCCCGCCATGTAGGCCGCTACCACGGTCGTCACCGACTCTACGGTGGCGCCGAACGCCTGATACAGGAGCCGCACCCACAGGAGCTCGTAGACGAGCGCCGTGGCGCCTGAGAAGAAGAAAAGGAGGCTGTAGAGTCGAGCGGCGCTAGAACGCACGGAGCTCGCGCATCGCCCGCGCGAGATCCTCCGTCTGGGGGAGAATGAAGTCCTCCAGGTCAGGGGCGTATCCCACGAAGGTATCGGTAGACGCCACGCGCTTCACCGGCGCGTCGAGCCAGGAGAAGCACTCATCCGCGATGCGCGCCGCGATCTCGGCGCCGTAACCCCACGAGCGGGCATCCTCGTACGCCACCAGGACGCGGTTCGTCTTCTGCACCGACGTCGCGATCGTCTGCCAGTCGATGGGGGAGAGCGAGCGCAGATCGATGACCTCGATACTCGCGCGATCTTCCGCTTCGAGCTGCTTCGCCGTCACGAGCGCACGCTGGACCACGGCCCCGTAGGTCACGACCGTCAAGTCCGTCCCGGGCCGCACGACCTTCGCCTTGCCGAAGGGGATCATGAAGTTGGGACCGGGATTCGGGGCTTTGTTGTAGGTCTGGCGGTAGAGGTGTTTGTGCTCGAGGAAGAGGACCGGGTCGTCGCAGCGGATCGCGGTACGCAGCAGCCCGTTGGCATCGAGTGCCGTCGCGGGACACACCACACGGAGGCCCGGGATGGAGGTGAACACCGCCGCCCCCGTCTGCGAGTGGTAGATGCCGCCGCCGCGCAGGTATCCGCCGTAGGTGACCCGCACCACCACGGGGCAACTGAAGGTGTTGTTGGAGCGCCAGCGCAGCGTGGCCAGCTCGCTGCGCAGCTGGTGGTAGGCGGGCCAGATGTAGTCGAAGAACTGGACCTCCACCACGGGCTTCAAGCCCCGGGTCGCGAGGCCGATAGCGCGGCCCACGATGCTCGCCTCGGCGAGCGGCGTGTTGTACACCCGCTCACTGCCGAACTGCCGTTGCAGACCAAAGGTGACCTTGAACACCCCGCCCTTCCCCTTGACCTCAGCGAGGGCCTCCTCGCGGCTCGCATCCGCGACGTCCTCGCCGAACACCAGGATACGCGGCTCGCGGGCCATCTCGTCCCGGAGACAGGCGTTGAGGAGGTCCACCATGGTGGTGGGGTCTCCCGTGAACTGCGGATCGTCTTCCGTGTCGAACTGCTCCGACGTGGGATCGACATCCGGGGAGTACACGTACAACGGCGCGGTCTCGGGGCTGGGCTGCGGCGAGGCCAGCGCCATGTCGGTCGCGACCTGGATCTCCTCGTCCACCTGCTGCTTGATCGCGTCGAGATCCGTCTCCGTGGCGATCCCTTCGGCGAGCAGGCGCTTCGGAAAGGTGACGACGCAATCGCGCTTCGCCTCCTCCTGGCGTTCGCGCGGCGGCTTGTAGAGCACCTCGTCATCGGAGAGGGAGTGGGAGTACGGCCGGATGACGTGGGCGTGCACCAGGGCCGGACCCTTGCGCTGGCGGCAATGGGCGGCGGCGCGGGCGACGGCGTCATACGACGCCACCGGGTCGCAGCCGTCCACCTCCTCCAGGTGGAGGTCGGGAAAGTTGGCGACGAGCTTGGAAATGGACCCGCCCGCCGTCTGCACCTCGACCGGCACCGAGATCGCGTAGCCGTTGTCCTCGATCATGAAGAGGACGGGCAGCTTGAGGTTGCTCGCGGCATTCAACGCTTCCCAGAACTCCCCTTCGCTGGTCGCGCCGTCGCCCCCCGAGCAATACACCAGCTCGTCGTGATGCACCGGCTTGTCCCGCAGGGCGTCGATGCGCTCGTAGCGCTGCGATGCTTCGGCGCAGCCGACGGCCTGGACGAACTGGGTCCCGGTGGGGCTCGACTGGTTGACGAGGTTGAGCGCTTTGTGCCCCCAATGGGAGGGCATCTGGCGGCCCCCAGAGCTGGGGTCGTCGGCCGCGGCGACCGCCGAAAGCAGCATCTCGGTCGGGGTGACGCCGAGAGCGAGGGCGAGGGCGCGGTCGCGGTAGTAGGCGTAGAACCAGTCGTGGGCGGGTCGCAGCACCTTGCCCGCAGCGACGAGGACCGCCTCGTGCCCGGCGCCCGAGATCTGGAAGAAGATGCGGTTTTGGCGCTTGAGCTGGATCTCCCGGTCGTCGAGCCGGCGGGAGAGCAGCATCAGGCGGTACATCTCGAGGAGGTCGCCCTTGGAGAGGGCCTTGGCGGCCTTGGGCTTGGGCTGGGTCCGGGTGGCCATCAGAGGGAGAAGATAGCGCCGCGCGCCGGGCCCTACCACCGCTCCATCACGTCCGCGAGGAGCGCTGCGGCAAACTTGGCGCCACACCGGACCACGCTCAATATTTCCCCCCGGGGCCACATGTCTCACTCTCTCAAGCGAGCCCTCGCATGGATGATGCCGCCAAGAAAACCGTCCTCAGTGCCTTCCCCTACGGCCTGTACGCGCTCACCGTGAAGCACGACGGGGAAGAGCACGGCATGACCGCGAACTGGGTCACGCAGGCCTCGTTCGAGCCGCCCATGGTCGCGGTCGCCGTGGAGAACAGCTCCAAGACGATCGGCATGATTCGGGACGCCCATCACTTCGCGGTCAACGTGTTCCAGCAGAGCCAGCGCGACCTGGCAGGCAAGCTGGGCCGCACCTCGGAGCAGGCGCCCAACAAGCTCAAGGGGATCAAGACGAAGCCGGCCCCAGTCTCCGCGGCGCCGGTCCTGGCCGACGCCCTCGGGTGGGTCGAATGTCGCGTCGTCGGAACGCTCCCATCGGGAGATCACACCCTGGTCTTGGGCGAGGTGGTCGCCGCCGGCGTGGAGCACGCCGGGGCGCAACCCCTGTCGCTGCAAGACGCTGGCTTCTCGTACTCAGGGTAAATCTCGGCCACCCCAGGCTACCGCGCGAACACGACCTTCCCGCCGACGATCGTGTAGCGGACCCGAGCCTGGTCAAGCGAATCCGCCGGCATCAGGAACAGGTTGCGATCCAGGACCACGACGTCAGCGAGGTGGCCAGGTGCGATCGTGCCCCACCTGCTCTCGTTGAAGGTCGCCCAGGCGTTGCCCCAGGTGTAGGCGCGCAGCGCCTCGGCCACGGTGATCTTCTCTTCCGGCACCCAGCCGTCGGGATGCTTGCCGTCGAGTGTGCGGCGCGTGACGGCGGCGTAGACGCCGACGATCGGATCGATCGGCGCCACCGTCCAATCGGAGCCGAAGGCGAGCTTCGCGCCTGTATCGAGCAGCCGGCGGAAGGCGTACGTGGTCTTGATCCGCTCGGGTCCGATCCGCTGCTCGACCCACCGCCCGTCGTCGATCGTGTGATAGGGCTGCATCGAGGGGATCACGCCTCGCTCGCCGAAGCGAGGGATGTCCTCGGGTCGCAGGTGCTGCGCGTGCTCGACGCGGAAGCGGCGATCTCGCGCCCCGTGGGCGCGGGCCACGCTGTCGTAGATGGCGAGCAGGATCGCGTTCGCGCGATCGCCGATGGCATGGACGGCGATCTGGAGGCCGGCCGAGTCGGCGGCGCCGATCCACGCGCGCATGTCGGCTTCCGGGTGTTGCAGCAGGCCGTAATAGCCGGCCGAGTCCGCGTAGGGCTGGAAGAAATAGGCGGTGCGGGCCCCGGCCGATCCATCCATGTAGCCCTTACAGCCGCCGATCCGGACCCAATCGTCTCCCTGGCCGTCCCGCCGGATGGTGTCGGCGATGTCGCGCCACCGCTCGAGCGGCAGGTAGACGGCGACCCGCAGCGTCATGCGGCCTGCCCGCTCCAGGCGCTGGTAGCTCGCGAGATCCGCGAACGACGCGGACATGTGGGCCGTGGCCGTCACGCCGAGCGACTCGGCGTGCGCGAGCGCGCGGGCGAGCGCCGAGTCACGTTGGTCGGGCGTCGGCGCGGGGATCGCCCGCCCAACCAGATCGAGCGCCTGGTCCTTCAGGATGCCGAGCGGCTCGCCGGTACGGGGGTCGCGCAACACCTCGCCGCCCGGAGGCGTAGGCGTGTCCTTGGTGACGCCCGCGGCGCGGAGCGCCGCACTGTTCGCCAGCGCCTCGTGGCCGTCGAGGCGGTTTACGAAGACGGGATTGTCGGGGGTCACCGAGTCGATCCAGTCTTTCCGCGGCAGCGGCGTCCCCTTCCACAGGGTGTGATCCCAGTCGCCGCCCCTGATCCATTGGCCGGGCTGCAACTTCCTGGCGTATGCGGCGACACGACGGATGAACTCTTGCGGCGTCGCGGCGGACCGCAGGTCGATCGAGCCGAGCTGGAAACCGCCGTCGATGAAATGGGTGTGGCCGTCCACGAAGCCCGGCAGGACCAGGCCGCCGTCCGCCCTCAGCGTGCGGGTTCTCGCACCGACGTATTTCGCCATCGCCGCCGAGTCGCCGACCGCGAGGATGGTGCGTCCTCGGATGGCCACGGCGCCGGGCTGCGGGCCGCCGCTCGACAAGCCTGTCCACACCACCCCGCCGCTGATGACGAGGTCCGCCCGGCGCCCGCAGGCCGCGAGGGCGCAGGCGAGCAGAGCAGCCTCAAGGATGGGGCGGCGTGGCATGCGCGGTCAGGGTTCGCTCGGGCGGCGCTGCGCCAGCCGGGAGCGCAGTGAGCGCGTCCCGAATGTCGATCAGCACTTCGAGGAGCAGCTGCTCGCGCTGATACGCTGCGTCGAGATCGGCCATGCGCTTCTCGTCGCCCGCGGTCTTGGCGCGCTCGTACGCCTCGCGGTAGATGGACTCGAGGTTGCCAAGGATGCGCTCACGGGGGCGGGGCATGGGGGAAATGATTACCTTGAAAGCGATGACCCTCAAGGGCAAGCACGTCCTCTTCTTCGCGGGTCCCCTGTACGAGGACCTCGAGCTGTGGTATCCGAAGATCCGCCTCGAGGAGGAGGAGGCCGCGACGACGGTAGCGGGGTTGGGAGAGAAGACATACCAGGGGAAGCGCGGCTATCCGGTGACGGTCGACACGAGCGTCGACCAGATCGACGCGAGCGCCTTCGACGGCCTCGTGATCCCCGGCGGCTTCGCGCCCGATCAGCTGCGCCGCTACGAAAAGGTGCTCGAGATCACGCGCGACGTCTACCGCGCGGGCAAGCCGGTGGCGTTCATCTGCCACGCCGGCTGGGTGCCGATCTCCGCGAAGATTTTGAAGGGCAAGCGCGCGACCAGCGTCCGCGCGATCAAAGACGATATGGAGAACGCCGGCGTCATCTGGGAAGACAGCCCGGTCGTAGTGGACGGGAACATCATCTCGTCGCGCAGCCCGGCAGATCTGCCCGACTTCTGCAAGGCCCTGCTCGCGGCGCTACGCCAGGGGCCGCAGGACTAGCCCACTAGGCACCTTCGGCACGAAGTACGTCGACTTCGGCGGCATCACGTCGCCGGCGTCGGCCACGGCGAACACCTCCTCCACCTTCGGCGCCTCGAGCAGCACGGCGACCGCCGCACCGCCCGTTCGCACCGCGTCGAAAGCGGCGCGCGCGTCCGCGGTGTAGGTGACCGACGGCGTCGCCGTCCCGGCGCCGAGGATCGCCTGCACGACCAGCGCCTCGATGCGCGCGACGTCGAGCGCGCGCACCGCCGGCGTTCGCCCCAACTCCGGAACCTCGTCGAGGGGGGCGTCGGGCTTGAGGACGAGGCTGACGTCGTTGCCGTCGGGGAACGCGACGATGCAGGCGGTGCGCCCCCCCCCTCCCCCTCCCCCTCCCCCTCCCCGGCTCAGCTCGCCCAGTCGCTCGAGACGATCGGCGCAGGGCGCTACGCGGCCGACGTCGAACCAGGTGCGCCACTGGGCGATCAGCTTCGTCACATCCCGCCCCGCGCCGAACACGACGCGGTGCGTCGGCAGGATCGCGAGCCCGGGATCGCCCGCCGGGACGACGAACGCGAGCACGCGGTCAGCCTCGCCTCCGGGGCGCTCCCGCGCGTAGGTCACCGCGGTCTCGTAGCGGTGGTGGCCGTCGGCGATGTATAGCGGGAAGCGGGAAGCGGGAAACGTGAGGCGGGACGCGGCCTCGCCCCCTACCACCCAAAACCGGATCCCTACGCCGCCCAGCTCGGCACGCGCATCGGGCGGGCGCTTGGTCACTACCTCGCCGAGCGCCGCCGCGAGCACCCGGTCGGGGTCGGGCGCGATGAGAAAAATAGACTCGACGTTTGTCGCCGCCGCCCGGAGCAGCGCCAAGCGATCGGCTTTGGGGCCCGAATGGGTGCGCTCGTGGGGGCGGACACGGCCCGTCTCGTAAGGCTCGGCCGACACCGCGGCGAACATCCCGACGCGCGTGCGGTGCTCCCCCGATGGCAGGGCGAAGTCCTGGGCCATCACGTACACGGCCGGATCGCCGTCCCGCACGAGCACGCCGGCGCCGCGCCACTGGGCGAGCAACGCCGCCGCGTGCTCGTAGCGGTCGCTCCCCGGCGCTCTTTCGGGGAGCATCACGTGGACGATATTGTGGGCGTCGAGCGCGGCGAGCCGGGCGCGCTCGGCTTGGGAGATCACGTCGTACGGAGGTGCGATGAGGGCGCTCAGGCGCGCGACGGCGCCGTAGCGCTCTCCCCGAAACGGCACGACCAGAGGCGGTGGCTCGGCGCTCACTCTGAAGGAGACTCCTCTTGTCCTTGCGCGACGCTCAGCAGACGGTGGATCGATGGATCGGCCAATATAAAGAGGGATACTTCTCACCGCTCACGAATCTGGCGCGGCTCAGCGAGGAAGTGGGCGAGCTGGCGCGCGAGATCAACCACCGTTTCGGCGAGAAGCCCAAGAAGAAAGACGAGGCGGAGGGGTCGCTCGCGCTCGAGCTCGCGGATATCCTGTTCGTCGTGATCTGCATCGCCAACTCGCAGCACATCGACCTCGACGAGGCGTTCGCCGCGATGATGGCGAAGGTCACCGCTCGCGACGCCGGGCGGTGGACCAAGAAGGAACGCTGACCTCCTCGTAGAGGCGCCGGTACGACTCCAGGCGGTCGAGGTCGAAGGCCCCTCCCTCCGCCGCCCGCCGCACGGCACAATCGGGCTCGCCCAGGTGGCGGCAGTTGTCGAAGCGGCACCCGTCCAGGAAGCGGCGAAACTCGGGGAAGCAGGCACCCAGGGCATCCGGCTCCACGCCCCACGTCGCGACCTCCCGCATGCCGGGCGTGTCCACGACGTAGCCCCGCCCCAGGCTCTCGAGGGGGACGAGCACCGCGGCCCGCGTGGTGTGCTTGCCCGTGCCCCACTTGGCGTTCAGCTCGCCGATCCGCAGCTTGAGGCCCGGTTGCAGCGCGTTGACGAGACTCGACTTCCCCACCCCGGACGCACCCGTCAGCACCGACGCGCGGCCCCGCAGCAAGTCGCGCAGCGCGGGGAGATTCTCCGGCGCCTTCACCGACACCGGGAGCACCTGGTAGCCCGCCGGGCCGAATCGCCGCACCATCCCATTGAGCGCGCCGCGGTCGAGCTCGATCTTGTTGAGCACGATGACCGCCGGCAGGCCGTTTGCCGCCGCGATCACGAGCAGGCGGTCGAGCAGGCGGGGGTTCGGCTCGGGCTGGCGCGCCGCTGTGACGACGACTACCTGGTCGACATTCGCGGCGATCGGCTGCGCCCGGCGTCCGGTGCGCTCCCCCGCCGCCACCCGCCGCGCGAGCACCGACTTCCGCGGACGGATGCCCGTGATCACCGCCGCGCCGTCCCCGGCGGGGGCGAGGTCGACGAGATCGCCGGCCACGACGCGGTCGTCGTCTCTGTGCTTGAGCTTGCCCCCCAGCACCGCGGTGATCTGGCCTGCGTCCGTGTCCACGCGATAGGTCGACCCTTCGCGAGCCAGCACGACGCCCGTGGTCATGCCCGCCCCCGCCCCAGAGATTCCTTCAGCACGCTGCCGAGCAGGAAGGCGACGTTCGCCGGCCGCTCGGCGAGACGACGCATGAGATAGGGATACCACTGGTCGCCGAAGGGGACGTAGACGCGGAGATTGTAGCCCTCGCGGCGCAGGGCGTGCTGCAGGTCGCGCCGCACTCCGTACAGCATCTGGAACTCGAAGCGCGCCGGCGCGATGCCCTGCCGGCGCGCGAACGCCTTGGCGTGGGTGATGATCTTCGGGTCGTGCGTCGCGACGGCGGGGTAGTTGCCCTGCTGCAGCAGCCGTTCCATGCAGGCGACGTAGCTCCGGTCGACGTCCCGTTTGTCGGGAAACGCGATCTCAGGCGCCTCCTGGTACGCGCCTTTGCACAGCCGCACCCGCGCGCCGAGCGCGAGCAGGTCCCCCAAGTCGCGCTCGGTGCGTCGCAGGTAGGACTGGAGCACGACGCCGACCGAGTCTCCGAACTCCGGGTGAAAGCACCTCTGGAACAACGCCAGGGTGCGCTCGGTGTAGGCCGATCCCTCCATGTCGATCCGCACGAAGGAGCCGTGGTCTCGCGCGCGCGCGGCGACGGCCCGGACGTTGTCGACGCAGAGGGCCTCGTCGATGTCGAGACCCATCTGGGTCAGCTTGAGCGACACGTGGCTCTGCGCGCGGACCGTGTCCAGGGTTTGCACGTAGACGTCACGGGCCGCGCGCGCCGCGGCGGCGTCCTCCACGGACTCACCCAGCAGGTCGAGGGACGCGGTGATCCCGGCGGTGTGCAACGCCCTCACGGCGGCCACCGCGGACTGCACGGTCTCTCCAGCGACAAAGCGAGACGCGAGCCTGCGGGCGAGGCCGTTGGCGCGTAAGACGCGAAAGATGTGTGGCTGCTCGCTGAGCCAGAGGAGGCCGGCGCGGAGCATCAGGGATAGAACTTGGAGCTGTGGCGCGCCTGCTCTTGCAGGACTTCGCACGGGGCGAAGCGGGCGCCCAGCCGCTCGGCGAGGCGCTCCAGCTCCCCCACCAGTCGCGCCGCGCCCAGGTCGTCGGCGTGGCGCAGGGGGCCGCCGCGGAAGGGCGGAAACCCGAAGCCGAAGATCGCCGCCAGGTCCCCGTCGCGCGGCGCGCGCACCACGCCCTCGCCTACCGCGCGCGCCGCCTCGTTCAGCATGACGAGCACCAGCCGCTGGATAACCTCCGCGGCGCGCGGCCCGCCGTTGGGGTGGATGTCAAGCAGCTCCGACAGGGCGGGATCGACGCCGCGTCTCTTGCCGCCGACGTAACGGTAGAAGCCCCGCCCCGCTTTGCGCCCCAGGCGACCGTCCTTGACGAGCTTCGCGAACGCGGGCGCCGCCACCAGCCGGTCGCCGAACGCGGCGTGCAGCACCCCCGACGCCTTCTCCGCCACGTCGAGCCCCACCTCGTCGAGCAGGGTGATGGGGCCGACCGGGAATCCCCACGACACCATCAGCCGGTCCAATTCGTCGACCGCCGCTCCTTCTAGCAGCAGGTGACCCGCTTCGTTCATGTACGGCCCCAGAATGCGGTTCACCCAGAAGCCCGGCCGGTCGCGCACCACGATCGCGGTCTTGCCCATGCGGCGCCCGAACGCCACGGCGGTGCTCGTGACGTCGGGCCCCGTGCGGTCCGACGGGATCACCTCGAGCAGCGGCATGCGCGCCACGGGGGAGAAGAAATGCATCCCGATCACGCGCTCCGGGCGGCGCGCGGCCTCCGCAATCCGCGCGATCGGGATCGTCGAGGTGTTCGAGGCAAACACGGCACGGTCCGTGATGACCGCCTCTACCTCGCGCAGCACCTGCTGCTTCACAGCGAGGTCCTCGAACACCGCCTCCACGACCAGCTCGGCCTTCCCGAAGCCGGTGTAGTGATCGTCTCCCGACAAGAGCGCGACGAGCCGGGCGTGCTCGTAGCGCGTGATCCGGCGACGCTTCAGGCGGTCGTCCAGGATCTCCCGCGCCGCTGCGAGTCCCTTCGTCACTCGCGGCAGGTCCGCGTCCTTCATGCGGACGTCCACACCGGCCTGGACGACCGCGGTGCCCGCGATCCCCGCCCCCATGAAGCCCGCGCCCACGACGGCGAGCCGGCGTACCTCGGCGGGCTTGGGGGGATTGTCGATCCCAAAATCCTTCTTGAGCTGGGTCGTGGCGAAGAAGATCTGGACGAGCTTGCGGGAGACGTCGGTGACGGCGAGCTGGCCGAACAGCTGGGCCTCGCGCTGCAGGCCCTCCGTCATGCCGTGCCGCAGCCCGTACTCCACCGCCTCGAGGGCGGCGAGGGGGGCCGGGTAGTTGCCGTGGGTGGTGGCGAGGACCTGGCGCCGGGCCGTCCTGTACACGAGGCGGCGGCCCAGCGGGTTGCCGTCGAGCAGCCATCCGGCCAGGCCGCCGCGCCGCCGCCGTTTAGGCCGCCACCCGGCGGCCATGCGGCGCGCGGCGCCCACGGTGATGTCCTGGAGGATCGCCGCCGGCACGAGCTCGTCCACGATCCCGAGGCGGAACGCCTTACCGGCCGGCTCGGATTTGCCGGCGAGAATGATGTCGAGCGCCGCCCGGGCGCCGATGAGTCGCGGCAGCCGCTGGCAGCCTCCCGCCCCGGGGAGGATCCCGAGCTGCACTTCGGGAAGGCCGAGCTGGGTCTTCGCGTGATCGCTCGCGACCCGGTAGTGGCAGGCGAGGGCGAACTCGAGCCCGCCGCCCAGGCAGGCGCCGTGGATCCCCACCGCTACCGGCTTCGCGAAGCGGGCCACGCGCTCGAGCATGTCCTGGCCGCCGGCCGAGAGGCGCTCCGCGTCCGAGGCGGTCGTGACCGCGACGAACTCCTCGATGTCCGCGCCCGCGATGAAGGCGTCGCGCTTGCCCGAGAAGAACGCCACCGCCTTCACCTCCGAGTCCCGGTCGAGCGCCTCGAAGGTCGCGATGAACTCCTCTTTGACCGCCTGGGTGATCTTGTTCACCGGCTCGCCTGGGAGGTCGAAGGTCACGACGGCGATCCCGTCGGTGATCTCCCAGGTGAGCGCGGAGGCCGCCGCCACTAGCGGCGCTCCAGGACCATCGCGAACGCCATGCCGCCCTGGGCGCAGATCGAGACGAGGCCGAATGGCGCGTCGCGCCGCTTCATCTCGTGGGCGAGGGTGGTCACGATGCGGCCTCCGGTCGCACCGAACGGGTGCCCGACGGCGATCGAGCCGCCCATCACGTTGATGATCGCTTCGTCGATCTCCCAGCCTTTGGCAGCGAACCCCTGGAGGTTCGACAGGACCTGGGCGGCGAACGCCTCGTGGATCTCGATCAGGCCGAGGTCCTTCCACTGGATGCCGGCGCGCTCGAGCGCCTTGGGCACCGCCCACACCGGCGCTTGGAGGAGCTGCCAGCCGGGATCGACCGCGGCGACGGCATAGGACCGGATGAACGCGAGCGGCTCGTAGCCGAGGGACCGGGCCGCGTCCTCCCCCATCAGCAGGACCGCGGAGGCCCCGTCAGTGAGGGGTGAGGAGTTCGCGGCCGTGACCGAGCCGTAGCGGCGGTCGAAGACGGGCTTGAGCTTCGCCATCTGGGCGAGCGACGTGTCGCGGCGAATGCCGTTGTCTTGCGTCACGATCGGCGCCAGCCACGGCACGATCTCGGCCGTGAGCCGACCATCGTCGGTGCCGCGGGCCGCGAGCTCGTGGCTGCGCAGCGCCCAGCGATCCTGCGCTTCGCGGGTGATATGGTTCTCCTTGGCCATCTTCTCCGCCGATTGCCCCATCGTCTCTCCCGTGGAGGGCTCGCCGATGGCGGGCGTGACGGGCACCAGGTCGCGCGGCCGGATCTTGCTGAAGGCCCCGACCCGGGCGCCGAGGCTCTTCGCCTTGCCCGCCTCGACGAGGATGTCCGCGAGGCGGCGCGAGGCGAGGATCGGGATATCGGAGAGCGATTCAACCCCTCCCGCGATCACGACGTCGGCGTGCCCCAGCGCGATCTGGTCGTGGCCGGCGGTGACCGCCTGGCCGGAGGAGGCGCAGGCCCGGTTGAGCGAGTAGGCCGGAATCTCTTTCGGGAACTGCGGCAGCAGGCTCACCTCGCGCGCGACGTTCGGCACCAGCGCCGAGGGGACGACCTGCCCGAACACGATCTCGTCCACGTCGGGCCCGTCGAGGTTGGTGCGCTCGAGCAGCTCGCGCGTCGCGTAACGCGCCAGGTCCACGGCGCGCGCGTCCTTGAGGTCGGTGCCCGCCTTGCAGAACGGCGTGCGGTACCCCGCGATGACCGCGACGCGCCGCCGTCCGTTTACGCCTGGCATTACATTCTCCCTCCGTTAGGGACGAAACCTACCACGGGGCCCGAGGGCGGGCCAAGACAGAGGAGCGGTGGCGACGGACGCCCCGTTTTCACACCACGCGCGCGCCCGCGCGCTCGCCGCCATGGCGGCCGAGCCCGTGGACCTGCTCATCATCGGCGGCGGTATCACGGGCGCCGGCATCGCCCGCGACGCGGCGCTGCGCGGCATCCGCACCGCGCTCGTGGACCAGGGGGATTTCGGCGGGGCGACGTCCTCCCGCTCTTCGCGCCTCATTCACGGCGGCCTCCGCTATCTCGAGCAGGGCGACTGGCATCTGGTGCGCGAGGCGAGCCGCGAGCGGCGCGTCCTGCTGACGATCGCCCCCCACCTCGTCCACCCCCTCGCGTTCCTGTTCCCCGTCTACCGCGGCGCCCGCGTCCCCCCCTGGAAGCTGCGGGCGGGGCTGTGGCTGTACGACCTGCTCGCGGGGTTCGGCAACACGCAGCGGCACCGCTGGCTCACTCGCAAGCCCGTCGCGCGGCTCGAGCCGCGGCTGCGCAGCAAGGGTCTTCAGGGTGCGGCCCTGTATTACGATGCCCAGACCGACGACGCCCGGCTCGTGCTCGCGACGCTGCGCAGCGCGGCGCGGGCGGGCGCGCTCGTCGCCAACTACGCCGCGGCGACCAGCCTGCTCAAGTCCGACGGGGTGGTGCGCGGCGCGGTCGTGCGGGACGCGCTCGAGGGTCGCGTCCACACTGTCCGCGCCCTCGTCGTCGTGAACGCCACGGGTCCCTGGGTGGACCGGATCCGTGCGAGCGACGACCCGGACGCCAAGCCGCTGCTCCGCCTGACCAAGGGCGCGCATGTGGCCGTTCCCCGCGCCCGCATCGGGCACACCCACGCCGTCACGCTCATCTCACCCGTCGACGGCCGGGTCATGTTCGTCCTGCCCTGGGGCGACCTGAGCTACATCGGCACGACCGACACGGACGAGGATGCGTCGCCCGACGACGTGCGCGCCACGGGCGCGGACGTCGTCTACTTGCTGCGCTCCGCGAACGCGCTGTTCCCCGATGCCCGGCTCGCGCCGCGGGACGTCATCGCGACGTGGGCGGGCCTGCGCCCGCTGCTCGCGCCCGAGCGGAACGTCTCGGCGTCGCGGGTCTCGCGCGAGCACCGAGTGGTCGAGGCCGCGAGCGGGCTAATCACCATCGCCGGGGGCAAGCTCACGACGTATCGCGTGATGGGGCGCGACGTCACCGACCGAGTCGCACGGCGGCTGCGCTCCCTCGACGGCCGCCCCCTGCCCCCGCGCCCCGCCACCGACCGCTTCCCCCTGCCCGGCGGTGAGACGGCGGACCTCGACGTATTGGTCGACGCGTTGCGCGCGCGCGAGGTCACCGAATCGCTCGCGCGTCATCTCGTTCGCCGCTACGGGAGCGAAGCGGTCGCGGTGCTCAACCTGGTGGACCGTGATCGCGCCCTCGGCGAGCCGATCGTGCGGGGGCGACCGGACCTCTGGGCCGAGGTGGTCCACACAGTCGAGCGGGAGATGGCCGTGCGGCTGAGCGACGTCCTCATCCGCAGGCTGCATCTCTTCTACGAGGATCCGCCGCGCGGGAACGCCGCCGCGCCGCTGGTCGCCGCCCGAATGGCCCGGCTGTTGGACTGGGACGAGGCGCGGCGGGAGGAGGAAGTCGCCGCCTACGCGGCGGACGTGAAGCGGGCGCGCGCCTTTCTGACAGAGGTCCCTAGAAGCAGCTCGGCCACCGGGGCGTAGCCGGCACGCGTTACCCTGGTGGGGGGGAGGGCATCTTGCAGCCGGGACCCCCAGCGGTCTCAAGGAGGGAACCATGAGTCTGCGGATTGCCTTGGTCGTCAGTCTGGTCGCCGCCCCGCTCCAGGCCCAGCGGGCGCACGTCGGCCCCCACGGCGGATACAACCTCGACAGCGACCACGCACTGGTCGGCGCCCAGATGCTGCTCCCGATCGTGCCGCTCGTCGAGCTGTACCCCTCATTCGACTACTACTTCGCGAGCGGCGCGTCGCTGCTCTCGTTCAGCGGCGACCTCAAGGTGCGTTTTCCCACGGGCGGCGGGACGGATGCCTACGTCGGCGGCGGCGTCAACCTGCAGCACTCGAGCGTCGCCGGCACGGGCGCGACCGACACCGGATGGGACATCCTGTTCGGGCTCGAGTCGCGCCGCGGCGTCACCCATCCGTACGTCGAGGGTCGGGCGCTGCGCCACGCCCGGTCGCAGTTCCAGCTGCTCGCGGGCTTGAACATCACGCTCTACTAAGGCTCGAGGACTCGAAGGACCGGGTGACCGCTCACGTCGGCCAGCGGCAGGTACACTCGGTGCGTGGTGGGATC
>WNGJ01004379.1_pt1 | contig 19140 bp, 17 predicted proteins | sample 5400611 | NCBI WGS metagenome assembly WNGJ01 (sample SAMN13153375, study PRJNA577476) | soil metagenome | isolation source: 40 cm soil or saprolite under Garry oak tree replicate 1 | place: USA:California | collected 2016-06-15 | reverse complement strand
TTCGCTAGCAGCGGGCGAACCTCGCACGGTCGAGTATCAGCCTTCGTTTGTCGACGGTATTGGAAGCAAGATGGTATTCCCCAACATGTTCGAGCGCGCGCGCGGGCTCTTGGATGGAGCTTTGGTCGTGACCCTGACCGAAGCGGCCCAAGCGATGAAACTGGTGGCCGAGCGGAACCGTATCATTGTCGAAGGGGCCGCCGCCTGCGCTGTCGCAGCTGCTCTGGCAGGCCGTGCCGGCTCGGGCAAGGTCGTAGCCATCGTCTCCGGAGGCAACATCGACATGGATAAATTTGCGCAGCTGATCAGCAAGGCATAGCCGTAGTCTGCGAGTCTGGCTTTGCAGCCTGCGGGGGAACGGATCGCAGATCCAGCGATCCAGCGAGGGAACCGCGTTCGTTTCAGCGGTTCAGGCGCGCGCGCCGCGATGAAGATTGCCATGAGCCGACTTGGTGCGACCAGCAGCTAATTCTTCAATGGAAGGCAGCGACTTGGCGACAGTCAGTTGCCGCTCCGGAGGTTGAGATTTCGTGCGAATCGCGCCGGTTAGCGTTTCCAGCGCCACATCAGTGTTCGGCGGAATGTAAATTGTGGCGGCCAGGACGCCGCTGCGCAACCATGCCTGCCCAGTCTTCGGCATGCCATCGCAGCCCGTAAATGGTATCTTCAGCCAGCGCTCGCGATCGCCTTCCGTTATTTCGCCGAACGCTCTCCTCGCGCCTGCCGCCATGCTGTCGTCTTGAGATGCGCGTCTCCAACGAGGTGCGCAAGCGCAGCCAGGAACTCACGGCACGGTAGGCGCTTTCCTCGGTCCAATTCCCCCGCATGGTCTTCACCACGATATTTGCGGGTTTGGTTCGATTCATTCCCGCGGTTCGTTGATGGGCGGCAGAACTGTTGGTAGGGCCTTCGATATAGAGAACTGACCCGCCCTGGGGCAGGAGTGCCGCAAATTGTTTCCCTTGAATCTTGCCGACCTCTTCATGGTCGGAGCTGATGGAAAAAGCAGGAACTTTAAACGTGCGCCGCAGCTCGGGAATGTAATCCACCTCATGATTCAGAATGGCCCAGCCCATTCCCGCAGCGCCGGCAGCGCGGGCCACTTGGGGGAATCCCGTCGAGCCCACAGGCTCGAACACAATGGCGTCCGGACGCAACGTTCGCGACTGAATGAATTCCAGCAATTGCTGGCTTTGGGTCACTGCGTCGTTGCCGGCATGGATGATCTTTATATCCACGTCCAGGCGCCGCGCAGCGGTTTCGGCGGCCTTCGCTTGCTCCTGCTGATAATCATTGTCGTCGTTGGTGAGTGAGACGAGAAAGCTGAGTTTCTTCATGACTGGGCTCTGGTCGGATCATAGTGCAACTGCACTGGTAACCGTTGGTTACGGACGTAACTGTTTGCGCGCGGAGGTAGGCAATTTGAAAGCTCGCCGGAGGGATACCGGCTTATCAGCTGATTTCCCGCCTGATGCAGGTTCACTCTGAGGGGATGGAGGGCGAGGCTTAGCCCCCTTCTGTCCGATCCAGAAAAGATTGGAGATTTATTTCCAGCGCAGTCCGGCTGTTCTCGGACAAACCGGTAAAGCGGAAAGGCTGCAGCCATCCTTGCGTCGCCCACATCGGAAAGAGCGTTTGGGCCCGCTCCCGGATGGTAGCGCTCCCAAGGTGAAACACAAGATCCACGGTGATTTTCTCGTCTAGCGAGCTCTCCAGATGCAGCACCCCACCGGAAGTCGAGAGCTGATGCAGTTTTCCCCGCACTTGTCTGCGATTGGGTAAGCAAATAATGACCAGAACAGATCCCTGGAGTTTCACCCGAAAAGGACGCTGGCCCGCCCGTGGTCCGGCAGAGGATGTACCCGGTGCGGGAGCTGCGCGAACTGTGTGGGTGTCGGGCATGCGCTTCCCAATAGTATGCCGTTGGCGCTGGCCACATGCGAGGTTACGAAAGAACGGGGCTAAAAGCTGCTGATTTTCGCGCCGTAAAGATCACGGTGCATACCTCTGTTCACGGTACGGGCGTCTGCTGCGGGGAGGGCGGTACATGAATTACTTCTTGCCGGGATGGGCTTCGCCTTTGACCGAGAAGCGGTTGTAGGGCCAGGTCTGCTTATGGGACGCTGTGGGAGTGGCAGCGGCTTTAGCTTCCGATCCGTTGTTCCAATCCGCTGGCGGATTGGCAATTCCCCAGACGTTGCCATGGGTGTACAGCGATGCGCCGACGAGGAACTGCTTACTATCGCTGCCTAAAGGAAGGCAGCTAGCCACGCACCCGGTGACGGTTTTATTGCCCGGAAGATCACTAAGGAAGATTGGGGTTCCAATCTGCAATGCTCGCGAACTTCGGAAGCCGCATCCCTGCGCGCTGACGATTATCACCTCACACCTCTCTGCAAAGGGACGAAGCCGGTCTAAACTGGTCACAGTAAGCGGGATATGCACACGCACTCGCGTGCTCCGCCGGGCCACCTGTGGTGCAGTTGTGACTTCCATGAGAACTCGAGGGGGGATTTCGCGGCTCACGCCGCGGCGACCTTAGTTTGACAGATTCGCGGCCTGCGGGGTCTTGGGAAACGCCTGACCACGGTGACGAAGGTAATCAGATGGATTACGAAGACTGGTCGCGGGAAAGAGCGATTTCGATGAGTGCCACGACCGAAGTTCGGCCACCTGCAAAAAGCAGCACCAGCGCTGAGGTCGCACAGTGCAAGTCTATTTTAGCCGCTCGGCTTAAGCCCTGATATGATGTTGGCCGTTGTCAGCGCCCTATCAGGGTAAGCCGACGTGAGCCGAAGGTTTTCCACCGCCGAGGACCGATCCCATCACGCTGGAGTTGTCTCGCCGGTGACCGCCTCGCAGAGCCAAAAGGCTGCTCCGGAACTCCCCTCGGATATTGCATCCACGACCGGTGCATCTCCGGGCGCCGAGTGGAAGCTCCTGTTGGCGGCGATTTCCGCCAGTCCGGAAAAGGTCGACGATTGGCCCGGTCGGTTGCAACAAAATGTCGATTGGCCGAAGTTGCTCCGGCTTGCCGATCATCACGGAGTGTCTTCGCTGCTCTACCAAAGCCTGTTCAGCATGGGCGATTCCGCTGCTCCCGCCGAGGCGTTGCAATCTTTGCGGCGGCGGCATGAGATAAATGTCCATAAGTGCCTTTTTCTTACACGAGAACTGGTTCGCGTTCTCGATAATCTAGACTCGCTCGGCATTGAGGTCATGCCTTACAAAGGCGTAGTGCTGTCGCAAACCCTCTATGGCGATATGGCGTTGCGGCAATCTGGTGACATGGATTTGCTGGTACGTGCCAGCGATCTGCCGCGAGCCAAGAAAAACGTTTGCGAGCTGGGATACACACCACACTTGACACTTTCTGAGGCGGCCGAGAGCGCCTACGTCAGGTCAGGATACGAGTGCACCTTCGACCATGCCGGCAGCCGCAATTTGTTGGAGCTGCAATGGGCGCTTCAACCAAATTTTTATTCGGTCGATTTCGGCGTGAGCGGCGTGTTCAGTCGTGCGGTGACGGTTTCGCTGGCGGGCCGGCAAGCGAAGACGCCGTCGCCAGAAGATTTGCTGCTAATTCTTTCAGCGCATGCCGCGAAACACCTTTGGGGACGGCTCATCTGGCTTTGCGACATTGCACAGCTCACGAAGCGGCCGGATCTGAATTGGGATTGGATAACTTCGCAGGCGAAGGCCCTGGGTATCGAAAGAATCATGCATGTCACTTTGCTGCTGGCAAAGAGTCTGCTGGGAGCCGAGATACCACCTTCGCCGAACAGCACACTGTTGAGCGATGCGGCATCCCATACTCTGGCGGACAACATTCGCATCGAGATGGCCAATGGCGTCTCATGCAATGCGGAATCGTTGGATTACTTTCGGCTTGTGATGCGGCTGCGCGAACGACGAGCGGATCGATTGCGCTTTCTATGGCGGCTGACTTTCACGCCCGGGCCCGGCGAATGGGAAGCCATTCAACTGCCCGCGAGGCTTTTCCCTCTATACCGTGTGGTGAGGCTCTGGCGTCTCACCGCCAGGTGGTTTCGAGGGCGGTCAGGAACAGTCTCTGCCCCGCCGCTCTAACGTCTGGCATTGATTCGTGCCTGCTTGATACCTGTCCAAAGACCTTTTGCGACGACTCTTTCGTAGCCTGCCCGATTCATAGCGGCCATGGTCGCGGCCGCCGTTCCTCCCGGTGTGGCGGCTTCGCGCAGCAATTCATCGAGCGTCTGGCCACTCTCCTGCCAGTAAAAAATTCCTCCAGCAATCGCATGCGCGGCGGCGGTGAGCGCGGCCTTGCGATCAAGTCCGGCGGCTTGTGCCGAGCGGGCCAGCGTTGCCAGGGCATGATAGCCATGACTCGGCGAGAATGTGGCAGTGAAAGCGTCGAAATGAGCTTCCGGAATTTCCAGCACGGAGCCGAGGTGCCCGAAGAAGTCACGCACCCCCAGCGCGCGGCAGAGCTGCCTTTGGAGCGCAGTTTTTGGAGGGGAATACCCGCGGCCAGACTGACCACCAGCCTCGGCCCGGCGGCCCAATCGCAGTTTGCGGTGTCATCCAGCAAATTTGCTACGTCCTGCGGGCGCACTGCGACAATCAGCAGACAGGCTTGCGACACCGCTCGAGCTAAGTCATGCTCTGTTGAAACATTGAACTCGCGCTTCAGCCGCCTCAATTTTTCGGGATGCCGGTCATAAACAACCAGAGGAGGCTTATATTTCGCCAGGCGCAATCCAGCTACGAGCGCGCTGGTAATGCGACCGCCGCCGAGAAAGACCGTAGCTTTCATGAGAACGTCATATTGTGCTGCTTAGTCGGCGGTGCCTCCACCATCCACCACGAGCGCAGATCCCGTCATGAATGAAGAATCCTCCGAGGCCAGAAACAGTACGGCTTTGGCAATCTCCTCCGGCGTGCCGATACGGCCCATGGGACGCTGGTTGCACCCTGCCAGATATTTGTCCCACGACAGACCGCGCATCTTCGCGTCCGCGGGCAGCATTGGAGTTTCGACGTCGCCGGGGCAGATGCAGTTGACCCGAATACCCTGATTGCCGTGATCGATCGCCATCGCCTTGGTCATCAGCACTACTCCGCCTTTGGATGCGCAGTAAGCGACAGCATGATCGCCGCCGACCAATCCCCATCCTGAACTGTTGTTGACGATTACGCCGCTGCGTTGCGCGATCATAGCTGGCAATGCGAACTTCGACATCAGAAACGTACCTTTTAAATTGACATTAATCTGTTCATCCCACTGCTGTTCCGAACACTCGAGAGCGGTCTGGGCATAGAAAACACCAGCGTTGTTGAAAAGAATATCGAGGCGACCGAAGTTGCGCAGAGTCTGGTTCACGGCGTGCTCGCATTCGGCCATCACGCTGACATCGGTGCGAACAAAGACAGCCTCGCCGTTCGCCTTGCGGATCTGCTCAGCCACGGCGGCACCGCGTTCCTGATTCCTGCCTGTGATGGCAACTTTCGCACCTTCTTTGGCGAAAAGCAGCGCCGTGGCTTCACCGATCCCTGAAGTGCCACCCGTGATGAGTGCAATTTTGTCTTTTAGGCGCATCGAGGGCATCTCGCCCAAGCCTTGTCTCAGCGGCCGCAGAGTTCTGCGAGGACTATTCTTTGGCTGCCACGCGACTGGTGTATTTCCCAATTCCCCCCACGGCTTATGCCCTGGGCTGCATTCTATCGCCGCTTCGCAGCTGGAGTCATGTCGTGCCCAACGCCGTTTACGATCTCCGCCGCCGCACCTATCGGCTCGCGAGACCCCCCGCCGTCTCCCCCCCGTCCATCGTGTAAACCTGGCCGGTGGCGTACGCCGCGTCATCAGACGCGAGGTACGCGAACAAGGCCGCGATCTCCTCCGGCTTGGCGTGTCGCTGCAGGGGGATTTTACGGTTCACTTCATCGAGCATCGCGTCAGTATATTCCGCACGCTGCATGGGAGTGAGCACGTATCCGGGGGCTACGGCGCATACTCGAATCCGGGGCGCCAGTTCGAGGGCCATAGAGCGGGTGAGTTCGATCACTCCCGCTTTGGTGGCGTTGTAATCAGCGTAGTAGGGATATCCCATGATCCCGTTGGTCGAGGCGGTTTGCAGGATCACGCCGCTGCCGCGCTCCCACATGTGGCGGGCGGCGATCTGGGCCACGTAAAACACACCGGTGAGGTTCACGGCAACCACTTTGTCCCATTCTTCGGCGGTAATGTCGAGGAAGTTGTGGCGAATGCTGATGCCTGCGTTATTGACGAGTACGTCTACGCGGCCCATGAAGCGCACAGCCTCGGCAAAAGCAGCGCGCACCTGCTCGAGGTTTGATACATCCGCAGCCACGATACCGGCCAGGGTCGGCAACTGACGCCGAATCTGCTCGAGGGCTTTTGGGTCCCGGTCGAGCACGCAGACCTGAGAACCTTCTTCCAGGAAGCGGGCGGCCGTGGCCGCGCCGATACCGCTCGCGCCTCCGGTAATCAGGACGCGCTTGCCTTTCAGACCTCGCATGCGGTCTCCCTCGAACAGCAACGTGCTGCGCAGTTCAGCATAAGGACAGCGAAGGCATTTTGGCTAGGGCGATTCTCGTTTTCGGCAATGCTCCCCTGCTGAGGGCCGATCACAGAAGATAACGAGGAATGCACTGGATCTTGTGGGATAATCACCAACCGGAGTAACTTAGGCTCGCGTGGCGGCTGTTCCCGAAACGCTCAAGACATCTTAGGAGGCACAATTCATGGGAAGAAATTCGGTGACTCGACGTCAATTTATCCACTTTGGTGCAGGAGCAGTGGCTGCGGGCGCGGCCGCGAAAGTTACTCTTCTCAACCCGACGCATCTGTCGGCTTTTGCCGGGCCGGTGCCACCCAGCGACCAGGTCCGTTTCGCCTCGATTGGAACCGGCGTTCGGGGCTGCGAGTTACTCTCGGCGACGCTCATGGTCCCCGGCGTTCAGTGCGTGGCAGTTTGCGACCTTTATGACGCACGTCACGTAGCTGCTCAGGAAGCCGTCAAAAATAGCGATGTCCCGGCCACTCGCGACTATCGTGCAATCCTCGACCGCAAGGATGTTGACGCCGTGATTATCGCGGTCACTGATCACCAGCACCGCAAAGTGTTCGAAGATGCCTGTGCCGCCGGCAAGGATGTGTATTGCGAAAAGCCCATGTCGCACACCGTGGACGATGGATTCGCCATGATGGCGGCAGCTCACAAAGGAAATCGCATCGTGCAGATTGGCAGCCAGCGCGTCAGTTCGATCCTCTACGCCAAGGCTAAGGAAATCTATGACTCGGGCAGGCTGGGAGAGGTCACGGCGATCGAGGCATACTGGGACCGCAACAGTCCGAGCGGTGCCTGGGTGTATCCGATTGCTCCGGATGCGAATGAAACGACTATCGACTGGAATGCGTTTCTCGACGGCGCACCGAAGCGTCCCTTTGACGCGATGCGCTTCTTCCGCTGGCGGTGTTTTACGGATTACGGCGAGGGGCTGGGTGGCGACCTGTTTGTTCACCTGATTTCCGGGATCCAGTTCATCACCAGCACGAACGCGGTTGCGCAACGCGCCCAATCCGCCGGCGGCCTTTTCCATTTCAAGGATGGCCGCGAGTTCCCCGATCTCATCCAGACTTTCTACGACTATCCCAACTTCCGCGTCACGATGCGCTGCAACTTGAACAATGATGGTGGAGAGTTCATCGGATTCTACGGCACAAAGGGCACGATGATTATCAAGGATTCGACCTTGACCTACACTCCGCAGGATACGCGACCAGAGCCAGAGGGTTATTCGGTCAAGGGCTGGCCCAAGAAGGCGCGGGAAGAATACCTGGAAAAATGGGCTGCGGAGAATCCTGAGCCCAAAGCTCTAGGGGTCAAGATTGACGAACAAGCCGAAACGTTTGCTTCGCCGCATGGCTACAACGATACCGCCGACCATCAGGCCAACTTTTTCAACGCGGTTCGTAGCCGGAAGCCGACGGTGGAGAATGAAATATTCGGGAACAATGCAGCCATTGGATGCCATTTGGCCAATTATGCCTATTTCAACAAAGCTATTGCCGTTTGGGATGGTGGCGCGAAGAAAATCGTGAAGGGCTAGAGCGGTTTGCCGCGGAAGACCCAGATCAGCTCGATGATCAGAATTATTACCACCATCAACTCGAGCACGAAGGCTCGGCTCTGGTTGAACTGATCGACCATGAAATGATAAAGGTCTTCGGCGGTATTTAGTTTTTGCTGAACGAGATCTTTGTAGTCCGGGACGCCCACCCGGGACGCTGCCAACTTGTACAGGCGGGCGGAAAACATGTCGCTGAGAAATTTGATCGCATTGTCGGCCCGCTCCGTCAGTTCGGCGACATCGAGCAATACGGTGTGCAGCTTGGTAGCCGCGTTGGCCGTCCGCCAACGTGACCAAAGTCCGACGCCCTTGTCGAGGAAGTCGTAAACCCCTTCCAGTTCACGGGTGAGCAGATCGTCGTAATGACGAAACTCAAGCAACTGCGAGTTGGCGTACTGCAGCAGCTGAATCGCGGTTTCCGCCCCGGCCGGTGTGTCGTAGATGAAGGCAGCATTCCAGCCAATTACAGCCAGATCATTCGGATAGTAGGAAATTTGCGACTGCAGAATTTCCTCACGTTCGCCGTCTGACAGCGTAGCGGTTTCTCCGCGGACGACCTGGGCGATGCGGCCCCCATGCGCAGCCAGCAAATCGGAAGCCGAGGGTTCTCCGGCAATCTCGCGCACGTGAAAAATAAAGTAATCCTCTTGCAGCCATTCCGTGGCGTAACGCTTTACCAGTGCGGGTGCTGCGCTCTCGAGTCGCTGCTTCACGATGCGGCTGGCAAGAACTTCAAAGTTGGTGTCGGAAACCCATCGGCTGGAAAGTTGGACTAATGTGTCCCAATCGCCAGCGAAGGACAGCTCAAAGACCACGCTGACCACGCCATAGTCGAAATACTTGATTTCGACCTGAAGCCGCTCCCCGCTATCGAGGACCAGGGGTTCAATGTTTTCCTCGACGGGCGGGCGCTGGTAGCGAACGTATCCGGGCGCCTGATGCTTGAAACTCGCGTCTGCTGTCCGGGCCCCGAAAATATCCCGGAGCTTGTCGAGGCGTATTTCTTCGCACACGTCAAACTGGATTAAGACCAGCACCGAGCCTTGGAGGGGAGCCTTCGGAGCTTGCACCACAAGGGGGGCTGAACGCGCTTCTGAAGCACCTCGGCTTATGCCCGGAAGCGTCATGGCAAGTTCGTGGTCCATGGTTCGAAACCCCATTCCTGGCGCTTTAATACCGGCGGGAAGCGCCTCAGGGCAAAGCGGCGAGAAGTCTATTTTCCCAGAAACGTGACAATCTGGCGAGAGGCGGACCTTAGCTATGAGCTTACGATGGCATACAACCTGTTTATAATCAGCGCCTTACGACAGCGACCGGAATAGCATGGCGCCCACGGCCAGAGCTCCTAGCCCTAGACCTGCCCGTTTCATCGACCGGCGAACGTCCCCATGATGCCGTTGAATTTCCCGAGACTCAGGATACTCGCCCAAGGGCGATCCATTGCCCTGCGCCTTTGCCCCGGCGGCGTTGGTGGCCATCTGCAGCACCTCAGCCACATGGAGAGCGTGTCGGTCGGAACCCTGGGCAATCTGTTCGCGGCAGCTGAAACCGTCAGCGATGATCAGCCAGTCCGAGGGTGCTCGACGAACCGCAGGGAGAAGCTCGAGCTCAGCGATGGCCATCGACAACTCATACTTATCATGCTCGAAACCGAACGAGCCGGCCATGCCGCAGCATCCCGGCGCGGGTGACAGGAAGTCCACGCCGATGCGGCGCAAGATGGCTTCTTCCGCCGTCATTTTCATGATCGACTTGTGGTGACAGTGCCCGTGCAGCAGGGCTTTGCGTTCGAGGCGCGGAAAGGTAAAGCTCGCGGCATGCGTCTCAACGAATTCACTCAGGAGAAAAGTTCGGCGAGACAATGCTTGGGCTCGATGGTCATGGGGGAATAGGTTGCACAGTTCGTCGCGGAAGACGGCCACGCAGCTGGGCTCGAGACCAACGACCGGAATTCCCGCTTCGATCGCAGGCGAGAGGGAATCGAGAATTTGGAGCAGCAATCTCTTGGCCCGGTCGAGCATGCCGAAGTCATAAAGGGGACGTCCGCAACACAAGTTCGTCTTCGGCAGAAGGACGCAGAAACCTGCGGTCTCTAGCACGTTCACCGCGGCCTTCGCGGTAGCGGGAAGGAAATAGTTATTAAACGTGTCGGGCCACAGAACCACTCGTGGACTGGTGAGATTGCGCACTCCGCGACTTCGAAACCACCTGCTGAAACTCTGCGGAGCGAAGGCCGGAAGGTTGCGCTCTCGAGCAACACCAGCTACCAGTTTGGCAATATCGCGGAGGACCGGCGACTGTGTGGTGAGATTCGCAAGTCCGGGGACATGCGAAGCAAGCCGCGCCCAGACGTCGATGTTGCCGAAGGCGTAGGCACTCCTTGGACGAACACGGCCTTCGTAGTAGTGAGAGAGAAACTCGGCCTTGTACGTGGCCACGTCCACCGCCACGGGGCAGTCGCTCTTGCATCCTTTGCAAGCAAGGCAGAGGTCGAGAGAATGTTTGACCTCTTCACTCCTCCAGCCGTCGCGGATTACTTCACCCTGGGTCATCTCCCAGAGTAGGTGCCCGCGGCCACGCGTGGAGTGTTCTTCTTCACGCGTGGCGCGGTAGCTGGGACACATGACTCCGCCTTCTTCGCGGCGGCACTTTCCCACGCCAACGCAGCGAAGAGCGGCATTCGCGAAATTGCCGTGGTCGTCAGGAAAGTGAAAATGCGTTTCAGGCTGCCAGGGAGCGTACTCGGGGCCGAGCCGCAGGTTTTCGTCGATCTTGTAAGGCTCGATCAGTTTGCCAGGATTCATCTTCCAGTCGGGGTCCCACGCAGACTTGAACTCTCGGAAGGCCTGCATGAGCTCCGGCCCGAACATTTTCGGCAGCAATTCCGCTCGGGACTGACCGTCACCATGCTCACCGGATAGCGAGCCGCCGTAGCTGACCACCAGGTCGGCCGCTTCTTCGACGAACTTGCGGAATTTTGCGATGCCTTCTTTCGATTGAAGGTCGAAGTTGATACGGGTGTGGACGCAGGCATGGCCGAAGTGTCCGTACAGCGAGCCCTTGTAGCCGTAAGCCGCCATCATCTTGCGCAGGTCCCGCAGGTAGCCGCCGAGTTTCTCTGGAGCTACGGCGGCATCTTCCCAACCCTCCCAGTTCAGCGGTTCGCCCGGGACGTGAGAGGTAACCCCCAAAGCAGCCTCGCGAATTTCCCATACCCGCCGAGCTTGCCTTGGGTTGGTTAACAAATGCATATTGGGCGGACTTTGGTTGCGGCTCAGGGTTTCCATCAAGGTGCGGGCTTGCGACTCAGCCTCCAGCGCTGTCTGCGCGCCGAACTCAACGAGCAGCCAACCACAACCCACGGGCAGAAGGGACAGACCTTCGGAGTTGATGGCCTTGCGACGTGTGTAGCCCACCAGCAGATCATCAATGCCTTCCAACCCGACTGGCTTGTGCTCCATGATTTCAGGCACGTGATCGGCACATTGATAAATGTCGGGATAGGCCACCACGAGCAACACGCGCGCCGGCGGACTCTCGACCAGACGGCATGTGGCTTCGAGCACGGTGGCGCACGTTCCTTCTGATCCCACCAGCGCACGCGCCACGTGGAAACCGTTTTCCGGCAACAGATAGTTCAAGTTGTAGCCAGATACTCGCCGCGGAATTTTGGGGAAATTCTTGCGGATGAGATCGCCATATGTCGCCGCGATGCCTTTTAGTTGGCCGTAGATTTCGCCACGGCGACCCCCTTCGCAGATGATGTTCTCCAGTTCGTCGCTCGAGGTCTCACCAACCTTCAGTCGTGTGCCATCGTAAGTGAGGATTTCGAGCTCTTCGATGTTGTCGTCGGTCTTGCCCGCCATGACCGAATGCACGCCGCACGAGTTGTTGCCGATCATGCCGCCGAGAGTGCAATGGTCATGCGTGGCTGGGTCAGGAGCAAATGTCAGATGATGTTTTTCAGCGGCGTTGCGAAGACGATCGAGGATCACTCCGGGCTGGACTCGGGCGACGCGGCGGACGGGATCAATCTCAAGGATTTCTGCCATGTGCTTAGAGAAATCGACAATGACCGCGATGTTGCAGCATTGGCCTGCTAGGGACGTGCCGCCGCCGCGGCATAGGAGGGGCGCGCTGAAGCGACGACAAATCGTAACCACCGCCAGAACATCTTCCACATCGCGCGGCAAGACTACGCCGACAGGGACCTGGCGATAGTTAGAGCCGTCAGTAGCGTATAGAGCACGACTACCGTCATCAAAGCGCACTTCGCCGCGGATTTCACCGCGCAGAGCGTCCGCCAGAGCCACGGCGTCGATTGGCGCGGACCGAACGGACTGCGCCCGCACTGCGTAAGGGTCAGAGGTGATGGATACCAGTGGCGCGGACTCGAACGGTGGCATGGCTGTGGCTCCAGCTTACGGCAGCAAAGCCAGACAAGAATACTAGAAATGCTACTAGGTCCAGGTTCGAGTGGCGTAATCGCTCATGGAGAGAGCCAGGAGAATCAGGAGGAAGAACAAGCTCGCCACTACCACTAGCTTGCTGAGTTTTTCGCTGGCGCCCTTGAGGTGCATGAAGAACAGAGCAACCAGAATGGCCTTGAAAGTAGCAATCGTCAAAGCTACGGCGGCGTTAAAGCGGCCGAGGTCGAGGGAGGCGGCCCAGACCGTGAGACCGGTGCACGCGAGCAGCGTGATCCAGATGCCGAAGTACAGTTTGAGCGACGATGATGGATGTGCTGACATGCGAGCCTCAGGGATGTCGGTCAATCAGGTAGAGCAATGGGAACAAGTAGATCCAAATGATGTCCACGAAATGCCAATACAGCCCCCCCATTTCGACGGGAGTGTTGTACTCCGGAGTAAATCGGCCTTTCCAGGCCATCACGGTCAGCCAAATGAAGATGCCAATCCCGACGATCATATGGAGCGCGTGCAGGCCGGTCATGACGAAGTAGAGAGCAAAGAAGATCTCCGCATGGCTGGGATTGGCGTACTGGTCGGGATGCCCGGGAATCATAACGTTGTTGAACTGGAAGCTCGCGCCGGGCACATGATGCTTCTCGAACTTTTCCTTGTACTCGATCCCTTTGATTCCGAGGAACGCCGTGCCGAGCACCAAGGTCGCGAGCAAGTTGCCAATCAGCAACCTGCGCCTGCCGGTTTGTGCTGCCCAGACTGCGAGCACTACGGTCAAGCTGCTGCAGATTAGAACCGCAGTGTTGGTTGCGCCCAGGGTGACATCGAGCGTCTTGCTGGCCGCGCCCCAGTCTCCGAAATAGCCGCGACGGTACACCAGGTAAGTACAGAACAAACCGCCAAAAAACATAATCTCGGTACCCAGGAACACCCACGTCCCGAGGCTGGCGGCATCGCGTTGTTGCTGGGGCTCGGCGAAATGATGCAACAGGGCCGGATTGTGAGCGGCCGTGAGTTGGCTATCGGGCAACGGGAGTCTCCTCTTTAACCGGAAACCTATTCAACTCGTCGTAGTTGTAGGCTTCCCAAGTCACGACCGGCTCTTCGTCGAAATTGAAAGTGGGCGGCGGCGAAGCAGTTTTCCACTCGAGTCCGGCTGCGTTCCAGGGATTATCGGGCGCGGGCTTGCCGTAGCGCATCGACCAAAGGAAATAGACCATGGGCAGCAGATAGCCCACACCCAGAATTGTGGCGCCGCCAGTGGAGAGTACGTTCAGCACCTGAAACTCCGGCGGGTACTGATAATAACGCCGCGGCATTCCTATATAGCCGAGGATAAATTGCGGAAAGAATGTCAGGTTGAAACCGATAAATACAATCAGCGCTGCGAGTTTGGCCCAGCCTTCCGGATAGAGGCGGCCGGAAATCTTGGGCCACCAAAAATGCATGCCTCCGAGATAACCCATGACCGCGCCTCCGACCATAATGTAATGAAAGTGCGCGATGACAAAATAAGTGTCGGTGACATGCACGTCGATGCCCAGCGCGGCGAGAAACAGGCCGGTAAGACCGCCCACGGTGAAAAGTCCGAGGAAGCCGAAAGCGTAGAGCATGGGCGCATCGTAATAGATCGAACCTTTGTACATCGTGGCTGTCCAGTTAAAGACCTTGACCGCGGAAGGCACAGCAACCAGATAACTGAGCAGCGAGAAAACCAGGGCGGCGTAAACCGAGATTCCGGCGACGAACATGTGGTGCGCCCATACCAGGAAGCCGAAGACCGCGATGGCGATGGAAGAAAAGGCTACGAAGCTGTAGCCGAAAATGCGCTTGCGCGAGAAGCAGGCGATGATCTCGCTGATGATGCCCATTGACGGCAAAATCATGATGTAAACCGCAGGGTGCGAGTAGAACCAGAACAAATGCTGGAAAAGCAGCGGATCGCCACCCAGCTTGGGATCGAAGATGCCGAGATGCAAGGCGCGCTCTGCGGCAACCAACACCAAGGTGATCGCGATCACAGGTGTTCCTAGAAGTTGAATGATGCTGGTGGCATAGTGCGCCCAGATAAACAGTGGCAGGCGCGACCAGCTCATGCCCGGGGCGCGCAGACGGTGAATCGTGACCACGAAATTCAGTCCAGTCAGGATGGAAGAGAAGCCCGCGACGAAGATCGCCAGCCCCGCCTCGACAACCTTGGTATTGCTAAAGGCAGTGCTGAAAGGCACGTAGAACGTCCAGCCGGTATCCACTCCACCGGTCAGCATGCAGTGCAGCATCATCACGCCGCCGATGATGTAGAGATACCAGCTCAGGAGGTTGATTTTCGGGAAGGCCAGATCTTTCGCCCCGATCATCAAGGGCACGAGGAAGTTCCCGAGCACGGCGGGAATTGACGGGATCAGGAAAAAGAAAACCATCACCATGCCGTGCATGGTGAAGAGCTTGTTGTAGGAATCGGCTTGCACCAGGTCGCCCGCCGGAGTCAGCAACTCCAGACGAATGAGCAGGGCGAAGAAACCTCCGATGAAGAAGAAGAAGGTGATCGAGAGCAGGTAGAGCAGTGCGATACGCTTGTGGTCGGTGGTGAACAGCCACGAACCGACGCCGTAGTGCTTATTCAGATAATTTTCGCGCTCAACCGTCGGAATACTCGCGGTAGCCATACTCATTGCACCTGACTTCTCTGGGCTGAAGCTTTGGCTGGCGGCGAGGTCGAGCCAGCAGCCATGGCATTTCCCGGCCGGGTTGACGACAGTGACTTAACGTAGGCGACCAAGGCATTCAACTGTTCTTCGCTGACGATCCCCTGAAATGTGGGCATGACTGGTTTGAATCCCTTCAGGACTTTGGCCCCCGGATCGAGGATCGATTCGCGGATGTAATTCTCATCGGCGGTGACTGTGCGGCCATCTTCGAGTTGCACGGTCTTGCCAAACAAGCCTTGCAGATTGGGTCCACGCCCCTGGCCATCGGGGCGATGGCACGTGGCGCAACCTAATTCGGCGAAGACTTTCTCTCCGCTGGCAGAGAGCGGACCGGTTGATCCGCCGCTCATCCAAACCTCGTATTGTGCGGGTTCCATCACGACGACGGAGCCGATCATGCCCGAATGCTGTGTGCCGCAATATTCAGCGCAGAACAAATGATAGGTGCCTGGCTTGGTGGCTCGAAACCATGCCACGGTGTAACGGCCGGGCAGGACGTCCTGCTTGATGCGGAAGGCGGGCACATAAAAACTATGGATCGCGTCTTGCGACGTCATGATCATCTTCACGTCGCGGCCTACCGGAACGTGCAATTCATTGATCTCGCGCTGGCCTTCGGCGTGCTCCAGCTTCCACATCCACTGCTTGGCCACGACGTAAACTTCCGTGGCGTCGCGGGGGGGAGTGCGCTCCTGGAAAAAGACCACCGCGCCCCAGAAAAAAATCACCAGGAACACGCCCATGGGGATGATCGACCACGTCAATTCCAGGGGCGTGGAGCCTTCGATCGGCTCTGCTTGTACTCCGGGGCGATGGCGAAACTTAGCCGCGAAGAAGACGACGCAGACAGAAATCAAAAGCGTCATCAACCCGCTGACCATGAGCAGGAAGATGTAGAGCGCGTCCACATTGCCCGCCATGGTGGAGGCGCGCTGCGGCCATAATGGAAAATTATCGAACATACCCTGCCTGCTTTGTTGCTGATCGAGACGTTGCTCTCCTCGCGACTGAGTGCTCCGGCCGGAACATGATGAACCAGAAGATACCCAGAATCAAAATGGTTGCAGCGGCCGCCAGCCGCAAAATATTGGCCACCATGGCTCCGTATTTTCCTGTGGCCGGATCGTAGTGATAGCAATACAGCAGCACTTGATCCACGGCGTTGCCGATCTTGCCCTGGGAAGCCTCCACCAGTCCCATGCGCAGATCTTTGGGCGGAAAATCAACACCGTAAAAATAACGCGAGACGCGGCCTTGCGGGGTGAGCACCATGATCGCGGTGGCGTGCGCGAATTGCTTGATCTTCGGATCGTATTGATACTGGAAGCCGACGGCCTTCGTCAGCGCGTTGATGGCTTCGGCTTGTCCGGTTAAGAAGTGCCAGCCTGCGGCTGCGTGCGGACGGCCGTAGCGGTGGACGTAATCGTTTTTCTTGGCCCCAGCCATCTCAGGCGTTTCGCGGGGATCGAAGCTCACGGTAATAACTTCGAATTCCTTGCCCAGATCGAACTTGACCATCTTCATGGCGCTGGTCAGTCCGGAGAGAACCTCGCTACAAAGCATGGTGCAGTTGTAGTACGCGAGGTCAAGGATCAGAGGCTTGCGGCCGAAGTAGTCTCCCAGTCTGACGGGCTTGCCGGCTTCATCGCGGAAGGCGAGGTCCGGGGGGAGCTGAGCGTCGCGATGCTGCTCGATGCCGACGTTCTCCAGACGCGGCGGGCGCACATTGGCGGGGGGAGACATTATTCCCTTGGTCATGCCCTGTCCCCAAGCGGGCGCAGCTAGCGAAAGCATGAGGACCAGGCCACCAACCCGCGTGTATATCGAATTGTGAAACCACTTGCTCACGGCTTTTTCCCTTTTTTCTCTTTCTTTGCGGCTTGGTTTTTCTGTGCTTCGTGCTGCGGTTGCGCACCGCTTTGCGGACGCAGCGGAAGCCCACGTTGGGCCAAGAGTTCCATGGCGCGCTCGATCGGGATGTGCACGGTTCCGGCTTTCTCGTCGACCCAGCCGTAGCTGTTCAGCTTCCGTTCCTCGGCGATGCGAATGCTGTAGAGTTGGGTGCGCTCGTCGGTTTCCAGACGCGGATCGGGAAAGGCGGTCTCGGGATATTGGGGTGGCACCTGGCGCGTGTCCTTGGGAACATTCGCCGCCAACGGATTTACCGGCGGCTGACCCGTCTCAAAGCGCTTGTCAAGAATTTTATAAAGGCCGCTCAACAGAAGACTGATCAACAGCGTGGCAGCAAGAAGTCCGGCGATAAAATAAAAGATTCCCCGGGCGCTAATATCCTGACGCTCATAGCTGCCGTGCGATGGCGTGCTTTCGTGTTTGACCGGGTCGCTCATGTATTTCAGCTAGTCGACGGGCTCCAGTACTTCATGCGCGTCCGGGTCGTAGGCCGGCAGCAAAGGGAGTGCAGCCAGATTACGGAAGAAATAGGCAAGCCAGATTCCTCCGATCGCTACGGGCACAATGACGTCGGCTACAGTGAACCGTAAAGTGTTCGAGAAATTCGGTTCGATGATCCAGAACAAATCCAGGTAACGCATCAACATCAGCCAGGCCGCAAGCCAGGCCAGGCGGTGAATGTCGCGCTTGAACGGACGCGACAGCAAAATTCCGAATGGAATGGCAAAGTGGAACAGCACCAGCGTCAAACCGATCAATCCCCAGCCGCCGCTCAGACGCTTCAAATAAAAGGTAATTTCCGCGGGCAGATTGCCAACCCAGATGATCAGCCACTGCGAGAAGTTGAAATAGGCCCAGACCATGGTGAAGGTGAGCATCCACTTGCCATGGTCATGCACGAAGTCGGGTTTCAGAATTTTCGACATGGGCCTGTAGTTGAACAGAATCCGCTCTACGACCACGGCGAAGCACATGGCGGAGAGCACTTCGCCGATAAGAATAATCAGCCCGAAGATGGTCGAGACCCAGCTGGGATCGAGCGACATCACCCAATCGATGGCAGCGAAGGAGATGGTAAAACCGTAGAGGATGAGCCCAGGGCCGCTGACGGCCTTGAAGCGCTGCGTGTTGTCGGGCGCGCCCGGGCGATCCGTTTGCTTAGACCATTTGCTGAGCAGGAATGACAGCAGGTTCCAGATGGCGAAATAGAATACGGCGCGGAAGATGAATCCGTTCGGGGTGAGGTAGGTCTTGGTGATGTCCTGCAAATGTTCGCGAAGATGCTTGTCGGCAATGTGGTCCAAGGGCTGCGCCCAGATGTAGAGTCTGTGCATCCCGAGAAGGATTGGGATGAAAAGCAGCGCGAGCAGCGGAAGCGTGCGCATGGCGGCGCCCAGGGTGCGGCGAATTACCAGGCCCCAGCCGCCACCGGTCAGGTGGCGAATCATGAGAATCGCCATGGAACCGAGGGCGACGCCCAACCAGCACATGAAACCGAGCAGGTACGCTCGATAGAATTCTTCGGGCCGCATGAAGGCGCCGATGAGGGCGACAACTCCGAAGACGACGCCGACCATAAGCGACCGCCGCGCGATGGTCTTCACTACCGGCGGCGGCGTCAGATCGAGATGGTTCGCGGTTGCCGGTGTCATTTCTCTTCCTCGGAGTTCGGATTTGCTTGCGGTGCGATGACCGGCAGACTGGCGCCTGTCCCCGGCTCACCCTGGAACTTCGGAGACTCCGATGGCAGGTTCTGGCCAGAAGGAACATCTGCCTGAGTGGCGTTCTGGCTGAGCTGCAGAGCTCGGATGTAGGCCACGATGTCCCAGCGATCGCGCGGTGGAATCTGCGACGCGTAGTCGGACATGATGCCGAAGCCGTTGGTCATGACATCGAAGAAGTATCCCAGCGGAGCCTTCTGCAATCGTTGCTCATGAAAAGATGGCGGCTTGCGCGTGAATCCA
>WNGJ01002318.1_pt1 | contig 19142 bp, 27 predicted proteins | sample 5400611 | NCBI WGS metagenome assembly WNGJ01 (sample SAMN13153375, study PRJNA577476) | soil metagenome | isolation source: 40 cm soil or saprolite under Garry oak tree replicate 1 | place: USA:California | collected 2016-06-15 | reverse complement strand
GCAAGCACTACGCAGCACTGCGGCTGAGGTAACACGGCTCTTCGTGATTGCAGCCCGTGCCGCGCACGGCAATGCAGAGAAACAAGGCCAACTGCGTGCGTTCCTCGAGCGCTCCCGCAAAGAGCTTTCCGAGTTCATCGACGGAAGCAGCCAGCATCCTCAGCAGGCGAACACGGAGAACGCGCCCGAAGTAGAGCAAGCATAACGCTCTACAAGACCTCTACAAAACGCTCGTTCAGCGCTCATCAACGAGCGTTTTTTCATGGCCAACCGCCCATGCCAGCATCATTCACAGACCTTGCCAGCAGTGTGACAGGTGTGCTGGCTCCTTGGGACATCCGTTCGCAAAATCCATTCTTTTCTAAGAACGGATGTCCCAAGGAGCCAGCACAGGTTGAGATTCGAGCAGTTTGGCTCTCACCCTGGGACGCGGAACTTGCGAGCCTTGAGCTACAACGCTTTCACTTTTTGCTCGCTGTAGGATAGGCGGCCAGCGAGGTACTGGCATAAACCAGCCCTTTTCCAACCGCCCTCCCCCGAACCCTGGCATGCACGATTTCCATGCACCAGGCTCTCCAGAGGCCGACGTCTTTTCAACGCCACTCCCACGATGGGAGGCTTCCACATCCATGTCAACCACCGCTTCCTGAGTCTGGCCTCCTGCGGCACTTCGCTTTGTCCACAGTCCCCTGTTGACTGGCTACTATTGCCGCTCCGTCGCCGTGCGCTTCGAGAGCGTGTAGGCGATCCCCAAGTTACGACCGACCTTCGCTTCGTCCTTAGGCCCTCCGTACGTCGCTTCTCGTTCCCTACGAGCTGGCTCTGATGCAGGCTGTAACCACGTCAAGAAAGTTCATGGCTACCATCAGACATGGGCGATGACACCATTCCCACGGGACGCATGAGTTCCGCCACGACGAGAATTCAAGCCATCATGCCTTGACCGTAGACGACCTCGCTGCCTGTCCTCTGACCCTCGGTGGTAGGGTTTCAACAGACTTTTAACCCCATGCTACAGTCCCCCCACGCCTTTCGGCTGGAAGTAAGGGGCTGCGTTACTCACCTCGCCTGAGTGAGGTCGTGCTCTCGCACAACAGAAGATCAGACGCCTCTTTGGGCGCACTTCACGGCATGCTGCTGTTCCCTCTTCCTTTCGGAATCAGGTGAGCCGGTGTTCCTATGAACCCTCCTCAAGTCCTAGCCGACTGCGGAGGCTCTCTCCTCGTGCGTGACACGGCGCACGTAGCCAGCACAAGTATCTTGACAGCCGGGCTTTACAGCAAGTTCCTCTCAATTCCTAAAATAACCCCAAGTGGACAGGATTGGCCTCATTTTTGCAACACAACCGGATTTCTTGAGTTGACACCTTCCTACCCTCCACTCATTTCTCTCCTTCTTCACTCCACTCTGATACGAACTTATCAAAGTCGTTCGCAAGTTCCTGGGCAAGCGTAGACAGCCCAAGAGTGAATTCGCGCCCAGCAGTTATGAAATGTTTCTGCGGTTCTTCTGGCAGTGTATGCACGGGAGCCATCGCCAGGTGTACACCCGCTCGCATGAGACTGCGGAAGAATTGCTGAGAAGTTCGCCTGACTTCATCACGATCAGTATTGGTGTCCGGTCTCCCAGATGATGGAGGTGTCTGTGTCTGTTCCTGTGCCTGCTCTTCTTGCTCTTTCGGAGTGTCTGCCATAAGTTTACCTCCCTAAAAGTTCTCATTGTTGAGAATGGGTTTGTCCTCCTGTTACATAAAGCTGAGAAACTCCTGCGGATCATGCTTTCTCGACGAGAGTTCGACTCTCCCGCAACACTGATGCTGCTTTATGTAGTATAAACGATGAGCACGGCTCATGCCATATCTCCATGATCAATCCGTCTATTGTAGGCTGTACTTATCAGGAATCTGTAGCGGTCTTGTAGTACGAGTATGCGGTGCAAAACGAGTAAACGATCTCCTCAGGCTGATTGATGACAAGCGAGCAGATTTATGAGCAGAAAAGTTGCTGTTCGTTGCATGCCTTGCTTTCTCTCTTCTCAGGCTGCTTGTTTCTTGGCCTGTCTCATCACCTGAGCCTGGGCAATATGGCGCAGGAGACTTTCGATGATGCCCAACCCTGCCTACCGTTCCCTCCCGTTTTGCCCATGATAGGCACATGTGCACAGTCCATAGTCCCGTCTCAGGCTGGCAATTCTGCCCTCGATGCCTGCACGCCACCGATAGCCTCGCTTCCATCTACGGGAATGTTCCACTGCTTGCCGTACGACTGAGACCTTGCCCACCGCTGCAATGGCCACGACCTGGACCCCTGAGGTCATCGCTTTCAACTCCGTGTCCGCAGCATGGACGCCGCGATCTCCCGCCAGCAGACGCGGAGGGTGTCCAAAGAGCTGCTGGTGGTGCGAGAGCGCTTGCAGTCCCTGTCATGTTCATCGGGATGCTCCAGAATCTGATAGCGGGTGATGATCCCTCCTTCCACTTCATCCAGGAGGAGCCTTCCGGCCAAACTCGACGCTGGCTCCTCCTTCTGAAAGCTCCACTTGAAGAAATCCTTGAGGACGATGAGGCGCAGGATCACCTCCACCGGCGTGGAGTGCCGTCCATGCCTGGTCGTGAGTCGATAGCCTCGTGCCAGATCTGCTCGAACTTGTTCGAGCAGTTCGTCGTCGTCCAGTAGGACATCTCATTGTTTGAGCAGGGAGTCGCCCGGAGAGCACGCATCGGGTAGGTGGGCTGCTTCTCAAAGAATGGTGAACGAGTGATGAGCATGAGAGCCTCCTCTCAAAACTCCTTTTCTCTCCTTCTCTTCTCTTGTACCACCAATTTTCCCTCTTTGTCACGCTCTCAAGCCGCTTCGAGCCCTGTTTTGCACCGCAAACGAGTACTAGGTTGGTTTGGGAGCCTCCTTTGCAGGCTGGCTCGCTGCCGTTGTAGCTGCCTGGCCCTTCGTCGGAGCCGACCCCTCAACATCTACCTCTACCGCTTGTGCAATCGTCCCGGAAAGCTTATCGCCCAGGGTCACGGTGACTACATTGGCTTCGTAACCGGACATGCTGTTCACCATGGCTTCTGCATCGGTGTCCTCAACCAGGGCCAGGAACGCCGAGCTGTTGGGCTGAAGCTGGGCGCCGATCTGCTTGAGGTCTTTTTTGGGGATTTCGCGGCCAGCGAAATGGCCAGCAACACCACCTATCGCACCGCCCGCAGCGGCAAGCCACAGGACTCCAGCCGGGCCACCCAGCAGGCCGAGAGCTCCCCCGGCAACAGCGCCAATGGTAGCACCCTTGCCGCCTGCGCCAGGTTCGTGGACCTTGACGGAGCCGTCGGCCTCACGGACCACCACAGCCTCGGCCACGACCTTGTAACCACCCAGGTTCTGCCCGGACTTCAACTCCTGGACCACTTCACCGGCGGCTTGGGTGCCAGCAAAGCTGAAAACCAGGATGTCGTAAATTGTAGACCCTTTCTTGGAAGATCTTTTCTTGGATGAACCTTTCTTAGCCACTTCATAATCTCCTTCTGTAATAGTACATTTCCGGCTTTCTACACGGATGACCGCTCTTTCAGAGCTACTTGGACTCTTCGGACGCCGACTCGAGCTCCTTCTCGAAGTCCTTCATGTTTACGTTCGCCTTCTTCTCGATCTTCTTTTGCGCGCGGGCCGTGGCCTTCTCGATCTTTTCTGACAGCTTTTCGGCTGTGTTGCACAAACTCACGGGGGAGCACGATGAGCGTGAAGCCTCCCTTCTTGCTCAGCTTAGGTGGCCACTCCAAACAGGCTGGAGATGAACGCGATCTGACCCAGGATGTCCCCTTGTTCGACGCCTCGCATTTGCCCTTTCCTGACCCTGTTCATGACCCCGTATCCCTGCAGCGTGTTCCATGCCGTTTCCGGGGAGAAGAAGCCTCACCCAGATTTCACCCGTCGTTTGGTAGAGGAGGCCGCCAGCGAGGTACTTTCGCCCTTTTCTGTCGGCCCCTCCCGCGAACCGTGCTTGCACCGTTAAGCGCACACGGCTCTCCAGCCAATGAGCCTGAGACAAGATGTATTGAGAAGGACTTACGCATCTCACGGCCTCCTCACTTCTTATCTTGAAAACCCTTTCACCTTTGACTTTCACGTACGTCTCATCGACGCGCCAGGAGTCAGGGGTGGCTTTGAGATGCGGCTTGCATCGCTTTTCCAACTCGGGAGCATACCGGCTTCCCCCAGCGAGAGATCGTGGTATGGTCGACGTGCAGACCCCGCTCCCGCATCATCTCTTCCAGGTCGCGGGAGCTGAGCGAATACCGAAGGGACTAGCGCAGGCACAGTACAATGATCTCGGTCTCAAAATGACGCCATTTGAAGGGGTCCTGGTCGTCCATGGATGTCGCTCTCCTTGCTCGTGAAGTTCAAACACCGCTCACTCTATCAGATCACCGCACTTTTTGCAACAGAGCCGCAGGAAGAACCAACCGACGGTGGACAGTGCAGGAAGTGCTCTGTTCTCCTTTGCCGCTGGTGCCATGCAGAAAAATGTGAGCGTGAATGAAGCGAGAAGACGCCCTTCGAAACAGCAGTGGGCGCCTCAGTGAAGATGAAAGCAAAAGAGGAGCAGGAGCCTACAGAATGAAGTAGCCTGTTCGTGCAGTCGAATGAGGGGAAAACCAGCCGAAAATGCGTTTGCAGGGGTTGGTTGAATTCTCCACCATATCCAATGGCAGTACCGGCTGTTTCCTCCGAAGCCTCGCAGGCGTTGCACCTTGTGATACAGGATTCCTGTCGGGGCAAGGAAGAGGGAAAAATTGGTGACAGAGGAACCGAAACCCGTCGGTTCCGGTACGACTATTTATTCCATGTTTATAGTATTACTTTAACATTAATTCTTTCGCATCGACGTCTCCTCTCTGCGCTGGCTCTCTTGTCTCTGTCTGCTCACACTCACTGCTGGCTACTTGGCATATCCGTTCTAAGAAAACGACTTTTTTTTCGAACGGATGTGCCAAGTAGCCAGCACAAAGATCGGCTGGCGCTCTTCTGAGGACATTCCTCCCGCCGCGCGCTCTATTGGCTCGCCCTATGATGTCGAGGCGCATTCCAGCAAAAAGCGCTCTACCACCTGGGTGGGTGATATCCGTCCATCTGACAGAAACCTGTGAAAAAGGCAGTCCTCATCTGATCACCCATGTCGACACGACCTCCGCTCCGGTTTCTGATGATGCCCGAACAGCGCTCATCCATGAAGGACTCAAGTGCAAAGACCTGCTGCCAGAGCAGCATATTGTCGATACCGGGTAGGTGGATGCCAAATTGCTGGTCGAGAGCCAGCAGGACTACCAAATTGATCCCATCGGTCCCACACGAGCCAATTACCGAGGGCCTGCCCGCGACAAAACGGGCTTTGAGGCCAGCAAGTTCCTCATCGACTGGCAAGCAGAGCAAGCCACCTGTCCAGAGGGACACCTCAGTAGCAGTTGGACTGCAGCGATCGACAACCGCACCAATGAGGTCATGAAAATCAAATTCTCCACCAAAGACTGTCAGGCCTGCCCGAGCCTGAGGCTCTGCACCCAATCGGTGCGCCATGTGCGTCGCACAGTCACGATCCGACCCAAAGAACAGTACGATGCCTTACAGGCCAGACGACAGCAAGAAACCACGAAGGACTGGAAGCGCGCTTTATGCCACTCGTGCAGGCATCGAGGGGACCATTTCGCAAGGAGTGCGCACGATGGGATTACGCTGCTCGCGCTACATTGGGCAAGAGCGCACGCACCTGCAACATGTGGCCACCGCTGCCGCTATCAATATCGTTCGTCTGATGCGCTGGCTCAATGGCGAACCTCACGCCAAGACCAGGCAATCCCCTCTTGTCCAATTGCTTCGTCCCGCTGCTTGAGACGGGTGAGAGGGTTCGCCACCAGTATCACATTTGGGGAAACAAGCTCATCTATGATACAACAGAAAGAAGCTCACCCGCACCAGTGGCTATTTTCTGTCTATGCGGATACCTCTACAATTCCAAAATCCCCAAATTCGAGGGAGAGCCATAAAACTGAGCCAGGGGACTGAAAAATTGTAATCGAAAAGTTTACCAGGGCCGAGTCATCTGCTATCGTACAAGGAACCGGAGTGTCCCTGTATGTTAAGAGAACTGGAGATGATCACCTTGGAACAGTATGACCAGATTCGTCGGATGTTTTACTTGGAAGAGCAGTCGGGCAGGCAGATCGCGCAAGCATTGGGAGTGTCACGCCAAACGGTGACGCGCGCCCTGCGTGCAGATCAGCCGCCCGCCTACACGCTGCAGCAGCCACGCCAAGCTCCGTGCCTGGGACCCTACAAAGCGCGTCTCGAGGAACTCTTGAGCGAGAATCGCCGTCTGCCCAAGAAACAGCGCTACACCGCCCACAAGCTGTTTCAGTTCGTGCAAGCGGAGGGCTACGCTGGCTCAGAGGCGAGCGTACAAGCCTACGCGGTGCGCTGGCGCAAGGCGAACCGGCGCCCAGCCACCTTTCTGCCGCTGGAATTTGAGCCTGGGCAGGATGCGCAAGTGGACTGGGGAGAGGCACAAGTGATCCTGGCCGGGATGCAGCAGACGGTGCAGGTCTTCGTGATGCACCTGTCGTACTCCCGCCGCACCTTTGTGATGACCTTCCCGGCGCAGAAGCAAGAGGCGTTCTTCCTGGGGCATGTACACGCCTTCGCGTTTTTCGGCGGAGTGCCTCACCGGCTCAGTTACGACAATCTCTCCACTGCTGTCAAGCCGCTCATCGAGGGACGCATTCGCGAGGAACAGCGCGCTTTTGTGGCCTTTCGCAGCCACTACCTGTTCGAGTCGCATTTTTGTACCCCGGCTTTTAACCATACTACGACGAAGTAGAGTGAAAGCCCACAGGTAGCCACCTCTTCATACGAAATGGTAGTTTGTACCACTCTCAGCGAGAAGCATCTTTGGTAACTCCATGTGGCAGAGTTACCAAAGTGGAATCACACGACGTTTCCCTTCAAGACTCCGGCTCTTGTTGAGGGGGAACAGCATTGCTCTCATCTGTATCAGGTGTCGGTAGATTCCCTTGAGCAGGTGGAGTCGATGAGGTTGGCACGTCGTTGTTTGGTAGCGGGGAAGGTGCAGCGGTGGACTGGGATGAACTGGCCGTTGGATCCTCATCAATGATGGCACCTTTCGCTTTACAGGCTTCTAACTGCACTTTGGTCAATCCTTTGACTTCGCGTAAGTCGGTTTTTTTAAAGATAGCACCTTCAAGGTTGGCCCCACTGAGATCGGCTTCGATGAGAATAGTGCCACGGAGATCGGCATAACTGAGATTGGCCTCGCCGAGTTTGGTCCTAATGAGATAGGCCCTAGTGAGTTTGGCTTCACTGAGATCGGCCCCGTTGAGATCGGCCCCGTTAAGATCGACCTCGCCGAGATCGGCCTTGCTGAGACAAGCCCCACGGAGGTAAGCTCTAGTGAACTTGGCCCCCCTGAGATTGGCCTCACTGAGATTGGCCCCCCCAAGTTTGACCCCTGTCATTAAGGTTTTGTTGAGATGGATTCGAACGAGCTTTGACACCCTGAGAAAATCTTTGAGATCGGCGACCCTGTTCCCGCTGACGTTGGGATCAACATCGGTCCCACTGAGATAGGCTCCCCTGAAATTAGCCTCACTGAGATTGGCCCTTCTGAGATCGGCCCCAAAGAGTAAAGTCTTGCTGAGATCGACGCCAGTGAGATCGACGCCAGCGAGATCGACGCCAGTGAGATCGGCCCCGCTGAGCTTGGCACCCTGGAGCTTGGCCCCGCTGAGATCGGTATTGCTGAGATCGACTCCACTGAGATCAGCCCTGGTAAGATCGGCCCCGCTGAGCTTGGCACCCTTGAGCTTAGCCCCGCTGAGATCGGTATTGCTGAGATCGACTCCACTGAGATCGGCCCTGCGGAGATTGGCCCCGCTGAGCTTCGCTCTGCTGAGATCGACGTTTCTCAGGGATGCTTGTGGCATCCACACCTGTTTCAGATTAGATCCAAGAAGGTATGCACTGTCGAGTTGAACGCCTGTGGCATCAAGAGACTGAGGACCATCTTGATTCTGACTTCGGGCAAGTGGACAGGCTTTCTTGAAGACCACAATCAGGGCTTGGCTGAGTGTGGTGAGTGGCAGGGGAGCTTCTGGATCTTCTGCTTGGCTGGAGGTTCTTGGAAGCCGCAAATTGGCAACTGCAAGATCAAAGGTCTGGGTATAAAACTGCTCGTAGCCTGGACGCAGGAAGGTTCGAAGGAGAATGGCCGCATTGATCTTGGCACCTTCCTTTTCGTCTCCTAACCCCGTCACGGCAGATTGGAAGCGCGCTTCCGCTTGTTTGTCCCGTTCGCTGCGTCGATCTGCGAGCCAGCGAAAGAAGCCAATGAGACCACCGACGACGACAATGAGCGTCGAGAGGAGAAGGGAGACATTCAAACGAAGCCATCCGAAGAAGTCTGGCTCATTCTGTACCTTGAGTTGCTGAACTTCCTGCGCCAGCTTATCTTTGTTCAATGCGGCCACTGTCGCATCTTCTGTCGGCGTTGCCTGCATCGTGACCGAAGCTTTCGTAGCCAATCCCGATGTTCCCTCATATACGCTCGCTGCTGACAGTGGGACCCACACTAGGAGCAGGATCATACCTGCAAGGACGATACCGGCTTTCCACAGATCACACTTTCGCCAGATCATAGACGTCGCCTCCACATTGCGGTGATCGAACATCCCGAAAAGAGCGTTCACGTCCTTCATGATATCATAGAAAACAGAGCAACAGGAAGGAAATGACCTATCTTTGGTAACTCTGCTCGACGGAGTTACCAAAGATGCGGTTTCATGCGATGTGAGGAACCAGATGGGAGCTTCTCGGAAGCGTCAGAACTCAGAAGAGGACTTGCATGGAGATCGCTTGCGAGGTATGCTTGGGGAAAGCAATGATCTGTCTGAATGAGGAGCGACCCATGAACTGCCCGCACTGTGCTTCAACGACAACCAAAGAACAGACCAAGCAAACATGGCTTTGCTATCGAACGGCCCGCTGCTCAGTGTGCCATTGTACCTTCAACGAGCGTACCGGAACCCCGTTCAATTTTCTGCAGGACCCGACCGATATCGTTCTGCTTGTGGTTCTCTGGCGCCTGCGCTACAAGTTGAGCCTGCGTGATCTGGCCGAGATGGTTCTGGAGCGAGGCTTTGTGTTCACTCGTGAAGCGGTGCGAGACTGAGAAGCCCGCTTGGCTCCGCTTCTTGCCGATCACCTGCGAGCCAAGCGACGAGGGCAAGCAGGACGCTCATGGGACGTGGATGAAACCTACATCCAAGTCAAGGGAAAATGGGCCTATCTGTATCGGGCCATCGATCGGGATGGTAAACTGGTTGATTCGATGCCGAGTCGAGAAGCGAGATATGGAAGCGGCCAAGCGTTTTGATCTGCGCAAGCCGCCGATGTGGTTGGTCACGCCCCAGAACGGGTGACAACTCATGGACATGACTCCTACCCGCGTGCGATCCGAGAGACGCTGGGCAGTGACGTGCTCCACCGGACCAACCGCTCTCTCAACAATCGACTGCAGCAAGATCACCGGGGGATCAAACAGCGCTACTATCCTATGCGTGGGTTCGGAAGCGTCGCCTCAGCCTCCCGCTTCTGCCGCGCTTTCGATGAAGTGCGCCAGTTCTTCCGGGTCCGGACCACGATGAAGCAACAGGTTTCTCTGGTGCAACAACCTGATCTGTTCCGTCAACGACTCGACGCCTTGAAGGCCATGATGCTGGTGGCCTAACATATAGAGGATGGCGGGCGAGAAGTTGCCCAACACTTTTTCTTGATTCCTTTGTTCTCAGTTCTGACGCATCCACGCTGCCGAACCGCATCCTCCCGCAACTGGAGGATCTTCGCGATTTCGGAGATGGAGAACCGTCCGACGACGGAGAGGAGCAACGGGACGCGCGGGGTTTCCGGCACGCTGGCCAGGGCGCGACCGACGGCTTCCCGTTCGGGAATGACGTCTGCCGGATCAACTGGCATCCTCGCCCCATAGCCTGCCGGCTGCACTGAGAAGGCCTGCTCCTGCATTCCATCCGCGCCCGGAGTTGGCCCCTCGTCGTCCTCGCGCCACACCTGCGAAAATGGCACCAGGCGGATCAGCACGTTCCGTCGGCGCTGCATGCGCACCACGTTGAGCGCGATCCGCATCAGCCATGTCCGAGCGTGAAACTGCGGGCCGGAGGCCTCGCGGGCTGCATCGATTGCTCTCAGGGCAGAGAGGAACGTCTCCTGGGTGAGGTCCTGACTCAGCTCCCAGTCGCCCGTCATTGCGTATATTGTATGAAACACGAGTTTTCCGTACTCGCGGATCAGGGACTCGACCGCTTCGGCTGCGGGTAGTGTCACCATGCGTTCCTCCCTCTGCGCGCGTTCAGGTTCCTTGTTGGACGGCATACCCGCTACCAGTAATAGGATGCACGAGCAGGACCACTGTGACAATCACGAAAAGAGCTAGCAGTCAGATGCTGGCGCCACAGGGCCCTGTGTGATGCATCGAACACTGCTGGCAAAAGAAGAAATAAACAAGAGGAAGAGGGGAAAGAGAGGCGCAACACAGACCTTCGATCACGCATCTTGATACTCCCTTCAAAAACAAATCTTCTTGATCTCTCCCTTGACCAGCAGTTGGAAGGCTTCGAGCGTCGCTGGTTCATCAGGAAACAAATAGAGTCTTCTGGTAGGGTCTTTCGCAATCTCAATAGTTGTGCTGGCTACTTGGGATATCTGTTCTAAAAATCAGGGCTTTTGTCAAAAATATCGGTGGTCAATAAGCTCTGAATTTGCTTTTTTCTAGAACAGATATCCCAAGTAGCCAGCACAGGTAGAAGTATGCGATGTAACGAAGGAAGTAGCCACGACAGGTACCGAACAGAATACCAGGTGCTTGCTGCAGAAGTTGCCAGGAGAGCATCGCCAGCCCATGATATAATGAAGGTGATGGTCTAATCCCGGTATGTGGATCAATGAGGTGCTCTATGGCAATGCAACCGGCGCGACAGTACATGGCATTTGAGCAGTACCTGCTGCTCGTCAACAACTCTGGCCGACGCTATGAATACTACGATGGTGAGGTACGCCTCATGGCGGGTGGCACATCCAATCATGCGACGATCGCACTCAACTGTGGTGTAGCGCTTGACCAGGCACTGGGCGATGACGCAGTCTGCCGCCCGTATGTCACTGACAAACTGGTACGGGTAGCCCAGACTAAGATACTGATACCCGATGTCGTTGTCTCCTGTGATACTGCTGATCATGGGGATTCCCAAATCATCGATTCGCCTGTGCTCGTCGTCGAGGTCCTCTCAAGATCAACGGAGATGACCGATCGCTTTGTGAAGTTGGCACTCTATCAGGCAAAAGAGAGCATCCAGGAAATCATCTTTATTAGCCAGATCATTCAGCGCGTCGAGGTCTTTTCTCGCTCTGCAACCGGCTGGATCTATCATCAATATGGGACGGGGCAAAGCTTTTTCCTGAAAAGCCTGGACATTGAGATCGAGGTACGCCAATTGTACCGGCGTTTATCTATTCCCGCGGCCGTTAAAGAGGTTGAGGAAGAGGATATATCGGAATCAGAGACTGGAAAGAATGAATGAGTACCTATCTTTCCAGAGCCATGTGTTCTCTCCTTCCGTTTATTGAGCAGGCTATGCCTATAAGAAAACAAACAAGTACTCTGATGTCGAGGACCGGACCGTAATGTCTGCCTGTCACGCTGGTCGTCTTGCGGATAATCCGACGCCCGTCGGTTCCGGTCTTGTCCCCTTCAAGCCAGGTGCCACCTGACTTCGTGCATGTCTCGCACCATCCCCCGACACCATCCCCTTTCTCTCGTGTTCGCGTGAGCCCGCCCGGCGAAGGAGCTCGTGGTGATCGCGGATCCGACCCCTTGGATTCCGCCATCGTTGCACAAGAGCAAAGTCTCTGCATTTCCGGGGTGAGATGCAGATGCATTCGCGCCCGCTGCCTGCATCTGCGTGAGCAGCATGCTCACCTCCACTGCTGACCGCACTGTGCAGCAGGTACGTGTCTCATGTCCTCTACAAGGAAGTAGTGCGCGCTGCTTGTCGTGGAACGGGTCTTCAAAGGAGCCAGCACACACTCAGCTCTCCTCTTTCTGCCTGAATCTATCCAATCGGAAGATCTCAAGGTTATATCGGCTTTTCCTGTGTTCAGCAAGATCGGCCATCATCTCCCCGACGACACTGACAAACTTGAACCCATGTCCAGAACAGGCTGATGCGAAGGAGATCTGGGGGTATTGGGGATGCAGATCGATAATAAAGTGACCATCCGGAGTGTTGGTAAACATACAGGTGTCAAGGCTCATCGTCGGACCGCTCCCAAGAGGAAAATAGCGGCTGGCAAAGGCATGCAACAGCTCTTCATCTTCGCGCGTTGGCTCGGTGAGCAAGGTATCTGGATCGCCCGTCTCCTGCAAGTGATGATATTTGCCCAACTTGAACCCCGGGATCCCAAAGACCGGAAACCCATAAAAGCGTCCCTCTGGGACTATTACATTGAACACCGGGAAGCGTTCCACGGCAAAGTACTCTGGTCTTTGGGGTTGAAACCAAGCCAGCACTTGCCGTTCCGGCACAGCCAAGGGCTTGAGGAAGGGGAGCAGATGTGCGTTCCAGGCTCCTGCTGTCAGGATCAAACTCTCGGCTTCATACGTCGCTCGGTCGGTCGTCACCCGCACCCCACCCGATGGCGTGGAGGTATACGCGAGTACCTGCTCGCGCCCATGAATGTCAGCCCTGAGTGCCACGGCAGCGTTCACGTAGGACACAACACATCGCTCGGGCAGCAAAAAACCACCCTGCGGTTGGTACACACCCATCACATCGGATGGAAACTGATAGCCTGGAAACCGCTTCGTGATTTGCTCACTGCTGAGCACTTCATGCGGCAGGTGATGCTCAAGGGCTGCTTGGAGTGCCCCTTGAAACACCCAACTTTCGGCTCGTCCGGCATCAATGGAACCGGTCATGTAGAGCAGTTTTTCCTCGACCCGCTGTTCTAGCTCATGCCACAACTCATACGCTCTCTTGAGGAGAGGGACGTAGGAGGGGTGTTCGTAATACGGCAAGCGGATAATGCGGGTGACCCCATGCGAGGAGCCTTTTGCGTGCGGGATGTCAAAGCGTTCCAGCCCAAGAACGCGCTGCCCCCGGCGAGCAAGCTGATAACAGGTGGCACTTCCCATGCCTCCTACCCCCACCACAATCGTCTGGTAGCGGTTGGCATCTCTCATAGTTCTTTCTCTCGTTGATAGCCTTCTTTCGCAGTTTTTCCTCTGGTCTGCTGGCACAGCAAGGCACGTTTTCAGATCTCGTCAGCAATCTTGAAGCGAAGCTCTTAGTATTATACTCTTTGAAATCCCTTCTGGTTCTTAGGCCTCGGCACTTGAGATGAATAGCTGTGCTGGCTACCGGTAGTTTGTTGACAGGGGAGAAAGAGTGATAGAATGAGAGCAGAGGAGGGTAAGAAACAGATGACCAAGCGCATCGAAGTAGCCCAAGCGCCAGCACCATTGGAAGCCTATATCAAGCACTTTGATCCATTGTTTGGTAGGAGCAATCAACGCGAAGGGTTGAGGCAGTATCTGGAAGGGTTATTGTTGCCAAGTGAGCGACACAAGTCGTTGACGGGACTAGTCAATACGGAGCCAGTGGGAGGAGCCCACCTCCCGCGAGCCCAAAAGTTGCAATGGTTTCTCTCGGAGTCGGACTGGGATGAGCGAGCCGTGCAGCAGCAGCGTCTTCGTTTGCTCTTAGAAGACCCCTCGACGGCACCGACCAAGGAGGGGGTGCTAGTGATCGATGAGACAGGGGATCGCAAAGATGGGCACAAGACGGCCCATGTGGGCCGACAATACCTGGCGAATCTGGGCAAAATCGACAATGGAGTGGTCTCGGTGACGAGCTTGTGGGCCGATGAGCGAGTCTACTACCCAGTGGATATTGTGCCCTACACGCCCGCTCACCATTTCGAGAAAGGCAAGGACGATCCCAGCTTTCGGACCAAACTGAAACTGGCTGTGGAACTGGTAAGTCGGGCGGTGCAAGCCCAGATCCCGTTTCGCGCCGTGGTGGCCGACTCGTTCTATGGGGAAGACTATGGGGTCAAGCAGGGGCTGCGAGCGCTTGGTGTGGGCTATGTGTTAGCGCTTAAGCCTTCACATAGCTGGTGGCATCCGATACGAGCGATCGGCTCGTTGCAGCAAGCGGCCCGGGCCGGGCGCTGGAAGAGCTCGGAGCGGCCAGGCAAATGGATCAAGGTCACCCGCACCTTCCGCGATGGGACGAGGGAGAACTGGTGGGCGTTGGAAGTCATTACTGGCCCTTATGGGCCCGAGAAGCCGCAGCGGGTGGTGATCGCCACGACTGATCCGCTCACCTTGCCAGACGTGACCACGTTCTACCTGGTCACCAATCTGCCGCTGCCGGGCTCGCCTCGAGCTGGGTCCAGCACCCTGGCGGCAGCCAGCCTAGAGGAAGTGGTGCGCCTCTATGGACTACGCATGTGGGTGGAACAGAGTTACAAACAGGTCAAACATGCCCTGGGCTGGTCGCAGTACCAGGTGAGGAGCGACCAGGCCATCCGGCGGCACTGGCAACTGGTCTGTTGTGCCTTTTCATTTTGTTGGTATCACACCAGTCATCTCGCCCAGAGCACCATGCAAGCCCAACCCCAAGCGTCTGAGGTGGAGGTTTCCCCTCCGCCACCCGCTCCTGACGCTGAGGCGGAAACGGGGAAAAAAAATCGGCACAGAAGCAGGAACACGGCCACACCTCTCCTGGCCAACAGCACTACGAGCGGTACGAGGCTGGCTGGAGCTCTGGATCATGCTCAGGCGCTATTGGAGCGGGTGGTCAGAGCAGCCCCCACCTCCTGTCTTGCAACGGCTGATCCACTGGCTTGAGGGTGGGCACGCCATTGCTCTCTACAGCTCGGCTTGATCCCTTGTCAACAAACTACCGCTACAACGGTTTTCATAAAGACTGAACCATGTGGCAAAATAAGAGCATGGGGTACTTCGGTGCTCCTATGGGATACGGTGGATAATTCAGCCAGTCTCTGTGAATGCATGTCGGGCTGGTTTTCTCCTCATCCGACCTCCCAGGCAGAATATCTCATCCTGTAGGCCCTGTTCTGGCAACAGAGGATACCCGTTCCATACACGTTCTCCTTGTGTCCTTAGAGAAGCGTGTTGTCAGGCTCTCAATGTGGTACACTCTAAACAGAACATTCGCTCAAGAATTACCCAAACCCGTACAATGACTAGTTCGCCATTCATGTGCGCCAAGCAATAGGGTCATGGACAAGCCAGACTCTCTCTTCCCTCCAGCGGCTTTCTACGCACAGAAGCGTGAAGCACGCTAGTACAGGCGAGAGAGGTGAAGATGTTTCTCCCTCACGTGCTTTTCCGGAACCGATGGCGGAAGCGAGCTAACGCACCAGCCTCACTCATTCCGCTTGTTGGCTGTCCTAATTTGCTGGTGTCGCAAGGTCATGGTAAAGTTCACGATCCCCGTCCGCAGTTGATGACTGCCGACCTCCAACAGATCGTTGTGGCCACCTCTTTGGATCGGGAAGAACGTCACCGAACCATTATGTGGGGCTGCTTGAACGAGTTGCTCGGCCATCGTAAAGGGCACGAGTTCATCCTGGGTCCCATGTCCGAGAAATATTGGGCACGCCACGGCAGCTATCTTACGCAGGTTGTCGAAGCGCTCTTTCACACACAGGCGCACGACTGCTTTCGGCACGTAGGGCATCATGGCCTTCGCCTGTTCAGGGATGTTCGTGAAGCCAGCGAAAGCCATAAGGCCAGCAGCATGCTTGCGCGAGGCCAGGTCAATGGCGACGGCTGCCCCAAGCGACATCCCCCCGATGATGATCTGCGTGGAGGGGATCTGCTGCATTTCGGTGAGGTAGTGGTAGGCTGCCTCTGCTGACTCGTAGCAGGCGCCTTCGCCTGCCTGGCCACTGCTGATGCCATAGCCGGGATATTCGGGGATGAGTACGTGGAGTCCAAGCCGCCGGAAGTACGCAAACTCATAGGAGCAGGTATGAAGGCGCGTTCCATTCCCATAGAAATAGAGCAGGTAGAATGGGTCGCTGGAAAGGGAGTCTCCAGTGGCTGAACCGAAGAGCAAGCCGATCTGATGACCGCTGTGTGTCGCGTACGGAATAAGGGATGAGCCAGGGTAGAGGTGCTCTAATGTCTTCGTGGTGCTCTTCATCAAGCTTCCAGGAAAGATGAGCATTGTTGTGATCAGTGATAGTCCAAGCATAGGTCAACCTCCGTTCTCCTCTTCCCGCGACGAGGATCTCTCTGATAGCCGTGGGTGTTGGTGTAGTATTTGCCATTACGAACGGGAGCCTCGCGCTCACCTTGTCACCTCTGACCAAGCCCAAACGTTGCTGGGATACTCTCAGCTAGAGGTAAGACCCAATGACGATTCCCATTCTATCACTTGGGTTCAGGTTTTGGGTTGATGTGCACGTGGTGTGAAGGCGCTCAACCTGCTCTACGAAAGGTATCCAAGACCTCACGCCTCCCTGAGCCAAGAGCTCTTCACTCTCACGAGGGCTGGATGAGTAGCGGAAAGACAGTCAGGAACAAGAGCTGATGATTGCGACAGGAAGCGATCCCCTTGGGAATTGGGAGCAAGGATGGCGATTTTCATGCTGCTAGCGTGCCACATTGCTCAATCGGGTATACAGCATCTAGCCACATTGACCCCTTTGGACAACGAGAAAACGAAACCGGAACCTTGGTAGCCTCTCCATCTCTCAGGGTCGAGATGTCACAGAGGCTGCGAACCTGCCCTGCACGACCAACCTCTCTCAAACGATACGCTCCTAGGAGCATTCTTCTGATAACTTGGGTATATACTCTGATGGACGAATGAGTGGAAACGTGATATGTTGACTGGGAAGTGAAGGAGAGGACTTTCCTTCCACTCAGAAGTTGAAATAGAGCAGGGAGGATGAGACGATGCAGGAGCCACCCAAAGGAGCAGACCAGAAAGAACAACGCCCCCATGGTCGGAAGGAACTCAGCCGACAGGATCTTCCGAGCACAGCTGAGCATGTCTTTGGACTGCATGGCTTTCACGAGGCCTCTCTCCAGGCGATCGCCGTACGGGCAGCATTCTCCACTGCGCCCTCTATCGCTTCTTCGATAACCAGGAAGCGCTTTTCACCGGCGTTTTGGCACGACGCGGCGACGATCTACTGCAGGGATTGCGCAAACAAGGCTCTGGCAGGTTTTTCTAGAAAGTACCAAGAAGTATGCGCTCATTGCCTCTGACGAGCCCTGATGACCAGAATCACGTCTCATTTGCACGCACAGCCCCTTATCTGCGTGCCGCGCTGCTGCTTGGCAGTGGGGGAGGCTTTGCCCTCGCTAGTATCCTCACCCTTACACCGCTCTCTGGCATTCCTCTCGGCACGTGGTGGGCCGCACTGGTGCAGACGCACGGACACCTCCAGCTCTTTGGGTGGGCGGGCTTGTTTGTAGTAGGGGTAGCCCTCTACTTTTTGCCACGCCTGCGAGGAGCACCACTGGCATGGCCAGCACTCCTACCGTGGGTGTTAGGTGTGCTGATCTCAAGCCTGATTCTGCGCTTTCTCAGCCAACCACTGCTCGTCGTGACCGGATGGTTCCTCTGGGCTCTCCTGCTGGTACTCAGTGGCGTCCTGGAAGCACTCGCTCTCCCAGCCATCCTGCTCATGCTAGTGCACACCACCTTGCGCAGATCCGTGTCAACAAGCACTCTGGAGGGAATTCACTCCATTGCTCCCTTTATTTTGAGCGCCTTTGTGGGGCTTGCTCTAGCTGGCATCCTCAATCTCTTCAATTGTATGACAGCGCTTGCCAGCAATGGCCTGGTTCCAGCCATGGGAGACGAGGCGAATATCACCCTGGGTTTGTTCGGTTTTCTGGTTCCGGTGGCCTTGGCCATGTCCACGCGGATGCTGCCACTGTATGCACGCATCCAGCCCTTTCCCACTCAACTGGTAAGGGTGCTGGCGCTGGCATACTTTGCAGGGGTCATCTGCTGGCTGCTTGGCATCTTCTTTCCAGGCCTGCCAGCTGCATCTCTCAGTGCTCTGGCGTTCCTGTTCATTGGCATGGTGATGCTCATCTTTACAGGCTATTTCCTGCATCTGATGCGCCATCGAACGCAACTCCCACCACAGATCACTGCTCTTGCTCCCGACCCGGGAACGCTAGCGGAGCGTACGAGGCTTCATAGGCGTGAGGAACAGCGCAAGTACGGTCCGTATGTGGCATTGATCGGTAGCGCCTACCTGTGGGGAGTGCTCGGGGCACTGCTGCTGATCCTAGACGGTTTGACCTCGCTGCTGTTTGGGACACTGCCGATCACGCTCGATGCCATCCGGCACAGTTTCGCTGTCGGTTTTATTACCCTACTCATCTGCGGGATTGCCAGCCGTCTGGTCCCCGGCTTCTCCAGGAAAGCGATACGCTCACCCCGGCTGGTCATAGCGATATTGCTGCTGGGAAACCTTGCCGCGCTGTTGCGTGTCGGCCCACTCTTGTTTGCAGCTCTGTTCCCAGGTGCTCCGTTCTTCTTCGCGCTCTCCGGTCCAACCGGGCTGGCACTGGTCCTTTGCTTGACGGTGAATTTGTGGCCGGCTTTATAGACAGCCTCTCAATCAACTATACAGTCCAACTTGGAGTGATGTACGTGCCATCGTTGCTATATAAAACGCTCGAACCTGTGCTGGCTACTTCCTTCGAAAGTCCATGGAAGCTCTTCAATGTGACGATCTGACTCCCCGAGACTTTCATGCTCTGTGCTGGCTATTTGAAATATCCGTTCCAAAACAAGCTGGTAATAAGCTGTGTGGAGAACCTTGCCTGTTCTGTAGAGAAAGAGGAAAAAATCTGATGATGCACATTTTCAAGCATGTTCCTAGAACAGATATTCAAAGGAGCCAGCACACCAGTCAGATGGCTGAGATACTGCTCACAGAAGATTCTTGAGCTTGCCTTGTTCCTGTCTGTTACGGTACAGTTCTACTTGCAGAGCAGTGTAAACG
>WNGJ01004663.1_pt1 | contig 19144 bp, 20 predicted proteins | sample 5400611 | NCBI WGS metagenome assembly WNGJ01 (sample SAMN13153375, study PRJNA577476) | soil metagenome | isolation source: 40 cm soil or saprolite under Garry oak tree replicate 1 | place: USA:California | collected 2016-06-15 | reverse complement strand
CAATATTGTTGTAGCCGACCGCGACGTTCGCGACGACCTTGAGGGTCGGGGCCGCCGCCAGGACCTCGTCGTCGATCGTGCTGATGATGTGGCAGATCAGGCCGTCCTTCCCCTTGAGTCGTGAAATCAGCTCCGCCTTTGAGAGGGGCGCGTCGCTGTCGTTGTAGTCAAGCGAGTAGCTCCGGGGGATGAGGCCGACCGAATCTTGAGGTAAATTATTTGAAATAAGAACGTTTTTGGCCATTTGGCCTCCCTGGAATTTTCGCTTGATCTGCCGCGACGGCGCGGCTATATTAGCACTCGCTTTGGTCGAGTGCTAACAGCCCATGAACATGAAGGAGGCAGAGAAGCGATGAAGATTCGTCCCCTGCATGACCGCATTCTCGTCGAGCGGCTCGAAGAGAAGGAAGTGAAAAAGGGCGGGATCATTATCCCGGACACCGCGAAGGAGAAGCCCCAGGAGGGCAAGGTCATCGCCGTCGGCAACGGCAAGGTGACCGAAGACGGCAAGAAGATCCCGCTCGACGTCAAGGCCGGTGACAAGATCCTCTTCGGGAAGTACTCAGGCTCCGAGGTGAAGCTCGACGACAAGGAGTATCTGATCCTGCGCGAGGAGGACGTCCTCGCCATTCTCGAATAACCGACTACATCAGCCACGCGCTAAGGAGGGAAGCGATCAATGCCGAAGCAGCTCAAGTTCGACGAGGAGGCCCGGGCGGCTCTGCTCAAGGGCATCAACATCATGGCCGAAGCTGTCAAGGCGACGCTGGGTCCGAAGGGCCGCAACGTCGTCATCGACAAGAAGTTCGGGAGTCCCACGATCACCAAGGACGGCGTCACGGTGGCCAAGGAGATCGAGCTGAAAGACCCCTACGAGGACATGGGCGCCCAGATGCTGAAGGAGGTCGCCTCGAAGACGTCGGACATCGCGGGTGACGGCACGACCACCGCGACCGTGCTCGCGCAGGCGATCTTCCGCGAGGGGCTCCGCAACGTGACCGCGGGCGCCAACCCGATGGGACTCAAGCGAGGCGTCGAGGCGGCCGTGGGCGCGGTGACCGAGGAGCTGAAGAAGCTCTCGAAGTCCACGAAGGACAAGAAGGAGATCGCCCAGGTCGCGACGATCGCCTCGAACAACGACAAGACGATCGGCAACCTGATCGCCGAGGCGATGGAGAAGGTGGGCAAGGACGGGGTGATCACGGTCGAGGAGTCCAAGTCGGCCGACACGGTCCTGGACGTGGTCGAGGGCATGCAGTTCGACCGCGGCTACCTCTCGCCCTACTTCGTCACCGACGCCGAGCGCATGGAGTGCGTCCTGGAAGACGCGCTCATCCTGATCCACGAGAAGAAGATCAGCGTGATGAAGGACATGCTGCCGCTGCTCGAGCAGGTCGCGCGCGCGGGCAAGCCGCTTCTGATCATCGCCGAGGACGTGGAGGGCGAGGCGCTGGCCACCCTCGTGGTCAACAAGCTGCGCGGCACGCTGCACACCTGCGCGGTGAAGGCCCCGGGCTTCGGTGACCGGCGGAAGGCCATGCTCGAGGACATCGCCATCCTCACGGGCGGCAAGGCGATCACCGAGGACCTCGGAATCAAGCTGGAGAACATCAAGCTCGAGGATCTCGGCCGGGCCAAGAAGGTGGTCGTGGACAAGGACAACACCACGATCGTCGAGGGGTCGGGCAAGGCCAGCGCGATCGAGGGACGCATCAAGCAGATCCGGGCGCAGATCGACGAGACGACCTCGGACTACGATCGGGAGAAGTTGCAGGAGCGCCTGGCCAAGCTCGCCGGCGGCGTGGCGGTGATCAAGGTCGGCGCCGCGACCGAGACGGCGATGAAGGAGAAGAAGGCGCGGGTGGAGGATGCGCTCAACGCGACCCGCGCAGCGGTGGAGGAAGGCATCGTGCCGGGCGGCGGCGTCGCGCTGCTGCGCGCCTCCAAGGCCATCGACCGGCTGAAGGTCGAGGGCGACGAGAAGGTGGGGGCACAGATCGTCAAGCGGGCGCTCGAGGAGCCGATCCGCCAGATCGTCGAGAACGCGGGCCTCGAGGGCAGCGTCGTGGTCGAGAAAGTCAAGGCTGAGACGGTGGCCACGCGCGGCTTCGACGCCGAGACCATGGAGTTCGTGGACATGCTGCAGGCGGGTATCATCGACCCGGCGAAGGTCGAGCGCGTGGCGCTGGAGAATGCGGCGTCCATAGCCTCGCTCCTGCTGACGACCGAGGCGCTGATCACGGACCTGCCGGAGGAGAAGAAGGACGCGCCGCCGATGCCGCACGGAGATATGTATTAGGCGCGTGAGGTGAGGATCACGTGACTCACGTTGGAGCTGAGGGGGGCGACCCCCCTCAGACTCCCCCGACACGCTGACGGTTAAGTTCTAGCCTGCGCGATGCGCGGGCAACGGCCCGGGTCGTGGCGAGCGCCATGGCCCGGGCTGTATCTATTTTGCGGCGTTGACGTTGCAGCGGCTTTGGATGTTTGATACCGTTAGGCGCTCAGCTCAGTTCCGGGGGGTGAGAAAACTGCGACCATACGAGATTCTGGTGATCGTCGACCCACGTCCGACGGACGAGGAGGTCGCCGCGCTGCTGGCGCAACTCGGCGAGCAGTTCAAGGCACTCGGCGCCGAGGTCGGTAAGGTCGACAACTGGGGGAAGCGCCGGCTCGCGTACGACATCCGCAAGCAGCGGGAGGGGACGTACGCGGTCTTCGAGGTCTCTGCCGAGCCGTCGATGATGAAGGAGTTCGAACGGCAGCTCCGCCTCAACGAGAGCGTGCTGCGCTTCCTCTCGACGCGAGTCCCGATCCGTAAGAAGGCTCGGCCGGCGAAAACTCCAGAGGTGCTTGAGGAGGTCGGTTGATGGCGAGCCTCAACAAGGTCTTCCTGATCGGTAACCTGACCCGCCCCCCAGAGCTGCGCTACACGCCGAGCGGCACCGCCGTGGCCGACCTGCGGCTTGCGGTCAACCGCAACTACACGACGCAGGGGGGCGAGAAGCGCGAGGAGACCTCGTTCATCACGGTCGTCGTCTGGGGCAAGCAGGCGGAGACCTGCGGCGAGTACCTCGACAAGGGTAGCCCGATCCTGGTCGACGGCCGCCTCCAGACGCGCGAGTGGGAAGGCAAGGACGGCCAGAAGCGGACCGTGGTGGAGGTGGTGGCCGAGCGCGTCCAGTTCATGGGGCGCGGCAAGCTCGCGGCGCCGGCCGCCGTACCGGCCGCCGAGTCGTTCGCCGAAGAGACGCGGTCCGCCGAGGACGACGTCCCGTTCTAACGCAGTACCAGGGAGGAGCGACCGATTCCGACAGCCCAGAAGCCCGTCAAGCGCCGCCGGTTCGGCCGGCGGAAAGTCTGCAAGTTTTGCGCCGACAAAGTTGACCTCGTCGACTACAAGGATGTGCGCCGGCTCAGAAGCTTCGTCAGCGACCGTGGCAAGATCATCCCGCGCCGGATCTCGGGGAGCTGCGCGCGACACCAGCGCCAGCTGACGCACGCGATCAAGCGCGCCCGCACGGTGGCCCTCCTGCCCTATCTGGCGACGGAGTAGACGGACAGCAATGCGAGTGATCCTGCTGGACGACGTCTCCAAGGTCGGGCGCCGCGGCGAGGTCCGTGACGTCTCCGACGGATACGCGCGCAACTATCTGATCCCGAAAAAGCTCGCGCTCAGCGCCACCGCCGGCAACCTCAAGAACCTCGAGCAGATCAAGACGCAGCAGGACGCCAAGGCGGGCCGCGTCAAGGGCGAGGCCGAGGCGCTGCGCGAGCGGATCGAGGCCCTCGTGTACGAGGAGCGCCGGCAGGCCTCCGAGGAGGGCAAGCTCTTCGGCTCGGTGACCGCGCAGGACATCGTGGAGTTCCTGGAGCGGCACGGGATCAAGGTCGAGCGCCGGCGGGTCGCGCTGGACGAGCCGATCAAGGCGCTCGGCGAGACCGCGGTGCCGATTCGGCTCCATCACGACGTCGCGGCGCAGCTCAAAATTACCGTCGTCCGCGAATAACGCGCGAGACGCGCGACCGCGCGCGGGGCGAGCCGCGCTCCCCGCGTGGGTGACTCGCGGGCGTCGCATTTTTCATTCACATCATCTTCACGCGATATCCACCGCCTATCCACGGTTTCGTCGCACACGACGGTGTTCTCCGCAGATTTTTCTTGACCGGATCGAAGGGGCGCGCTCAACATCGGACCACATGCGAACGCCCTATGGAGAGACGCGCCCGTGAGCCCCCTGGAGTTGCCGGCGCGGATCCCGCCGCACAACCTGGACGCCGAGCGCGCGGTCCTCGGCGCCATTCTGCTGGAAGGCCGCGAGACGCTGCCGCGCGTGATCGAGGTGCTCCGGCCGTCCGATTTCTACACGGAGGCCCACCGGGCGATGTACGCGACGATGCTGCGCCTGTTCGACCGCGGCGAGCCCGTCGATCTCATCACGCTCAGCGAGGAGCTTCGCCGCGCGGATCAGCTCGAGTTCGTCGGGGGGCCCGCGGCGCTCGCGCTCCTGGTGGAGCAGGCGTCGATCGCCGCCCACCTCATCTCCTATGCCCAGATCGTCCGCGACATGGCGGTGCTGCGCGAGCTGATCCAGACGTCCACGCAGATCATCGGTCAGGCCTTCGAGGCGAAGGAGGACGTCCAGGTCCTCGTCGACGATGCCGAGCGTCGGATCTTCAGCCTGGCCGAGCGGCGACTCGAGGGCAGCGCGCTTCCGATCGGCAAGATCCTCAAGAACACCTTCGAGTACATCGAGCGCCTCTACGAGCGCAAGGAGCACGTCACCGGCATCGCGACCGGGTTCGCGAAGCTCGACCTCGAGACCTCGGGCTTCCAGCCGTCGGACGATCAAGACGCTCACCGGGTGGAAGCGCATGGGCGATCTGCGGCTCGGCGACAAGCTCGCGTCCGTGGACGGCCGGCGCTCGGTCGTGAGCGGGCTCTTTCCGCAGGGTCGGCGCCAAGTGTACCGCGTGACGTTCTCCGACGGGCGCTCGACGGAGTGCTGCGACGAGCACCTGTGGCGCGTTCACTCCCGCGACTGGCGCGCGCCGCGGCTGCTGACGACGAAGCGTGTGGCGGAGATGCTGGGGAGGAAGCGCTACCGGCATCGGCTCTGGATCGATGCGCCGGCCGGCGTCGATGGTGACGCCGCGGCGCTTCCAATCGATCCCTGGTTGCTAGGCGCGCTGCTGGGCGAGGGGAAGCTCTCAGGGACCAGCCTGATCTTCTCGACATCCGACGCCGCGATGCTGGAGCAACTTCTCGAGCGGACGCGAGAGGGCTTCACCCTACGCGCCGTCGGCGGCTACGACTGGCGTATCGTCCAGGCGACGGGGGCGCATCGCCGGGGTATCCAGGGCGTCTCGCCGAACCGACTCATGGAAGCGCTCCGGGGGCTCGGCCTCTGGGGAATCCGCAGCGATGAGAAGTTCATCCCGGACATCTACCTGAATGCCTCACGCGAAGCCCGCCTCGATGTCTTGCGCGGCCTCATGGATACTGACGGCTGGGTCGAGCGCTGGGGGAGCGCGCGGTTCTGCTCCACGAGCGAGCGGCTGGCCGGGAACGTCGCTGAGCTGGTGCGCTCCCTTGGCGGCTGGTGTTCGGTCCGAGGCAGGCGGACGACGTACAGCTCTCGTGGAGAGAAGAGGGCTGGCAGACGAGCCTTCGTGTGCAACGTCCACTACCCGGACCCCAAAGCGATCTTCGGGCTCTCGGTGAAGCGCGACAGAGCGTTGGCGTCGCCGCAGCGGCGGTGGCGGCCCGTGTTCGTCTCGGTCGAGCCCACGCGAGTGACGGACACCCAATGCATCGCGGTCACCCATCCGACCCGACTCTACGTCACCGATGACTACGTGGTGACTCACAACACGGCCTTCGCGCTCAACATCGCCCAGCACGTGGGCATCCACCTGCGCGGCCGGGTGCTGGTCCTGAGCCTCGAGATGTCCGCGCAGCAGATCGTCCAGCGGATGCTCTGCTCGGAGGCGAAGGTGGACTCGCAGGCGGTGCGCACCGGCTACCTCTCCTCGTCGGACTGGCACCGCCTGACCGCGGCCGCCGGGCGCCTCAGCGAGGCGCAGATCTTCATCGACGACAGTCCCGGCCTCACCGTGCTCGAGGCGCGCGCGAAGGCGCGGCGCATGAAGGCCGAGCACGGCCTCGAGCTCCTCATCATCGACTATCTCCAGCTCATGCGGGGGCGCGCGGCAATGGAGAGCCGCCAGCAGGAGATCTCGGAGATCTCCCGGTCGCTCAAGGCGCTCGCGAAGGAGCTCGGCGTGCCGGTCGTCGCCCTCTCCCAGCTCTCCCGCGCGGTCGAGTCGCGCGCCACCCGCGACTTCCGGCCGCAGCTCTCGGACCTTCGTGAATCGGGCGCCCTCGAGCAGGACGCGGACCTCATTCTCTTCCTCTACCGCCAGTCGCTGTACAAGGAAGACCTCCCGCCGGACGAAGTCAACGTCGCCGACGTCATCATCGGTAAGCAGCGCAACGGCCCCGTCGGCACGGTCAAGGTCGTGTTCTTGCCGCAGTACGCCCGCTTCGAGAACGTCGCGGAGTCCCACCGGCAGCCGCAGCCGTTTTAGGTGCAAGCGCGCCGCTCGCAGTAATATTGCCCCGTGCGTCTGTATCGGCTGAAGCGGCTCTTCGTCGGCACCCCGCTCCCCACCGCCCAGCAGCGGCACGAGCGCCTCGGCAAGGCGACGGCGCTCGCCGTCTTCGCCTCCGATGCGCTCTCGTCCGTGGCGTACGCGACCGAGGAAATCCTCCTCGTCCTGATCCTCGCCGGGAGCGCCGCGCTGAGCTACTCGCTCCCCATCGCGATCGCGATCGCGATCCTGATCGCGATCGTCGTCAGCTCCTACCGGCAGACGATCCGCGCGTACCCGCAGGGGGGTGGCGCGTACATCGTCAGCAAGGACAACCTCGGGACCTTCGCGGGGCTCGTCGCGGGCGCCGCGCTCCTCATCGACTACGTCCTCACCGTGGCCGTGTCGGTCGCGGCGGGCGTCGCGGCAGTGACCTCGGCGGTGCCGGTCCTCTTCCGGCATCGCGTGTGGCTCTGCGTCGCCGCGGTCGTGCTGGTCGCGCTCGCCAACCTGCGCGGCATCCGCGAGTCGGGCGAGCTCGTTGCCGCGCCGACCTATCTCTTCATCGGGACCCTCGGGGCGCTCCTCGTGTACGGGGGGCTGGGCGCGATCTTCAACTTCCTCCCCGAGGCGCCGTACGTGCAGCACCCGCCGGGCCTCGAGGGCATCGGACTCTTCCTGATCCTCCGCGCGTTCTCCTCGGGCTGCACGGCCCTCACGGGGGTGGAGGCGGTCTCCGACGGCGTCCCCGCGTTCAGGCCGCCCGAGGCCCACAACGCCCGCATCGTGCTGACCTGGCTCGGCGCGATCCTGATCACCCTGTTCCTCGGGATCACCGTCCTCGCGTATGACTTCGGGATCAGCCCGCGCCCGGAGGAGACCGTGGTCTCGCAGCTGGCGCGCCACGTCTTCGGGACGAGCCCGCTCTACTACCTGACCCAGGCGGGGACGGCGCTGATCCTCCTGCTGGCCGCGAACACGTCGTTCGCCGACTTCCCGCGCCTCTCCTTCTTCCTCGCACGCGACCGGTTCATCCCACGGCAGTTCGCGACGCAAGGGGACCGGCTGGTCTTCTCCAACGGCATCGTGATTCTTGCCAGCCTCGCCACGGTGCTGCTCGTCGCGTTCCGCGGCGACACGCACGCCCTGATCCCGCTCTACGCGGTCGGCGTCTTTCTCTCGTTCACGCTCTCTCAGGCGAGCATGGTGCGCCGGTGGCTCCGCCTCCGGGAGGAGGGTTGGTGGTGGCGGACGTGGCTCAACGGCCTCGGCGCGGTCGTGACGGGGCTCGTAATGCTCACGATCGCGGCGACCAAGTTCACGCACGGCGCCTGGATCGTCGTCCTGCTGATCCCGATGCTCGTGGTCGCGTTCCTGACCGTGCACCGTCACTACGAGGAGGTCGCCGCGCAGCTCTCGCTCGAGGGCTTCGAGCCGCCCCCGCCCATGACGAACACCGTCCTCGTGCTCGTGGGCGATATCCACCGCGGCGTGATCAAGGCGATCCAGTACGCGAAGTCGCTCTCGCCCGCGGCCAAGGCCGTGTTTGTCGAGACGGACCCCGAGCGGACGCGGAAGCTGGAGGAGAAGTGGGGGAAGTGGGGGATGGGCATCCCGCTGATCGTCCTGACGTCGCCCTATCGCTCGCTGCTCGGGCCGCTGCTCGAGTACATCGACCACCTGCAGAAGGGCGACGAGAACCACGTCGTGACGATCGTGCTCCCGGAGTTCATCCCGGCGCGCTGGTGGCAGCTCGGTCTGCACAACCAGACGGCGCTGCTCATCAAGGGCGCCATGCTCTTCCGAAAGAACGTCATCGTGACGGACGTCCCCTACCACCTGAAGCACTAGGAATCCTCCCCGAGGATCGATTGCGTCGATTCACTCAGGCTCGCCTCGGGCGTGGGACGCCCCGCGGCTTCGGCCGATGCGGACCGGTGCGGTAACTCTGGTACACTTGATGGCCGCGTGACCACGCGATGAACATCGTCCTCGCTCCGGACGGTCCGCTCCACGCCGGCGCGACGCTCGCGCGCTACCATCTGTGGGGAGAAGATCCCGCGAACCGTCTCGCGGATGGCGCGCTCCTGCGTGTGCTCCGGCGCCACGGGCGACTGGTGCCCTACGAGGTCCGTCCCACGGGCTCGGTGGACGACGCGCGTCTGATGGTGCGTATCGCCCGCGCCCGCGACGCGGCGACGGGCGAGGCCGTCGCGGCGGAGGTCCGCCAGATCTTCGGCCTCGCGTTCGATCTTTCCGGCTTCTACCGGATGGCGAAGGGCGATCCCGTGCTCGCCGCGCTCGTCGAGCCGCTCTACGGGATGCGGCCGACGCTCGCGCCGACGCCGCTCGAGATGCTCGTGGGGTCGATCAGCGCCCAGCAGGTCAATCTCCAGTTCGCGTTCGCGTGTCGGGCCCGCCTCGTGCGCCGCTACGGGATGCCCGTGGCCCTCGGTCGTCACACCGTCTGGGCGTTCCCCGAGGCCGCGACGCTCGCGCGCGCGCGGCTGCGGGAGTTCCGCGTGATGAAGTTCTCGCACCGCAAGGGCGAGTACATCCGCGACCTCGCGCGGGCCGTCGTCTCGGGCCGCCTCGACCTCGACGCGCTCGCGGCGGCGCCGAGCGAGGTCGTGATCGAGCGGCTCACGCGCGAGCGCGGGCTCGGTCGGTGGACCGCGGACTGGTTCCTCGCCCGCTGCCTCGGCCGGGGCGACGTCTGCCCGGCGGGCGACCTGGGAGTCCGCCGGGCCTTCGAGCACTTCTACGGCCGCGCGCGGACGCGGAGCGAGGAGGCCATCCGCCGCCGGGCGCGCGCGTGGGGCGAGCACCAGAGCCTCGCCATCCACTACCTCCTCGCCGGGATGCGGCTCGAGCGGCGCGCGGCGGGCGGCGGCGCATGACCGCGAAGGTCGGCCTCAAGATCCTCGGCCAGCCCGACCCGAACGTCCCGAAGGACGTGCATCTGGTCGGGCGCTACGCGCTCGGCGTGGACTGGGCGGACAACCACGGCTCCATCTATCCGTTCGATCGCCTCCGGAGCGACTGCGCATGCGGCGCGTGCGCGGCGCTCGCGAGCCTCACGCAGGCGATGGCGTGGCCGCACGAGATCGCGCGGACGGACGGCGGGCTCCGGGTGACGTGGGGCGACGGGCACGTGAGCCTCTACCCCTATCCGGCGCTGCGCGGACTGTGTCGCTGCGCCGGCTGCACCGGCGGCCACTGATGGAGGAGCGGGCGAAGCGGCGCATCCTCGTCGGGATCATGCTGTCCGTTTTCCTCGCGGCGATGGAGTCCACCGTCGTCGCCACGGCGATGCCGACGGTCGTGAGAAGCCTCGGCGGGATCCAGATCTACTCGTGGGTCTTCTCGGGCTTCCTGCTCACCCAGACGGTCACGATGCCGCTCTGGGGGCGGGTCTCGGACCTCTACGGCCGCCGTCCGGTCTTCCTGATCGGGCTCGCGACGTTCCTCGGGGGCTCGGCGCTCTCGGGGACCGCGCAGAGCATGGCGCAGCTGATCGTGTTCCGGATGGTGCAGGGGCTCGGCGCCGGGTCGCTGATGACGCTCGGCTACACGATCATCGGCGAGCTCTTCGGGCTCGAGCGCCGCGCGAAGCTGCAGGGGTGGATCTCGGGCGTCTGGGGCGTCGCCTCCCTGGTGGGCCCCTGGCTCGGCGGCGTGCTCTCCGACCACGTCTCGTGGCGGTGGGTGTTCTACGTCAACCTGCCGTTCGGGGCGATCGCGATGGCGCTGATCGCCACCGCGCTCGTCGGGGAGGCGCGCCCCGCGCGCCGGCCCGTCATGGACGTGGCGGGCGTGGCCCTCTTCACCGCTGGCGTGTCCGCGCTCCTGCTCGGCATCGTGCAGGCGGGGCGCGCCGGGTCCTGGTCGGGCGCCGCCGTGCTGAGCCCGCTCGCGCTCGGCCTGACCGGGCTCGTGCTGTTCGTGGTGGTGGAGCGCCGGGCGGCCGAGCCGATCGTGCCGCTCCGGCTCTTCGGCAGCCGCATGGTCATCGCCGCCGTCGTCACCCGCTTCCTCGCGGGCATGGCGATGTTCGGCGCGATCTCGTTCGTCCCGCTCTTCCTCCAGTCGGTCACGGGCACCACGGCGACGGGCGCGGGCATGGTCCTCACGCCGTTCATCCTCGGCTGGGTGGCGATGTCGGTGACGAGCGCGCGGCTGGTCCTCCGGGTCGGCTACCGCGCGGTCGTGATGACGGGCATGGCGTGCCTGACGGGCGCGTTCCTCTTGTTCGCGCGCTGGTCGGCCACCCTCAGCCACGCCGACGCGATGCGCGACGTCCTGCTCGCCGGGGTCGGCATGGGTCTGGTCGTCGTACCGATGCTGATCGCCGTCCAGAGTGCGGTGCCGCGGAGCGATCTGGGGGCCGCCACGTCGATGACGCAGTTCTTCATGTCCATCGGCGGCGCGGTGGGGCTCTCGGTCATGGGCGCCGTCATGGCCCAGCGGCTCGACGCAGGGCGCCCGATGGCCGAAGCGCTCCACGGGGTGTTCCTGGTCGGTTTCGCGGTCTGCGTCGCCGCCGTCGTCTCCACGCTGCTGGTGCCGGCCGGGCGCGCCCGGGATCTGGCGCGCGCGGAGCCCACGCGGGTAGGAGGGTGAACCATGGCCGGTGACGTGCCGCTGCTCGAGCGTCTCGCCCAGCTACCGTCGGTGCCCGCCGCCGAGGCGGCGGACCTCGTGGAGCGGCTCGCCATGCTGCAGGCCGATCCCGTGGTCGGCCCGCTGTTCGGCGTCGACGAGGAGGGCGATCTGGTCGTCAACCCGCTCGTCCCCACCGTGCTCAAGTCGTTGCAGGACAGGACCGATCTCACGTGCTATGGGGCGCTGCTCGAGGGGTTGACCGGGATCTGGAACGCCGCGGTGCGCGCCGGGGTCGTGGCGCGGCTGCGTGCGTCGGGCTTGCCGCCCGACGACCTGCTGCTCCGGCTCGGCGCGCTGTCCCCAACGCTCGGGTTCGCGACGGACAAGCCGGAGTGGGCCCGCGAGTGGCTCGCGGACCCGTTCACGCAGGACGCGCTGCTCGTCCAGCAGTGCGTCGTGCGCGTGCTCCTGGCGCTCCGCACGATGGCCGAGGCGCGGGCGGCCGCGCTGACGACGCAGCTCGGGTGACGGTGGAGGCCGGGGAGGGACCATGCACATCCACGAGCGGATGGGGGAGAAGAAGCGGCTGAACGCGCTGATGCTCAAGTCGCCGATGAGGGTCTACACGGCGTTCGCCGAGCTGGGTAGGAAGGTCTACGCCGACGGGGCACTGTCGAAGAAGCACAAGGAGCTGACGGCGCTGGCCGTGGCGGTGTCGCAGAACTGCTTCGACTGAATCGACCATCGCGTCGAGGAGGTCCTCGACCAGGGGGCGACGGACGCGGAGATCGCGGAGACGCTCGACATCGGGCTCCTGATGGGCGGCACCCTCGCCGCCAAGTCCGTCCGGCACGCGTTCTCGGTGCTCGAACAGCTCAAGACGACCAGGGGGGAGTGAGCATGGCGACGATTCCGGAGAACTACCGCGACCTCTTCACGAAGAAGGCGTTCGCCCACCTGGCGACCGTCGGCGCCGACAACACGCCGCAGGTGACGCCGGTCTGGTGCGACTGGGACGGCACGCACGTGAGGATCAACACGGCGCGCGGGCGGGTGAAGGACCGGAACCTCAGGAAGAACCCGAAGGTCGCGCTCTCGATCCAGGACCCGGACAACCCCTACCGATACATCCAGGTCCGCGGGCGCGTCGCCGAGATGACGGAGCAGGGGGCCGACGCGCACATCGATGCGCTCGCCAAGAAGTATCTCGGCAAGGACAAGTATCCGCACCGTCGGCCCGACGAGGTCCGCGTGCTCGTGAAGATCCTCCCCGAGAAAGTCCAGACGCTTGGGTAGCCGAGAGGCCGCCACCCGCGAACATGATCCAGGTCGAAGAGATCGCGAAGGCGTACGCGGGGCAGCAGCTCTTCGGCGCGCTGTCCTGGCGAATCGCCGACGGGGAGCGCATCGGCCTCGTAGGACCGAACGGCGCGGGCAAGACGACGCTCTGCCGTCTCCTCGCGGGGCTCGAGGAGCCTGACGCCGGGCGCATCAGCCGCCCGCGCGAGACGACGGTCGGCTATCTGCCCCAGGAGGTGGCGGCGAGCCCCGCGGGCTCGGTTCTCACCGAGGCGCTCTCCGGCTTCGGTGAGGTCTGGCGAGTCGAGCGCGAGATGGAGGAGGTCGCCGCGGCGCTCGGCGGCGTCCCGCACGGACACGAGAGCGACGCGCTGACCGCGCGCTACGGCGACCTCCAGCACCGGTTCGAGGCCCTCGGCGGCTACCGGCTCGAGACCGCGGCCAAGGCGATCCTCGGCGGCCTCGGGTTCCGCGAGACCGACTTCGCCCGGCCGCTGGCCGAGTTCTCCGGGGGCTGGCGCATGCGCGCGGCGCTCGCGCGCCTGCTGCTCCTGCGCCCGTCGCTCCTGCTGCTCGACGAGCCGACCAACCACCTCGACATCGAGTCGCTCGAGTGGCTCGAGGGCTTCCTCGCCGACTACGACGGCACGGTCGTGCTCGTCTCGCACGACCGGTACTTCCTGAACCGTATGGTGACCTCGATCGCCGAGCTCGGCCCGTCGGGGGTCACCGTCTATCCGGGCGACTACGACGACTACCTCGTCGAGCGCGCGGCGCGCCGGGAGCTCCTCGAGGCGCAGGCGCGGAACCAGGCCAAGCGCGTCGCGGAGATCGAGCGGTTCATCGAGCGCTTCCGCTACCAGGCGACCAAGGCCCGACAGGTGCAGAGCCGCATCAAGATGCTCGAGCGCATCGAGCGCGTGGAGGTCGGGCGCGAGTCGCGCGGGATCCGCTTCGCGTTCCCCGCGCCGCCGCGCACGGGCCGGCGCGTCGCGGCGCTTCGGGAGGCGCGCAAAGCGTACGGCGACAACGTCGTCTACGCGGGCGTCGCCTTCGAGGTCGAGCGCGGCGAGCGCGTGGCGCTCGTGGGGCCGAACGGCGCGGGTAAGTCGACACTCCTCCGCCTGCTGGCGGGGGTCCTGCCGTTGGACGGGGGAGAGCGCGCGCTCGGCGCCCACGTCGCCGTGCACTACTACGCCCAGCACCAGCTCGACGCGCTGACGCCCGCGCTCACGGTGCTCGAGGAGCTGGAGCGGGCCGCGCCGGAGCTCGGGCAGACGCGGCTCAGGACGATCCTCGGCGCCTTCCTCTTCTCGGGCGACGCGGTGGACAAGAAGGTCGCCGTGCTCTCGGGCGGGGAGAAGGCGCGCGTGGCGCTCGCGAAGATGCTCGTCCGTCCGGCCGCGCTCCTGTGCATGGACGAGCCGACCAACCACCTCGACCTCGCGTCGCGCGAGGTGCTGGAGCAGGCGCTCGCGACGTTTCCGGGCACGATCGTCTTCATCTCGCACGACCGCTACTTCATCAACCGTCTGGCCACGACGATCGTCGAAATCGTTCGCGGTACCCTCACCCGTCACCTCGGCAACTACGACGACTACCTCGCCGCCAAGACGCGCGCCGCGGCCGACGCGACGCCGGGCGAGGGGGTGGGGGGAGGCTCGTCCGCTCGGTACCCCACTCGCTCCGAGTCTCCCCCCACCCCCTCGCCGGTACGCGACGCCCGCTCGACGCGAGCATCCGGAGCGCAGCCAAAGCAGCGCAAGGTGGCGAGAGAGGTGCGCGCGCTGCGGCAGCGCCTGGAAGAGGTGGAGACGCAGATCCACGCGCTCGAGGCGCGGCTCAGGGAGATCGGCGCGGCGCTCGGCGATCCCGCGCTCTACACCGATGGCGAGCGGGCGCGGGCCGTCACGGCGGAACGGCGGCGCGCCGAGGAGCGGGTCGCGTGGCTCATGCACGAGTGGGAGGAGCTCTCGGCGGCGCTCGCGGCCCATGAGTGAGTTCTGGGTTCCGATCGACCCGGGCGCGCTCCGGCGCGAGCGCGCGAAGGCGCGTGAGCTCCGTGCGAGCCCGTGGTGGAAGCGTCGGCTCGCCGACGGCGTCTGCTACTACTGCCGCCGCCGGGTCGGGCCCCGCAATCTCACGATGGATCACGTCGTCCCGATGGGCCGCGGCGGGCGATCCACGCGGGGCAACGTCGTTCCCGCCTGCAAGGACTGCAACTCGAAAAAGCAGTCGATGGTGCCGGTCGAGTGGCAGGCGTATCTCCGCTCGCTCGGCGCCGTCTCCGACGACTGACAGGGCGCTGTCTGAATCATTGGACGTTGACGCGTTCCGGTGGGCGCGCGTTCAATGGCATCGCTCGCGAGCACTCGAGTGACGGCCGTGAACGTGGAGATCGTGAACTCGTATCCCGAGGAGGAACGCGAATGATCCGTCGCAGCGCGCTCGTCATCGTCCTGCTGATCGCCGCCGTGAGCGTCGTGTCGTGGCCCGCGGAGGCGGCGCCGCCCGGCCGTCCGGAGCCCGCGGACGCGGCCGAGACGACCGGCGGTACGATCAACATCAACACGGCGGACGTCAAGGAGCTGATGAGGCTCGAGGGCGTCGGCCGGAGGGTCGCCGAGAAGATCGTCGAGTACCGTGAGCACCACGGTCTGTTCCAGAAGCCCGAGGAGATCCGGAGAGTGGAGGGGATCGGCAGCGGTCTCTGGGAGCGGAATCGCGCCCGCATCGTCGTCAAGTAACGCTGGCCGCAGTTTTTCTTTGGCGCCGCAGGACCCCGGTGTAGGATGAGGGCAAATCGACCGGAACGTCACAGCGTTCCTTCAGCGTCCCCGCGGGCAATTCCGCCGGCGGCTGACGTGGTCGAGCCCCGGGCCGGGAGTCGGCATCCGGTTCTGGGTGGGTGGGAACCTGGGCCTGCGTGGCGCCCTTGCCGAGATAGGAGGTGATCCAGCCGATGTGTACCCCTACGGTGATCTGTGAGGTGGTTGCCTCCTAGGCAGGGTCCACGCTAGCTCGAGGTGGCGCGCCTGGGAGCCTCAGGCACCACCGGCCCCGACGGTCCCGCTCTCACCAGCGGGGCGGCGCGACGCGCAGTGAGGAAGTCACCACGCGCCGCAGCCTCCGTCGGGGCTTTTCATTTCCGGCAGCGCGCCTCCCGGCCGCGGCGCACCCCGCGGATCAGCCGGCGACGAGCGGGTGGCCGAGATGGCGCTCGATCGCGCGCAGGCGGTCCTGCTCCTCGGGGGCGGCGAAGCTCGACGCGACGCCGCTCGCCTCGGCCCGTGCCGTCCGCCCGATCCGATGGATGTAGTCCTCGGGCGTCCCCGGCAGGTCGAAGTTCACGACGTGCGCGATCTCGGGCACGTCGATGCCCCGCGCGGCGATGTCCGTCGCGATGAGGACCCGATATCGGCCGCTTCGGAATCCGTTGAGCGCCTCGCGCCGCTCGGACATCGAGCGGTCCGCATGCAGGCGCGCTGCGCGGTGACCGGCGGCCGTGACCGCCCGTGCGACGCGATCGGCACGGTGCTTGGTCCGGGTGAAGATCAGCGTCCGACCGCGCTCGGCGCCGAGGAGCTTGAGCAGCAGCGGGGTCTTCCGCTGCGCGTCCGCCCGGTAGAGCACCTGCGTGACTCCGGCGACGGGCCGGGCCACCAGGCCGACCTCGATCCGTGCCGGCCGGACGAGATGGCGTCGGACGAGCCGCTCCACCTCGGGTGGCATCGTCGCAGAGAAGCAGAGTGTCTGGCGATCGAGGGGGGCGACCCGGAGGATGCGCTCGACCTGGGGCGCGAACCCCATATCGAGCATGCGGTCGGCCTCGTCGAGCACGACGACGCGGATCGCGCCCAGGCTCGCCGTGCCGCGCTCGAGGTGGTCGGCCAGCCGGCCAGGGGTGGCGACGATGACGTCGGGGCGGTCGCGAAGGGCGGCGAGCTGAGGTCCCATGGACTCACCGCCGATCAGGACGATCGTCCTGACGCCGCGTGTGCGGCCTAACGTGTCGAAGGTCTCGGCGATCTGGAGCGCGAGCTCGCGCGTCGGCGCGAGCACGAGCGCGCGGGGGCCGGAGCCTGGACGCCCGAGCGCGCGTGCGCCGGCGCCGGTGAGCCGCTCGATCGTCGGGATCGCGAATGCTGCCGTCTTGCCGGTGCCCGTCTGGGCACAGCCGATGAGGTCGGATCCGTCGAGGATCGGAGGGATCGCGCGGGCCTGGATCGGCGTGGGCGTGGCGTAGCCGGCGGCCGCGATCGCGTCGAGGCTGGCGGGCGTGAGCGGGAGGTCGGTGAATGAGCGGACCATAAGCATCTGAACCTTTCGGGTTGGTTGTGAGCGTTGAACGCCCGGGCCCGTCAGCGGGCCCGGGCGGGAGCGAGCGCTTGGTTACTGAACCTTCCTGACGTTGGCTGCCTGAAGACCCTTCGGGCCGCGGGTGACTTCGAACTCCACCTTGTCACCCTCAGCGAGGCTCTTGAAGCCCTGAGATTGGATGGCGCTGTAGTGGACGAAGACGTCCTCACCGCCCTCCTGCGTGATGAACCCGTAACCCTTTGCGTCGTTGAACCATTTGACCTGTCCTGTCGCCATACCTCGAACCTCTCCTTAAAGGGGGTCTTCAGGCCCCTGGGTGCTCCCGCCGAGGCGGCGGGGTTGCCTTCCGGAATTGGAAGGCAAACAAAAACGCCGCGCGAACTGGATCCGCGCGGCGTGTGTCTCGATCTCTCACGATCGTGTACTCAACTCCGTTTGTACCAGAACCGTGCCACAGCATCGCACGCCGCTCCAGCCAAGTCAATCGAATTCGACGGGCCGGGTGACAGGTCGCGAGCCGTTCTTGGTGCCGAGCCAGCCCGGGATCGCCACCGAGAACCGGCCCGCCGTCCCCCCGGCGACGACGACGTGGATCTCGTCCGGCGACGGAAACTTGGGGATCAGCTCGTCGAGGGCCGGGGGCGTCTTTCCGTACCTCAAGTTCGTGCCCTCGCCGTGGTCGTCGTCAGGCACCAGCGTGCGGTAGGGCACGCGCACGGTCTCGTGGAGGTGGCGCGCGAGACGCTCCCGGGTCCAGCCGTCGTCAGCGAACGTGCGCGCGTGCTCGGGCCCGACGATCAGCATCGTGTGCGAGTAGAGCGGGAAGTGCTTGCTGTTCCAGATGCCGACCATCGACCAGCCGAGCGAGCCCGCGAGCGCCTTCGCCGTGCGGCTCGCGTGGTCCGAGATGCCGTGCGGCGCCTCGCCGGCGAAGAGCGTCACCGCGCTCGTCTCGGGGGCGACGCCGCGGCTCACGTGGTACGGCGGCCAGGGGCTCGCTTCCTCGTTCTCCGCGATGCAGTAGGTGTAGCGCCCGGGATGGCCGAAGGTGGACATCGACGTCTCGCCCGGCCGGGCGCCGCCGACGTTGATCATGAGCAGCCGGAGCGCGCGCCCGATCGTGGCGTTCGCCCGGTAGCCGGGACCGAAGACGCCGAAGGCGCTGTTGAGGCCGATCCGGGAACGGATCGGGCCGTTCACGACGATCAGCGGCGCGGCGAAGTGCGTCGAGGCGGACATGCCGTGCAGGTTGAACGCCGGGTCGCACGCGCCCTCGGCAGCGGCGATCACGACGGGGAGATACTCGGGTCGGCAGCCCGCCATCACCGCGTTGGTCGCGGCCTTCTCGACCGTGAGGCGCCCGTAATTCGGCGCCATCTCGCCGATGAGCTCGTCAGGGCCGCGGCGCGTCCCGGCGAGCATGCGTCCGACGCGCTCGCGCGTCGGGGGCACCACCGGCAGTCCGTCGGTCACACCCTTCTCGAACCAGATCTCGAACTCGTCGGTCGTCATCCGAGCGCGGGAAATGCTATCACGAGCTCCCCACGGCGCTGGCGTGGCTCGCCCCACACCATAAGGGCTGGAACGGCGATGTGATGTGGTGACTAGACCCAGTGACCATATGACGACACGCCCGGTGGCATTGACGTCACAAAGGGGTGCCATCCTGGACGTCGGGACGGGATGCCCCCGGAGCCGCGTCCCCTACCCACTGGCCCTCCAGCGACGCCCAACTACGTGGTCCCGGCCCCCGTATGCCATCAGACCCCGGTGCGGGAACCCGCTGAAAATCCGGGGGTTTTCTTCGCGGCGGTGGTCCCTCGACTGGCACCGTGGTCGGTGAAAACGCTCTAAAGTCCTGGAAAGACGGACTTTTCGTTTCTCTCTGGCACGGACTGTGCTACTGTGTCGCCTGGTTTCAAGGACGAGGCGGGACGACCCAAAACGATGGAGCGGTGATGTTCTACAACCTGCTGGCCGGAATGTTCTCGAACGACCTCGCCATCGACCTCGGCACGGCGAACACGCTCGTCTACGTGCGCGGCGAGGGCATCGTCCTCAACGAGCCGTCGATCGTCGCGATCCACCAGGCGGACCACTCGGTGCTCGCCGTCGGTCACGAAGCCAAGGCGATGCTCGGGCGCACGCCGGGCAACATCGTCGCGATCCGGCCGCTGAAGGACGGCGTCATCGCCGACTTCGACGTGACCGAGAAGATGCTCCACTATTTCATCTCGAAGGTGCACCGGCGCCGGACCCTCGTGCGGCCGCGGATCGTCATCGGCGTGCCGTCGGGGATCACCCAGGTCGAGAAGCGCGCCGTCCG
>WNGJ01006754.1_pt1 | contig 19155 bp, 14 predicted proteins | sample 5400611 | NCBI WGS metagenome assembly WNGJ01 (sample SAMN13153375, study PRJNA577476) | soil metagenome | isolation source: 40 cm soil or saprolite under Garry oak tree replicate 1 | place: USA:California | collected 2016-06-15 | reverse complement strand
CATGGAGCACTTTGATGGCCGCCTGGGTGTGCAGGTGCAGATGCTCCCCCAGATAGACGGACGCCCAGCTTCCCTGTCCCAGCAGTTGCATGAGCCGATAGTTGCCGAGCTGCTGTCCTACGTGATCGGCCATGGTCACCCCTCCTTACAGTAAGAGACGTTGATGTTCAGGACGCAGCCATGCTTGAGGGGTGGGGTAGGCTACCCTACCTCCACATCACCTTTTCCACCAGGTACCCCTGCAACTCATCAATAGCCAGGCGAATCTGCGTCATCCCATCGCGTTCGCGCACCGTCACCGTCTGGTCTTCCAGCGTCTGGAAGTCAACTGTCACACAGAACGGCGTCCCGATCTCATCCTGCCTGCGATAGCGACGCCCAATATTCGCCACATCATCATACTGCGCAACCATCAGGCGCTTCAGACGATTATGGATATCCCTGGCCGTCGTAACCAGTTCTTCCTTATTTTTCTGCAAAGGTAGCACCGCCACCTTCACAGGCGCGAGCCATGGGTGCAAGTGCAATACCGTGCGCCCCTCTTTATCCTTACCCGATTGCGGCTCCTCCTCATACGCATCGAGTAACAAGTTAAGGAACGTCCGGTCAACGCCACCGGAAGTCTCGACAATCCAGGGAATATACCGTTCCTTCGTTTCCGGGTCCGTATAGCTCAAATCCTGGCCGCTAAATTGGCTATGGCGCGAAAGGTCCCAGTCCTGTCGCCAGTGGATACCCTCCCATTCCTGCCAGCCAATGATACTCCTGTACTCAATATCAAACGCCTGCTTCGCATAGTGCGCCAGCTCATCTGGCCCATGTGCGCGGAAGCGCAGTCGATCCGTATGGTTGATAATGCCCTGATACCACTCGAAGCGGAACGCTTTCCAGTAGTCAAACCACTTCTGCATCTCGCTCGGATGTACAAAGAATTGCAAGTCCCATTGCTCGAACTCACGCTGGCGGAACAGGAAATTCCCAGGCGTGACCTCGTTGCGGAATGCCTTCCCGATCTGGCAGATACCGAATGGAATCTGCATGCGCGAGGACTTCAGCACATTATCATAATCCAGGTAGATGTTCTGGCACGCCTCACCGCGCAGGTAAGTCTTCATGCGCTCACCCTCAACCACGCCGATGTACGTCTCCATCATCAGGTTGAAGGTACGCGGCTCTGTAAGTTCCCCGCCACAGACCGGGCATTTATTTTGCTTTAAATTCTCTGCGGGCAGGTGATCGACACGAAAACGTCGCTTGCAGTTCTTACAATCCACAAGTCGATCTACAAAGTTCTCAACGTGCCCACTGGCCTCCCACACACGCGGATGTGTAATGATACTGCCCTCGATCCCCACCACATTGTCATTGAGCTGCACCATCGACCACCACCAGTAGCGACGAATATTATTGCGCAGTTCCACGCCAAGCGGCCCGAAATCATAAATCCCTGAGACGCCGCCATAGATCTCAGAGTTGGGGTAAACAAAACCTCGCCTCTTACACAAAGAAACGATCTTCTCAATCGGAACAAGCGGAGTGTCCTCCGTCGACAGCGAAGTCCTGTCCTCTGTCTGTGTCATGAGTGGATTCCTTCCTTTCCTCCTCAAAAAAATTCCCCAGGCGTTCAATCAACAACGCCCAGGGACGAATACATGCCTGTGTAGGCCTGGGGCAACTACATAAAGCGGCATGATGCGCGGTTCCACCCTGCTTCTTCACCAATACGTGTGAAGCCACTCATTCAATCCAGCTCCGAAGCGCCCTTCACCTGCTGCGGATTGCCGACCTCGCACCATTTGTCGGCTCGCTGTTACCCCTGGCAAGCTACTCCTCTCCATCATCGCTGGAGGATTATATTTGTTTGTACCACGCTAGTATAGCCGAGATGTCAATGAGATGCAAGAAGCAAGCAGAGTTGTTCCTTGCTATGCTTGACTTTGACATTGCTTTCACCATCTAATAAAATATAGAGTATCAGGGAGGTGAAGACTCCCTGGTTCTAAGGCGAAGGTCCTTTGATAGGGAAACCGAAAGGAGGAACCTATGAAGATGTCTGTTCGCTTAGAAGGAATGGTGTTTCAGATCGATTAGGCGGGCCCGCGAAAGCGGGCTGACTGAACACCTGGGCCTCTAGTCACTCCGTGTCCTGGTTGAAGCTCAAATGAGCTAGCAAAGCCGTAGGAGTGGCGGAGAGCTCGAAAAAATGAAAGACGAGGGCTGGACAACTACTGTTGTCCAGCCCTCGTCCTATGCTATTACAACCTGATCTTTCATCCCGAGGGACTTTCCAATAGAGCGGTCAGAAGCATGAGGGAGAGGGCGCGGCCTGTGCCCCCTGGTTCACATCTGACGCGTTTGAGTGTATGATAGGTAGAGCAATGACTGCTATCCAGTTTCAGGGAGGTTTAACCATGGTAGCCCAAAGGGAACCACAGCATATGACCGTTGATGAGTGGCGCGAGTTGGAACGGACCAGCCACGACATCAAGCATGAGTATATAGACGGGCAGGTCTACGCTATGTCGGGAGGGAGCCTGGCACATGGCCGCATTGGGAGTAATACGGTCAGGACTCTTGAAGACGCGCTCGCGACAGCGGGTAACCTGTGCGATGTCTACAACTCAGATGTCGCAGTGCGTCTCTCGCCCAGGCGCTACACCTACCCCGATGCGTCGGTAACCTGTGATGAGCGTGATCGATCGGCACCCGACAAGACAGATGTACAAGCCCCTTGCGTCATTGTCGAGGTGTTATCAGATTCCACCGAAGCCTACGACCGGGGAAGAAAATTTGGCTTGTATCGTGCCTGCCCAACCGTTCAAGAATATGTGCTCGTCGCCACCAGGTACCAGGCCGTCGAAGTGTACCGCCGCACGCCGCAGGGATGGACAATCTACCAATCCTACGGGCCAGGCGATGAGATAGAGCTCACGAGCCTTGGTGTACGCTTTCCATTGGCCACCCTGTACAAAAACGCTGGAGTGTTAGAGGCGATGGAAGACCTCGAAGGCGAAGTCTAGACCCGTGCTGATTCCCTCGCAATGGATGGCACACCCAAATACATCGGACGCTATGGATCAGTAGATGCCTTCTACCAAAAATGCGGCAAGAGGGCCACTGCTGCGCAAGCAGGTGGGTGAATTACCGCCCGCCCGCAGGCGGTCCAAACTGTTGACAGACGGTTGCTCAGGGACTATGGTAGTGAACATGAAAACATTTGAGTACAGACTGTACGTGAAGAAGGACCAAGCCCGTTTGCTCATGGCTTGCTTGGCTGAGTCTCGCCATATCTATAATGCTATGCTCGAGATGGTCAAACAGCAGTATGAGGAGACAGGCACGTTCCCCAGTAAGTCTGATCTGGAACATGCTTTCAAAGGTCATGGAAGTACACATGTTCCCGCCACCACCGTACAGATGCTTGCAGACAGGCTCAGTAAGTCCCTCAAGCGATTTCTTGCCGCGAAAGCCAATGACATTCCTGGTATCGGCTTTCCTCGGTTCAAGCAACCAAACAGGTGGCACTCTCTCCAACTGCGACAATACGGCAAAGACTGCTATCTGCATGAGGACAAGAAACACCTCATCGTCCCGAAGAAGTTGGGGCATTTCCTCAAGATCAAGCTGCACCGCCCGCTAGAGGGCACTCCCAAGACGGTGCATCTTGTCTTGCGTGCTGATGGACATTGGTATGCTCTCATCGTCTGTGAAACAGCATCTCGAACGGAACATCTTCCCTCGACCTGTGAGCATCCTGCTGTCGGTATTGATGTCGGGCTGAAATCGTTCTTGACTGACAGTGAGGGCCACACCGTTGAGAACCCACGCTATTACCGCACATCTCAAAAGATGCTCAGGCGCAAACAACGCCAGATATGCCGGCGCAAGAAAGGTTCTCACCGACGCCGTAAGGCTGCTCGTAGTACGGCACAAACGCATCTCAAGATTGCCCGTCAACGCCGTGACTTCCAGTATAAGACCGCTAAACGCTATACCGAACAGTACCGGGTGATCGCGGTGGAGAAGTTGAGCATTCTCAACATGGTCCAAAATCATTCCCTGGCAAAGAGCATCATGGACGCTAGTTGGGGCGCATTCCTCGACATTCTGAGTGAAAAGGCTGAGAGAGCTGGGCACGCAGTTATTCGAGTGAACCCCCGTTTCACCTCGCAGAAATGTTACCGATGTGGTGAGCTCGTACAGAAGAGTCTGTCGGTTCGTACACATAGTTGTCCTTGCTGTGGCTATATCGCAGACCGTGATGTCAACGCCGCTCAGAATATTCTCAACAGTGCAAGGCCGGGGCACGGCCATCAGACGCCAACGTACACCAATGGGTGCAGCGTTGTCTGAGAAGCCCCTGCGTTTCCGCATGGGGAGTTGTCACTCAATCATAATATGACCCACGCCGTCGTCTCATCCACCTCGTGAACGCCCTTAAGAGAAAGAGCGAACCCAAAAACATGAAAAACCGTCTCATCGTATCTGTCCCCTTTCTTTGTGTAAATATATTACCCCATAATTATACCAGCCTGTTTAAAAAAGGAAAATGCTCGGTCAAATTGCGTTTGCGAACGAAAATCTGAGCGTACATGGAAAGCTTATATTGGTTCAAGCTCATCCTTGTAGGAGTTTTTCAACAGGCTGATACGTTATTTGTGCGAAATAGTTTATTGCAAGACCACGATTTACCTCACCACCTCCAAACATCCCTTAATCTGCTCCACATGCCCACTCAAATGATCCGTCACAAAGTCCTTCATAAACCAGCCCAACGCCTTCTCTCCATACCTGACATGTTTCCCCGTCAACTCCAGGTCGCTATCCTTTAAACTCCCCAACATCTCATCTAATCTGGCATAACTCCCTGGCAAAGCTGCCTTTATCCTTTTCAGACTGTCTTTCTCATGCTCCCTAACACCCCGTAATCGACCCTCATCTTGTTGAGTACGTCCAAAATTCCTACCTGGCTCTGCCACTAGCTTCTCAATCTCACCTGCCCAATATGGCATAAACTCCACAATATGTGCCAGGTTCTGCATGATTGTCCACTCATTTTCAGCGGGTGACAGATAGAGCTTTCTTGTGTCTAAACTTGCTAACGAACCATCAATAAGCTGATGTAATTCAGCATAGGAATTCCGCACATTCTCGCGAATTGCCTCAACATTTGGATTGGCTGGTCTAGTAGACATGCCTTTGCCCCTTTACTAATTGGATGTTTTCTTCCATTATGCAATATGTGGAGTCCTCATGTATACTAATAGCAAGCAACATGCACCTTCTTCTCCTTGTACATCAAAGGAAAGGGAACAGGGCAACGAAAAAATTAGCGTGCAAAATGAATGCTACATGACGCATATTTTAGAAGTATAAGGAGCAAAACATGCATATCCCAACATTCCAGGACGTCCTGCTCGCCCAGCGCCAGATTCGCCCCTACCTGCAGCGCACGCCCCTCTATAGCTACCCGGCCATGAACGCCTTGCTAGGTACCGAAGTATACATCAAACATGAAAACTACCAGCCGGTCGGAGCCTTCAAAGTGCGCGGCGGCATCAACCTGGTTTCACAGCTTGGCCCGCAAGAACGCCAAAAAGGCGTGATCGCCGCCTCTACTGGCAATCATGGACAATCCGTCGCATACGCTGCGCGGCTCTTTGGCATCAAAGCTATCATCGTCGTCCCCGAAAACGCCAATCCTGGCAAGGTTGCCGCAATGCAGGGCATGGGAGCAGAAGTGATCTTTCATGGCGCGACCTATGACGAATCCAAGCTCCATTGTGAAACTCTGGCTCATGCACACGGCTATCGCTATATTCATTCTGGCAACGAACCCCTCCTCATCGCTGGTGTAGCTACCGAAGCCCTGGAAATGTTAGAGGATGAACCAGGCCTTGAAGTCATCATCGTTCCTATCGGCGGAGGTAGTGGCGCTGCTGGAGTTTGTATCGTGGCCCATGCCGTCAATCGCCATATTCAAGTTATCGGAGTGCAATCTGAAGCCTCACCTGCGGCCTACGAAACCTGGCGACAGAGACGCCTGGTCGATGCTCCCAATCGTACCTTTGCCGAAGGCCTGGCAACCGGCGTAGCTTTTGAGTTACCGCAAAAGATACTGCGCGAATTGTTGTATGACTTCTTGCTGCTCAGCGAGGAAGAGATTATGCGCGCCATGGTCTGGATGATCGAGCGCACACATACTCTCGCCGAAGGAGCCGGAGCGGCACCCCTCGCTGCCGCCTATCGCATGCGCGAAGAGTTAAAAGGTAAAAAGGTCGGCTTAATTTGCTCAGGAGGCAATACCTCGTTGGATCACCTCAGGCTTGCTCTAGCTCTTTAATTGCATAATGTAGGAGTGCAATTCATTGCGCCCGTCTGGGGAGGCTTGTCCATACCACCACTACATGCTACAATGAGACGAGTGAACATAGTAATCAATAAATACAAAAAGAGAAAAAACACATGGACGAGCAGGTGGTGGCTGGGCCAGACACCCAGGCGGATATCGCCGCATTTGTAGCACGTTACCCATTTACCCTCGACGACTTTCAATTAGAAGCTATAGCCCATCTTGCAGCCGACCGCTCGGTCATGGTAGCGGCCCCCACCGGAACAGGCAAAACGCTGGTCGCTGAATACGCCATCTGGCGTGCGCAGCAACGCGGGCAGCGCGTCATCTACACTACCCCCCTCAAGGCCCTCTCTAACCAGAAATATCGCGACCTACGCTCCATCTATGGCTTCGATGCCGTTGGGCTGGTCACCGGCGACATTGTAGAACATAGCGCCGCCTCGATCGTCATCATGACCACCGAAGTCTACCGCAATATGCTGCTGGAAGAGGGCGGAGACCGCTTTGCGCGAGGCGAAAACATCATCCCCTCGTCGCTGGCCGACGTCGGCTACATCATCTTTGACGAACTACACTACTTGAGTGATATTGGCCGTGGCCCTGTATGGGAAGAGGCCATCATTTGCTCGCCACCCAATGTCCAGTTGGTTGGCCTCTCAGCGACTGTGAGCAATGCCAGGGATTTAGCCGATTGGATCAGTCGTGTGCATCGTCCTATCTCCCTGGTGGTTCATGAAGAACGTGCCGTACCCCTCGAACACTACTACTTTCTCGATAATACGCTGCACCTCGTACAGGATGCCGATGGCAAGCGTATCGAACGCTTTCCCAATGTCGGCGGTGAGGCTCGTATGGCTTCACTGATGAAGCGCAACCGCACCTACACCTTTGGTGATGAAATGGAAGACGACGAGTGGGATGAGGATGAGCGGGAAACGAGAAGCAATAAACGTAAAGCGGCCGCAAAAGAGACAGCAGTCAGTCAAGTTCCTGTTTCGTCCTCGACTTCAAAAAAAGCAGATCAAGCTCAAGGCCCTGATTCCAGGCGTCCTGTAGAGCGTAGAGCGCCCGAGCCAGGAGAAGTGCTCACCGCCCTGCGTGATGCTGATTTATTGCCCTGCCTCTTCTTTCTCCCGGGTCGTAAAGTGGTTGAAGAAGCAGCTGCCAGCGCTTCCCTGCATCTCTTTACAACTCCTGAAGAGGAAGCGCTCATCAAGGAAGAAGTCGGTGTATGGCTTGAGCACCTGCCAAAAGAGGATCGCAATTTGCAGCAGGTGCATGTGCTTGCAGAAATCCTCCCTCGCGGACTGGCTTTCCATCATGCTGGCTTATTGCCAGGATTGAAAGTATTGGTAGAGACGCTCTTTGCGCGAGGCCATCTGCGTGCTGTTTTTGCCACCGATACACTGGCTCTGGGTATCAACATGCCGGCGCGTGCCGTCGTTGTGGGCAGCCTGAGCAAATTTGATGGGCAAGAGATGCGCCTGCTTACTCCCAACGAGTATCGCCAGCTTACAGGAAGAGCTGGTAGGCGCGGTATGGATATACGAGGAGCAGCAGTCATCCCTTATTCACCCTGGGAGCCGTTTGAAGAGTCATTCCAGCGCATCACGGGCGAATTGTTACCCGTCACCAGCTCCTTTGTCATTCGCTATAACTCGGTGCTGAATCTCTGGCGTCCTGGCGATGTCAAATACCTGCGGCGCATCTGTGCCTCCAGCCTGCGAGAATACCAGCGTTATGTCCTGTGGGAAGAACGCGAGTTAATGCGCCTGGAGAAACTCGAACAGCGCGCCCAGAAGGGCAAGAAGAAAGGCATGGCCTCCGACGGAGCAATCCAGGCTATCGAGAAACGGCGCAAGAAAATTGGTGCGTACCCACTCAGCCGCGCTGGGGCAGCCGAGCTCGATGGGACAATTTTTGCGCTCCATGCGCTTGGATACATCGATGAGTATGATGAACTGACACTTCGAGGGCGCTTACTGCGGAGTATCTTTCACCCTGCAGGGATCATGATTGTCGAATTACTGCTCGGAGCACTCGACGAACTATCTGCCGCGGAATTGGCCGAGGTCTGTAGCTGGTTCACATACGACAACGATCGACGGCTAAATAATCGCAGCGTGCTGAACACTCACCTGTTGCAGGTACGTCGCGAACTCTGGCAGATTGCGCAGCACGTCCATAACATTGAACAACAGGCCAGGATCGGTTTTTCTCCGTCCATTATCCCTGAATTTCATGGCGTCGCGCTGGCATGGTCGCGTGGCATGTCACTTAGCGGCCTGTTACGACGTATCGACCTCGCCGAAGGCGATCTCTTAATGTTGCTCAACCAGACAATCGACCTGCTACAGCAAGTGCAATCGGCAGTAGGCCAGGCCCTCGATGCCACGGACATTTGGAACCAGGCATCGGACAAAGCCGAATCTCATTCCGTAGCTCCCAAAAAACAAACCAGAAGGCGTGCCATCCAACTACAATCCTATCGAGAACGCCTTGAACACCTGCGCCCCCTACTCGCGCAAGCCTCAGCGTCGTTGATGCGGGGCATCATCATTCAAAGTCGCACCGTCCCCTCAATGGTCACCTACGTAGCTGGCGAAGAACTCCCCCTCGACGCCGAAGAAGACACCGATCCCCACGACGTAATCGAAGGCATCTAGCCACATTTCCTAAAAAACATCAAAACGCCCTACCCACCTCGTTTATTGCGATTGATAACTTAAGAAAATACCAACCGGCACCATTACTTTGGTCATGCTCACAAGGCTCGCATATTGCTAGAAGCAAGGAAATTGACTAACATGTACAAACGAAGAGTTATACCAGAAGACAAAACACAAGCGCACGTGGAGGGGTGGGAACTGGATCAAAACATCACAAAAGAAGAGGTAGAGATATTGATGAAGGCTGAAGCATTGGTAGGAACAGTACTGGGAACCTGTACACTTCAACAACTCATTGGACAAGGAGGCATGGGAGCAGTATACCTGGCCCAACAATCTCGACCTCGTCGTCAGGTAGCTGTCAAAGTATTGCTACCATCAACCACCCTCAAACCGCAACACCTTGCCGCTTTTCTCGAACGCTTCCGGCGTGAGACCGATGCGGCCGCCTCATTAGAACACCCAAATATCATGCCGGTCTACGAATATGGCGAGCGCGACGGACTAGCCTACCTTGTCATGCCCTATGTCAGTGGTGGCACGCTGCGCGATGTCATGGAACGCGAGGGAACGCTGGCGCTATCCAAAATAGTGAACTACCTCGAGCAACTGGCTGCCGCGCTCGATTTTGCGCATGCGCGGGGAGTCATTCACCGCGATATCAAGCCGGCCAATATTTTACTTACCACCGAAGGGCGCTTACTACTAACTGATTTCGGACTGGTCAAAATTCTCTCAGAAGGACAAGGAGCACAAGTACGTCTGACTGGTGCCGGCGCGCCGGTGGGAACCCCCGACTACATGTCCCCCGAACAGGTCATGGGATCTGAGGTAGATGGCCGTGCAGACCAATATTCATTGGGCATTATTCTCTACCAGATGGTGACGGCAACGACGCCATTTCAAGGGGAGACGCCTATGCAAATAGCGGCGCAGCAGTTGCACATGCAGCCCTCTTCGCCTCGGTTGTTCCGTCCCAATTTGCCTGTCGCGGCCGAACAAGTCATGCTGAAATCTATGGCCAAGCGCCCTGGGGATCGCTACACAAATGCTCTGGAACTTGCTACAGCGTTCCGCATGGCCTTGCAAGTACCTGAGACGCAACCGCAGACCGCACAGCGTAAGGCATTTGCAGCGAGCGGTACGACAGCTCCAGGCTTATTCGCTCCTGGAGGACTCTTTGACCCAAAGTGGCAGACAGACGCCCTCCCATCTATGGCCAACGAACAATATACCGCTATGGGTACAGATGCACTCCCCTCGCCAAACGCTCCAGCCCGTACCACTGGCCTTCTTTCGCGAACGGGTATGTTTCCTAGCGTAGGAAAAAGCACAGGCGCTTTACCGGCGGCAACAGCAAACGATCGTAATCCAGCCACTCCTGGTAGCGCATTGCCAACAGCTACAGGTGAGCAGTCAGCAGTGCATCAGCACACATTCAACGAAATGTCACCCTCACTCAATACGATGATGGGAAGTGGAATAGCTGCACCGTCAACTGGAATGCAGCCAACTGTCAAACCACAGGGTTTGAATCAAATGTCGCCCGCTTTGAAAACTACCACGGGCGCATTGAATGTGCCGAATTTTGAGCAGACGAGCCCGGGGACCATCAAACTGACAGGCCCGGTGAAGGTCGTACAGGTACCCGTTGCAGGTCAACCAGGCCAGTATATTACAGGATTACTACCCGTACCGCCAGCCGTACAACCTCTACCTCAGCCAGGTACTCGCTCGAAAATGTTCCAGAAAATCACCCTGGTAATCGCAATGGTCATACTGCTAATTGGCGGAACTACCGGAATCTGGTACATGCGTACCCATAGCGGGCGAACATCGCCTGCCCCCAAAGCAACGTCTCCTGGCATGATCTCGACACCCAATAGGCAGGCTACCATGGTAGCGCAAGCTACAGCAACCGCTCAAGCGCATATCATTCTCTTCGATCCTTTGAGCACAAATATCCGCAATTTCCCTGTTTCTACAAGCGGCACCAAGATCTACGTATTTAAAGACGGGGCCTACCATATGACCAACCTTGGAGACAGTGGTATTGCCGTTGTTTTGCAAGAGTCTCTTCCCAACGAATCAATCGGTTATACCTTAACCATGCAGGAGATTAAGGGCGATGATGCCAGCACCGACAACTCTTTTGGCATGATCCTTCGCTATAGCCAGCAGACCAAAGGGAACCAGGCCATTAACACCTTTTATAGCTTTGAGGTCTTCAATTACAACGGTGGGCAGTACAGGTTCTACAAGTACGACAATAGCAAAGGGCCGTCTGTCAATCCCTGGACACAGATCTGGACACAAGCATTTGGCCAGGAATTTCACCAGGGACATGGCCAAGGCAGTATCAACACCATCAGAGTCTTCGCCAATCGCAACACGTTTACCTTTACCATCAATGGGAAAACCGTTGGAAGTGCCAAAGACAGCTCTTTCACCAATGGCACCGTTGGTATGCTGGTCAACCTCAAAGGTACCGAGGTTGCATTCTCGAATATGCGAATCACGAACAATTGATAATTCCTAACATTGAGAAGCGTTGCGACCGCAACGCTTCTCAATGCATATGGGTATGAGGACAGGTACTTTTGTCATACCTTCAAGGCCAATGCATTGTCATAACCCCATGTATTGTCTAAGATACGAATATGGGGTCGGGCTTAATTGTGCCTGATAAGCAGCAATGAGAGGGGGTTTAAATGAATGCTGAAGCTTTGGTCGGAAAAGAACTGGGATCCTGTACCCTCCGGCGCGTTATTGGCCAGGGAAGTATGGGAGCAGTGTACCTGGCTCGACAGTCTGAACCTCAGCGCGAAGTCGTTGTAAAGGTCTTTTTACAAGCATCTGCGCTAGAGTGTGCTGAATTCCCAGAAAATCCTTCATTTGCCAAAGGTTGCGGATTATCTTGATCAATTAGCTGGTGCATTAGATTATGCGCATGAACAGGGTGTTCTCCACTTAGACATCAAGCCCTCCAATATCCTGGTTACTGTTGATGATAAACTGCTCTTCACTGATTTTGCATTGTCAAAGACAATGACAGAGAGGCAAGCTGCACGGATTCGCCAATTTAAAGTGGGCATGTTAGATTACATGGCGCCGGAGCAGGTGATAGGAAAAGAGGCTCGAGAAAAAACGGATCTGTACTCACTTGGGGCTGTCCTTTATCATATGGTCACGGGATCTGCGCCTTTCCAGGGAGAGTCACTGGTGGAAGTGGCAAAAAAACATCTTCAGGAATCTCCACCCTCACCTTGTTCAAAGCGAACAGATTTGCCTCTTGCTGCTGAACAGGTTATACTACGAGCTTTGGCAAAGCGCCCTGCAGATCGTTATGCTCATGCTCAGGACCTTGCTACGGCTTTCCGCCTGGCCTTAGCTGCCAGGCATACAGAGCTAGCGCATACGCAAAAAGGCGTGCAATTGTCAAGTGACATAACCTCTTCAGATTCTTATAGCTCTTTTGACCCCAAATGGCGCACAGATCTCATGCCAGTGGACGATAGTGGATTGACTTCAGGTCAATCTTCTTATACGTTACCGTCCACCGCATCAACTGCGTCAACCGCTGTATTCCCAAGCTTTAGAAACCCGGCGGTGCCTTTGGAGCAAGAAACTGAAGCCGAAAATACGTTACTCCCTATGCCAGTGGTTCATCCAAATCCAATCACACCTGTTTTCCCGGAGCAAACCACGTATCCCGATGGTATGTTGGCCATATCAGACACTGAACAGAGTACAACAGGTACCATTATTAAATTGACAAGTCCGGCAAAAATCGTCAACGTGCCTGTTGCCGGTCAACCGGGTCGTTACCTCTTAGGGTTATTGCCTACTATTCATACAACGCAGGATGAAGGCAAAGATCAACTCGCTGCAACCAGTAAGAAACGTCCCCTGCAAAAGAGCCACAAAATCATCGGGTTGGTTATGCTTGTCTTGTTCTTACTTGGCACAGGGGCACTCTGGTTTGCGTATCTGCTCTCTCATGCGACGAGCAAGACCCACAATGCTGTGACTGTCGTCAAAACTCCTGATGCAAGAGCAACTATGGCAGCACAAGCTACTGCAACTGCGGATGCGAATATCATACTTTCGGATCCTTTGAGCACAAATATCCGCAATTGGCCTATTATCTCCGGCGGCTCGATGATTTATGTCTTTAAGGATCAAGCGTACCACATCACCGATAACGATAATACTCGTGCTGCCCCAGCTATTCTGCCCGACCTGACATTGAAAGGTCCTTTTGTTTATACCCTGACTATGGAAGAGATAAAGGGAGACAATACTTCTGTCAATAACGAGTTTGGTTTGATGTTTCGTACTAATATATCCAACGAAAACGGCAAAACGATTACCACTTTCTATTCATTGGAAGTGCTGAATAAAGCTGGCGGAGAGTATCAGTTTTGGAAATTCGATAATAGTAAGGGACCAGGTGCCAATCCCTGGAACAAACTTGGGAGCCGTTCGTTTGGAAACGAATTTCACGAAGGCCAGGGGCCAAAAAGTATGAATACTGTCAAAATCAGAGTGAATGGCAAGAACTTTACGTTGTTAGTAAATGGAAAGCAAGTATGGACCTTTCAAGATAGTTCATTCGCCAGTGGTGGCGTCGGAATGCTTGTAAACTTGAAAGGCACCGAGGTTGCCTTCTCAAATTTAACACTCACGTATCATTAGAGCGGTTTTTTTGAGGCACAGAGTCCGGAGAATCCGGCATGTCAGCCCCTAAACGAGGGTGGGGTGTTCCCGCCGCTCCTATTCCAGCTAGACTGATACCGACTCAGTAGGAGGCACTCGGTGACAAATTTCTTAATTTCTCTAACACTTGTAACCACTGGTTTTCTCTGCATTTTGAACATAGTATTTGCTGTCATATATCGCAAAAGACAGCTCAGCGAAGTTCTGTCATATATCGCTACTAGTCTGCTTGAGTTAGGATTATTTGTGTTTACATTGTTCCTTCGCCTCGGCATACTTACTCACATCCCATACCACCTGCCCCCACATCTGCCCTTCAATCGAGCTGAAATAGGAGCAGCTATTTCCATCGGCGTTGGATTATTTCCCGCAGCCTACTGGCACCGTACCTCCATATCGCAGGTGCGAGAACGTATGGCAAAAGACGCTCAAGTCCTGAAAGAACGAGATGGTGGCGTACATGTGCGCAACAACGCGCCCGGTGAATGGATGAATTAGTCAACTTCCCCCGTTGGATTTCTCATCTTTGATTACGTTGAATCTCCTTGACAACCATGTTTTTCAATGACATGCTCTCTGTGATAGAGTCATATTGACAAAAACTATTGTATTGCGCCTTCAAAGCATGAGGGGAAAACGACAGTGATTCCTGATCCTGGTGCATCAACCCTATCAGGCCAAACTATTCAGCAGCCGTTGCAATCAACCTATCATAATATGTCGCCTGACCTGGCCATAGTAACGCGAGACTTGCTCCGTGTTTTTGGACAAAAGGCAGCCGTCAACCATCTCAATCTAGCAGTGAAACGAGGCGAATTCTATGGGTTTCTTGGCCCCAATGGCGCAGGTAAAAGCACAACCATCAAAATGATGGTCGGGCTGCTACGCCCTACATCCGGCACCGTACTGGTGGGTGGGATCGATGTATGGAAAGATCCGCTGCAAGCTCGCACACTGATGGGGGTATTACCCGAATATCTCAACCTCTATGAGCGCCTGACTGGCAAAGAATTTCTCACGTTTGCTGGACACATGTATGGCTTGCCGGGCAATGTAATCAAACAAAGATCAGAAGAGCTTCTACACATCCTGACGCTTGTAGATGATGCTAATAAGCTGATTGTGGATTACTCAGTTGGTATGCGTAAGAAGATTGCGCTGGCTGCAGCGCTCATCCATAGTCCGCAGGTTCTCTTCCTCGACGAGCCGTTCGAGGGCATTGATCCCATTAGCTCACGCACTATGCGTGACATTATGCGCGGACTGACTCAGCATGGCACTACCATCTTCTTCTCATCACACATCATGGAGGTAGTGGAACGACTCTGCACACGCGTTGGTATCATCAATCAGGGTATCCTGGTAGCCGAAGGCACACTGCAAGAGCTGCGGGAGAGAGCCAGCGGAGAAAATAAAGATGCGACCCTCGAGGATATCTTCCTCAATGTGGTTGGCGCACACGAAGAGAGTCACAATCTGAGCTGGTTGGAATAGAGAGGAGCGAAGCGACCATGGCTGTACATGCCGATAAGTTACGTTGGCTCTTCTGGCTGCGCTGGAAGACACTTATGCGTGGTTATACCCGCAATCCACTCAGCATCATTGGATCCATTTTCGTATTGCTGTTTGTCCTGGGGTTTGCAGGTTTGGTTGCTGTTGGTACCTTTTTTGCTTACCGGTTACTACCCCCTCCGGCCAATTCAGAAGTTTTATACCTCGTACTGACAGGCGTTCTCCTCCTGTGGATTATGCTGCCCCTCTTAGAATTTACTGCCAATGAAGGGCTGGATGCCTCGAAGTTAATCCTGTTCCCGCTCACCCGCGCAGAGTTGATGGTGAGCCTCTTATTCTCGACACTGCTCGACATTCCCACAATAGGACTGGTGCTGGTGTTGGCCGCTGCCATCGCGGGTTGGGCAGTTTCCGTACCGGTGGCTATTCTAGCCTTTGTAACTATGCTTGTCTTCTATATACAGGTTGTTGGGGTCAGTCAGTTGGTTCTGGCGCTGTTCATGCGCATCTTGCAGGGTCGGCGTTTCCGTGATCTCAGTATTATCATTATCGCTGTCTTCTCTTCGTCCTGTTATTTGATACAGCAGTTTGTCCTGGGAGGAACGAGGATCTTGCACTTGTACGACAACCTGAAAAGCGCGAGTTTTTCTCCCTACCTGCAATGGCTGCCGTCTGGCGTGGCCGCGCGCTCAATTACGCAAGCTGTACAGGGGAATTGGGGAGCGAGCATAGCTTCCTTAGGTTTGTTACTGGTTACAAGCGTACTTTCGCTATACCTCTGGCAATTCGTACTCGAACGCAGTCTTAGTGCGTCCGAGGTTGGTGGCTCTGCTCGCGCTCGCAATCGGCGTCGTCAACAAACACCAGTTGTTGCCACCGGCGCTCAGCCAATCGGTACGAGCATATGGGGACGGATAATATCTCCTCAGATCTCTGCTATCGCTCTAAAAGATTTGAAGTACTTCTGGCGTGATCCCCAACTCAAAGCGATGATGTTTCAATCGGTAATCTATGTGGCTATCTTCCTCGTAGCGCCACTCCTGAATCCCAATTCTTCACGTTTTGGCGGCAATGGCTACGTGTTACTCATCACACCCCTGATCGTGCTCTTGTTCATGCTGACACTTTCGCTCAATATGCTCGGTTTAGAGCGGCAGGGTCTCACCACCCTCTTCCTCTTTCCCGTTGCACCACGACATATTCTCTGGGGAAAGAATCTCGCTGTATCTACGCTTGGAATAGCGGAGTTGGTGTTACTCATCTCTATCGGAGCATTCCTTTCTCGTGCCTGGAATCTTGTGCTGCCTGTCCTCGTTGGCGGATTGGCCGGTATGGGAGTGACCCTGGGTTGCGGAAACTTCACCTCGGTCTACTTTCCGCAATATGTGCGCCAGATGCAAAGGGGCTTCCGCGCCACGGGCCAAACCTCTCAGGCGGGGTGCTTGCGAGCAGTAATGTCGCTTGTGATGCTAGGGGTGTCGGTGATTCTACTGATTCCGGTGGCCCTGGCTCTCGGTTTACCCATGATTTTTCACACAGAATGGATCTGGAGTATTACCATTCCACTTGCTCTGATCTATGGCATAGCCTTTCACCAGGTCACAACGCGACTCGTTGCCTCACACATGCTTGAAAAAGCGCCTGAGATTCTGGCGATTACGACGCGGGAGTAAGATTACTGTTTTGCTTATCAAAACGGTGTCAGCAGCTTCACACTCGCTTCATGAAGAGTAGCATCAGGGGTGCGTATCTGAATGCGTATCTGCCAGTCACCAGGCATGGATAGATCACCAGTTCCGCTGAAATGCCCTTTGCCATCAGGCAGCAGATTTACTGTATCCGTACCCATATCCATATCCAGCATGGTGGTATACAGCGAAACGCCTATATTTGTCGCAGGTGCGCTGGTGCTAGTATCTACCGCGCTCACCGTAAATACGTTGGTCCCAAAGCGATTGGGATTGACGCTCAGGGTGACCGTAAACTTTCCATCAGTCGTTCGTACCGATGAGCTGAAAGGCTGCGGTTTGCTTCCTGTTTGCTGTTGTTGCTGAGCTGCCGCGATAGGTGACAACGTACCTGCAAAAACGTTCATCAGGCCAACGCAAATTAAGACACCTACACCCAATACTGGTTCCCAGCGAAGTACTCTGCTGAGCACCTGTGTCTTTTTTGTCAGTCGTCCTTCACGTAGTTTCACCTGTTGAGCAAGCAACTTGGTGGCCCGGCTCGGCTCAGCGGTCATGGTCACTGCCTGTTGCCCACTGGGTGTTGAAGCGCGATTCTGCTCTGTGGCTTCTTCTCCTGCCTGCGCGACTTGCAAACGATTAACGACGTAGCTGTACTTCCGGTACTCTTTTTTCAGACGTGGTCGTAGCAGTCCAACGTGGATAGCGCTGGTGATCAGTAATCCACCTATCAGCGCAATTTTAACGAGAAGCGCTCGTCCATATGCAGTGCTAAGAAATTGTTGCCACGCAGTCAGGTGAAATGCGGCGCTGAACGGGCCTGTTGCGGCCATGATCAGCACACCTGCGATCGCCAGCGGAGAAAAGTAAGGAAGCACAGTAACCAGAGACCGAGCTTGCTGGGGAATTTGTAAACGTCTTAAAACTGGCAGAAAGTTGGTTGCAATGTACATCATGCCGCCTACCCACAGCGACGCTGCCAGCAGGTGAAGCCAATCTATCACAATGGCATAGGACACGATGTTGGGATTGACCGCCGCTGCATGACCGGACATCGTGATGGCAATCAATAATGCTGATGCAAGGAACAGATTCGCAATCGGCAGCAGCGTATTGACGATGCGTGGACGCTGCTGCCGCCAGAGCATATAGAGAGCCAGTATCATTGCTAACAGGATGACCACCTCACGCATCATCCAGTAGATACCAAAGCGCCCGCTTGTAGCCAGTCCTCCAAGTAACGAGGGTGAGAGGGCCGAAGCCAGGTCACCTCCTGAAAGATTGAGTCCTTGTCCCACCAGCACCCCAATGTTCGCCAGGAAGAGTACGCCTAATGTCGGAAGCGAGAAATACCGCTCAAAACGTCGTTGTACCCGTTCATTGATGCTCCTCTCCTCCGAATGAGCTTCTGCTGAAATCGTGAGCACAAAGTTGATCCAGAGCTGTGCTCCCATCCAGAAAATGGCTCCCATCTCGACAAGTGTTATCATGATCAGGTTGAAAAGCGTCGGGCCATCGATTTGTCCTGTGTAAAGACCAGAGAGATTGCCGCTGCCCAGTACATTCGCTCCCGGATTTGAGCCTGGAGCGAGCCTAGGAACACTGCCATCAGCTCGTGCAACGCTGAAAATAAAAGAGCCTCTCAGGATATGGCCGTCGGCAGCGGAGTCAGTGCGCCATATGACAATGTAGACTGCTGGGGGCAGATTAGCCTGTAGTGTCAAGTCCATCTCTGTTTGATCATTAGATGAGACGTGGGCATCTCGATTGTCAACTCGCTTGTTTTGCCCATTCACCACAACAGCAGTACTGAAAGTAGGATTCAAGGCCTCGCTGTACCACATACGCACCTGTTTGGGTGCAATGCTTAAAACAGAATCTTTTGCTGGATCAGAACGAAGTAGAATGGCATGCGCGCTCGCTATCGCTGGAAAAAGCAGCGTCAGACATATTGCGAGTGGCACAGCAATCCCCAAAAAACGGTGGCCTGTAATCCGGTGCCAAATAGACCTCATTGACCTGATCCTATCATTCATAGACGCTCATCACTTCTCTAAGCTATAATACACCTGTATGGAGAAGGAAAACAAGTTAATTGAATTAGAAGCACTGCTTCAAATCACGTTTAATGATCGCTCGTTATTACAGCGAGCCGTCACTCATCATTCCTGTTGCCCGGAAACTGCCATACGTGACTCATATGACACACTGG
>WNGJ01002314.1_pt1 | contig 19155 bp, 20 predicted proteins | sample 5400611 | NCBI WGS metagenome assembly WNGJ01 (sample SAMN13153375, study PRJNA577476) | soil metagenome | isolation source: 40 cm soil or saprolite under Garry oak tree replicate 1 | place: USA:California | collected 2016-06-15 | reverse complement strand
GGCGCTCGAAGCGGAGCTGTTCGTACTCGGAGAACTTCACGGATTGCTCCTTGGGTACTCGTAGGGCGGGCGCTGGCCGGCTCAGCTCATCGTGAGGCCACCGCTGACGCTGACGGTCTGGCCGGTCACGAAGGATGCCTCGTCCGAGGCGAGGAACGCGACGACGTTGGCGACGTCGGCCGGCTGGCCGAGCCGCCGGAACGGGATCGCCTTGGTGAGGGCCTCCCGCAGCTTCGGCCCCGCGAACGACGCGAACAGCGCGGTGTCCGTGGGACCAGGGCAGACGCAGTTGACCCTGACCTGGTGGCGTGCCATCTCCCGGGCGAGCGACTTGGTGAACGCGATGACCCCGCCTTTGGCGGCGGAGTAGACCGCCTCGCCGGATGAGCCCACCCGGCCGGCGTCCGAGCCCAGGTTCACCACGGCTCCGCCGCTGTGGGCGGCCATGAGCGGCAGCACCGCCTTGCAGGTGTTCAGCACGCCGTACAGGTTGATCGCGATCGCGCGGTCCCAGTCGGCCGGGTCGGAGTCGACGAAGGGGCTGGCCTTGTCCCAGCCGGCGTTGTTGACGAGGACGTCGACGCGGCCGAACTGCCGCACGACCCGCTCGACCATCGCCTGGACGGCCTGGCGGTCGCTGACGTCGGAGCGGATCGCGACGGCGCCCGGCAGCGCGTCCGCTGTCCTCTTCGCGCTGGCCTCGTCCAGGTCGGTGACGACGACGGTCGCACCCTCGGCGGCCAGCTTGCGGGCGATTGCCTGACCGATGCCCTGGCCGGCGCCGGTCACGATCGCGATCTTGTCGTCGAGCCTGCCCATCAACGGCTCCTCTCTGGTCTGCGGCCGTCCTCACGGCCGATCCTCGCGGTCGTCACCGAACTGAATCTATAGTCGCGTGTGCGGCCGCCAGCGGCCGCGCCGGAGGGAGGACAACGATGCAGGTCGGGCTCGTGGTCATGGACGAGGACCCCGCCGGGGCCCTGAAGATCGTCCGGGCGGCCGACCGGGCCGGCGTCCATTCGCTCTGGTCGGATGGCGCACTACGACCGCACCGCGCTGCCGGACAGCCTGACGATCCTGGCGGCGGGCGTGGGCGAGCACATGGTCAGGGTCGCGGGGGAGTGCGCGGACGGGTTCGTCGGGCATACCATCGCCTCGGCCTCGTACCTGCGCGACACCGCCCGTCCGCTGCTGGCCGAGGGCGCGGCCAGGGCGGACCGGGACGCGGCCCGGCTGCGGATGACCACGCAGATCGTGGCCTCGGCCAGCGCCGACCCGCGCGCCGCGCGCCGGGATGCCGCGGCCCAGGTCGGTTTCTACTCCACCCCGAAGGGCTACGACCTCCTCTTCCCGGACGGCCAGTTCGCCGCGGAGCGCGCCGCGGCCCGGGAGGCCGTGGCTCGCGGCGATGTGCCCGGCGTGATCGCCGCCGGAGAGGCAATGGTCGAGGAGCGGTCCGTGTTCGGCACGCCGGAAGACGTGGCCGGCCAGTTGCGCCGCTACGCCGACGTCGTCGACTGGGCGATCCTCTATCCGCCGCACTTCGGCGTCGACCCGGAACGAATTCACGCCAACGAGCTGAGCCTGATCGAGGTGGCCTCCGGCTGGACGGCCTGACAGGCTGGAAGTCTCCGCGTCGCCGACGACTAGCCGGCCGCAAGGTCCTTCATCATCGTGTCGGACTGGGCGTCACCGGAGTCCACCACCTGGTAATCCTCGGAGAGGTAGAGCTTGCGTGCGAAGTTCTTCCGCTCGACGCTGAGGCTGATCCGCTGGATGCCCGCCGCGCGGGCCTGCGCGGCGATAGCCCGCAGCAGCGCACGTCCCACCCCCCGGCCACGCCAGGGCCCCGCCACGCCGACCGTCAGTTCCGGTACGCCGGAGGCCACGAATCCGTATCCAGGGTCGTCAGCCGGGAAGAAACGAAGCCACGCCGCGCCGATCGGCTCCAGGCCCGTGTCGGCGATCACGCCCAGGTCGGTGTCACGAGGCCAGCCGACGATGTAATGCGCGGTGGCGTGCCTGGAGAGCACGCGGCGGCGGCTCTGCTTCTTCCACTCAGCAGACCAGTTCACCGCCTCCACGAGCATGTCCGCCAGGAAGCTGCCGTCTTCGGGGGCCGCCCGGCGGATGATCCATGGGCTGTCGGCCACGGCTGCGAGGCTACCGTAACGATCTGGTGTTCGATATAGCGTCCGCGGTGCCCGTTGACCCGCTGGCGGCCGTGTCCTGCTCGACGAGCAGCCGGCGCAGGATCTTGCCCGCAGGGGATCGGGGGATGCTGTTGGTGAACTTGACCTGGCGCGCCCGCTTGTAGGCGGCCACGCGCTCGGCCACCCATGCCATCAGCTCCTGCGCCGATGCCGGGGCCTTCAGCACGACGAACGCTTTGGGCACCTCTCCGGCCAGCGCGTCATGCTTGCGGATGACCGCCGCATCCGCCCCCCGGCCAGCGTCCCCCGCGGATCCGGCTGCTGATCCAGGGCAGTCGGCACCAGGTCCTGGAACGCGGCACCGAGGTTGACACGCCACGGCTCCGCGGCGTCGAACGTCGCGGTCACGGGCGAGTGCAGTGGTAGGACCATAGCGGTTGTCTCAGGCTTCCCGTTCTGAGGCAGCGTCCCTTCGACCCCTGCCCGCGGTACCCGCGTGACAGGGCTGGCTCGGTGTGCGATAGTCCCGGTGTGTGACCGACGTCATGGCGCTGACCGCGCCGGGCCGCGTGCGCGGCGCGCGAGATGGCCAGGCCCTGCGGTTTCTCGGCATCCCTTACGCCGAATCCCCGGCCACCGTGGGCCGGTTCGGCGAGCCGGTACCGCCGGGCCGCTGGGACGGGATCAGGGACGCGCTCAGCTACGGCGCGACCTCACCGCAGCCGGATCGCGGTGTCACGCTGATCCCGGAGCCGATCATCGCCGGCGACAACGAGCTGAACCTGAACGTCTTCACGCCCGATCTGGGCGCGGCCCGGCTGCCGGTCCTGGTCTGGATCCACGGCGGCGGTTTCTTCGGCGGCGGCAACGCCTCACCCTGGTATCGCGGCGGGCCTTTCGCGCGGGACGGCGTGGTCCTGGTCAGCATCAACTACCGGCTGGGCGCCGAAGGGTTCCTCGAGGTGCCCGGCGCCCCGGCCAACCGGGCCGTGCGGGACTGGGTCCGCGCGCTGGAGTGGGTGCAGGAGAACATCGCGGTCTTCGGCGGAGACCCCGGCCGGGTGACGATCGCGGGCCAGTCAGCGGGCGGTGCCGCCTGCGCCGCGCTGCTGGGTGTCCCGGCCGCCCGCGGCCTGTTCCGTAGCGCGGCGTGCATGAGCGGCGGCCCGGCGCTCATGCAGACCGCGGACGGCGTCCGCGCCGTGGCCACGCAGATGGCCGCCCAGCTTGACATCCCGGCGCTCGACCGGGCCGCGCTGGAGCAGACGTCGGCCGAGACGATCCTGGTCGCCCAGGGCGCGATCACGGCGGCGGGCACGCGAGCGACCGGGCGGCACGACATCGAAGCGCTATCGACCCTGCTCAGCCAGGGCGTGCGGTTGCCGTGGGCGCCGTGGGCCGATGGCGACGTCGTCATCGAGGAACCCATGCGGGCGGCGGCCTCGCCACGGCACCGCGAGGTCGCCCTGCTGTCCGGCGCCACCGCCCACGAGTTCAACATGGCCTGGATACCGGCGGACTGGATCACCGCCGGCATCGCGGCCGAAGGGCTGGCCCGGGCGGGCGTCCCGACGCCGCTGGCCGCCGCCTACCTCGACCGGGCCGGATCGCGGCCGGGCGGCGCGGTGGGGCAGGCCGTCACCGACCGGACGTTCCGGGTTCCGGCCCAGCGACTGGCCATGGCCAAGGCGGAGGCGGGCGGCGCAGCCTACGCCTACGACTTCCGCTGGGCACCGCCGGCCGGGCCGCTGGCCGGCCTGGCCTTCCACTGCCTCGACGTCCCGTTCTTCTTCGACGCGCTCGGCGAGCCGGGCGTGACCGAGGCGGCCGGCCCGGCTCCGCCCGCGGCGCTGGCCGCGGACATGCACGGCGCCCTGGTCCGCTTCGTCACCGGCGGCGACCCCGGATGGGAGCGCCACGGCCCGGGTCGGCGGCCGGTCATGGTATTCGCCGAACCGTCCGGGGTGCGCGAGGACCCGCTGGAGATGGAGCGGACGGCCTGGACGGAGTGACACACATCGTCGTGGACCTGGGCAAGGAGTTCGACTCGCACGCCGTGGTGAAGTCACTGACCATCGTGTGGGACGGGGGGATCGGCGTCGGACGCGCGCCCGCGCAGGGCGTAGATCCCGGCGGCCAGCGTGCCCAGGCACAGGGCCACGGCGCTGAGCCCCAGTGACCAGTGGATGCCGATGGCGGCGCCGAGGATGCCGACGGTGAACCCGCTGCCGGCCCGCAGGCCGTTGGCGGACACGCCGTACAGGCCGATGACCCGGCCGCGGTCGGCCGGCGGGGCCAGCAGCTGGACGATGGTCTGCCCGATCGACATCGAGGCCAGGTTCGCGATCCCGCCGATCAGGAGCATCGCGAGGGCGACCAGGTAGCTGCTGGTCAGCGCGAAGAACAGGGTGGTCGCGCCGTAGACCGCGGTGCTGACCACAGCCGCCTTCACGGTGGGCCTGATGCGGCCGGTGACCTCCAGCAGGACGCCGCCGATCACGCCGCCCGCGCCGTTGGCGAACAGCAGGACGCCGTAGGCGGTGCCCGCGCTGCCCGCCCCGAGGTCGTGGGCGAACAGCGGCATCGCAGTCTGCAGGGACGTCCCGACGAAGAAGGACCCCAGCCCGCCGAGCACGATCATGCTGACCAGGACGTGGTTGGACCGTACGTCCCGCAGCACCCGCAGCGAGCCGAGCATCCCGATCCGCGGCGGCGTCACCCCGCGGTCGCGCAGGTGCCCGGTGAACCTGGTCCGGAACAGGAACAGCGTGAGCGGCAGGTAGATCGCGATGTTGGCGAAGATCCCGCGGGTGGGACCCAGCCCGAGCAGCAGCACCGATCCGACCACCGGACCGAACAGGATGCCCAGGCTGCGGAACGTCGCGTTGAGCCGCACCGCGCTGGGCAGTTCCTCCCGGCCGACGAAGTCGTGCAGCATCAGCTGCTCGCCGGGGCCCCACAGCGCGCCCGCGGCGCCGTGCAGGACGAGCAGCACGCACGCCTCCCAGACGCGCAGCGAGTTCGTCAGGAACAGCACGCCCCACAGGGCGGAGACCAGCATGAACAGGGCCTGGGCCGCCTGGATCAGGCGGCGGCAGTCGTACCGGTCGGCCAGCGAGCCGAAGTACACCGAGAACAGCAGGAACGGCACCCAGTGGCTGATGACCTCGAAGCCGGCCAGGGCGGGGGAGTGGAACTTCTGCCACAGCACCCAATAGGTGATGACGTGCTCGATGTTGTCGGCCATCATGGCCAGGGCCGCCCCGAACAGGTAGGGGCGGCAGTCGGCGTTGCGCAGCGCGGCAAACTTCGCCGGGGCCGGAGCGACTATCGCGTCTGCCGGAGCAGCCTGGTCGAGCTCCAGGACATGGGTGGGGATCCCGCACGCCGAGCACACGCGACCGAATCTCCCAACTCAGCTGGAGTGAACACCCAGCTGATCCGAACACCGGGCGCAGCCTGGTACTTCCCGCTTCCTCAGGTACGGGTCACCCGGTGGCAGCTGGCGCCGGAGGAGGATGCCGCCGGGGTGGCGAAGGAGTACGGGTCCTGGGGAGCGCCCGACGGTTTGACGCTCGACGGCGGCCCTTGCGGGAAAGCGGGGTGAATGTAACCGTCTGGCTCGCCGCACAGGCCCCCGGCCGTGCTGAAGCCGATCCTTATCCAGGGTTCGAGCTGACCACCCGGGTCGTCCCACCGCGCGAAATCCACCGACCCGTATCGCTGCTGGACGATCCGCCTCCACTGGGCCGGCTTGCCGGGCGGCTCGATCACGTAGACGAAGTTGTAGTCGAGGTTGATCCGCAGCACCTCGGTGCCGGATTCGGATGCGGTGGCAGCGCTCAGCGTGCCATGCACCTTGACCACGGTCGTGACGAACTGGGTGCTGCCGGGAGCGAACGAGGAGACCCACGTGCGGGTGTTCTTCTCGCCCCCGTCCTTATACAGCGCCGTCGTGTGCAGCCCGTCGACGAAATCGGTCCGCTGCTGCCTCGTCAGCAGCCTCTCGAAGGCGGCCGGGTTGCCGCCGCGCAGCGTCGGCCAGTCGAGGTTGCCCGCGATCAGCAGCTTGCGGGTCATCTCGTAGGCCGCCCGGACCTGTGCCGCGGTGTAAGGACCGTGCGCCCTGGCCGCCGGGATAGTGATCCCGGCGGCTCCGTCGGCCCAGCCGTCAGCCGGGGTGCCGGTGAACGGGTCGGCGGGCGGGCGGTCTGCGATGACCGAGCCGAACGGGCTGGGATGTGACGTCCCCGGCGTCGGCTGGGCGGATGGCGTGGCAGAAGCGGCGGCGTGATGAAACCAGGACGGCGGAGCGACGCGCAGCCAGGTGAAGATGCCGCCGCCGGCCAGGAGCACGAACGCGACCGCTAGCGCCGTGAGCACGCCCGTATCTCGCTTGCGCTGAGTTTTCTTCTGGGCCCGCTTGGCCGCCGCGAGCCGCTCCAGTGCCGACGGCTCATGCACCCGCGGCTTGCCGACCTCTTTGCTGAGTTCGCGCAGCCTGCGCTCGATCTCGTCGGGATCCGGCTGGTTCCCGCCCATTCCGCCCGCCATCTCACTCTCCCGTTTGGCTGATCGGTCCAGTTGCCCTGCTGCTCCGGCGCGGGATGGCGGGAATCCGTGCTGGTCAGGGCAGAAGGAACTAATTCGTCAGCAATGCGGAATGCCCCGATTAGCTCTAAATGCCAGTCGAAGCATACATCGCGAATGCGCACCAGGCGAGGGTCGCAAAGCGCGAATCTCGCCTGGACGCGATCACATGATCGCGAAGGACGGCTCTGGCGCATATCTCTTTGGATGGTTACGGCTGCCGGGCCAGCCGGGTAATGGGGGCTGGGGCACACAACCCCCGCAAGACGGGGGTAGGGGCACACAACCCCCGGTACCACCCATTGCATCCAGGCTGTATGCGCGTGGGCGGTGAGGTGCGCAGCGTCCTGAGGCGTGAATATCGTAGTGCGAAATTCTGCGCATCAGCGCATGACCAGGCCGCCGTCGGTGCACAGCACCTGGCCGGTGAGCGCGGCGGCGCCGTCGGAGGCCAGGAACGTCACGGCGGCCGCCACGTCGTCCGGCCGCAGGGTGCGGGGCAGCGCCTGGCGAGCCCGGACCGCCTCGAACGTGGCGGCGGGCATCCCGGCCCGGGCCGCCGGGGTGGCGGTCAGCCCGGGGGCCACGCAGGTGACCGCGATCCCGTCCGGGCCGTGCGCCACGGCCAGCGCCCGGGCCAGGGCGACCAGCGCACCCTTGCTGGTCACGTACGGCAGCAGGTCCGCGGCGGGCGGCGCCCAGACGATGTCGGAGACCACGAAGATGATCCGGCCGAAGCCGCGGGCGGCCATGCCGGGCACGAAGGCCTGGGCGAGCAGCAGCGCGGACTCGACGTTGACCGCCTGCACCCGGCGCCAGACGGCCATGTCCAGGCAGGCGAGGTCGGCCCGGTCGAACGCGGCCGCCGTGTGGACCAGCACGTCGCAGCGGCCGGCCCGGTCCAGCACCCGCTGCGCCGCCGCCCGGACCTGCTGCTCGTCGGCGAGGTCCACGGGAACGTCGCCCGTTCGGTCCAGGATGAGGACCTGGTGGTCCGCGGCGGTCAGGGCCGCCGCGACGCTGGCGCCGATGGCCCCGGCGCCGCCGGTGACCGCGGCCACGCGCTGACCGGACGCGGCCGCGCGCGGGCCGGGCCCGGTCATCCGCCGGCCGCCCGGACCGCGGTGGTCAACCCGGCCCGGGACGCCGCCTGCGCCCCGGCGATCCGGCCGAACACCATGGCGTCGGTGAGCCCGCCGCCGTGCTCGATCAGGTGCCCCCAGGCCAGGCTGACCGCCCCGGCCGCGTAGAGCCCGGGGACGGGGCGGCCGTCCGGCCGGAGCACCCGGGCCCGCTCGTCGTGCCGCGGGCCGCCGGTGGTGCCGGCGATGCCCGGCCAGGTCTGGATCGCGTACAGCCGGCCGAGGTCCAGCGGCACGAGCGTGTCCGCCGACCGGCCGAACGCCTCGTCCCGGCCCGCCCGGGCGGACGCGTTGTACTGCTCCAGGGTTCCGGTCAGGACCCCGGGGTCCACGCCCATCCGGGCGGCCAGTTCCGCCGGGCCGTGCGCGGCGAGGATCCAGCCGCGGTCGATCTCCGCGGAGTTGTCCGGGCTCCAGGTGTAGTCGTTCGGCGTGCCGAGCAGGCCGTTCAGCGGGCCCGCCCGCCGGGCCGCCTCGTCGAACACCGCCCAGCTCGGCAGCCGGGGCCGGTTCGGGTTGCGGGGAAGATAGGTCAGCAGCGCGCGCAGCCGGTCGTGCACCTCGTAGCCGGTCTCGTCGGCGAACCGGCGGCCGTCGGCGTCGGTGAACACGTGGCTGGCGCCGAAGAAGTCCACCGCGAACGGGGCCGGGAAGTCCGGCGTGCGGAACGCGAACCAGCCGAAGCAGCCGTACATGTGCCACAGCGCCGCGCCGGCCTGCTGCGCCATGGCCAGCCCGGCGCCGGTGTTGCCCCGATGGCCGACCGGCCAGGACGGGCCGTAGGGCAGGTAGGCCTCGGCCAGCGCCGGGTCGGCCTCGAACCCCCCGCAGGCCAGGATCACCCCGCCGGCGGCCGCCTCACGAACTCCCCGCGCCACCACACCGGTGACAGATCCGCCGGGGCTCTGCTGGCCCCGGGGGGGACGACCCCCCCGATCCCCCCCGGGGCCGAACGTCAGATGCTCCGCGGCGCTCTGGCAGCGCACCTCGATGCCGCGGGCCCGCACGGCGGCGTCGAGCAGGTCCCACAGGGCCTCGCCGCGGCGGCCTGTGCCGCCGGCCACCGTCCGGTACCGGATCCGCGACCCGGCCGGCAGGTGCGGCCAGGACGGGAACGGGGCGAGCAGCCGGGCCGGCGGCGGCTCGAACGGGGCGGTGGTCCCGCCCAGCGAGCGCAGCCAGCCGTCCAGCTCGTGCAGGCCGGCCGCGTAGGCCTCGAGCACCCGGCGGTCGGTCCGGCCGAAGCAGAGCGTGTCCAGGTGGGCGATGGCCGCGTCGCCTGGCACGTCGAACAGGAACCCGCCGCTGTAGCGGGCGTTTCCTCCGCCCCGTTCGGCCGATTCCAGGATCAGGACGCTGCGCCCGGCGTCGTGGGCGGCGATGGCCGCGGCGGCCCCGGCCGGGCCGTACCCGGCGATCACCACATCCGCCACCGGCCCACCTCCGCACGCCACTCTCGATCAGTGAAAGTCACTTTCGCCAACGCTCGCTCCGGTGAGTCTGGCCCGGATGGCCAGCGTTGTCAACCAGCGAGGACACCGCGCCGGTGAACCCGCTGCCGCCGGAACGCAATAGAGAGGCGAGCTCATGCGCGGTGTTCAGCGCACGGCGTGGTCATCCCCGCCCTGAACGACGCCGCGAACGACGTGCCGATTACGTACACCCCCGCCTGCGCCCGCGCCGCCGGGGTCCCGGTGTGCGTGAACCCGGCCTACGGCCGGTGGCTGCCGGACATGACCGCCGCGCTGGCGCCGGTGCTCGCCGAGGTGGCCGGCCTGCCCGGCGCGCCAGCGCGTGCCGCCCAAGTCGCCGCGTCATACCCCAGCGGTGGAAACGGGCCGCCCCAGCCGATAACGGCTGGCGGCCACCCGACGGTGCTCCGTATGCAGCTCGGCTTGCTCAACATGCCGGGACCGTGTGGCTTCTGCACCGGGCCCACGGCCACGGAGCAGTTCGCCGATCAGGTGCGGCTGCTGTTCGCCCATGCCTTCGTGGGCGCGGGCAACGGCTCCGGCAGCCCGGTGCAGCAGGCCGTTCAGGCAGCGCTGCTGCGAGGTGCCGGGATTCCGTTCGCCGCGCAGCCGGGGCTGATAGCCGCCACCGAGAACTTCCCAGGAGCCGGGCCGGGACCGGCGACCGGGCCGGTCTACGCGGCGGCCCAGCGGCTCGCCACCCGGCCGGCCGCGGCCCGGCACGCCTGGCTCGCCGCTCACCTGGCCGCGCTGCTGGCTGACCGGCTCACCCTCAAGGACCTGCCATGACCACCGCGGGTCGGCTGGCGCGGCTGTACCTGGTCAGCCGCCGGGTGCCGATGGCGCTGGCGCTGCTGGCCGGGCTCGGCGCGCTGCTGTGGGCCGCGCTGCACTGGCACTGGAACATCGCCGGCGGCGCCGCCGCGCAGCAGTTCATCCCGCTGACGATCCAGACCGGGGCCGCGGCGGTGATCGCGGTCACCACTTACGGGCCATTCGGGGAGCCGGAACGGGCCGCCGGGCGTTGGCTGCCCTGGCTGCGGCTGGGCGCGGCCTTGGCGCTCACCGCCATCGCGTTCGGCGCGCTGGCCGCCGGGGCCGCGGCGGGCGGGATGCCGGGCGGAAGCCTCGCCCTGCTCCGCAACCTCGGCGGCATGGCCGGCATCGGCCTGCTGTCCGCGGCCGTCCTCGGCGGCGCGTTCGGCTGGACCGGGCCGATGGCCTACCTGCTGATCACCGAAGGGGCGCTGGCCCACCGCTCGGCCACGCCATGGGTCTGGCCGACCCGGCTGCCGCACGACCGCGGCGGCGCGATCTGCGCCGGCCTGGTGATCGCCGCCGGACTGGCGCTGATCACCGTGCGGGGACCGCGGGAATCGGGCCGCGAGTCCGGCCCCGCCAGCTGAGCCTGCAGGAAGCGCAATCACCACCGCGACCCCGAGCCGGCCTACAAGCCGAGCGCCTGGCGGACGTACGGTATGTGGCGGCGGGCGACCGGGACGGTCTCGTGGGTGCGCATGTCGGTGGCCAGGAACAGGGTTCCCTTGAACCCGGGCTCGATCTCCCGCACCCGGCCGAGGTTGACCAGGAACCGGCGGTGCACCCGGACGAACCCCTTGTCGGTGAGTTCCTGCTCGAGCCGGTCGAGGCCGCGGGTGGCGGCCAGGAGCCGGCCCCGGTCGGTCGCCAGCCAGACGTTGTTGTGGTCGGCCTCGGCGAATCGGATCTCGCGGGGGGAGAGCAGGACCCAGCGGTCGTCCCGCATGGCGACCACCCGGTCCGGGAACGGGCGGGGATGCGGCCGGGCATGAGCAGAGCCGAGTTCCGCTTCGTCCCCTGGCACCCCGATGCCGGGTCCGGTGTCAGGTCCGTCGGCGGACCCGAACGCGAGCAGAGCGCCGATCACCTGAGGCCCGGTGAAGACCGGCCGCACCGCGACCGGGATGGGCGTGCCGAGGAAGGGCACGTAGACCTGCGTTGACCCGCTCCAGCCGGGATCCTGGCGGACGCGCTCGGTCACCCGGCGGGCCAGTCGTGGCAGGGCGGGGAGTTGCGGGGTCCACCGCTGGGCCGGGGCGTACGCCGGGGTGTCGGCCGGGGTGCCCATCAAGGCGGCGGCCTCGCTGTTGGCCAGCACGACGTTCCCGGCCGGGTCGACCGCGGCGAGCGGGGTGGCGGGCGTCATCCGGGCGTCGGCGAAGGCGGCGGCCAGCAGGATGCCGCTGTGGTGCGCCCGCTGCCGCAGCTTCGCTTCGGTGGCCGCGGCGACCCGGCGCAGCCACGGCAGCACGGCGTCCGGCAGCGGCGTCTTCCAGCAGGACACGTTGAGCACGGCGAGCGGGTCGTGGGTGACGACGTTGCGGACGGCGACGCCCGCGCACCGCCACGACTGGAACCCGCGGCACCAGTGCTCCGGGCCCCTGACCATGACCGGACGGTGGCTTTCCAGGGCGGTACCCATCCCGTTGGTGCCGGTCGCCCATTCCGACCAGGTCGACCACGTGGCGAGGTTGCTGTCCGCCGCGAGGCGGAGGATCCGCCTGCTGCCCCAGGAGGCCAGGATCCGGCCCTCGGAATCGGCCACCGTGACCAGGCCGTCGAATCCGTCGATCTCCGCGGTGGCGCAGGTGGCCAGGCCGCCGAGTTCGGCGAACACCACGTCGTGCTCGATCGAGTGCTTGCTGACCTCCGCCGCCGCGGGCGCCCGTTCCAGGCCGGGATCCACCGCGTACTCCTCGCGGCACCGGTACCACGACATCAGGATCTCGGGCCGCACCCCGCGCACCGTGTCCGCCCCGGCGGCGAAGCGTTCCCTGGCCGCCATGATCTTCTTGAGGCTCTCGCCGGACAGCGCATTACCGCTCGTCGCGAGTGCGGCTCCGTTCGTCTGGCCTTTTGCGCCGTTCATCCCATCTCCCTTGGGCCGCCGGGAGAAGCGTTAAAGGATCGGTTAGCGGACGCACCGAGGACTTTTATTCAGTTACGTCGCGCCTTCGCCTAGTAGCCAGGCTAGCCGCCTGCAACACGTGTTCCAAGGGCGGAAGCGGGACAGGGTGGCAGAAATGGGGTGACGCGGGCGTGCGGGCGGTGGTCTACCGGAAGCCTTTCGAGGTCGCGGTGGAAGAGGTCCCCGACCCCCGCATCGAGCAGCCCAACGACGTGATCGTACGGATCACCTCGGCCTGCATCTGCGGCTCCGACCTGCACATGTACGAAGGCCGGACCGCCGCGGAACCGGGCATCGTGTTCGGCCACGAGAACCTCGGCATCATCGAGGAGGTGGGCGGCGGCGTCACCGGCTTGGAGGAGGGCGACCGCGTGGTGATGCCGTTCAACGTCGCCTGCGGCTTCTGCAAGAACTGCCAGGCGGGCTTCACCGGCTTCTGCCTCACGGTCAACCCGTCGGGCTTCGCGGGCGGAGCCTACGGCTACGTCGCGATGGGACCGTATCCCGGCGGCCAGGCGGAGTACCTGCGGGTCCCGTACGCCGACTTCAACTGCCTGCCGCTGCCCGCGGGCACCGAGCGGGAGGCAGACTACGCGCTGCTCGCCGACATCTTCCCCACCGGATACCACGGCTGCGAGCTGGCCGGCGTCGCGCCCGGGGAGACCGTCGCCGTCTACGGCGCCGGGCCGGTCGGCCTGATGGCCGCCTACTCCGCGCTGCTGCGCGGGGCGTCGCGGGTCTTCGTGGTCGACCGGGTGCCCGAACGGCTGGCCAAGGCGCGGGAGATCGGGGCCGTCGCCGTCGACTTCTCGGCCGGTGACCCAGTCCAGCAGATCAGGGAGCAGACCGGTGGCGAGGGCACCGACAAGGGCGTCGACGCGGTCGGCTACCAGGCCGCCGGCCAGGCCGGTGACCGCGAAGAGCCGGCCGCGGTGCTCAACCAGCTGGTCCAGACGGTCCGCCCGACCGGCGCCCTCGGCGTGCCCGGCCTCTACGTCCCCTCCGACCCCGGCGGGGTGGACGAGAACGCCAGGCAGGGCATGCTGCTCGTCGCCATGGGCACGCTGTTCGAGAAGGGCCTGCGCCTGGGCGCCGGGCAGGCCAACGTCAAGCGCTACAACCGCCAGCTGCGGGACATGATCACCGACGGCCGGGCCCGGCCCAGCTTCGTGGTGTCCCATGTGCTGCCGCTCGACGAGGCGCCGGCCGCGTACCAGAGGTTCGACCAGCGCGTGGATGGCTACACGAAGGTCATCCTCAGACCCCAGGACAACGTATTTGGAGGTGAAGTCGATGACGACCCCCACCGGTGAGCGATCCGCTTTGCTCAGCGAGATCGGGCTCGACCACCAGAACAAGGCCGCGATCGGCCGGCTGCTCACGACCGGGAACGTCGGGCGCGCCGAGGAGGGATCCGACGGCCGCATGCACGCCCGGGTCAGGATCCCGCCCGACGAGCTGGCCTGGGATCCCGCGGTCCTGGTCATGCCGCACGGCGGCACGCTCGAGCTCGAGCTCGTCAACGACGACCTGAACACGCACTGCGCCCTGTTGCCGAGCAACGGTGACAGCCAGTTCATCTGGCTGGTGAACCACTCGCGGGGCACGGCCACCCTCGAACTCGACGGCCCGGGCTACTACTGGTACAGCTCGCCGACCGGCAACGACGAAGGCCGCGGCCTGACCGGGGCGATCGTCGTGCTGGGGGACGCGCCGCCGGAGGCGCGCCTCGACCGGCCGCCGCAGCCCCGGCCGTAGACCGCCCGTTCCGGACCCGCCACGACCGCGTAAGGAGCTTCAGATGACAGATACGGCCGAACCATACGTCGAGGCAGGACATGCCGTCGACCAGGTGTCCTTGACGTTCGTGGCCGGGAGCGCGCCGCCGGTGGCCCAGGACGTCACCTACGAGCGCATCCTGGCCGCCCGTTCGGAGCCGCACAACTGGCTGACCTACTACGGTGCCTACGACGGGCAGCGGTACAGCCCGCTGGAGCAGATCGATACGGAGAACGTCCGGCGCCTCAGGCCCGCGTGGGTGTTCCAGGCCGGCTCGGCCGGCCTGCAAGCGGGCGCGACCACGTACGCCTTCGAGGCCGCGCCGATCATCGTCGACGGAGTCATGTACGTCACCGGCTGGGACGGCTGGGCCTGGGCCCTCGACGCCGCGACCGGCCAGGAGCTGTGGCGGTACAAGCACGCCATCCCGTTCGACGTCTCGCTGTGCTGCGGCAACGTCAACCGCGGGGTCGCCGTGGCGAAGGGGAAGGTCTTCTACGTCACCCAGAACGCCCACGTGATCGCGCTGGACGCCGTCACCGGCAAGTGCGTCTGGGACAAGACCTACGGCGACGTGCGGGCCGGGGAGAGTGCCACGGTCGCGCCGCTGATCATCAAGGACAAGGTCATCGTGGGCAGCTCCGGCGGGGAGTTCGGGGTGCGCGGCCACCTCGACGCCTTCGACCTCGAGACGGGCGAGCACGCCTGGCGCTGCTACACGGTCCCCAAGCCCGGTGAGCCGGGATCCGAGACCTGGCCCGCCGACGGCGAGGCCTGGGCGCGGGGCGGGGCCAACTGCTGGCTCACCGGCACCTACGACCCGGAGCTCAACTTGCTGTACGTGGGGACCGGCAACCCGGCGCCGGACTTCGACGGAGAGGTGCGGCCGGGCGACAACCTGTTCACCGACAGCGTCGTCGCGGTCGACCCCGACGTGGGCCAGATCCGCTGGCACTACCAGTACAACCCGCACGACGTGTGGGACTACGACAGCATCGCCGAGCACATCTTGTTCGACCTGGACGGGCGCAAGGTGATGGCGCACTTCGACAAGAACGGGTACTGCTTCATCCTGGACCGCACCAACGGCGAGCTGGTCCGGGTGTTCCCGTTCGTCGACCGGATCACCTGGGGCGACATCGAAGCCGACGGCAAGGTGACGCCGAAGGTGTACCCCGAAAAGGAGGGGGAGCCGGTCCACTTCTGGCCGGGACCGGCCGGCGGCAAGGAATGGACGCACGCGGCCTACAGCCCGCGGACCGGGCTGCTGTACTGCCCGGTGCAGGACGTCGGCGCGACGGCCACCCGGCGGCGGCGCGAGTTCAAGGAGGGCATCCCGTACTGGGGCGCGGGCGTCGCGGTGGACAGCGACGACATGGCCGGGGCGGTAAGCGCCTTCGATCCGGCCACCGGCCGGGAGGCGTGGCGCTGGCGCAATGACGTGCCGATGTGCGCGTCGGTGCTGGCCACGGCGGGCGACGTCGTGTTCGCCGGCGAGCCGAGCGGGGAGTTCAACGCCCTGGACGCCCGCACCGGGGAGCTCTTGTGGCACTTCCAGTGCGGGAGCGGCCACCACAGCAGCCCGACCGCCTACAGCATCGACGGCCGGCAGTACATCGCCGTGCCGAGCGGATGGGGCGGCTGGGTCGAAGGGTTCGTGCCCGGGATGCTCGGCGCACCGCATGGAGCGGCCCTGTTCGCCTTCGCGCTGCCGGATTAACGAAAGGAGGTGACAGCTATGGACCGGGAAAGCTACGTCAATCGGCCGCACGGGCACGAGTGGGAGACGCCGGGCTTCGAGGAGATCCGGGTGTCCGCCGAGGCGACCGCCTATATGGGCGTCAAGGACGAGTGGGATTAGGAGGAGGACGGCGGAACGGCATGTGGGCGCGGGTGCTCGGATCGGCGGCGGGAGGAGGCTTCCCGCAGTGGAACTGCACCTGCCCCCCGTGCCGTTCGGTGCGGGACGGGTCCCGGCCGTGCCGCCCGCGCACCCAGTCGTCGATCGCCGTGAGCCCCGACGGCCGGCGCTGGTTCCTGTTCAACGCCTCACCCGACGTCGGCGCCCAGCTCGCGTCCTGCCCGGCCCTGTACCCCGCCAGCGGCCGGGACGGCGCCCGTGCGGTTCCGCTGGAGGCCGTGCTGCTCACCGACGCCGAACTCGACCACACCCTCGGCCTGCTGCTGCTCCGGGAAGGGCGCGGCCTGGTGCTGCACGCCACCGAGGCGGTGCACGACACGCTCCGCGACGGGACCTCACTGCTCCGGACGCTGACCGCCTACTGTCCGGTCCAGTGGCGGCCCGTCGTACCCGGGACCTGCGTGCCATTGGCGGAAGGCCTGTCGTACCGGGCCTTCGACGTGCCCACCACGAAGCGGCCGCGGTTCGGCCCCGCGGGAGCCAGCGGACGCGTGGTGGGCTACCGCCTCACCGACGAGCGCAGCGGCCGGGCCCTGGTCTACCTGCCCTGCGTCCAGGAGCTCACGGCCGCGATGCGGGCCGAACTCGACGACTGTGCCTGCCTGCTCATCGACGGGACCTGCTGGCGCGACGACGAGCTGATCCGGCTCGGCCTGGCGGGCAAGACAGCGCGGGCGATGGGGCACCTGCCGATCGACGGGCCCGGCGGCAGCCTCGGGCCGCTGTCCGCGCTGCCCGTCGAGCGCAAGATCTACATCCACATCAACAACACCAACCCGATCTTGCTGGAGGACGCCCCGGAGCGGCGCGTCGTCGAGCGGCACGGCATGGAAGTCGCCGTGGACGGGCTGGAACTGAAGATCTGAGGGCGATATGACGGTACTGGAAACGGACAGCCTCGTGACCGCGCTGCGCGCGCAATCCCAGCGTTACCACGACCAGCATCCGTTCCACCTGAAGATGAACGAGGGCGGCCTTAGCCGCGGGCAGATCCAGGGCTGGGTCGCCAACCGCTTCTACTACCAGGAGAACCTGCCGCGCAAGGATGCCTCCATCCTCGCGAACTGCCCCGACCGCGAGGTACGCCGCCGCTGGGTCCAGCGCATCCTCGACCACGACGGCATGGGGGACGCCGAGGGCGGCATCGAGGCGTGGCTGCGCCTGGCCGAGGCGGTCGGGCTGTCCCGGGCGGAGGTGCTGGACGACCGGCATGTCGTCCCCGGGGTGCGGTTCGCCGTCGACGCCTACATCACCTTCGCGCGCACCCGGCCGTGGATCGAGGCGGTGGCCTCGTCGCTGACCGAGCTGTTCGCGCCGGACCTGATGGCCGAACGGCTCGCCGCCTTCGAGCGCTACTATCCCTGGATCGACCGCCACGGGCTGGCCTACTTCCGGGCCCGCCTGACCCAGGCCCCGCGCGACTCCGAGCACGCCATGCAGGTGGTGACGCAGTACTGCCGGACGCCGGATGAGCAGGCGGCCGCCGTGGCCGCGCTGTCCTTCAAGTGCGACGTGCTGTGGAGCATGCTCGACGCCATCGACCGGGCCTATGCCGGCCGGTAGCGCCGAGCGGCCCCGCCTGGCGCGGCACGTCCGGCTGACCTTCGACCGGGCGCGCGACCGGCACGTGCTGCTGACCCCGGAGCAGGTCACCGTGCTGAACGGTACCGGCGCGGCCATCCTCGGCCTGTGCGACGGACGGCGGACGGTGGCCGACATCGTCGGCGAGCTGCGCGGACGATACGACCGGGTGGACGACGAGGAGGTCAGGTTCTTCCTGGCCCGGCTGGCCGCCATGCGGTGCGTGGAGGCCGACGATGGATAGGGAGGCGGACAGGCCGTTCGGCTTGCTGGCCGAACTCACCTACGGCTGCCCGCTGCACTGCCCGTACTGCTCAAACCCGCTCGACCTGGGCGCGTACGCCGAGGAGCTGACCACGGCGGAATGGCAGCGGGTACTGGCCGAGGGCCGGGACCTCGGCGTCCTGCAGCTCCACCTCTCCGGCGGTGAGCCGCTGCTGCGCCGGGACCTCGACCGCATCGTGCGCACCGCCTGTGACCTGGGCCTGTACACGAACCTCATCACGAGCGGGCTCGGCCTCACGCCCCGCCGCGCCGGCCAACTCCGCGACGCGGGCCTCGATCACGTGCAGATCAGCGTCCAGGCCGACGAGCCGGCTCTGTCCGACCGGATCGCGGGCCTGCCCTCGTTCGGGCGGAAGATGGCGGCCGCCCGGCTGGTGAAGAAGCTCGGCTGGCCGCTCACGCTGAACGTGGTCCTGCATCGCGGCAACATCGACCGGGTCGGCGGCATCCTCGACCTGGCCGCCTCCCTGGAGGCCGACCGCGTCGAGCTGGCCAACACCCAGTACTACGGCTGGGCGTGGCGCAACCGCGACGGGCTCCTGCCGAGCCGGACCCAGCTCGAGCGGGCCGAGGCGGTGGTGGGCGCGGCCCGTGCCCGCCTGCAGGAACGGATGGAGATCATCTATGTCCTGCCCGACTACTACAGCCGGTACCCCAAGCCCTGCATGGGCGGCTGGGGCAGGCGGCAGCTCACCGTGGTGCCCAACGGCGACGTCCTGCCGTGCCCGACCGCCCACACCCTGCCGCTGCCCCGGGCCAGCGTGCACGAGCACTCCCTGGAATGGATCTGGCAGCGGTCGGCCCTGTTCCAGCGCTTCCGCGGGACGGACTGGATGCCGGAGCCGTGCCGGAGCTGCGACCGTCGCGAGCTCGACTTCGGCGGCTGCCGCTGCCAGGCCTTCCAGCTCACCGGCGACGCCGCCCGCACCGATCCGGTCTGCCATCTCTCGCCCGACCACGCGATCGTGTCCGCCGCCGTCCGGGCGGCGCAGGCGGTGCCGCGGCCGCGCGCGGTGGCGCTCGTTCCCCGGCCTCACCCCAGGGCGACCGACCGGCGGAACTTGCCCATCAGGTGCGGCCCGGCCAGCACCGGCTCGTAGCGCGGTTTCCCGCCCGGCTCCAGGCAGGTCGGCAGGCAGGAGACCTCCGCGGGCCACAGGCTGGGGGAGTAGGCCCAGGCCTCGCCGGGATCGGTGAGCGGGTGCGCCGGCCGGGCCGGCGGGCCGGCGTTGAAGACCTCCTTCAGGTCCGGCGGGGCGGCGCCGGCCATCGACTGGCTCAGCGA